>Ga0066903_100005202_pt1 | contig 11230 bp, 7 predicted proteins | sample PanSoiMetaGPlot1_FD_67491 | JGI IMG/M metagenome (GOLD analysis project Ga0066903, IMG submission 67491) | Tropical forest soil microbial communities from Panama analyzed to predict greenhouse gas emissions - Panama Soil - Plot 1 (version 2) | ecosystem: Environmental > Terrestrial > Soil >...
TGGGCGCCGGCCGCACCTGGTCGTCCCGCCATTTGGCCACGGTCGGCCGCGCCGCGGAGGTCGTCGCGGTGGACGTGCTGACCACGAAGTATCTGGGCCTGGAGACGGCCGACATCTTCTTTCACGACGACGGAATCTTCTTCGAGAGGATTCGCGCGGATCTTCACCGGATTCCGGTTCGCGACGGTTGGGCTGACGTGATCTTCTCCTGCGCCAGCCTGCATCACTCTTCCGACCTCGGCCGGCTCTACGCGGAGGCCGACCGGCTGCTCAAGCCCGGCGGCCATGTCCTGTTCCTGTCGGAACCGTCGAAGAAGGCCTCCATCGAGGAGACCCAGCCGCAGAACGAGGAGACGGCCCATGGGATCAACGAGCACATTTACAGTTTCGCGGAGTGGCTGGAGCCCCTGCGCGCCCGGGGATTCCGATGCCGCCGTCTTGTTCCGCGGTCGATCCGGCATCAGCTCGTCTATCCCAAACCGACCTTTCAGGAGACGGTGCCGCCTGTCCTTCTTCCCTTGACGCGGTCGGAGCGGGGTCTCGGCGTGCTCGAACGGCTGCTCGAAAGCTCCTGGATCGGGCCGCTGCTCTATCGGTACTGGAGCCTGCCTCTGACCGTGATCGCGCGCAAACCCGGCTGAGCGGGAGAGCGGCCGCGGTCAGAGCCGCCGGCGATCCCGGGCCGCGCGCCAGGCCCTCTTCACGGCCCGTCCCAGGGATCGCGCCGCGCGGGCCGGGACCGGGGCCGGTGCGGCGATGATGACCGTGAAGTCGCTCGACAGCACGCGGTGACGGATCAGTGTTTCTTCGAACTTGCCCAGGATCCGGATCAGCGCGGCGTCCCTTTCGTTCGCCGCGTCGAAGTTGTGCACGATGTGCTCGAGAAGAAGGTTCAGTATCGTTCCTCCGTAATCGATCCGGTCGATCACGCGGAACTGCCGGGTGAGCTCGGGAACGATGCGATCCGAGCGAATGGCCTCGGAGGGATCGGCGACGTTCCAGTGCTCGACCGGCAGCCTCAGGTAGGTCTCCTTGGCGGCGCCCGTCGTGCAGTCCTGCCGCAGACTCACGGGAAGCGCCTGGAGGAGGTCGTTGACCAGCCCGAGCTGGAGATCGGTGAACTGGAACTGACGCGGCCCGACGAACTCGTTCAAGATCAGCCGACCGCGCGGCTTCAAAGCGCGGCGGATCTGCGTCAGGAGCGGGCGGAGGCGCTTCACGTGGTGGAGCGACATGTTCATCATGACGACGTCGTACGTGCGCGCCGGCAGGCGGATGTGGTTCAAGTCGGCGCTCTCGAACGTGATCGAGCGGATGCCCTGCTGTGCCGCCGCCTGCTTGGCCTGCTCGATCGAGTGAGGCGAGGCGTCGAAGGCATCCATCGACCCGAACAGGCCGTGCTGCGCGGCGAAGATTTCCTGGCCCGCGGCTCCGCAGCCCAGGCTCAGCCAGTGGCTGCCGCGCGGAGCCTCCAGCCGGGGAGCGAGGCCGATCAGCCAGTTCGTCGTCGCCGAGCCGGTGATCGTCGGCTGCACGTAGCTCTCGAGCACGAGCGCCGAGTCCATCCAACCCTGGATCGGCTGCGTTGCGCGGGCTTCGGCAGTCTTGTCCCAGAGGTCGGCCGTCGTCTTCAACGAGGCATCAGTTCGAGACTCCACGGCGCGCTACGCTCCTCGGAGAGGAATAGTACTGCGGCATCCCCGTCTTCTGCGTCGACGATCCGGACACTGCCCGGCATGGTTTCAAACGGAGGACTGAGTATCGTATGCTCTCCTCGCGCTGTTGAAGGAATCACGATCAAAGAGGCTGGCGGGGCTCGCCGCTCTCTTCACCGTCTTCCTCGCGTTCCAGGCCTACGTCGTGTGGTCCGGAAGGATCCCGAGGAACTCCGATCAGGCCGTCGTCGGGATCATGGCGCACCACATCCTGACGGGCCGGGGCCATCCCGTCTTCTTTTACGGCGCAACCTACGATGGCTCTCTGGAGCCGCATTTCGTCGCCGTCGTTTTCGCACTGGCTGGCGCTTCCTTCGCCACGTATCGGCTGGCGATGGCCCTGCTCTTGGACTGCATCGTGATTACGATCTGGGCGGTGACCCTGCGCACCTTCGGCGAAAAAGCCGGCCGGGCAGCGCTCGCCTATCTGGCCGTCCCGCCCTTCTTTCTTCTCTACAAGGGGCTGACTTCTGACGGCGCGTACGACGCCTTCCTGCTCTCCTCGATCGCGATTCTCGGACTCGCGCTGGCTGCGGACAGCCGCTCGAGCCATGGACGGCTCGGATGGATGACGGGGTTGGGCATTGCAATCGGAATTGGATGGTGGGTCACGCCGCTCACCCTCATGGTCACCGTTCCCGTTCTGTTCTGGCTTTTCCTCTGGCGGGCACCGCGGCCTCTGCCCGGCGAGATCGTCCTGGCATCTGCGGGAGCCGTTCTGGGCTCGTCGCCCTGGTGGATCTGGAATGCGAGGCACGGTTGGGCGAGCCTGAAGGCGTCCGAGCTCGGCACCGCCGGGATCCAGGGTTTCGCCACGAATCTGATCAGCATCATCGGGACATCGATCCCGACACTGGAGGGAGGCATTCGCTCCAGCCCGGATCCTCGGAAGATCGAGGAGACCCTCCCGGCCTCGCAGTCGCTCGCGTTGATCGCCCTGGCGATCCTGCTCGTGCCGATACTGGTGGGAGCGCTCCGTAAGGAGCGGCGCCGGCTGCTGTTCGGTCTCGTTCTCGTAACCGCTGTCGTGGCCGCGTCCTGTTCCGGCCGATTGAACGCCACGGAGCCGCGATTCCTGTTTGCGTACTATGCGGTGTCCGCCGCTCTGGTCGGTTTCTCGATCGGGCAGCCTGCGCGCAATGGTTGGGAGAGGCTCCTTCGTCTCGCGGCGCTCGGGGTCCTCATTGTTCTTCACGGAGCCAGCGCCCTGACCGCTCGTGATGTCCCGGTTGTCAGCAACGACAAGGAGGTGGGAGGATCTCTCGACCTTCTCCGCAAGCAACTCGAGTCCGCCGGCCTGTCGCGCGTTTACGCGAACTACTGGACCGCTTATCGACTGAGCTTCGAGTCCGGCGAAAAAATCATCGCAACGCCTTTTCCCGGTGACGATGCGGTCCGATACGTTCCCTACCGCGACGAAGTCGATCGGGCGCCGTCCCCTGGCGTTGTTCTTCTCGGAGAACGCGATGCGTGCTTCGGAGAGTATCTGCGCGAGAATGCGATGCCGTATCGGCGTCAACGGATCGGGGAGTTCGCAGTCTACTCGCGCCTTCCGCCGGCGGCGCTCGCGTCGCTGCGTGGAGGGTTGGGACTGCCTCTTCCGGTGCGTGCCTACCGCGTGGGATGGAATCTCGGCCTTCAACCGGAGAGCCTGGCGGTCGGCCAGTGGAAGAGAGTCCGCGTGGAGGTCATCAACCGGGGCCCGTGTGTCTGGTCGCAGCTGATTCACCTCGGCTACCACTGGTGGCCGCTCGACAAGACCGCGCCTGCGGTCTTCGACGGACCGCGCGGATTCCTACCGGATCTCTTGAGACCCGGCGACGCAGTCACGATTCCCATCGAGCTGCACGCGCCGGATCGGCCGGGGCGTTATCGCCTGGAATACGACCTGGTGCACGAGAACGTCGTGTGGTTCTCGAACAAAGGCGGCCAAACGGCGAGTGTCGAGATCCAAGTCGTGCCCTCTCGAAAATCATGATCCCAGGGTTCTCGTGGCGGCTGGCTCGCTGCGGCGCGCTCACGTTCCTCCTTGTCATGGGAGCGTGCCGGAAGCCGCCTGGCTTCCAGGCAAATGCGGCCCTCGATCCCGAGATCGTCGATTGCGAGCCGGGATCCTTTCACGAGAGCTTTAACGGCCCTCCCTCCAAGCTCGTGCTGGGGACCGGGTGGTACGGTCTCGAGCAGATCGCCGGGAACGGCCCCTGGTCGGGATACTCGTGGGCTGCCTCGGCGGCAACCGTCTATTTCGGTTTGCCCGATTCGCCGGACGTCGAGCTCGCGGCCCGTTGTGCTCCTTTCGCGTATCCGGGCTCTTCCCCCCAGACCATGACCGTGATCTTGAATGGATCCCCGCTGCCCGCGGTCGGGCTGGCGCCGGACTGGCGCGAAATACGCGTGCCGCTGCCGCGCGGACTTCTGAAGCCGCCGATCAATACCCTGGAACTGCGGTTCGCCTACACGGCGCAGCCTTCCAGGGTGATCGGCTCCGGCGACCCGCGACAGCTTTCCGCTGTGTTCGACGAGCTCGCCGTGGTGCCGCGCGGACGAGCCCTCGATGCGCCGGTTTCGGAGGTCAGCGGCAAGGGAGAGAAGCGCGAGATCAAGCTTCGTTCGGACGGCCTCGCCTTGCCCGTCCCACCCGGATCGAGCGGCCGGCTGCGACTGGGACCGTCGCAGGCGGCAGACTCACATGCGGGAGTGTCGGTGGAGCTCTGGCTGGGGGACGGCAGCCGCCGGGAGCTCTGGCGCGGAGCGGTGCCGCGCCTTCGAACCCGTACGATCGACTTCGACACTTCGGGAACCGGGGCCGGAATGCTTTTGCTGAAACCTTCTCCGGAAGGGGGCAGTCCTTCGTCCGCCGGCGTCGAGATGGAGATCCACGCGCCCGAGATTGTCCGGCGGGCCTCGGCCATTTCTCCAGAGCGACCGGATATCTTCGTCTATCTGATCGACACGCTTCGCGCGGACGCGCTCGGAGTGTACGGCTCGAGACTTCAGCTCACGCCAAGGATCGACGCCTTCTCCCGCGACGGCATCACCTACGAGCGGGCAAACTCCGCTTCTTCCTGGACGCTGCCTGCGACGGCTTCGATCCTCTCCGGCCTCTATCCGTTCGAGCACGGCATGATCCAGGTCGGAGATCACTTGATCGGGAGCGTGCCGTGGCTGCCGGAGGAGCTCGGGAGGCTCGGCTACGAGACCGCGGCCTTCTCTCAGTGGCCACTGGGCCGGTCTTTCGGCTTGGATCGCGGATTTGGCGGCTACTATCTCGACGTCCGACTCTCCAAGAAGAGCTATTCGGAGCTCGCTCGCGGTCTCTTCTGGCAATACGTTTTCCACCGGACGAATCCACGGCGGCCGCTCTTTGGCTACGTCCACGTCAATGACACGCATGCCGCCTACGAGCCGAAGGGAGCAGACCGCGCGCTGGCCGACAGGACTCCGGGAACCCTCCCTCCGCAGCTCTACAATCCGCAGATTTTCCTGGCGCAAGGCTTCGGGAAGAACCCGGCTGACACCGCGCATTTGAAGGCGCTGTACGAAGGAGAGGTCCTGTATGCCGATCGCCAGTTCGGAGCGTTTCTGGACTTGCTGCGCTACCTCGGCCTTTACGACAGCAGCGTGATCGTTCTGGTCAGTGATCACGGGGAAGAGTTCTACGAGCACGGCGGCTTCGACCACGGCCGGACCCTGTACGAAGAACTGCTCCACGTGCCCCTGATCGTGAAGCTCCCTGGCGAAAAGAACGCCGGACTTCGTGTGAGCCAGCGGGTGAGCACCCTGGACCTTCCGCCGACCATCCTCACGCTGCTCAACCACTCGTTCGGGGAATTGCGTCTGCATGGAAAACCTCTCCCGACCGTGAGCTCCAGCTCCCGGGCGGATGAGCGAGAGCTTTTTTCCGAGGTGCGGGTCGGCCCGAGTGAAACCCAAGCCTCGGTGGATCTGGCCGCGGTCGTGTCCGGCGGCGTCCATTGCATTCACAGCGCGTTGAAGACGGACCGCTTCGGAAGGCCGGCGCCGCCCCTCCAGGTCTTCGACCTCTCTGCCGATCCGGGTGAGCAGGCGCCGCTGCCGGAGTCCGATCCCAGGAGCAGGCCCTGTCGCGAGGAGTTGTCGCGCTGGTCCGCGCGCGCTCAGGAGGGAGAGAAGACGCGGGATCAGCGCCTGCGGCAGCTGCCGCCCGAGGAAATTCAGCGGCTGAGGGCTCTCGGCTATCTGCGTTGAGCCGGGCTGCGCTGAGCCAGACTCTCCGCCGGAATCAGGACGAAGAAGGGGCCTGCGGCGACCGCTCGATCCGCTCGCACGGCTTCCGTCGGCACGCGCAGGTCGAGGAGACGGTAGACACGCGTGCCGGCCTCCGAAGGAAGCGGCTCGTCGAGCTTGAGAGGAAGCACCCGGTTCTCGCCGGCGAGGCAAGCGATCCACGTGTACCGCCAGGGCGCCGGCTCATCGACGACCACAACCGCGTCTCTTCCCACCTTGCTCATCAGGCTCGGAAGGGAAGCATAGGCGGCGTCGTACCCGGGCACCGCCCGCGCGGCGCGGTCCGCCACGAGAATCGACGCCCGCAAGGAGAGGACGAGAACGAAAAGGAGTCCAAGGACGGCCAATCCACGGGCTGCGGGGCGGAGGCGGCAGGCGGCGGCCGCCAGCAGTCCGAAAGCGAGTCCCCAGACGGGCACGGCATGAGCCACCGCCTTGGAGGCCCCGTAAGGAAAATCGAGCCATCGGTTCGCGGCGAGGGTCACGGCGACCGGGGAGAGGATCAGCAGAAGAGCCAGCCGCGTGCGGCGGCTCGAGCGCAGCGCGCCGGCCGCCGCGGTCGACAGCAGGAGCAGGATCGCGGCCTTCTCCGCAAGACCGGCGAGCTTGCCGGGGGACTCCGCCGCGTCGAGAGAGAGGGGTTCGATGCCGGCCACGACGGTCAATGGGGGGAAATAGGTCATGTCTCCGAAAGCCAGGCGAGCCGCGGCTGACGCCAGCGCCTTCGCCCGCCGCTGCGCGAGGGTGAATTGAACCGAGCGGGTGAGCCCGAGAGGGTTGACGGCTGCGGCCAGGAGGCAGGCCAACGCCAGGCCGACCACGACTCGAGATGCTCGCGTACGGAGGAACGCCGCCGATCCGATCGCGACCAGAGCGGTCACCACCCAGAGGGCCATCGCCTCGGGGTACAGGGTCCACTCCGCCGCGATCGCGAGCGCGATCGGAACAAGGGCGTGGAACGTTCCGGAGCGGGTGAGGACCGCGAGGCAAAACAAGAAAAGAAGGTAGAGGACTACGGCGGCCAGGAGCGCCAGGTGTTGGCCGTACAGATTGACCAGGGGAACGGAATTCAAAGCGACCAGGGCGGGCGGGAGGAGCAGGAGACTTCCGGGCGGACGCAACACCCGCCCAGCCAGCGCGCCGACAGCCAGGAGAATGGAACATCCGAGGGCGAGACCGAGAACCGCATGGACCTCGTGGGCCCGGCAGCCATAGAGCTGCGAGAGCAGCGCGAGAAGGTAGGGAGAGCCCCCGCGAACATGGTTGTGGCGCCAGCGGGAAGGAACGATCTGAAGAAATCCCTGGACGTCCTGCGGCACGTTCCAGCCAAAGCGCGCGATGGAATCGGCGATGCTGCACTCCCAGGCGGCGTCCGTGTTCGCGCTCAAGACCGCGCCCGGCCCGTGAGAGGCAATCGGCAAGGCGGCAAGTGACAGGAAGGTGATCCCGACGAAAAGAAGGCCGACGGCCGACGCCGGCGGCTTGCGGAGTCGCAGCGGCCTGCGCCGGATGGACAGCGCGAGGAAAATCAGGGAGATGAGGCTCGTCGCGGCCGCGGCGCCCAGAGGGCGCGCACCGGCGAGGGAGCCGAGCTCGATTCCGACGGCGAAAAGAGCCAGACCGGCCGCGGGGGCGATGGCCAGCGGGATCCAGCGCGCCGCGATCCTCAAGATCCCCCATCCGGCGAGAGTCAGCCAGAGAAGAAAAACGATCGATCGCCAGAGCAGAGTCGCCCAGACCGACGCGGTTGCGACGGGGGGGGAGAAGAACGGCCGAACCTCGAAGCTGTCGCGGGCGCAGAGGATCCGCTCCCCGGCCCGGGAATAGGCAAAGACTTCGGCGGTGTGGCGTCCCGGCGCGACGCGGGCGAGCGAGACCGTCGCGCGCCACGCCGACCAGTCGAACGCCGGCTCGCCGAAGGCGCGGCCGACGTCGGGCCGCCAGCCGCGGACGTTGACGTCCCCGCGGATGGAACCGTCCAGGAGGACCTCCATTCTTGTCACGGGCTTCCGCGCGACCTCGTCGACGGCCCATCCGGAGGCTTCCACGAAACCGCCGGGAACGAACCGGCCGTTCCAGCCGTCGAGACCGCAGGCGACAGGGGAGTGAGCCTGGGCCTGAAGGAGAGAGGGCAGAGCGCCGAAGAGGAGGGAGAGGATGACCGCGCGGCGACGCGTCACCCGGCGAGCGCCTCCATCCGCGCGATGATCTTGGCCGCGGCGTGGCGCCAGGTCCACTTCTCGGCCATCTCGCGCGCGGCGGCGGCGCCCTTGGCCTTCGCTTCGTCCTGGTGCTCGAAGATGTAGCGCAGCAGGAAGCGCAGGTGCTCGGGATCGGGATCGGCCCAGGAGAACCCCTCGTAGTACGGGCACTTGGCGACCGCTGGAATCGTCTTGCGCACCTTGAGCGGAAAGCAGATCCCGTCGTGGGCAAACTCGGTGTGCGCTCCCCAGTCCGTGGCGATGGTCGAGAGGCCGCAGGCCATCGCTTCCATCAGCGGCATGTCCCACCCCTCGCCCCGTCCGGCGGAGATGAAGCAGTCGCCCGACCGGTAGAAGGCGCCGAGCTGGTAGTGGGGGAACTCGCGGTTCAAGAGAAACGAGATCTTGCCCCCGGTCGCCTTGAGCTGGAGCTTGTTGATCTCGTTGCGGATGCTCTTCATCGGATCGACGTTGATGATCTTGCAGAGAAGCCGCACCGGTTCCTCGGAGGAAAACTCGTCGTTGAAGGTCTTCAGGAGCAGCCACGGCTCCTTGCGCTCGCCCCACTCGAAATTGGAGACGAAGACGAACTCTCCCGTCGGGTTGGGGAAACCCTGGATGCCGGGATGGAAATAGTTGGAATCGACGCCCAGAGGGATCCGGTGGATGGGACGCTTCAACCCCGAGGAGAGAAACCCCTGCCGGTTGAACTCCGTGGGCACCCAGACCTCGTCCATCTTGTTGGCCTCGGCCACCCAATCCTTGGGGAAGCCGTCCACCTCGAGCATCGTGAAACCGACCTTGCGATGCCCCCGGTTGCGCCAGAAGACGTCTCCCTGCCCGTAAACGACCGACAGAGGCGGGCGGCGCGGCTCGTGCCGCCCGCGGATGACCTCCATCAGGTAGTCGCCGCTCGACTCGGGCTCCAGGAGATAGAAGGGGGTCTTCGGGCCATAGGCGTATCGGTACGTAGCGCGGACCCCCAGCTGGTCGAGCGCGCGCAGCAGCTCCCGGCAGCTCATGGCGTAACCGGTCGGGAAGTTCATGATCGACTGCCAGAAGACCTCGTGGGTGTAGCGGGAGTCGAGGCTCTTGTGCCACTTCTTCCGAAACGCCTCGCGGCTCTCCTGGAAGATGTGGTCGAAGTGAGCGCCGTCGCCCTGCGTGGAGCCGTGCTCGTCGTGAACGAGCGTGACGTCGCCGCAGAGGAGCGTCTGGAACCCGGCCCGCCGGGCCTGCAGGCAGTAGTCGGTATCCTCGAAGTAGGACTGGAAATCCTCCGAGAGCCCGCCGATTTTCGCGATCAGCTCGCGCTTGATGTAGGCGCAGGCAAAGACGATCCCCTCGACTTCCCGCGTCACGGAATACTGGCCGAAATCCTTTTCCAGCGATCCAATTTGCTGCCCCCACATGGTGTCCGGCACGATGAAGGTTCCGGCGTGAAGGAGGCGCCCGTCCGGCAGGCGGAGCCGGCATCCGATGATTCCGGCGTCGGGCACCGCCTGGGCGCAGGCGCGCAGGCGCTGGAGCCAGTCGTTCTGGCGGAACTCCAGGTCGTTGTTCAAGAGGACGACGTCCGAGTCGGGATCGGCGGCTACAATACCTATATTGTTACCCCGGACGAATCCAAGGTTGGAGGGATTCGTGATCACGCGCGCCCAGGAGTAGGCCTTCAGCGCTTGCGGCGTCTCGTCGGTCGAGCCGTTGTCCACGACGATCACTTCGGCGCCGGAGAGATCCGTCGCCTTGAGCGTGTCGAGGCACTTCCGGGTCAGGTCCCAGCGGTTCCAGGCCAGGACGATCAACGTGGCCTTACGCAACGTCACTCAGCTCATTCTTCATCGGCGCCGTGGAACGGCGCGACCGCGCGCCACAGGGCGGTCATCGTGCGCTCGACGTCCGCGGAGGTCAGGCGTGTCGTGTCTCGCCAGACCAGGGACCCGGCGTCCGAGCGCAGGAGAGGCGGGAGTCCCGATTCCAGGCGGGACAGGGTGACCAGGTCCTCCTCGCAGAGCCCGCGGGCGAGCGACCTCAGGACGCGCGATCGGTCGGCCAGCAGCCTCTCGAGTTTGGCCACGCGGGCTTCGAGGCGCGCGACTTCCTCGGCCGAAGCGCTCTCCGCCATCACCATTCCCTTCCTACCAGGCGCCGCAGCAGCTGGAGGACGCGCCAGGGGAGCGACTTTTCGACCGCATGGTGAAAAGCGGCGTAGTTGTCGATCTGGTGCCGCAGCTCGAATTCGGTTCGCGGCACGTCGGACAGCTCCTCTTCCGCCTGCCGCAGCAGCTCGGTCAGCCGCCGCTCCCGCTCCAGACTCTCCTTCAAGCGCAGACGCAGGTCTGCGGCTTCCGCCTCCGCGCGGCCGAGGCGGTCTGCGGGTGTTTCCGTCTCGGCCGGCGTCGAGATTCCGCTCAAGGAAGCTCCCGGTTTTCCGCTGTTTTCCGCCGACTCTCGATCGAAGTTTGCTTGTATTCTGGCTTCACCGCCGTGCCCGTTCGAAGACAAAGAATAGAAAGCGATCCGCGTCGAGAGTCTACAACGGAGGCGCCGACGGCCCGGAACCGGAGCCCGAGGTGGTCGGGGTGGGCCTTTCTCGTGCCGATGGCGGTCGCGGCGCTGTCGTTGGGACAGCTCGCGCTCCGGGGCCGGAATGAGACGAGGCGAGTTGCGGAGAATCTTCCGACGCCTCTCGACTCAACTTGGACGCGCGTCATCGGGCTCGTGCGCCCCACGGCATCCTTCGGAGGGCAGTACGGCCTGGCCTTTACTCGAAGAAGCGACGCGCCATCCGATCCTCCGGGAGCGCGGATCCGTGTGCAGGTCTCGACTGGAGGGAAAACGCGGCTCGTCGTCGTCCGCGAAGGAGGCCCCTTTCTTTCGAGACTCGACGCCCTCGGGCGCGTCCTGCGGGGCGGCGCGCGCCTCGCGATCGTGGCCGACCGGGGATGGCTCGAACTGGGCGCCGCGCCCTCTGCCGGCGGGCAAACGCGGTTCTCTGTGCTGGGCCTCCTGCCCGCGCCGTTCGGTTTCGCGGAGCTCCTGACGGCG
>Ga0066903_100005203_pt1 | contig 11230 bp, 9 predicted proteins | sample PanSoiMetaGPlot1_FD_67491 | JGI IMG/M metagenome (GOLD analysis project Ga0066903, IMG submission 67491) | Tropical forest soil microbial communities from Panama analyzed to predict greenhouse gas emissions - Panama Soil - Plot 1 (version 2) | ecosystem: Environmental > Terrestrial > Soil >...
CGGCGGGACTTCAGGGTGCGTTCCGATTTCTCGGCCAGCGCGACGATATGCCCGCATTGCTCGCTGGGGCTGACCTCGTCGTGCTACCGTCGGCCTACGAAGGCTGCCCGATCTCGGTACTCGAGGCGATGGCAGCTGGTCGGGCGGTGGTGGCGACGGAGGTTGGCGGGACGGCGGAGGTGATCGAGGCTGGGGTGACGGGGTTGCTCGTCCCGATCGGCAATCCCGAGCGGCTCGGCGATGCGCTGGACCAGCTTCTGCGCGATCCCGCGCGGCGGAGCGCGATGGGAGGAGCCGGTCGTCGCCGGGCGCGGGAGTCCTTCTCGGCCGACGGCCTGGTCCATCGGATCGAGGCCCTGTACGAAGCAGGTCTCGTCCGATGACGTCAACACGTGTACTCGTTGTCAGCTGGCAACTTCCATATCCACCCGACCAGGGCGGAAGGATCCGAAGCTTCCATCTCCTCCGCGCCTTGACAGAGATCGCTGATGTGACGCTCGTCAGCTTCACGCGCCCCGGTGAGGAGCGACACGTGGAGCGGCTCACCGCAGAGGGGTTTCGCGTGGTGGCGGTTCCATCGCCGGCGGCGGCACCTCGCTGGTGGCACCATCTCGCGAACTGGCGACCGCTCCTTGCGCAACAGTACGTCTCCGCGCGGATGATGAACGTGGTGGAGGAAGCCCAACGCGAGACTCGCCCGGATGTTGCGGTCGTGGACGGGCTCGTTGCGACAGAATACCGAGCCGCGCTCGGAACCACCCCTGCCCTCTACGCGTCGCACAACATCGAGGCCGAGATCTACGAGCGGATGCTGCCGTGGCTTCAGGGGACGAGATGGCGCCGTTGGGTCGCCCGGGCCGACTGCATGAAGTCACGGCTCTGGGAGCGCGAGCGGGTTCGACAATTCTCCCACGTCACCGTCGTGTCCGAGAGAGACGGAGAGACGGTCCGTCGATGGAATCGGCGCGTCCGCTTGTCCGTAGTTCCGAATGGGGTGGATAGTGAGTATTTCCGATTGGCGCCCGGTAGCGACAGTGTGCGTCATCGGATCGTGTTTCTCGGCGACCTGTCATATCCGCCGAACCACGACGGAGTGCTCTTCTTTGCTCGGGAGGTCGTACCGCTGATCCGCAAGGCCGAGCCAGGCGCGACGTGGCACGTGCTTGGGCGATCCACGCCAGAGCTCACGGCCGCTCTCGCCGGCCACCCTGGTGTGGTGACGACCGGCTACGTGCCCGACGTGCGACCGCACGTGGCGCAGGCCGAGGTCGTGGTCGTTCCCCTAAGGGCTGGGGGCGGGACACGCTTGAAGATCCTCGAAGCGCTGGCGATGGGCCGGCCGGTGGTGTCCACCGCCATCGGCGCGGAGGGGCTGAAGCTCCGGCAAGGTATCACCATCGCCGATAGCCCAACCGACCTGGCCGTCGCGGTCCTCAGCGTGCTGCGCAATCCGGCCCGGGCTGCGGCCGACGCGGCCGCGGCGCGACCGGCGCTTCTCGCGACGTACGACTGGGCGCAGGTCGCGCGTGGCTTCCAGGCGGCCGTGGCAGCCCTCTCGCCAACCACCGCCGGCGCGTCCCAGCCTACGCGATGACCCAGCGCCTCGGTCAGGTGATCCTCCGGAACACCGCGTGGAATTATGTCGCGACGTTCGTGTCCCTCGGGTTGGGCCTCCTTTTCATCCCCGTTTTCGTCCGATATCTCGGCGATGCCCAGTACGGCCTGTGGGTACTGGTCAACGCCATCGCCGGCTACGCCGGCCTCCTCGATTTGGGTCTCGCCACCGCGGTTGTCAAGAGCGTCGCCGAGTATCGGGCCCACGGGGCGCGTGACCAGATGAACGAGTTCTTGAGCACGCTGTGCGCACTGTACCTGGGCTTGTGCGTGATCGCACTCGCCGGCACCGCCGTCGTGATCATCGGATTTGGTCGACTCTTCACCGTCTCCCCCGAACAGCTCGCGGTCGCGCGGACTCTGCTGGCCATCGTCGGGTCGGGCGTCGCCCTCAGCTTCCCGGTCAGCCTTTCGGGGGGCATCTTGGCGGGGTACCAGCGATACGACGTCCTGAACTGGCTGGCGATTGGGAACCTCGTGCTCGGGATGGGATCGATCCTGATCGTCCTCTGGGCGGGCTATGGGATCGTGGCCGTGGCGGTAGCCCACGTGGGCGCGATGGCCGTGACTCACGCAATTCGCATCTACGCGGCGTTCCGGATCCATCCGGGATTGTCGATCCATCTCGGACGCTTCCGCTTCGCGCACGTGCGGCGCATCCGGTCGTATTCGCTATTCCTGTCTCTCCAGGCTGGCCTGGCCCAGCTCGTGCTGAAGACCGACGAGATCGTGATAGGAATGTTTCTCCCTGTCGCGGCGATCACGCCCTACGCCGTCGGCATGAAGCTGAACAATGCCGTGCGTACGCTGGGCCAGCAGCTGGTCAGCACGCTCTTTCCGGTCGCCGCACAACTCCACGGAGAGCGGGATAACGCCCGCTTGTCACGTCTCGTCATCGATGGGACCCGGATGACGCTCGGCATCGGGCTGCCGACCGCGCTCTCGGTGCTCGTGCTCGCCGACCCGCTGCTGCGGGTGTGGATGGGACCGGGATACGAGACGGCGGCGGTCGTGACCGGCCTGCTTCTGGTGCACACGATGGGTGCGATGGTCATCTGGGTTCCGGTCACCGTGGCGCAGGCCATCGGGACGGTCAAGATCTTTACGCTGGCCACCAGCGTCGAAGCGGCGCTGAATCTCTGCCTGAGCGTCGTGTTGGTCCGGTCGATCGGTGTGGTAGGGGTGGCTCTCGGAACTGCTCTTCCCGGCGTCGCGGCCATGCTGCTGATCCAGGCGCCCCGCGCCTGCCGAGCCCTGGGAATCTCCTGGGGCCACTTCGTGCGCGTGGCTCTGTTGCCTCCGTTCGCGCTGGCCGTGCCGGTCTTCGTCGGCCTGTACTTCGTCAATCACCTGATTCGCCTCGATTCGGTGCCGGAGGTGGTCGGGGCGGGGGCGGTGAGCGTGGGTCTGTACTGGGCCCTCTTTCTCGCTTGGGGGGCGCCCCGGAGCGTGGTGGAGAACTACCGGGTTGCGCTCGGCTGGCTGCGCCGGGCCAGGGCATGAGGTCCCATGTCCGGCCTGACGCGGCTCGGGTCCCCTCGTTACGTCCCCGGCGGGGGACTAACCCGTGACGATGCCCCTGTTCCTGCTGCTGGCGCTTGCTGCAATCGCGCTGCCTGCTGCCGTTGCGATGGCGCTGCCCGGACCCGCGAAGAGCGCCATTCTTGCCCGGCTCCGGAGACATACCGGCGACGTCCGTCCGCACCAGTTCGTCCGCTATGCCCCGGTGTCTGCCCTCCTGGGGCATGGCCCCATGGGGACGCTCCTCGAGATCGGGAGCGGTCCCGCCGGCATCACCCTTCTTCGGCCGGACCTCCGGATCGTCGGCTGTGACCTCGAGTTCTACCGGCGCCCCAACGCAGGCGTCATGGCGGTCCGGGGGTCGGCAGACGCCCTGCCGTTCCGGGACCAGAGTTTCGACGAGGTCGTGTCAGTGGAGATGCTGGAGGAGACCAGACCGGAGGAGCGTGAAGGTGTCCTCTCGGAGATGGTTCGGGTGGCGAGACGGCGCCTTATCGTGACCACTCCCTGGGGGGGCCCGGGTGATCGCCTGCATCGAGATCTGTACCGCTGGTTGACCGTGCGCGGCCGAAAGCCATCAGGGTGGCTGGTGCGGCTGCAGTCCGTTCCGAGTCCTGACGAGAGCGTCCTCGAGGCCTTTCGCAATCGTTCGGACCTCCGGGTCACGGTGGTGCCGGGGTTCGGGCGTGTGCCCTGCTGGTGGCTGCTTCGACTCGAGCAGTACTTCGCGACCGGGGTGCTGCTTCAGCTCCTGCTGCCCATCGCCCGTGGCTTGTTCCGGGCGGGCATCGGAAGCCTCCGATGGGGAGAGAGCTACGAGAAGATCGTGGTGGTCGAGCGCATCTTGGTCACCCACGTGGCCATCGAGCCCGACGCGAGGCTGGCGGGATGACCGCCGGCGTTCGGCAGTGGCCGGCCCGCTTCGGTCACGTGCTGGGTCGACTTGCTGCGCGTGCCGGAGGGCCCGGATCCGGAATCCCGGTCCTCACATACCATTCGATCGCAGATCGAGGCGAAGGTTTGCCGGATCGCTATCGGATTTCCCCGGCACGCTTTGCCGGTCAAGTCGAGCTTCTCGGGGCCATCGGATTCAAAGGCTCGACGCTCGACGCGTTGCTAGCAGCTCTTGACAACGCTTCGCCCGCGGCGACGGCGCGCCCCGTCGTCGTAACCTTCGACGACGGCTACTCGGACTTCTACGAGACTGCGCTTCCGATCCTGCGCCGCCAGGGCTGCCCTGCGACCGTCTTCCTCGTGACCGATCAGATTGGGCAACAGGCGTCATGGGACCTTGCGGCCGGCGTCGCTCGCGGGCCTCGACTCATGCCGTGGCGGGAGATCCGGGAGGCTGAGTCACAGGGGATCGAGTTCCACAGCCACAGCTGCAGCCATCCCCGCCTGTCGCGGGTACCACTGACGGCGGCGACGCGCGAGATTAGGGACTCCAAGCAAGCGATCGAAGAAGCGCTGGGTCGGCCTGTTCACTACTTTTGTTATCCCCATGGAGACGCGGATCCGAGCGTGCGGGCGGAAGTCCGGGTCGCCGGGTATCGCGCCGCGTTCTCGACGGAGGTTGGCCTCACCAACGCCGCGCAGGACCGGTACTTCCTCCTGCGGGTGAAGGTTCGCCCTGACGACTCGCTCGCGGACTTCGCGGCGAAGCTCCACACGGGCTGGGGCGTTCGGGACACCCTCCGCCATATGCGGGGCAGGGCGGGATGATGGGCGACGCGCTGGCGCCACCGAAGCGACGCGTGAGCGTCGTCATTCCGACGCGGAACCGGCGGACGGTGCTGGCCGAGACGCTGGCCGCGCTCGGGCGGCAGAGTCTGCATGCCGACGCGTTCGAAGTCATCGTGGTCGTCGACGGTTCCGAGGACGACACCCTGGCGATGCTGGCCAAGCTGGCCACGCCGTTCACCTTGACCGCACTGGCCCGCCGGCGCGGTGGGCGTGCGGCATCCGTGAACGCGGGACTCCGCGCGGCCTCCGGGGAGATCGCGGTGATCTTAGACGACGACATCTCCGCGAGTGAGGGACTCCTCGAAGCCTTCGCTCAGTACCTTAGAGCCCACCCCGACCACTCAGTGGTGGGCGCGGCCCCCATCGCCGTGCCGCCTGACGCCCCGGCAGTGCTGCGGTTGTTCGGCGCCAAGATGAACGGCCACCTGGCTCGGCTCGCCCAGCCGGGCTTCCAGTTCGAGGTGCGCGACTTTTACAGCGGGAACTTCGCCATCAGACGCGCGTTGATGCTCGGGCTGGGCGGCTATGACGAGGACTTCACGCTGTACGGGAACGAGGATTGCGAGCTCGCGCACCGCCTGATCCAGGCGGGCGTGCCGATCGTGTACCTGGCGTCGGCGGTCGGGCATCAGGGCTACACCAAGACGTTCGCCCAGCTGGCCCGCGATACCTACGAAAAGGGGCGGACCACGGTTCTGTTCGCCGAGAAGCACCCTCGCATAGCGGGGCGACTGCGTCTTGAGGAGGCGCCGCCGTTCTCGTGGCGAGTGCGCGCCTTCATGGCGAGCGTGCTAGCCGTTCCCCGAATGACTCGCTTAGCGCTCGCCGCCGTCTACGCGGCGCTCGACTGGCTGGACCGCCGGTGGCCGCGGGTGCTTGTGCCACGGTATCAGGCGGTGCTCGACGTGATGTACTGGCTGGGCGTCCGCCAGGGATGGAGGCACGAGGCGCGTACACGTGTCGTGTCAGCGACGAGACCCGATTGCACCGGTCTGTTGGAGGGTACCCGCACGTGCGGTTGGCGCGAGGCTCTTGCCCGCGAGTGCTCGAGGGACCCCGATCTCCTCCGGTACGCGACCGATCGGCGAGAAGCGGACTGGCTTCTGTTGCTGCGCGACATCGCGCCGGGGCGCGCGCTCTTCCTGGGGAATGCCGTCGGCGTGATGCCGTTTCTCCTCGCGTCGGACTTCCCGGAGGTGGTGGTCTCCGACCACGAGCCGGAACGGCTCGAGTTCGCACGGCTTCGCGCGGAGGAAGAGAAAGCATCCGTCCGTACAGTGCCCGTCGATGCGCTGGGGGCCGACGTAGCGGCGAACGGTCGTTTCGCGCTGATTGCAGTCGCGAACGGGTGGGAGGCTCACGGACAGAAAGCCCACGCGTCTGACCAGCCGCAGCCCGCACGCCTGGAGTCCTTGCTCGAGGCGCGGGGCACGCTTGTCTACACCGCGGGGCCACACCCGTCTGATACCGGAGGCCGCTCGATCACCAGTTGGCTCCGGAGCATCGTACGGCGCCGTCGGGAGGCACGCCAGCTTCGCGCGGCGGGCTTCACGAGGCTGACATGCTACTGGCGGCGGCCTAGCCACCGTCCCTTCGATATCTATGTGCCGCTCGCCGACCCCGGAGTCGTCCAGTACTACCTTCGGACGACCATACGGCCCCCCGGGCTCCGAAGCCGGGTCGTTCGGCTCGCTGCCCGGGTGGCGGCGCACGGCGGGCTCCTCACCCATCTCGTCGATGACCCGGTTGTGATCGCCCGCCGCTCATGATCACGGCCGACTCCCTCGACAGCGCCATCCGGGGATGCTGGCCAACGATTGCTCCGGGGGAGCGCGTTCCCCGGCGATTGGCCTACATCCTGCTCACGAAGGGCGTCGAAGAGGGCAGCAAGCTGGTGCTGTTGGTATTCCTGGATGGAAACGCCGCACCCCGGCTTGCCGTGAAGCTCGGCCGAACGCCGGCCCAGAACGCGTCCCTGGAGGCCGAGCGCAGGAATCTGGAGGCCTTGGCCGATCGCGGAGACAACGGCCAAGTCGGTGCGCCGGTGGTGCTCGGATCGTCCTGGATCGATGGGCGGCTCATTCTCATGCAGCTGCCCGTCGAAGGCCGCAATCTCCTGGAGCTCGCTGCGGCTTCGCGCTCCACCATGTACGTGAGGCTGGTCGTCGACTGGCTCATCCACCTCGCGCGCGCAACGCGCCACGTGGCGGCCGAAAAGGCCCTCTCCGATCGACGGCTGGCAGGGCCCGACGCGCCAGAGCCGGGGAGACTACTTCGGGATTTGCCGCGCGAGTCGCTGCCGTCGCCGCTATCGATCTTGAACGAGCTGCGGGGCGAGTCGATTCCCGCCGTCTTCGAGCAGCGAGACCTGTCAACGTGGAACATCCTGGTCGGGGCCGATGGCCGGCTCACCGTGCTCGACTGGGAGTCAGCTTCCCCCGCGGGGATCCCGGTCTGGGACCTCTTCTACTTTCTTCTGCAGTACGGCTTCATGGTGCATCGGGCAGCGGGGCCTCAGGCTCAGCTCCGGAGCTTCAGCGACACGTTCGCCACCCGCACGGGGTTCGGTGCGATCGCCCACGAGGCCGTCGCGCGCTATATCGGGGCGGTCGGCGTGCGGCGGGAGTGGCTCTCGCCCCTCCTCGCGGCATGCTGGGCGCATCACGCGTACGGCGAGGCCAGTCGCCGGCGTGTCCGCGCAAGTGACACTCTGTTCGGCCAGTTGGTCGAGGCAACCTTGCGCTTGGAGCAGGAAGGCCGCCTCGAATGGCCGAGGGCGGCATGAAACGGCACGGGTACCGCGTCCTGGTGGTCGCGGACTCGTTCTATCCCGTCGTCGGTGGCGCAGAGAGACTGATCGCGGAATCCGGTGGCGCGCTCCTTCGCCGGGGGCACGTCGTCCGGGTCGTCACGGGAGCGGTGGACCGCCGGCTCGCACCGCGGGAGCGGCACAAGGGTCTCGAAATCGAGCGGTTTCCTCTCCGGACCAGGAGCACGCTCCATCTCAACGTGAGCGCGATCGTCAACGCTCGGCGGGCCATCCACCGGATCGTCCGGCGGGAAGGGCCCTTCGAGATCGTCCATGGCCACCACCTGTTCGCTCCCCTCGGAGCGTCGCTCTGCGCAAGCGCCCGACGTCTACCGCGCGTGTCCACCTTCCATGGCCCGGCCGACCAGGAATTCGTCCAGGCCCACACCGCCCGTCGTTTTTCGCCGCATTCGCCCCGCCGGGCCATCGATCCGATCTTCGTGGCGGTCTATGCGCGTTGGCTGCGGGCCCTCCAGCGCTCGATTGTCCGATCCGGCCCGTGCGTGGTGTTGGGACACTTCGCGGCTGGCCTGGCGGCCGAGGTGGCGCCCGGCCTTCCGTCCGGGTGGCTCCGGGTTGTGCCGGGCGGGGTGGACCCCGATCGGTTCCGCCCGCCTGCGGATCGCCGCGCGATCAGGAAGGCGCTGGGTTTGCCGGACACCGGAATCGTGCTCCTGACCGCACGCCGCCTGGTGCCGGGCATGGGCGTGGAGGCGTTAATCGACGCCGTCGCCGAGGTGCGACATCGACACCCGGGCGTCCACCTGGTAGTCGCGGGCTCGGGGACGATCGACCAGGAGCTTGCGGAGCAGGCCGCTCGGCGCGGACTTCGGAGCGCCGTGACGTTCCCCGGGATGCTCCGGGACGACGCGCTCGCCCGCTACTATCAGGCGGCGGACCTCTCCATCTTGCCCTCGACGCGCCGGGAGCCCTTCGGACTGGTCACGCTCGAGTCCCTGGCTTGCGGGACGCCGGTACTGGCCACGCCGGGGGGGAGCGCCGAGGTGCTACGGCCGCTCGGCCAGGAATTCGTCCTTGCTGACGGCGACGCTTCCACACTGGCCTCGGGCATCAGCGTGATCCTGGAGCGATGGGGGGAAGATCCGTCTCTGCGAGAGCGTTGCCGAGCCTACGTCGCCGAGGAGTACTCGTGGGAGCGCGCGGCGAGCCGTCTTGAAACGGTATACGACGACGTCGTCGGACGCTTCGCAAGATGAGCGCGGCCTTGGGGAACGCGATCCTCTGGGTCTCCTCGGCCGAAGATTCCGGCGGGGGCGAACTCGTATTGCTGGATGCGATCGCTGCGCTCGGCCGGCGCGGCGTCCACTGCGAGGTACTCAACATCGTGCCGGCGTCGGGCGAGCTCGCCCAAACGCTCCGCAGCCGCGGCATCGAGGTCCACCACTGCCCGATTGGGCGGTTCCGTGACCCTCTGAGCGCTCTCCGTGTGCTCCGCTGGTTCCTGTCCAGACGGAGCATGTTCGAACTCGCGATTGCGAACGATGCTCGCGCGCTGCTCTACACGGCGCTCGGCTGCCGGATCACCCGATGCCCGTACGTCTGGTACGTGCACGACCTCATCCGTGGGGTCAGCCCGTTCGAGCGGGCGGCCGCCCGCCTAGGAGCCACCCGTGTGATCGCGGTCTCTCGAGCCGTCAAACGAGGGCTCGAGTCGCTCGGCCTTCTGTCTGCGTGCATCTCCGTTGTGCCGAATGCGATCGATGTGGACCGCTTCCATCCGTCGGTTGATGGCTCGGCCGTGCGGCGAGAGCTCGGAGTTCCTCCGGAGGCCCTGGTCATCGGGGCGGTCGGCCGCATCCTGCCCTTAAAGGGGCTCGAGTTCCTGGTGGAGGCGGCGGCGCTGCTTCAGACAACGTTGCCGCAAGCCCTGTACATCGTCGTAGGGGACGTTGTCACCGATCGCTTCCACCAGGCGGAGGCCCGGGCCTACCGCGATCGGCTGCACGCCCTCCGTGATGGTCTGGGTCTGTCGCGGCAAGTCCGATTCGTCGGCGCCCGCCGCGATCTACCGGCTGTGATGGCGGCACTCGACATACTGGCGCATCCATCCCTCGAGGAGGCATTCGGGCGTGTGCTGATCGAAGCGATGGCAGCCGGAAGACCAGTCGTTGCCAGCGCGGTGGGCGGGATGCCGGAGATCGTGGAAGACGGTGTCACCGGATACCTGGTGCCGCCATCCGATCCTGAAGCATTGGCGTCGCGCATCTTCTCGCTCGCGAATCCAAACGTGCGGCGGTGTGTGGGTCGTGCCGCGCGTGAGCGTGCCGTAAACGCGTTCGCCTTGCCCGCCTTTGAGACGCGGTTGTATGCGGCGCTCAGCCAGGCACAGCCGCGGTTGGACCGGCGGGCGACAGCGTGAACATTGGGATCGGTTTCTACGGGCGCGGGGCTGAGCGTGACGGGATCGGGTGGGCGACCACCTACTTGCTGCGCCACCTGCTGGCCGTGGAGAGCGCCCACCACATCACCATCCTGACGAACCTGCCGGCGGCCTCCCTCCATCAGGAGCTCGGTGCGTCGCCGAAGCTTCGGGTGGTGAGCTTCCGAATGGGCAACTACACGCTATGGGAGCAGATTGGGCTGCCCATCGCGATCGTGCGCCAAGGTATCGAGCTGTTTCATTCTCCGATCGGGCTTCCTGTCCTCTGTCCCGTGCCGGGCTTGACCACAGTGCATGACGTCTGTTTTCGGACTCATCCCGAGACGTTCACGCGCCGGATGGGCACGTACTTCCGGGTGTTCCTGCCGCTCGCGACACGGAGGGCACGCCTCGTGCTCACGGTCTCCGAAGCGTCCGCGCACGGGCTCGAGGAGATCCTCGGGGTTCCGCGTGAAAAGATCCGGGTCGTGCCCAACGGAATCGCGGCGGACTTCAAACCGGTGACGGATGTGGTGGCCCTTCGGCAAGTCCGAGAGCGCTACGGCCTTCCCGAGGCGTTTGTGCTCTATGTCGGGACCCTCGAGCCACGCAAGAACCTGATCCGGCTCGTTCAGGCGTGTGACCGTCTCTGGCGCGCGGGACAGCTCAAGCAACCTTTGGTGCTGATCGGCAAGCGCGGTTGGCTCGCTGACGAACTGTTCCAGTTCATCGAAGATGCCGGGTGCCGGGACCGGGTCATTCTTCCGGGTTACGTGGCCCGCGAGGACCTGCCCGCCATCTACTCGGCGGCGGCGGTGTGTGCCTACCCCTCGCTCTGCGAGGGATTCGGGCTACCGCCGCTGGAGGCGATGGCCTGTGGCACACCGGTGGTCGCAAGCACCGCCACATCGCTCCCCGAGGTTCTGGGAGATGCGGCGTCGCTCGTGGACCCACTCGACGTCGATGCGATTGCCGAGGCGATCCGGTCGGTCATCGAGGACGACGCATTGCGCATGCGGCTTTGCGCAGCTGGCCTCGCGAGGGCCCGCGAGTTCACCTGGGAGGCGACGGCGCGCCGCACGCTGGCGGTGTACGACGAGGTCGCTCGTGGTGGGGCATGACATGCGAGTAGCGGGCATCCGGAACGTCAGGCGACCGGGATC
>Ga0066903_100005204_pt1 | contig 11229 bp, 8 predicted proteins | sample PanSoiMetaGPlot1_FD_67491 | JGI IMG/M metagenome (GOLD analysis project Ga0066903, IMG submission 67491) | Tropical forest soil microbial communities from Panama analyzed to predict greenhouse gas emissions - Panama Soil - Plot 1 (version 2) | ecosystem: Environmental > Terrestrial > Soil >...
CGCAAGCACCCAAAAATATGAATCGAAATTACGCTCTCAGAAAACTGACCTTGATGCTGTATGTATCTCTGGTTGGGCCGGCTGCACTTTCATTCGCGCAGCAAGTTACCGGCGAACTGGGCTCGCCCGACGCCACGACTACAATCGATGGCAAACAATTACCACCGCCAGCGCCGAAGTTTGGTGGCGTGATCAAGGAAGATGCGAAGGACTCCAAGCCGTGGTGGCCTCCGCGAATTGTGCCACCGAAAGGAGCGCCCAACATCTTGTTGATTATGACCGATGACCAAGGCTACGGCGTTTACAGCACTTTTGGCGGCGTGATCCCCACGCCTACCATGGACCGGCTGGCAAAGGTTGGGTTGCGTTACACACAGTTTCACTCGACTGCACTTTGCTCACCTACACGTGCGGCACTCATCACCGGCCGTAACCATCACTCGGTCGGCTTCGGCCAAGTTAGCGAATTCGCTACCGGCTACCCAGGCTACGACTCGATCATCGGTCCGGAGAGCTCGACGATCGGCAGAATCCTGGGCGACAATGGTTACGCGACGTCGTGGTTTGGGAAGAATCACAACACTCCATCGTTCCAGTACAGCGCAGCCGGGCCGTTTGATCAGTGGCCGAGCGGGATGGGCTTTCAGTATTTTTACGGATTTATGGGCGGCGAATCTGACCAGTGGACGCCGTATCTCTTTCGCGATCACACGCCGGTCTATCCGTGGGTTGGCAAGCCAGGCTACAACCTGGTTACCGATATGGCGGACGACGCCATCCGGTATATGAAGGAGCTGAATGCGTCCGCGCCGGAAAAGCCGTTCTTTGTCTACTACGTGCCGGGCGCGACGCACTCACCGCATCAGCCGACCAAGGAGTGGATCAAGAAGATCAGCGACATGCATCTTTTCAACGACGGCTGGGAGAAGGTGCGCGAGAAAATCTTCGCCAACCAGAAGCGGTTGGGAGTGATCCCGGAGGGAACCCAGCTCACGCCGTGGCCCGATGTGCTTCCGAAGTGGGACTCGCTCTCAGAGGTGAAAAAGAAGATCGTTACGCACGAAGCTGACGTCTTCGCAGCGTATGCCGCCTACACCGATTATGAGATCGGTCGCGTGATCCAGGCGGTGGAAGAGATGGGTAAACTGGATAACACGCTCATCATTTACATAAGCGGCGATAACGGCACGAGCTCCGAAGGGTCGATGATGGGAGCGTTCAACAACATGACTGTCTACAACGGCATACTTGAGCTACCGGAAGTAGAATATCTGCGCTACTACGAAAAATGGGGTTCTGACCAGACTTACCCACACATGGCGGTTCCTTGGGTATGGACATTCGACACGCCTTTTAAATGGTGCAAACAGGTGGCGTCGCATTTCGGTGGGACGCGCCAAGGCATGGTTATCTCGTGGCCGGGCCACATCAACGACCAGGGCGGCATCCGTAACCAGTTCCACCACATGATTGATATTGTGCCCACTATCCTCGAGGCCGCGGGAATCCCGGCACCGGACACGGTCGACGGAATCAAGCAAAAGCCTATTGAAGGCGTGAGCATGATGTACACTTTCGATAAGGCGAATGCCAGCGCGCCGTCAAACCGCGACACGCAGTACTTCGAAATGTTCGCGAACCGCGGGATCTACCATGACGGCTGGTACGCCTGCACTACCCCACCCGCACCGCCCTGGCTTCTCGGAACAAAACAGTTGCCACCAGTCAACGAATACAAGTGGGAACTTTACAACATCGCGGAGGATTTTTCACAGAATAACGACCTGGCGGACAAAAACCCCGACAAGTTGAAAGAATTGCAGGCCCTTTTCTTGACGGAGGCCGCAAAGTACAACGTTCTCCCAATCGATAACTCCGTTCTCCCGCGTATCATCACGCCTCGCCCAAGCGCGACCGCTGGGCGCACGGTCTTTACTTACCAGGGTGAAAACGTCGGCATTCCAGTGGCCAACGCTCCCAGCTTATTGAACCGGGATTACACGATCACGGCGGAGGTCACGATCCCGAAGGCTGGGGCCGAAGGAATGATTGCGACGATGGGCGGCCGCTTTGGAGGTTACGGTCTCTATTTGCTCAGAGGGAAGCCAGTTTTCGTTTACAATCTTCTCGATCTAAAACGCTACCGCTGGGAGGGTGGCGTCGGAGCTCAGGACTGGCTTGGCGCTTCGATGAAGCCGGGTAAGCACACAATTGTGTTCGACTTCAAATATGAAGGCCCGGGCATGGGAAAGGGCGGCACCGGCGTCCTATCGGTTGACGGCAAGACGGTATCTAGTCAAAAGGTCGAACACACCATTCCGTTTCTGATGGCTCTCGATGAGTCACTCGACATCGGGCTGGATACGCGGACGGGTGTTGATGACAACTATAAGCTGCCATTCAAATTCACCGGCACAATCGACAAACTTACTTACAAGATCGGATCAGAGCAGTTGACGACCGCGGATCGAGAGGTGATGCAGCGGGCGGTCGCCGCCGCGCAGGACACGCCGATTGAGTAGGCATTTGGTCAGGTGAAATTATGAGCTCTCAAAGTTCGGCGGAAACCAAGCGATCCTGGTTTGAACCGGTAACGGCAGTACTAATGGCCCTTACTACTTTGGCAACTGCCTGGTGTTCCTACGAATCTTCGAGGTGGAGTAACCAGAGTAGCAATAACTCGAGCACATCAGCAACGCTGGAACGGGAGGCGAATGCGCTTCACGCCGAAAGTAACCAGGTATTATCGACACAGGTCACGATCTTTCTCGATCTGATTCACGCGCAGATCGTCGGAGAGGAAAAGGTAGTGAAGTTTTACCAGCCTCGTCTGGGAGGAGAGCTTCGTGTGGCTTATGATGCGTGGATGGCCCAGAAACCCTTTGAGAATCCACAAGCCGCGTCGAATCCTTTTGTCCCCGAGCTTTACCACCCGCGTTTTGCTGACGAAGTAAAGGAAAAGCTGACCAAATCTGCGGAACACAGCCTGGCAGCGAACAAGGAAGGTCATACCGCCGCTACCTACCTGGCGAATACCGTCCTGTTCGCGACCGTTTTGTTTTTCGCCGCTACCGCGCTTAAGTTCGATCATCGAGCTGTAAGGCAGAGCACGCTCTTCTTTGCCGTGACTGTGTTTCTGTTTGCGGTCGTCCGACTTTTCATGCTGCCGATCGCATGAACTTGGATGTTTGTCTTCGATAGGTTGACTAACGGACGTACGCCAAAAGTCTTATTTCCAGAGCGGATTGCGCCGCGCAGAATAGGTCCGGTAATCCAGACACCCTAACCAATTAAGAGCGGGCAACCATTTATGAAATGTTTCTATTCCTCGAAGTCGATCTTCCTTTTCACTACGATAGTTGGTGTTCTTTTTGCTGCGTCTACCGGTGCACAGACCGCTGCCGAACTTAGCCAGAGGTCGCGCCGCGCGTTAAATCTTCTTTGCGCGAACAATTCTGCCGCTGCCAAGTTGCGCTCATCCGCAGTTGGTATCCTGGTTTTTCCCGGACATCGTTAAAGCCGGTTTTATTTTCGGTACTCAACACGGTGAAGGCACGCTCTTCGAACATGGTCGTGCCGTTCGCTTCTACCGAACAACTGCCGCTTCCTACGGCTTGCAGGCCGGTATTCAGAAGTTCGGTTACGCGATGTTCTTTATGAACCAAGGCGACCTGAATTATCTGCGCCAGAGCAATGGATGGGAATTCGGCACCGGGCCCAGTGTGGTCATCGTCGATGAGGGCATGGCCCACACTTTCAGTACGACTTCGATGCGCAAAGGCGTTTACGTTTTTACTTTCGACCAAAGAGGCTTAATGGCTGGTCTCGGTTTGCAGGGGTCAAAGATCACACCGTTTCGGCCAGATTAAACTTGTCGCGATTGTGATTGGGCATTAGCGCCGACGCTTCCGGAACGCCAATCTACGGCAATTGAGTCGTGTGATAGAATCGCAGTATGGATCGACGAGGGGTCATTGCGGCACTGCTCTTAATATATAAGGCAGGATTTTGCGGCACGGACGGGTTCGAGCCGACCGTTGCCAACAAGAATTCCGCGTCGGGTAAACCGCCGGAAGGAATGGTCTGGATCCCCGGCGGCGAATTCTCCATGGGGGCGAATATGAATGGCGGAGGTAGTTGCGAAGCGCCAATGGCGTCCAACGACGCCGGCCCGGTTCATCGCGTGCGCGTGGACGGATTTTGGATGGACGCCACTGCGGTGACGAACGAGCAGTTCGAAAAGTTTGTAAGATCGACAAATTACGTCACGCTCGCCGAGCGAACGCCAACGCAGGAAGAATTTCCGACTGCCCCAGTCGAAAATCTTGTCGCCGGATCGGTTGTGTTCGCGCCGACTGATCACGAAGTTTCACTCGACAACCATTATCAGTGGTGGAGTTACGTAAAAGGCGCGAACTGGCGGCACCCCCTTGGACCGGATAGCGACATCAAAGGCAAAGAGAAATATCCGGTCGTGCAGGTTGCATATCCGGACGCAGAAGCGTACGCGAAATGGTCGGGGAAACGTTTGCCTACCGAAGCAGAATTTGAATTTGCCGCGCGCGGCGGCTTGTCTGGAAAAACTTTTGTCTGGGGCGACGAATTTCGGCCTAACGGAAAATGGATGGCCAACACCTGGCAGGGAAAATTTCCGGTCAAAGATGCAGGCGAAGACGGATTCGCAGGAATCGCACCGGTAAAATCTTTTCCGCCAAACGGTTACGGACTCTATGACATGGCCGGCAACGTTTGGGAATGGTGTAGCGATTGGTATCGGCCGGATTATTACAAGACGCTGGCCGACAAAGGCGGAGTCGCGATGAATCCCCAAGGTCCAGATTCGCCATTCGATCCGGCCGAGCCTAACGAAAAGAAACGCGTGCACCGCGGCGGCTCCTTTCTGTGCAACGATCAATATTGCTCGCGTTACATCGTTGGCACGCGTGGCAAAGGCGAAATCAATACCGGCACAAATCACCTCGGCTTTCGCTGCGTGAAATCGGGCGTGCCCGTTTTATCGAAGTAGTCTACCGAACCTGTCGAGTGAAGCGCGAGACCATCGTTTTGATCGCGGCCGTATTTTTTTTGCGCAACGTCGGATGGGCTAATCCTCCCGAGTATTTGGCGGCGAGCCGCGAGCCGGCTGATGAGGCAAGCGAACAACCATCGCCACTCGAAGAAGTGGCAGTACAACTTAAGGGCTTCCGCTTGGCTCCTTCCAGCAGCGAACCGTTTTTTCGGGACTCAGTTCTGAGTCTCCAACCGCGATTCTATTATTACCACTTGGACGACGGCAGTCTCCACGAAGCGTTCGCGGCGGGCGGTGCATTGATCGCGGCGAGCGGGTGGTGGCGCGACACTCTTCAAGTTGGCCTCGGCGGTTATACAACTCAACCGCTCGCCACGGGACACGATCCCGGCGGCACGGGTTTGTTTCGAAATAACGGTGACGGATTTGAAGTTTTCGGCCAAGCTTGGGCGAAACTGAAACTCGAAGCGGCGACGGCAACATTGTTCCGGCAGGAGATGGATCTCCCATTCATCAACGCCGACGATACCCGAATGATTCCGAACTTGTTCGAGGCTTATCGCGTGGAAGTCGAGCCGGTCGATATTTTTCGCTTCGGTTTCGCCTACGTTACGCGCGAAAAAAGCAAGACGAGCGCGGAGTTCCGCCCGATGTCGGAAGTCGCGGGCGGGCCTGGCGGAATTGATCGCGGCACGACGGTCGCCGGATTTTTGTTCGGGAAGAAAGATGAAACTTACATCGGAGCGATCAATGAATTGACCTGGGATCTGCTCAATATTGCCTATGTCGAGGCGAGCCGAACCTGGAAGCTCTCAGATGATTTTCAATTGCGCGGCGAACTGCAATTCGTCGATCAGCAAAGTGTGGGAGATAATTTGATCGGCCGATTTGCCACTCAACTTTATGGCGCAACTCTGATTGCGAGTTATCGCAGCGCTGTGCTCAGTTTCTCTTTTACCAGTGTGGCTGATGGGGCTGACATTCGGGGTCCGTTTGGCGGCGTTCCGGCGTTCAATTCGATCATAATCTCCGATTTTGACCGAGCCGGCGAGGATGCCTGCGGTGTTGGCTTAAGTTACGATTTCGAGCGAATCGGGTTGAAGGGCGTCAAAATGTTTGCCAATTACGCGCATGGCGAGCTTCCCGCTGACCGGCGGGAGAACGAGATCGACGTCACGGGGGACTATCGGATCGACGATGGCCCACTAAAAAATTTCTGGCTCCGTCTTCGTTACGCGCACAACTGGGAAAGCAACCAACCTGACACCGACGATTTCCGCGTAATTGTTAATTATACGTTTACTTTCTGAGGATCGACATCGCGCGGCTGAATATGAGACTAAGGTCCGATGTTGGAGCGGGTTCGCGCGTGACCAACTTGGAATTTGATGGATGAAAAGATCGATAAGGCCGCGCTCGATCCGCGAATTCCACTTGCCTATGAGCGCACATTGCTCGCCTACGAACGGACGCGAATCGCATGGGTCCGCACCGCGCTGGCGCTGATCTCGTTCGGGTTCGCGATCGCAAAATTTTTCGCTTACATTCGCGAGCAACATGGCGAGAAAGCCACGCTGCTGACGCCGCGCGAAGTCGGTCTGATCATGATCTTGATCGGGTTGGTTGGATTGATTCTCGCGAACTTTCACCAACGCCGCGCCATCAGATCGCTCCGTGAACGATGTCCCGGATTACCTCCGCCAATTGGGGGCGTGATGTCGGGAATGATCGCCTTGCTCGGCATTCTCGCGTTGATCGGCGCGCTTCTGCACTAGCTGTGACTACTGTTAGAATCTGACAATGTGGTTTCGCCCGAGCCTCGTCCTGGCAGCGCTCTTAATATATATGTAAGGCAGGATTTTGTGGCCACGACCAGTTCGAGCCAACGGCCGCGAACACGAAGGCCCGGCGGGGCGAGACGCTGAAAGCAGTGGTTTGATTCCAGGCGGTGAGTTTTCAAGCAATATTGCTTGAGCTGCATCGTCGGCACCCGCGGCAAAGGCGAGGTAAATACCGGCACGAATCACCTTGGCTTTCGCTGTGTGACATCGGGGCAATAACACGTACAACTTCGGGTTACCGAAATCGTGAGGCGACTGGAATTGTTACATTCTTGTGACATATGCGGCCGTTTAGCCTAACGAACCCGTCGTGTAGGCCCTAAGTCTCATACCCCCGGGACTTAACAAGAAATAATTTTGCCCCATCGTGCGCATTTCTTCGATTCTTTTCTCAAGCGAGGAATGCGCGCGATCGATAGGAGGAAATCATTTATGAAAACAAGAATTACAAACTCAGTCTTTACGATGTGCGCCGCATTCGTCGCGGCGATTTTTTTGACCGGTTCCGTTGAAAATTCTTTTGCTCAAGCAAAGCAGTCGAGTCCCGCGGCAAGTAACTCAGACCAGAAACCCAACATCGTCTTCATCATGGGCGACGACATAGGTATCTGGAATATCGGTGCCTATCATCGCGGGATGATGGCCGGGCGAACGCCGAACCTCGACAAGATGGCGAAGGAAGGGATGCTCTTCACCGACTATTATGCTGAAGCGAGCTGCACGGCGGGCCGGGCAAATTTCATTACCGGTGAATTGCCTATTCGCACGGGTATGACTACGGTCGGTCAGGCAGGCGCGCCGACCGGATTACCGGCGGAAGCTTGCACGATTGCGACGGCGCTCAAGGCGCTCGGTTATGCCACCGGTCAATTCGGCAAGAACCACTTGGGCGATAAGAATGAATTCCTGCCGACGGTCCACGGATTCGATGAATTCTTCGGTTATCTCTATCATCTCGACGCGATGGAAGACCCGGCGCATCCTAACTATCCGCAGAACCTGTTGAACCAGGTCGGTCCGCGCAACATGGTCCATAGCTGGGCCACGGATACGGATGACCCAACCAATATGCCGCGCTGGGGCAAGATTGGTAAACAGAAGATCGAGGATGCCGGAACACTTTATCCCGAACGGATGAAGACGGTAGACGACGAGATTCTCGATTTTGCAATCAAGTTCATGGACAAGGCGAAGTCGGCTAACAAGCCGTTCTTTGTGTGGCTCAACCCGACTCGGATGCACATCGTTACCCATCTTTCAGATAAGTACGAGAAGATGCGTAACTCAGAGAATGGCTGGTCCGAAGAAGAAGCCGGCATGGCCCAGATCGACGACATCGTCGGCTCCGTCATGAAGTACCTGAAGGACAATAATTTTGATGGCAACACGATCGTTGTCTTCTCGACCGACAACGGCACCGAAGTATTCACCTGGCCGGATGGCGGTACCACGCCATTTGCGCAGAGCAAGGGTACAATCATGGAAGGCGGCTTCCGTGTTCCCTGCATTTTGCGGTGGCCGGGACACGTGCCGGCGGACTCGGTGCAGAACGGTATCTTCTCTGGCATGGATTGGTTTCCCACCTTTCTGGCTGCGGCTGGGAATCCGGACATCACGAATCAATTACTTAAGGGGGTGAAACTCGGGGACCGGACTTACAAGAACCATCTTGACGGCTACGACCAGACCGAAGCGATTACGGGCAAAGGCCCGTCGAAACGCCACGAGATTTTCTATCTCGGCGAAAGCTCTGTCGGCGCGGTGCGTATTGATGATTACAAGTTCCGATTTATCGATCAGCCGCGTGGCTGGCTGGGGGAGAAGACCCATGTGGACGTCCCCTACATCACGAATCTGCGACTGGATCCGTTCGAGCGGCAGGGCTGGCCTAACGACGGCACGAAAGAAGGCGCGCAGCAATACTTCGATTGGTTCAAATACCAATTCTGGCGTTTCGTCTTTGTCCAGCAGGTGGTGGGCAAAGAGCTCCAGACCTTTCTTGATTATCCCCCGATGCAACGGGGCGCGAGTTTCAACCTCGATGCGGTGAAAGCCGAGATGGCGAAAAGGATGCAACAAGCGGAGGCGGCGAGCAAAGGCCCCAGCCAGTAGAGAACCGACCTTCAGTCTGGACTTCGTGGCAACAGCTGATGAGGTGACAATAAGGAAACTGGGATCATGACGGCTCCCAGACTCTCTATCGTTCGGTGCCCCTTCAGATTATTTCATCTTATTCTGGTGACAGTTCTTTTTAGCAGTTCAGCTGTTGTCGTTGCCGGGCCCGAACGTCACGATGTCCGCCAGCGTGAGATTGAAAACAGATCAAATAGAATGACCTCTGCTTCGCATGAGTTCCTTTGGTAACAAGCTCAAGCACGAGCTGGAAGAACTCATCCCAGTAACGTTGTTCTTTTTCCTGGCGTTCCAACTTCTCGCGTTGAGCAACGCCATGATCTTGCGCCAATACGGCATCAAAGTATCGGTTTTCCTCGGCGCGACCCTCGCCGCGCTCGTTGTCGCCAAGGTTGTGATCATTACCGATCACTTCGCGTTGGTGAACCGCTTCCCAGAAAAACCGCTCATCTACAACGTCGTTTGGAAAACGCTCATCTACTTTGTCGCCTGGCTTGCCATTCGTTATTTGGAACATTTTTTCCATTTTTGGCGTGAGACGCACGACGTAGCGACAGCCAATCACCGAATGTTTGCGGAAACAATCTGGCCGCATTTTTGGATCTTGCAGCTCTGGATGCTCGTTTTGCTCCTTGTCTATTGCTCTTTCCGGGAGCTGGTCCGCGTAATTGGTAGGGAACGGGTTCTCCGAGTGTTCTTCCGCGATCACGCTCTGCCGACTGACCGGGAATCAAGTGGCGCGCAACCATCCATCAACCGATGAAATAACTGAACTTATTTTGCCTAACGAGAAACAAATCAAATGAAACTGCCCCCCGACGTAGAATTTCACGAAGACATCCGACTTCTTATCTGGAGGCCGTGCGGTCTATTGGACGAGGCTTCGGTCAATAAAGTCATTTCCGTCCTGGCGGACCTGGAAGCCTCAATGAAAGAACCGTTCAATCGATTCGCAGATACGCTCGGAGCGGACGAAGTCGAGCTCAACTTCAGATACGTAATCCACGTCTCGTTGTATCGCCGGCTGACTTACGCGGGAAAACCACCCGTTAAGTCAGCGATTCTTGCCAGGGACGCCACGCTCATCCATTACGCCAAACTTCACGCGCTGATGACTCAAGGCTCGCCGATCACGGCCCAGCTTTTTCACGAACGTGAGGCCGCGGCCCAATGGCTCGGTGTGCTGGTTAATCGTCTTGTTGCGAGTGCGCACTAAATGAACTTCGCCGGTGAGCTTGTTTCTGGTAATTCGTAAGACTTAGGTCCCACAGTCGTTGGACATCACCGCAACTAAAATCAGACCTCAATGTGACATTTGGAACTTGCCTACCATATGAACAGTGAGCGCGAAGGGGCTGATCCGGCTCGACCTGATGCTGATTTGAGCGCGCAGCATGACGAGCAACTGAGTCTCCTGCAAACAATCACTCCCGAAGTAGCCGCGGCGGTCGATCTCTCGTCCGCGTTGGAGATTGTGCTTCGCCGCGTCTGCGAAAGAACCGGCTGGGTCCTGGGCCAGGCTTGGGTTCCGACTCGCGACAAGACTCTTCTGGTGTGCGGACCGGTGTGGTTTTGTGGCTCGGCGCGTGATCTGAAACATTTTCGGACTGTCTCGGCAAAGTCGCGCTTTAAAATGGGCGTCGGATTACCGGGACGGGTCTGGCAGTCGAAACAGCCGGCGTGGATTGAAGATGTTACTGGCGATCAAAATTTCCCGCGAGTCGCAGCGGCAAAAACAGTCGGATTAAAGACAGCCGTCGGGCTTCCTATTCTTTCCGGCGACGAGGTTATTGCGGTCATCGAATTTTTCTTGTGCGAATCGCGGAGCCAAAATGAGCGGTTAGTCAATGTGATCGCAGCGGTTGCAGCGCAATTGGACCTGGCCATCGAGCGGAGGGCGGCAACCGACGAGCTTTCCCGGACGAACGAGATATTGCGTTCGGTTTTATCCAACATGGGCGACGCCGTCATCGTTGCCGACAAGGCAGGAAAGTTTCTCGTTTTTAATCCAATGGCTGAACGCATGTTTGGCACCGGCGCAGCGCAAATGCCGTCTGACGAGTGGTCGCGTCGCTATGGTCTCTATCTGCCCGATAAGAGGACTCTTTTTCCGCACGATCAACTGCCATTAGCGCGTTCCATTCGAGGTGAGGAAGTTAGCAACGTTGAGATTTTCGTTCGTCACGAAAAAGCGCCAAAGGGAATTTGGGCCCGGATTAATGGCCG
>Ga0066903_100005205_pt1 | contig 11228 bp, 14 predicted proteins | sample PanSoiMetaGPlot1_FD_67491 | JGI IMG/M metagenome (GOLD analysis project Ga0066903, IMG submission 67491) | Tropical forest soil microbial communities from Panama analyzed to predict greenhouse gas emissions - Panama Soil - Plot 1 (version 2) | ecosystem: Environmental > Terrestrial > Soil >...
CCCGCTGACCCAATCATATATCACTGCATCATCTCGCGAACCGCCGGCAATAACTACCTGTCCGCCTGGTAAAAGCGTTCCTGTATGACCTTGACGGTATAAAGGCAGTGATGCTGTGGGGGTCCACGCGCCGCTTCCCGGATCAAACAACTCCGCCGTCGCGCTGAAGTTTCCCCCGACGGCCAGTACCATTCCGTTGGGCAAGAGCGTGGTGGTATGTTGGTATCTCGCAATATTCATTGCGTTTGTTGTCCATCCGCCACCGGACGGGTCATAGATTTCTCCGCTGGTGATACCAACACTTCCATCGAAACCGCCGGCTACGAGTATCCGCGAGTCAGGCAACAGTGTGGCTGTGTGGTATCGTCGCGCAAACGTCATTGCCGTTATCGCTGTCCATGTTCCGTTCGTTGGTTCGTAGATCTCCGCCGTGGATAGCGAGACATTCGCTGCCGTGCCGACGCCTCCAATGACAATGACCTTCCCGTCAGCCATTAAGGTTGCGGTGTGATAGACTCGCGCTCCAGTCATTGACCCTGTTAAGGACCAGGTTCCGATGACTGGATCGTAAAGCTCCGAAGCCACCTGTCCGGTGACACCGGACCGCAATCCTCCCGTCACCAGGACCTTTCCATTTGGCAGCAATGTCGCCGTATGGTTCGCGCGGTTGGTCTTCATTGAACCGGTAGAAGACCATGTTCCGGCAATCGGATCATACAACTCAGCGCTGGCCAGAGTGCCCGCGCTGCTTGAGCCGCCTGCAACCAGTACTTTCCCATTAAGCAACAAAGTCGCGGTGTGATTGGCCCGATTCGTGGTCATCGAACCGGTTAATACTGACGTCGCAGAAACAGGATCGTACAATTCTGAGCTCGATATTGGAAGACCGCTTACACCTCCGGCCAATAAGATTTTCCTATTTTGTAGTAGAGTGGCGGTGTGGGACTGCCGAGCTGATTTCAAGGTTACTGAAGAACCGAAGGATGCCGCGGCGACGGATTTGCCGAGCGACAGAGCGTAACATATTGCGAAAATTGTTAATCCGAACGGCCACGATTTTAGACTTAAGTTTATCATGAAAGTGTCGATGAAGCAGGAACCTTCTTCCAGACCTGTCCTTGGCGGTACATCAGGCAATCAAGAAAGCAGAATGCCAGTCATTTGTCGAGATTTTGCTCTGAAATGGCATGTCATTCGTTTTCTTCAGTCGCGAAATATACGGCGATTCTCTCGTCCGATTAAAACCGCTTTCTCCAGTTGACAGTGTTACTGGTTTTGCTAAAAAGCGGAGGTCCGTTCAAAAAACCAGTGTGTCGGTGTCAGAAGACAGATTGTCAGTAAACCTACAGAAGAGACATTCAGTGATCCTGCCAGTGCAGTCCTCCCCACTTAGTTTCATTTGAGCAGACGTGATCCTATGAACCAGAACAGGCTTTTCGTCGGTAACTTATCCTACCAAACCGCAGACACCGATCTGCAGGATTATTTTTCGCAGGCTGGAGCAGTGACGTCCGTCAACGTGATGTTTGACAAGGTCACAGGCAAATCTCGCGGTTTTGCGTTTGTCGAGTTCGCCACATCTGAAGAAGCCATCAAAGCCGTCGAGCAATTCCATAATAAGGAATTTCAAGGACGAGCGCTGACCGTGAATATTGCGCGGCCACGCGAGGAACGCGGTGGCCCTCGATGGGGTAACGGACGCGGAAACGGCGAGGGGCAGCGGGAACGCCGTTGATTTGGTCGTCGCGTATTTATTAGTGAATCACTGATTGGGGATCGGTAACCTGGATTCGAACCCTCCGGCCTTTGAACCAGCCATTAATTACCACCTATTAACGAGTTGACACTCGGAAGGGTCAACTTTAGGTTAACTGAAGTTATGGCAGAAAATATTCCTGGTGGCCCCGCTGGGGCAGTACCGCCAAAGAAAGAAACGGGGAAGGTCCAGCCCAAGAAAGAGACCGTCCGCATCAATTTGCCGCCGAAGCCATCGGCGGCGCCGACCATCAAGCTGCCAACTTTACCACCCGGAGGCCCCGGCGGTGGTCCAGCTCCGGCGGCGCCGATTGCTGCTGCTGCGGCGGCACCGGCACATGCTCCAGCCGCACCTCGGCCCGGCGCTGCAGCTCCTGCCGCTGCTGCACCTCGGCCCGCACCTGCGGCAGTTCCTCGACCAGCTCCTGTTGCCGTCGCAGCAGGACCGACCGTAAGCGGTTTCGACACGGCGTTGGCGATTATCGCGGCAATCGTTGGGTTGTTGGCGGTAGGAACGACCGTTTACTTGTGGCAGGGATTGCCGAATATCCCGTAATTCGGTTGGCGGGGCTTTATTGAGGCATACGAGTAACCTCGGAACTATTTTCCTTATTATGGCAGGCTTAAATATCATCAATCTGACTCAGGACAATTTTTCGAAAGAAGTACTGGAATCTTCGACGCCGATTCTCGTCGATTTTTGGGCGGAATGGTGCGGCCCGTGCAAAATGATCGCCCCGGTGCTGGATGAGTTGGCTGAGGAATATGACGGCCGGGTCAAAATCGGCAAGGTCAACATCGATAATGAGCAGGGGTTGGCAGCAGAGTACGGCGTCCGCGCAATTCCCACGCTCTTGCTGTTTCAGAATGGCCAGGTTGCCGAGCAGATCGTTGGACTCAAGAGCAAGAGGGATCTGAAGAACAGCTTCGATAAGGTCGCCGCGTAACCGGCACTTACCTGTCTGGTCGTCCAAAACCGCTTTCCTGAGCGGGGCCAAGACTTCGGTCGCGAAATGACCTGAGGAGTTTTCCGGGTAAAACGCGTCAAAGAATTCCTTTACTCCCGATAAAGGACGAGTAGTTTAGAGGCAAGCCGACAGGCTGACGCTCGAATGAACAATATTCGAACAGTTAGAGAGATTAGGAGTCTCACATACTACATTATGGACCTTCATCACCCCATCCTCAGAGAGTTTCCGGAACATCGTGAGGTCATCCGCCGCCTGAAAGGGACGGATGATCATTTCCGGAAAATGTTCGATGAATATCATCGGCTGGATGACGCCGTATATCGCATCGAAGAGGAAATCGAGTTCGCGACCGATCAGGAAATTGAAGAACTCAAAATGCGCCGAGCGAAATTAAAAGATTACATTTATCACCTGGTTCGGCATGCGCCGCCATCCTGTCCTGCTTGCGAAGGGACCGGGATCGCGCGGGCGACAGTTTGATAGAGTCAAAGTGGCCAGGCGGGCCAACCGGCTGTCGAGCGACAGCGGGAGGGGAGGGAATTTCATCTGATTCAGCTAAGGGGCACCGGTAGCATCACTGGCACTCGAAATGACCATTATTGGTATCTTCCGAAGTTAATGGTGAGTATTTCAGTCCGAATTTAAAACCTGGGTCTCTTTCAAGCATTGGTACCCGAGTTGGTTTTTATTTTCGATTTTCGATTTTCGAATTGCCGAAGCGCGAAACGTCTCAGGGCGGTGTCCCCAACGGAAGCGAGAAATTCAGCGTTGCTAATGCATTAGGAATTGCGTAGAGGGAATTATTCGAACCGCTAATCGAGGCTAATGACGGGCTAATCAAAAGGCGCCAACTGGTTGGGTACGACCGAAATGGAAAAACGCTTTCAGAGTTATCGGGGGACATGGGCATGGCTGGTACAACGAATCAGCGCCATCTGCCTTTTCCTTCTGATTCCGATAAAGATTTACAGCGGCTGGGTGGCCAAGAGCAAAGTGCCTGAGCTTCCGCTTCTCTCCAGGAAAACGCACCTCAACACAACCATCGATATTCTTTTGCTGCTCTTCTTCCTGTTGCACGGATTTTACGGGTTACGAGTGATTCTGATTGATGTTGGCGCGATTCGCGAAGACAAGTTTTTCTGGCGGACATTTGTCGCGGCAATCGCAATTTTTGGTTTTCTCGTTTGGTTTGCGTATATCAGGGAGGCGTGACTGAGGAGTTATTTGGCGATTTTGTCCAAATCGCGAAGGGCTTTAGCGGGAGATTCGGGCATGTGAACGGGCGGTTGGTCGAGCGGAATGAAAGTCGGTTCGTTCAAGACATTGTGTGCACGAACCGGATCAAATTCTTTTTCCCATTTGGCGATGACAATGGTGGCGACGCCGTTACCCACCATATTGGTCATTGCGCGGGCCTGGGCCATGAACCAATCAACGCCGAGGAGAAGGATCATGCCCTCGACAGGAATGGTTTTCATTGAGGAGAGCGTAGCCGCTAGAGTAATGAATGCGCTGCCGACGACTGTCGCCGCGCCTTTTGAGGTGAGCAGGCAGACGATGAGAACAGCGAGTTCCTGGCTGAAGGTGAGTGGCGTATTGGTTGCCTGCGCGATAAAAAGCGCGCCCATAGTCAGGTAAACGGAACTGCCATCGAGGTTGAATGTGTAGCCGGCAGGCAGGACGAGCCCAACGAGCGATTTGGAACAGCCTAGATGTTCGAGCTTGGTCATCATACGTGGGAGGACCGGTTCAGAGGACGCAGTGCCAAATACGATGAAAAGTTCCTCGCGGACATATTTGATGAATTTGAAAATGTTGATGCCATTGTAATGCAAAAGTAATCCGAGACAGATCAGCACAAAGCAAATGCAGGTCAGGTAGATGCAGGCCATGAGCTTCGCGAGTGGTTGCAGTGATTTCAGGCCGAGTGTTGCGACAGTGAAACTCATCGCGCCGAACACTGCCAGAGGCGCAAGTTTGATGATCATGGCAATCATCCGCATTAAAGCTTTGGAGACCTGTTCGAGAGCTAAAATGACGCGTTGATTGGCGTCGCCAATGCCTGCTATTGCCACTCCGAATAACACCGAAATGAAAAGAACCTGCAGGATCTCGCCTTCGGCGAACGCACCGACGATCGTTTTAGGAATAACGTTCAGCAGGAAATCAACGATGCTGTGGTGCGATTGAGCGGCGGTCAGTGTTGGTTTGAGAGCTTCGGTCTTGAGTGTGGCAATGTCGACGTTCATGCCCGCGCCCGGCCGAAAAACGGCCGCGACCACCCAACCAATGATCAAGGCGAGCGTCGTCATCACTTCGAAGTAAATGAATGACTTTACACCGATGCGGCCAAGACGCTTCAGATTGCCCATCCCGGCTATTCCCGTGACCACGGTAGTGAAAATAATCGGCGCGATCATCATGCGGATAAGACGGATGAAGGCGTCGCTCAGCGGCTTAAGATTCGTGGCATCGAATGACAACTCGGCGCCAAATAGCCCCAGTCGCGCAGGACTTGATGCCGGAAAGAAGTAACCTACCAAAACGCCGAGAAGCATTCCGATGAGCACCCAGAAGTAGAGCTGCTGATAAAAAGGCTTTCGGTTCATGCCTGCGGCTGTCTGTCGCAATTTAATCCAATTGCAACAGTCGTGAACAGGGAAATCCCTCAAAAACCCTTGCGAAGCGACGAGGCATCGCTTAGTTTTTGCAACGCTTTTGACGGCTGCCCCGAATGCTTTCGGGGCGGCTCAATCCCGTAACCTGAAGCCAAGACGGCCCATTCAATAGCGTCAGTGGGTTGGTAGCTCAGTCGGTAGAGCAGCGGCCTTTTAAGCCGTTGGTCCTGGGTTCGAGTCCCAGCCAACCCACCATCTAAACCACCCACAAAAGGACGGTAAATACGACAGGATTTCAACACTTAGTGGTTGCCCTGTCAATTGGCACGAATAGGGGTCAAATGTAGGCAATGGAGCGTTCCTCGCAACTTTACTCTGCACCAATGTCTCGTTTGAAACGTTCGAGTGCAGCAGCCATGCGATCATGCCACATTTCATTCCGAGCGATTTCATTCAAAAGGGGTTTTCTTTGCATCGTGATTGCTTTTTTCGAAAGACTCGGCGACCAACTTAATTTTCCCAAGCATTTCATTAATCTCACTTTGATCCGATCCCCTCCACTCGAAGACTTTCCAATGCAGCAATTAGAGATAATTGCCCAGCGATCGTGTCACAAGTTTCGAAAAAGTATTTTATAAACGCATCGGACTTATTAGATGTGTCTACGAGGTATTCAAACAGCATGGCAAACATTTTGGCGACTTCCTTATCCATGATTGTATTTGCGCTTGTATGGCTCTGTGGTAATAGGATAGTCGCCTTATGCGTGTGACCGTCTGGATTCGCAAGGAGACTCGGCGCCCACTTCCTCTATTCTCTCAGAGTTGTAATCCGATTGGACTACAACCAAAGGGTGACTTGGCGGCGCAATCTGGTTCGTTAAAGTTCCCGCAATGTCAGTCGAACCTCATGCGTCGATTTTGCCCTTGTGTAGCAACGCGACGAGCACACAGTCACCGCGAACCATCGACAAGAACCCGTGAACAATGAGCGCGGAAATAAAAATCAAGATGCTCAATCCGAACTCCTTTAGCGATGTCGCCAAGAGTCCCGAAGGCGTAAGAGTTTCTGGATTTCAAGGCGAAGCCTGCAGCGGCATTCCACATGACCTTGTTTTTTATTTTTTAGTGACTGTCATGCCTGGCGTGCCAATGAATGTTTTGTCCAATTGGCTTTATCACAAAATCATTAATCACCGAGCCGACTGCGTAACGATTAACGGGCAATTGCCAAAGGATCGCGCAGACTTCGACCGCATTGTTCGCGAACAGGTAGAGATAAGAAAGAACGACTAAGGACAACGAAAAGGAAACTGTACCACACAAGCCGCAGAGGGTGACTACCGATTGCGCGTGTCATCGTATTTTTTCCAACGTTCGGCTGATTCCCGCAACATAGCGATACCCCGCATTCTGACGTTCCTTTGGTCCCGAACCTCACTGACAATGAAAGCGACTACCAAGGCGACAGCGAGCCCAGCAATGCCAAAGCCGATGATCATTACCAGTGGCATTATGGAAGTTTAAAAGAGCGGATAAAGCTTGTCAGCAAATTCCATGACCCCAATATCAACGCATGGGGAAACATCGTTCACACGATTCAGCTTCATGAGCGAAGAGCCGGGTAACTCTGCTCCAAGTGCCAGAGGATCGTTCTCTGCCTTGGCCGCGTTGTATAGTGTCGTCGTGCCCTGATCACTCCGTTTGTCTGGTTTATCGTTCTTGGACTGAGCAATGGGTATCTGCTAGTGGCTGCGAACACTGCTCACTGCTTGTTGGGCAGCAGTTTCCTGGCAGCCGTGGCGAGCTTGATCCTCGGGCAACCGAGCAAGCGCTACGTTTGGATCGCATGGATTGGAATTTTTTAAGCGTGGTGTTCGGCTACTTCTCACTACTGGTTCGGAGCCTGCCAATCTGCTAGAGCGAGGGAACATTCCGATGAACTCACTTCACCAAACCGGCTCTGGCGGCGAGTTCTTTCAACTTGCCAGCAAATTCCATGGGCGCATAGTCGGTGCATGGGGAAACCGAATTGGCTAATCTTTGGGGAAAGTTGTCGAAGGCAACTGGCCACGTGAAAGGGGCAAGCTGACAGAGTTTGATTTTATCATAGACTTCCAGTCTTAAAACGAACCTAATTGCCCAGCTTCCTGGAAACGAACATGAAGCTACGTAACCGACCGTTAAGTCCCGTCCAAACCATTTTTGTGATCGTTGGTGTTTTGGCGCTTGGAATTGGTGCATACGAGCTTTACCTCGTGGCCTCACGGGTGCTGCATAGAAAAGCGGTTAGAGCTACCATTCCGAAATATCTGCAAGGATTGAGAACCCACAGGGATCAATTAAGCCAGGCAATCGAGCGATACCATTCTCAATTTGGTTTTTACCCTCCAAATCATTGCACGAACCAGCAGAACAGAGCCTATGTGAATACGCTGTTTTACGAACTCGTTGGAACTCGATGGGATACCAATCTTCACACGTTTAGTCTTCCAACGACGAAAGACCCGGTTGAACCCGAGATGATAATGAGAGTTTTCAATATGGCTTCGTTTTCAAACACACTCACCTTTCCATCATGGCCCACAAATTTTCTTGGTGGTTTAAGTATTGGTGGCCGGGACGAAAACGGAGTAACGATGGTGAGTTCAACGTTTGTGGAGGGCATCGATTACGAGATTAGTGACGATTTTTCGACCACTCCCTGGCGCTACGCAGCCGATCCAGCTGAACACAACAAGGGAAAATTTGACCTTTGGATTGAGCTAAATGTTCTCGATCAACATTTCGTAGTCCGCAACTGGTAAATTTATAAATGCGCAGACTGGGAGCGGAATAAAAGACGCTCGAACGTTCGGTCAGCCTGAGAAAAAATGGGCGCTGAGAAAGCTAATTGTGCCGCAGCTAATCAGGATGTAGATGCCAAGCGCGAGCAGCGCGAAAGGAATCAGGTTGTGGCCGTACCGGAGAAGCATTGGAGTTAGAGCGGATAACCGCCAGAATGAGCGAGAAAACACTCAGCACTCCCCCTCTCACGCTCGGCGCGAGCGAGAGGAAGAAGCCGAACACGCCGAAAATGATGGCGATCTCCAGCTCATTGACGCTGTACACGTCAGCGGCATTTAGCGCGTTATTTTCACCTCAACCTGGCAGGTGGACTACAGTGAACGTGCAAACTGGCACTACAGGGCCATCGATCCCGGTTGGAACGACCGTGTTCACTGTCGTTCAAATCCGAGATTCGGCGTTTTCGGTTCCTTCAACTTGGACGCCATCTACACAGCCGTTCAGTGACTATTACGGAGCATCTCCCGAGTTCACATTCGTTCCAGGCTCCCTTAATGGTATCACTTATCCACCCTTGTGGTTCAAAACCCTTACCAGTGGAGGCGGCAACAGTACCTGGCCAGACGGCACGTATAACATGGACTTCCTGGGTTCCGGTTTTCGGGGAGCAATCATGGTGGGAGTTCCAGAGCCGAGCAGTCTCGCACTGGCAGGTCTCGGAGCGGCAGCAATGTTGCTCTTCCGCCCTCGAAAGTAAGCGCCTCTACGCTGCCCGAATTTCGCTCCAGGATTCGATAGCGAGCGGTGAGTGCATTCGTTGTGTGATCGCCGTGAATTGATCAAAGCCTATCGCATTGGCAATGCAAACGACGTTGGCGTCACCCGCGCCAGCTTCAACCGTTACGTTTCGCAATGAAGTATTCCGAGCCGTCCTACATCGAATCCCGCCATGTTGTGACAATAACGCCCCCATGGTGGTGCGAAGGGGCGTCAGAGTATAGCCTTTACAATTGCCACGATGATTCCAATAACCGCCAGAATGAGCGAGAAAACGCTTAGCACTCCACCGCGCACGCTCGGCGCCAGGGAGAGGAAGAAGCCGAACACGCCGAAAACGATGGCGATGATGGCTAGTACGAATCCGGTGCCGGCGCCGACGAAGAAGCTGGCGATGGCGGCGCCAATGGCGATAATTGATGGGATGCTGAAGTGGGGCTTGTTCTGTGCTACTGCAGTGTTCATAAGCGAGCCTTCAAGTGAGTTTGCCGATTCTGTCACCGTTTCACCGTTCTGACCCCGCTATTGTATGTTTCGCTTCAGGTGAGCGAGGTTGGAAGTGGGTAGATGGCTGTATTTGATGTCAGGATTACACCCCAAAAACTAAGGATGGGCGAGGATTCGGCGGGTTCAGTCTCTTTGAGCGACTTGGCAGAATAATCGCACTATGGAGAGCAAAGGGAGCGGAGACCCTCCATACACGCGTTGGAATGTAATTGCGCCTGTCTAAAAGCCTGCCCGCCAAAGGAGTATTTCGAATTCCCCTGGTGCTTAGCTTCTCGCGGCCATGATTTATTGCCATCAAAAGGCATCGAGGAGTTTTCTGACATCATTTTGGATCTCGTCATGATCCATTTCAACGGCGGCTTTGGCGTAGCCCTGAACAATCTGCCGAATCTGGCCCTCAAACTTCTCGGCGTCCGTTTCGACCTTCTTCAAGCCATTGGTGATCGCATCACCTTTTGATTTGAAGTCGTCGCGAGCCTTCTTGACGGCATTAACTTTTTGTTCGGCCAACGCAGTGATCCTTTCCCAAATGGCTTTTCGCGTGTTGGTGAAACCGTCGCCGGACGCGGCAAAGTTCGACAGCGAAGCCGTGACAGCCGCGATATCGATATCCGAAGCGGCGGCAAATTTCCTGATTTCCAGGTCCGCTTTTAGGATGGATTGCTGATCTTTTTCCGTAACCTGCACCAGGGCCTCCTTGTGCGCTCCAATCTTGGCGCCGTAATCCTTGGAGACGTTCATGACGTCGTCGAGACAAGACTTCAGCTTCTTCCTTTGATCCTGCAGGTCATCGTAGGTTTTGAGCGTGTCATCGTAGCCCTTGATAGCTGGAGCGATGTCAGGCTTGAAAAAAGCGCCATTGGAGAGGGCTTTGTTTCGCCCCTTGATGGCGAGCCATTTGGGCATCAGTGGTCCGGACTTTTTGCGATCTTCGATTGATTTGCTCATATGGTTTTAAGTTGTGATTAGTTCATCCCGCGCAAGCGCGAGTGTTTTGCGTCTGTTTGATGCTGCCTGTTATGCACGCGAGGACTCTACATGGTGAGTGCGGGTCTAAAAATGGGACTTTGGTCGCACGCGCTGCCTCGTCGCGCAGTAGGGAATTACCCGAGCAGCAGCAACTTGTTAGACTTGCGCTCGGAGGTAAAATTATTAAATCAATAACCCATGGGTAGAACCTATTGGTTCGAATGCAGCAAGTGCGGTTACCGCGCGCAAGTTTCGGGAAGGTCGGATCGCGGATTGAATTTTTTTGTACAGACGATCGTGTGCACAGATTGCAAAGCACTTTATGATGCCGTGACCCGGCTCCGAATTGCAGACGAATCGAAAGGAAATCAATTTTCATTTGGGTTGAACGGGCAGAGATTTTCCCTGCAGCAACGAAACGCGGTCCCACCCAGTTTTCAATCAGCGCTGAATCGTCTGCCCTATAAGGGAGCAAGATATTACAAATGGTTGCACTTCAAGCCGCAATGTCCGGTCTCTGCCAGTCATCGCGTGCAGCATTGGAGTGACAACGATAAATGTCCGCGGTGCGGCTTGTTTCTGGACAGAAATGCCCTGCCCTATCGGATTTGGGAGTGAGGGTTGCATATTTTTTTAAACGAGGCATTATACGAGCAAAGTAACTCCGAGCGTCGTCGAAAACAGGCAAATCAAAGTCCAGAATCTATGCAATTTAGCATTGGCGATTACGAGATCGTCGCCTTTTTCGGGCTAGTGGTCGTGTTCGAAATTTGCGAGCGCATGTGGCCCGCGCGGCCCGTCAATAAATTTCATGATTTGAAGCTCGACCTGCTTTCCTTCGCCTT
>Ga0066903_100005206_pt1 | contig 11228 bp, 7 predicted proteins | sample PanSoiMetaGPlot1_FD_67491 | JGI IMG/M metagenome (GOLD analysis project Ga0066903, IMG submission 67491) | Tropical forest soil microbial communities from Panama analyzed to predict greenhouse gas emissions - Panama Soil - Plot 1 (version 2) | ecosystem: Environmental > Terrestrial > Soil >...
GAACCCGAACCCGAACAAGAACCAGAACCCTGAACGTAGAACCCTGAACCCTGAACTGGTTCTGTCGTTCGTCCGCCACCCGCGCGCGAAGCGCTACGTCATCCGCGTCGCTGAGGACGGCGTCGTGCGGGTCACGATTCCGCGGTGGGGGTCACGCCGCGAGGCGCAGGCGTTCGCGAACGCGCAGCAAGCCTGGATCGACCGGCAACTCCGCAGGATTGCGGCTGATCGCGCCGGTCAACACGAGCCACCGCCATCGCGGGACGAGCTGCGAGCGCTGATTGCCCGGGCGAGGAGTGAGCTGCCGCCGCGCCTGCTGCACCTGGCCGCGGCAAACGGTCTGACGGTCAGCCGCGTCAGCATTCGCAATCAACGCTGGCGGTGGGGTTCGTGCAACCGCAACGGCCACATCTGCCTGAACTGGCGGCTGGTGACGATGCCGGAGTGGGTGAGAGATTACGTGCTGATCCACGAGCTGATGCACCTGAAGCGCATGGACCACTCGCCGAAGTTCTGGAAGCTCGTCGCCGCCGTCTGCCCGAACTATCAGGACGCGCGGCGGTGGCTCCGCCGCGCGCCCCGAACCTGAACCAGGAACCTCGAACCGAGAACCTTAGAACCCTAGAACCTCAGAATCCGACCACGACGCCGACGCGGAAGATACGCGGGCTCAGGTTCTGCTGAATCGTGTTGAACACGTTCGGCGCCGCGAGCACGTTGTTGTTGCGGATCAGGACCGTGTTCGCGTTCAGCACGTTGAAGACGTCGCCGATCACGCGGAGGTTCACCGCCCGCATCTTGAACTGACGCGCAACGCGCACGTCGGTGTCCCACACATCGTCGTAGCGGAACGTGTCGATCTGCGGCGTGACGAGCACCGACAGGTTCGCGTCGGCGCCGAGTGTTTGCGCCCGGAAGAGCGGGAACGGGTAACCCTGGCGGCCGAACACGTTGCCCGCAACCTCGATGCCGTACGGCGCTTGATACATGCCATTCGCGTTGAACTGCCACCGCGCGTTGACGTAGACGTTGCCGACGCCGTTGCCCGTGCTCTGCGGCGCGAACTGACCGCCGTCCACCAGCGGCTCGGTGATCGTCCGGGTCGGGTTGCCGTTGGTGTCGTACAGCGCCTGCGGCTCGTAGTGCTCGCGCGCGTTGTTGAAGGCGACGTTGACGCGCGCCATCCAGCGGTTCGCGAGGCGCTTCACCGCGCCGAACTCCACGCCGTGGTAGTCGGTCGAGTAGCCGTTCCAGTTGGTCAGCAGGAAACCGCCGCCGCCCGCGGCGACCTTCGCCTGGTTCGGGATGTAGGTCGGCACACTGTAGGTGCTGCCGTCGGGCAGCGTGCCGGTCAGCGTCGGTCCCGGTGTGTAGTCAGCCGGCGACATGCCGACGCGCGGCGTTACCGACCAGGATGCGTTGCCCAGCAGGTTCGTGGTGCGCGTATAAGTGTAGTTCGCCTGCAGCGCGAAGTTCGGCATCACCTCGCGGTCGACGCCGGCGACGAACGTCTGGGTTACGGGCGCTTTCAGGTTCGGATCGATTCGGTTCGACGAAGTGACTGCAGTCGGGTTCGCCGGGTTGAAACCGTTCGCCGCGGCGACGAACTGATCGGTGAGCACTTCGCTGGACGAGGCGAGGTGATCGCCGTCCAGGTCCATCCAACGGTACACGGCGACACCGGCCGACGAGGTCGGATTCATGTAGCCGACGCTCCCCGAGTCGAGCTGGCCTGCGAACCGCGCGTAGCTGCCGTGCGCAACCGTCTTGCGCGCCTCGTCGAGCGCGTAGGTGACGCCAGCGCGCGGCGACAGATTGTTCCACGTGAACGGCGCATCGTAGCCCGCGAAGACGATGCCGGGGACGAGCGCCGGGAACGCCGGGTTCGCGGCGGTGTTGCTCGCCAGCGCGCGGCCGCCCTGGCGATCGAAGCGGAGGCCGAGGTCGAGCGTCGTGCGGCCCTTCGAGATCGTGTCGCCCGCGTAGAAGTCGAGGTAGTGCGTCTCGTTCGTACCGCTGCCTTCACGGAACACCTGCGCGAAGCTGGCCGCCGCCGTCTGCCTGAGCGCGAGGATGCCGTTGCCCGGCCACAGCGTACCGGTGGTCGCGTCCACGCGGCGCCAGCCGAAGCCGTACTTCACGTCGTGCGCGGCGCCGAAGGCGTTCAGGAACGAATTCGCGTCGAGGTTCACCGTCATCTGCGGGCGGACGTTCGTGCTCTGGACCGTCGATCCGTACGAGGTCGCCAGCGGCAGATCGCGCCCCGACGACAGGTTCATCCCGCCTTCGGGCGTCAGCAGGAAGCCGGTGTTGTAATACGCATACTTCGCCGACACGAACATGTTCGAATTGACGACCCGGTCGTCGCCGAGCTTGAACAGACCGTGCAACGGGAAATCCGAATACGCGTTGTCCTGATGGAACGTCGCCGTCGGCGCGTCGAACGTGATGCCGGCCGTTCCCGGACTGCGGTTGTCCTTGATCTTGAACCCGTTGAAGTAGAGGAAGTTGACCAGGTCCCTGGGCGTCGCCTGCCAGTTGACCTTCAGGTTCGGGTTCTTCAACTCCGTCTTGTCCACGACGCTGCCGGAGCGGCGAAAGAGCTGCACATCCTGCACGGAATACGACCCGTAGAACCACGCCTTGTCGCGGACGATCGGCCCGCCGAGATCGAAGCTGTAGTCGGCGATCTGCTTGACGTGATCCGCCGTGTCAGGCGTGACACCGGCCGCGAGCAGCTCGTCCGGCACGTTCGACGCTTGCACCGATTCGCCGTCGAAGTAGCCGCGGGCCCCGCCGTGAAAGAGGTTCGTCCCGCGCTTGACGACGAAGTTCAGGCCGACGCCGCCGGTCGGCTGCGTGATTGGCTGTCCCGCCGTCGTGACGTGAATCGCGTCGAAGTTGTCGTAGTTGAAATAGGTTGGCGATGAACCCGTCAGCGTCATGTCGGTGATCGCGACGCCGTCCATCGTCCACACCGCGTCCTGCGGGCGCGTGCCCTTCGAGGTGAAGTTCGACTGCTGGCCGGTCTCGTTGCCGCCGACGTTCACGCGATCGACGAGGACGCCTGACACCGTGCGAAGCACCGAAAACGGATCGCGTGACGTCGGGATGTTGTGCAGTTCGTCCGACGTCACGGTCGTTGCGGTGCCCGTCTGGTGTGCGTCGACGATTGGGGACGGCGCCGTCACGGTCACGGTCTCGCGGACCGCGCTGATTTGCAGCGTCACGCGAAGATCCACCGTCTGGCCCGGGTTGACGACGAGGTGATCGTGAATCGCAGTCGAAAAGCCCTCGAGTCCCGCGGTGAGCTTGTAGGATCCGGGCGGGAGATCGAGAAACCTGTAGCGGCCGTCTTCGGCGGCGACGAACGTCTGGGTGAAGTCAATGCCCTGGACGGTGACGCTGGTTCCAGGGAGCGGAAGCCCCTGCGTATCGAGGACGCGACCAGCGATTGTTCCACTGGCCGTCTGCGCAGAGCTGCTGACGGCGGCGAGGACCGTCAGCGCGAGAGCAAGCACGGCTTTCTTGAACGACATCAAAGCATCCTTTGAGACAATAACGACACCCGGGTCGATGGGAGTATCGGCCGACTCTAAGGAGTTCGATAGGGGCAGTAATGGCGCTCCGCCGCGTGATGATGGGCCGTGGCGAGAGCGGCTACTAAATCCAGTGTATTCGGTGATTTACTCGCGACGCTTCAGGAGCGCTCTGAGATCGAGCCCGAACTTCGGGTCGCTGCGCGTGCCGCTCACCCTGATCGGGAAAATGCTGCCTTTGCCCTCGTTTTTCGGCTTCCGGAAGATGGCATCGGCCGGTTTCATCAGCCATTTCCGCCAGCCCTTCACCATCTCGGACACCATCGCGTCGGTCACGACCTGACCCTTGAAGTCGAGCGTTTCGGGCTTCAGTGCGTATGCGCCCGCGAGCTCGACCCTGGCTCCCGGGACGGCGAACGACAGGTCCGGCAGCGTGAGCCTGCCGTCGCCAAGGCGGAAGCGTCCCTGAAAATCGGACACCACGTTCTCGGTGTTCGGATTCTCGGTTTCGCCGCGGCCCCGTTTACTGAGCTCGTCGATCTTGCCCTGCACGTTGTAGCTCGTGAAGTTCGCCCTGGCAATGGCAAAGCGTCCGTCCAGCCGCAACCGCTGCGCGACGTCGGTTTCGCCGGGCGGCAGCACGAACTTCGTCGTCAGCTTGAGCGCGCCGTTCATCGGCGCTTTTGCCGCCCTCACCGCCATCATCATGACGTCCTCGACGCGTGCGCGGTCCATGTTCACGTCGAGGTTCACCGTCCGACCGTGCTCGTTCTTCTTCGCGTGCACGACGGCGCCCTTCGCGACCAGATGCGAGTTGAGGAAGTTCGCGTCGATCTCGTCGAGCGTCGTGTTGCCGTTGGTGCCGTCGATGAGCGCGTGGTATTTCGTGTGCAGTGCGAACCTGTGGCCGCCGATGGCGACCATGAAGTCCGGCGTCTCGGTTTCCCCGCGCGCGGCGATTCGCTCGAGCGTGCCGTCGAAGCTGCCGCGCGACGAGAGCGTGCCGGCGATTCCCTTGAACACGCCGAGATCCGCCTTGGCGAATACAAATCGACCAGTCAGCGGCGTGTCGCCGGGTTCGTCGCGATTCCATGGACCAAAGCCGCCATGGACCTCAATCTCGCCGGGCGGAATGGCATTGGTCAGCGTCGCCTCGAACGGCCATGATGTGTGGTCGCCGAGGCGCTGCATCATCAGGTGATGAATCGCCCATACCTTGGGATTTGCGTCCTTTTCTTCCGGAATGATCACCAGTCGCGCCTGGTCGGCGTCAACGCGGTCGATGATCACGCCGTCGTCCTCGAGCGGATCCTCACGGCGTTCTTCAGCATTCTCCGGTCGGTCTGTCGCACCAGGCTCGGGCGACGGTCCGCCGCCAGTGGCTCTCGGCTGCGGCTCTTCGTTGCGAATCCGGTTGTCCTCGACGCGCTTGGACTTCGGCGGGATCTTGATGTCGAGTCCCGTCAGCTGCACGTGGTCGACGTGCCTGCGCCAGATGCCAAAGAGACTGCCGTCGACGTGAAAGGTCTTGACGGCGATGAGCGGAGGGAGCTCGGGGCTCGCGCCGCGGCGCTGAATCCTGAGGTCCGAGCCTTCAGCGCGGAGCCTTGGGTACAGCCGCAACTGCAGCGCACCGAGTTGCACATCGCTGTCGAGCCTTTCAGAGAGCGACGCAACGATGCGGTCCCGCAGAACATCGGACGACATCGGTACCATGGCGACGAAGGTGCCGATGGCGACCATCACGAGAGCGATCAACCCGAGCGAGAGCCAGAGTAAAAGAGTTCTTTTGCCGCGGTGGCCTCTCGACGTGGTCGAGCTCACGTCGTAGTGGGTATCCAGCTTCACAGCTGTCAAAGATGAGCACGACCCATGCCAGTCGTGAGCCGATAGGCGACGGCAATCGGGCACGCCACGGCACGCCATTCGACCGGCGACGCCGAAGCAAACAGTGCCTGTGCGCTCCCGATGATCAACTCGAAGACATCGTGCGCGCGAGGAACGTCGCGCCAGACACCGACGCGGTACTCGACCGCTCGCGATCCGATCGCGTCGTCCATGACGAATGCTCCGCCACGTCGCCAACGCACGAACTGCCGATCCGCAGTCACCTCGCCCGCGAAGCCGACCAGCCAGAGGCCCGCAGCTGTGACTCGATGTTGGACAGTATCGGCTCCGGATCGATCGATGCGAACAACGCCGGCAGTGAATAAGTGAATAGAAGAGGGCGATTGCTCTCAGGAGGAAAGCACATGAGGAAACAGATCGTTTGTGTGCTGGCCGCGGCGGCAGTCGCGACCATCGGCGTGGCAGCTCAAGGGGCGCAGCAGCAGGCGGCCTCAGCCGAGCGTCGCGGTCAGTGCGTCAGCCCGTACATCGTATAGTTGACGCCCAGCTTGTACGCCTCGTTCGTGTCGTCGACAGGACGCAATCCGCGTCCCGACCATTCCCAGAACTGCGAAACGTCGGTGTTGTAGTTGATGATCATCACCAGGCGCTTCTTCGGATCGTTGTCTTCGTACACGCCGCGAAAGATCGGACGCCCGGCGTTGTACGCCTGCGGCACGTCGTCCAGCTTCTGTTCGTTCAGCTCGAAGAACGAATGAAAGATCGGATGCGACGCCTCCATGTCGAAGAACTGGACGCCAGGCAGAACACGATTCATGTTCTGCGCGAACGGCTCCCATCCGCCGGTGTCGATACCGCGCCAGCCGAGCATCTTGAAGTCATCGACGATGACGAACCCGCCCTTCTGAATGTAGGTGCGCAGCGCCTCGGCCTCGCGATCGGTCAGCGTCCACCATCCCACTTCGATGATGTATGCGACGGGATACTTGAACAGATCCGGATCGTCGAGCGTCACCACGTTGATGTCCTCGACGTGCGGGTTCAAGTAGGTCATGTCGGTCATGATCCGCATGAGATTCTGCTCGGCGATCGGAAAACCATGGACCCAGGCCGGACGTCCGCCGGCCCAGTACCCGCCGGGCGCGGTCTCGTACTTGATGCGCACGAACGTGAAGCGACCGTCGTAGGGAACGTTGTGGATCTCCGGCACCCGGCCGCGGTACCCGCCGAACCCGAAGTCGTCGAACCGGCGCTGCGCATACGCCGCGGCAGCGACGGCAATCGCGAGAGCGACCGCAAGCAGCGATCGTCGGCGAGTCAGACTCACGCGTCGATCCTACATCTTCCCGTTCCTCACCCACGCGGTTCCGCCGACGGTCACGGTGAGATCCGTAAAGAAGTTCCATCGGACGTAGCCGCCGGTGACGTTTCCGCCGAGTTCGGTATTGTCGCCGAGTGACAACCGGACGACTCCGGCGCCGTACCCGTAGTACGGGATCCACGGCGCCCGGTCCGGAACGCCGAGCAGCGGGTTGAACCCGACGCCGATCTCGCGGAACATCCGTCCCGCGTCACCGGCGCGCCGCATTTCCGCGTCGACGGCGTCGCGGCCGCTCGCCGCCGTGATCTCGACGACTCGTCCGCGCGCGAACCGGAGCTTCAGGCCGTCTACGGGACGCCCGTCCCACTGCGATGGAGGAAACGCCAGGACGCCGTCCACCGTCTCCTCGAGCGGCGCGATGCGGACCACGCCGGCGGGCAATTCAATCTCGTGATCGACGAGCACCGTGCCTTGTGCTGCGCGCGCGGCCGACGCATCGCCGTCCTGCAGGTTCGCCGGCCGGTCGCCGACGCGGAACCGCAGGTCAGTCCCGAGCGGCGACGTGATGTGAACCTCTCCGGCACGCAGCGCATTGGCGAACCGGCGCTCGACGGCGGCGAGCGCCTGGTAGTCGGTGTGCAGCAGCGCGTGCTGATACGCACCGTCCATCTGCGCGCGGCTCGGCAGCGGTTGGCCAGCGATTGGATAGGCGCTGCCGGCTTCGAGCCAGTGAAAGTGGATCGTGCGGCGACCGCGATGCTCGGTGAGGTCGTCCTTCAGCCAGTCCTGCATCGCGAGATACGCCGGATGCGACGTGTTGGCACCCGGCATCATGATCGCGGCGTCGACGTCGCGGAACATCGCCTTGTAGTGCGCGCGCGCCTCGCGGGCGCCTTTGATCAGGACGGCGGACTCGAAGGCGTCAGGCACCGGCTCGCGCAGCACCTCGACGACCCCGAGGTCGATGCCGCCGGCGCGCATCACCTCGTAGCGAATCCACGGCTGCAGTTCTTCGAACGTGCCCGGATGCGCGATCGACAGGACGCGCTCTCCCGGCTTCAGCGCCAGCTGCTGGACGAGACGGCGCGCGATGGCCGGGTAGTCGAAGGTGAGACGGGGTTGCGCGGACAGCGTGACCGCGCAGATCACACACAGCAGGAGACAACAGGATCGCGTGCGCATGGCGCACGCGATCCTAGCCGAAAGTCGTCAATCGTCAGTCGTCGCTCTTGACGACGATGAACGAGGCCTGCACCGTATGTTCGGCGGTGATGACGCCCTTGACGCCGACGTGCCTGCCGGGCTTGATGTCGGCACATGTCCCCGCGACGAACGTCGTCGTGGCATCGACCATGACCGTCCATTCGTCGACGCGGAAGGTCAGCGTCGGGCAGGCAGTCCCGGACATCAGGCTCGTGACGTGCGCGTCGCCTTCGATCACCGGGTGGTCAGGTTTGCCCGGTCCGCCGTTGTCGGTCTGTACGGCGATCCGTGTCGCGAGGACGCTGCTGGTCGTCCGGTTCATGCCGCCCTTGACGTGAACCTTCATGCCGACCTGGATGTCGGCGCACGTTCCCTTGTCGAACACCGTATTCGCGTCCAGCTTGATCAGGAAGGTGCCGACCATGAACTGCAGCGTCGGGCAGGAGGTACCTGTGACCAGAGAGGTCACGACGCCGTCGCCTTCCGCGGGCTCGTTTTCGCCTTCGTTCTCGTTTTTGAGCTCGACCTTCGACGCCGTGACGGTGTGTGTGGCCGTGTCCATCGTGCCGGTCACTTCGAGCATCACGCCCACCTTGATATCGGTGCAGACACCGTGTTCGAAGGTCGTCGTCGCCGTGAGCTTGACCGTGAACGTGCTGACCGTGAACTGCAGCGTCGGGCACGCGGTGCCGGCCGTGAGGCCCGTGACCATGCCTTCGCCTTCAACCGGCTGCGTGGCAGGTGGCGTCGGGCCGGGCGGCGTCGTTGGCGGAGTCGGCGGGGCCACGCTCTCGAACTCGATCTTCGTGGCAGTGACGGCGGTGCCGACCTTGGTACCCTTGACCTCGAGTATCACTCCTGGCTGGATAGTTGCGCAGGTGCCGCGCTCGAATTGGGTCGCGCTCGTAACGGAGACCTTGAGGCTGCCAATCATGAAGCTCAGCGTGGGGCAGGACGTGCCGGCGACGAGGGAGGTAACTGGCGCTTCGCCCTCGACCTCATCACCGTCGTTGCCATGATCGAAGGCGACGACGAGATTGGAAGTGGCTGCCGAAACGGTGCGAGCGTTGACAGTGGAGGGCGACGTGACGCCACCCACTCGATCGGATCCGCATCCGACGAGGACGAGCGAGGCCGACGCGAGAAGTCCCGTGACCGTTGTTCGCCAGTTAATCACTTCCATGCACCTCCTTGTACCTGGCGATTTCTCTCTCACGGACCGTGCCACAGCCCAGCAGTATCGGCCATTCGGGGTAAGACCCGAATTCACAAACAGATGACCGAGAAGGGTCGCATGAGGCCCTGCACCGTTTCATTCACGTCACCATGTAACTTTCACATTTCGTTGCGCTCCCAACAGTCTTCGAAGATTCGATCACGGTCACCGATCTATTCCTTCTGATGTAGGTGAGATGTGCCGCTCGTATCGCTGGAAGGGATTTCTATCGCCTACGGCCATCTGCCGTTGCTCGACAACGCATCGCTTCTCGTCGACGCGCGTGAGCGCGTCGCGGTTCTGGGGCGCAACGGTGCGGGAAAGTCGACGCTGCTGAAAATCATCAGCGGCGAGCTCGTTCCCGACGCCGGTACCGTGTGGCGGCAACCGGCGCTGCGGGTCGCGCGGCTGGAACAGGACGTTCCTCTCTCCGCCGACCGCAGCGTCTTCGAGGTCGTCGCGGCGGGGCACACGCACCACCTTGCGGAGGACGAGGTCTGGCTGCGCGAGCACCAGGTCGATCTGGTCCTCTCGCGTCTTGGCCTGCCTGCTGATGCGATCGTCGACACGCTGTCGGGCGGATGGCGACGCCGCGTGCTCCTCGCGCGGGCTTTGGTCGGGCAGCCCGATCTCCTGCTGCTGGACGAACCGACCAACCATCTCGACATCGACGCGATCACCTGGCTCGAGCAGTTTCTCGCCGGGTACGCCGGTGCCGTCATCTTCGTGACGCACGACCGCGCGTTCCTCCAGCGGCTGGCAACGCGGATCGTCGAGCTCGATCGTGGGGAGCTGACGTCCTGGCCGGGCGACTACGCGACCTACCTGCGGCGGAAAGAAGACGCGCTGGCAGACGAGGCACTGCAGCAGGCGAAGTTCGATCGGAAGCTGGCTGAAGAGGAAGCGTGGCTGCGCCAGGGCATCAAAGCGAGGCGCACGCGAAACGAAGGGCGCGTGCGCGCACTGATCGCCATGCGCAACGAGCGCGCGGCGCGCCGCGAGCAGATGGGAACCGTACGGCTGCAGGTGGAGCAGGCCGAGCAGTCCGGCAGGCTCGTCTTCGACGCGCGCGCCATTTCAAAGGCGTACGAGGGGCGGCCGGTCATCAGCGACTGCTCCACACGGATCATGCGCGGCGATCGCGTGGGTCTCATCGGCGCCAACGGCACCGGGAAGACGACGCTGCTGCGCCTGCTGATCGGCGATCTGGCGCCGGACACCGGCGAGGTGCGCCGCGGCGCGAACGTCCACGTCGCGTACTACGACCAGCAGCGCGAGCAGCTCGATCCCGAGCGGACCGTCTTCGCCACGATCGGCGACGGCAACGACACCGTGACTGCGAACGGCCGCTCGCGCCACGTCCACGCGTACCTGCGGGATTTCCTCTTCTCCAACGAACGGGCCCGCTCGCCGGTCAAAGCGCTGTCGGGCGGCGAGCGGAATCGGCTGTTGCTGGCGCGGCTCTTTACCCGGCCTGCGAACGTGCTCGTGCTCGACGAACCGACCAACGACCTCGATCTCGAGACACTGGAACTGCTCGAGGAGCAACTCGTCGCGTGGCCGGGGACGCTGCTCCTCGTCAGCCATGACCGCGTCTTCCTGGACAACGTGATCACGAGCACGTTGTCGTTCGAAGGGGACGGTCGCGTGGGCGAATATGTGGGCGGTTACGTCGACTGGCTGAGGCAGGCTTCGCAGTCAAGGCCACAAAGGACGACAAAGGTCGCAAAGGATGAGGCCACGGAGAATCGGCACCCACCCAGCGCCTCTGCGTCCTCTGTTGTCCTTCATTCCTTGTCAGCGCAGCGGAAGCGGCTCAGCTACATGGAGCAGCGTGAGCTGGACGCGCTGCCGGCTCGCATCGAAGCGCTCGAGACCGAGCAGCGGGATTTGGCTGCGACGATCGCCGGGCCGGACTTTTACAAGGAATCGGCCGAAACCATCAACGCAGCGCTCGCACGCGCCGACGCCCTGCAGGAGGAGCTCACCCGGGCGTATGGAAGGTGGGAGGAGCTGGAGAGTCGGCGCAATTAAGAATTAAGAATTAAGAATGCCTGTCGCGCTGTCCGCGGCGTCGTGATCACGAATTCCTAATTCTTAA
>Ga0066903_100005207_pt1 | contig 11227 bp, 8 predicted proteins | sample PanSoiMetaGPlot1_FD_67491 | JGI IMG/M metagenome (GOLD analysis project Ga0066903, IMG submission 67491) | Tropical forest soil microbial communities from Panama analyzed to predict greenhouse gas emissions - Panama Soil - Plot 1 (version 2) | ecosystem: Environmental > Terrestrial > Soil >...
GCACCTCGCCGAACAGGTTGTCGAGCACGTAGCGCCAGTGGCACATCATGTCGAGGATGATCCCGCCCCCGTCCTCGCGGCGGTAGTTCCACGAGGGCCGCTGCGAGGGCTGCCAGTCGCCCTCGAACACCCAGTAGCCGAACTCGCCGCGCGCCGCCAGCAGGCGCCCGAAGAAGCCGCCGTCGCGCAGCCGGCGCAGCTTGCGCAGCCCGGGCAGGAACAGCTTGTCCTGGACGACGCCGTGCTTGATCCCCGCGGCCTCGGCCAGCCTGGCCAGCTCCAGCGAGGTGGCCAGGTCGTCGGCGACCGGCTTCTCGCAGTACACGTGCTTGCCGGCCGCGATCGCGGCGCGCAGCGCCGGCGCCCGCTCGGACGTGACCTGGGCGTCGAAGTAGACCGGGTACGCCGGGTCGCCCAGGCACGCGTCGAGGTCGGTGGTCCAGCGGTCGAGTCCGTGGGCCTCGGCCAGCGCGCGCAGCTTGCGCTCGCTGCGCCCGACCAGGATCGGCTCCGGCCAGATCGCCTCCCCCTCGCCGGCGGGCGCGCCGCCCTGCCGGCGGATGGCCAGGATCGAGCGCACCAGGTGCTGGTTGGTGCCCATCCGGCCCGTGACGCCGTTCATGATCACGCCGACTCTCATTTCACCCCCACCTTCGACGCCAGCGCCGCCTCGGCGGCGCGCGGTCCGAACACGGCGCCCAGCGCCAGGCCCCCCACATAGCGCCGGTCCTGCAGGCCGCCGGCGTCGGCCCCGGCCGCGAACAGCCCTGGCACCGGCACCCCATCGTCGTCCAGCACGCGGCCGTCCACGTCCACCGCCAGGCCGCCGAACGGGAACGTGATCGTCGGCTGCACCTCGACCGCGTACAGCGGCGGCGCGCCCAGCGCGGCGACCTGCCCGGCCAGCGGCCCGCGCTCGACGCCCCACGCGGCGACCGCGTCCACGAGCGCGGCCGGCGTGGCCGCCACGACGAAGCGGGCGCCGCTCGCCTCCGCCGCCGCCGCGCGGTCGACCACCTGGCCGTGCGGGTAGGGCGCGGCGGCGGCGTGCCGCGTCCGCACGTCGTGGTCGAAGAGCAGGACCGCGCGGGCGCCCGGCTGCCGGAGCACCGCCTGATTGGACACCTCGTCGCCCAGCGACTCGTCCGTGAAGCGGCGGCCGAGCCGGTTGACCAGCACGGCGCGGCTCGAGTGGTACTGCGTCAGCGGCAGGTAGTCGGCCGCGCCCCACTCCGAGAGCGGGCTCGGCACCAGGTGCCCGTAGAACCCGTCCCGGCAGCCGCTGACGGCCGCACCCGCGGCGAGGCCCATGCGCAGGCCGTCGCCGGCGCTGCCGGCGCTGGAGCGCACCAGCACGGCGCCCGCGGGCGCGCCGATCAGCTCGTCGCGCAGCGCCGAATCGCCCTGGAACCCGCCGGTCGCGAGCAGCACCGCGTCCGCCTCCAGCTCGACCTCGCCGCCGGGGCCGGCCACGGCCACGCCGCGCACCCGGCCGCGGTCGGTCAGCAGCCGCCGCCCGGCCGTGTCCACCAGGACCGCGCCGATCCGGGGCAGCCACGCCTCGAACAGCGCGCCGATGTCCACGCGGACGGCCGAGCCGAAGCCCATCTGGCCCTCCCACCGCTCGCTGACGAACACGCCGGTCGCGCGGATCCACGCCACCGCGGCGTCGAACCCCTCGACCAGCGCGCGGCCCAGCGCCGGGTCGCCGCCCGGGCAGACGCGGCGCAGCGTCTCGACGTCCGGCGCCGTCCACACGATGCCGGCCGACAGCGCCGCCGAGCCGCCCGGCCGAGGGCCCTTCTCCACGACGACGATGTCGGCGCCCGCCTCCGCGGCCCGCGCCGCCGCCGCCAGCCCGGCCATGCCGCCACCCAGGACGATCAGGTCGCCGTGCAGGGGAAATCCTTTTCTAGAAATCGGTTTCTGCACGTACGGGCATCGTATGACGGCCGGGCTGGCCTGTCAATCGATCAGCGCGGTCCTGGCTTGATGTCGTACTGCCGGAGGTCGGCCCACAGCGGCTCCAGCGCGGCCTCGGGGTCGCGGTAGAACGCGGCGCCCCTGACCCGCGCGAACGGCAGGCCGCAGCGCTCCAGCACGCGCTGGCGCGCCAGGCCCATGTCGAACGCCGTCGCGCCGCCCCACTGGTCCCCGTCGCACTCGACCGCGAGACGGCCGCTGCGGCCCTCGACCATCAGGTCGACCTTGTAGCCGGCCACCTCGTGCTGCGGGATGACGTGGTAGCCGCGGTCGGCCAGGGCGAGGAACACGTCCAGCTCCAGCCACGAGTCGAACGGGTGCGGCACCAGGTCGCCGGACACGCGCTCCAACCCGCGCCGCCGCCACGCCTCCACGGCGAGGCCGCGGACCGGGGACGGCTCGACCTGCGGCTGCAGGCAGTACTGCAGCAGCCGGTGCGCCACCCCGGCCGGGTGGAGGTCGTCGAGCGTCGCCGTGTGGAACAGCCAGAGCTGGTCGCGGGCGCGGCTGGCGGCGACGTTGAACCGCCTGCGGTCGCGGTCGGCCGTGCCGGCGTAGAGCTGGCGGCCGTCGCGCGGGGCCTGGACCAGGCTCAGGAACATCACGTCGCGCTCGTCGCCCTGGAAGGCGTACGCGTCGCCGCACAGCAGGCGGCGGCGGTCGATCTCGGCCGGGTCGACGCGCGCCGCCAGCATCCGCGCGATCACGCGTGCCTGCTCGGAGCCGACCAGGCTGATCACGCCCATCGTCTTGCCGGCGTAGGCCGGGTCCTCCAGGCAGGCGAGCACCTGCTCCACGATCGCGAGCGCCTCCGCGTGGTTGACCTGGTCGCCGCCGTAGACGCCGTCGTGCACGCGGCGGACCTGGATGGCCGGCCGCAGCCGGTCGCTGCCGAACTGGCGCAGGGGCACCAGCGGGCGGTCGCGGTAGCACAGCGAGTTCGAGAACTGGATGATCTCCGGCATGCACCGGAAGTGCTCCTGGAGCACGAGCCGGTCGCCGTAGCGGATCGCGGCGTGCGTGAAGAAGCTGGTGTCGGCGTCGTAGTGCATGGCCAGGGGCACGTCGTGCAGGTACTGGCTGTTCAGGAACTGCACCTTGTCGCGGTCGACGCCGACGTTCTCCGGGCTGATCTGCTGGTCGTCGCCGACCACGATGACGCGGCTGCCCAGGAACTGGAGGAACAGGGCCTCGGGGCCGGACTGGCTGGCCTCGTCGACGATCACGACGTCGAACGCCTCCGGCGTCATGTCGACGGTCTCGGCGACCTTGAAGATCGGCATGATCCACGCCGGGATGGCGCTGCGACAGCCGTGCATCGCCTCGCGGGCCTGGTGGCGCCAGCGGGCGGCGTGCTTGCCGGTGCCCTTGCCGATCTTGCGGACCGCCTCCTCCCACGTCTGGAGGTGGGCGCGCTCCCGCTCGGAGAGCCGGTTCAGGCAGTGCGCCCAGGCCAGCTCGGCGGCGAGCGCGCGGGTGCCGCGCTCGATGCGCTGGCGCGCGTCGTCGAGGTCGCGCTCCAGGCGCGACACCAGCGTCGGGTCGGCCTGCGCCGTCAGCCAGGCGTCGGCGCGGGCCCACGCCCACGCGGCCGGGAACGCGGCCAGGCGGGCGTCCCACGCCGGATCGGGCGCGGTCGCGGCCAGGCGCGAGGCCAGCCGGGGCGCCGCGGCCCGCAGGCGGTCGGCGAGCTGGCGACGCCGGCGCAGCCCGTCCCGGCGCGCGGCCAGGCGCTGGAGGGCCGGCAGCCGCAGGCCGTAGCCCAGCGCGTCGCGGTCGTCGGCGCTGACCCGCAGCGCCAGCTCCGCCTCGTGCACGGAGCCCGTCGCCGCGCGCACCTCGTCGAACCGGCCGCGGATGGCCTCCAGCCGCCGCTCGCGGGTGGCGGCCTCGACGGCCTGGAGCAGCTCGGCCAGCGCGGAGTCGTCCTCCCAGGCCGGCGCGTCCAGGCCGGGCACGGCGGCCCCGGCCTGCACGGCCGCGGACGTGGCCGCCTCCAGGCGGAGCACGTCGTCCAGCGTGGCCGCCACGTCGGCGTACTCGGCGCACCGGAGTGCGGCCCCGCCGCCGGCGGCCTGCCGGTGCGGCGCCCACATGGCGTCGAGCCGGGCCAGTCGGTCGTGCACGTACGCCCAGGCCATCAGCCGGGCCAGCGCGGCCACGTCGCGACACGGCGCGCCGTTGACGCGGACCTGGTCGACCAGGTACCGGGCCCGGCGCACCGGCTCGGGCCGGATGGGCCCGACGCCGAGGCCGCCCCCGCGCTGCAGGTGCTCGCGCAGCGCGGCCGCGTCGGCGTGCACGGCGGCGACGTCGCGGCCCTCGACGCCCGCGACCTGGCAGGCGTCGGCGTCGTGGACGTACGGCCGCACGGCATCGAGCGCCTCGCGCGTCATGCGCTCCAGCTCGCGCCAGCGGCCGCCCATGCCCGCCGTCACCTGGTGGGCGGCGCCGGCCACCCAGCTCTCGGCCCGGCGGGTCAGGCCGGTCCGCCGCCGGCGCAGCTCGACGACGGCCGCGGCCAGCGCGTCTACCGCCTCCGGCGGCGCGGCGGCCAGCGCGGCGTCGGGCACGTCGAGCTCGTCGCGCCGCTCGGTCGCCGTCCGCTCCTCCGCGACGAGCGCGGCGAATGCCTCCGGTTCGGGCAGCAGGTCGACGTCGGCGGTCAGCGTGTCCAGCTCCGCCTCCTCCAGCGCGTCGATCGAGCGCAGGAGCTCCAGCAGCGCCACCGCCTCGGCGTCGTCCAGCGGGACCTCGGCGAAGGGCTCGACGCGATCGGGGATCCAGCCCAGGTCCGGCGTCCGGGCGCGGATCTGGCGCGCGATCTCCTGGGCCGTGCCGTCGAAGCCCTCGATCACGCGCTCGTGGCGCAGCGTGTCGCGCTCGCGCAGCTGCCTGATGCGGCCGCGCAGCTCCTCCTCGGCGGCGCGGGCGGCCTCCAGCTCGCGGCGGTGGCCGGCGACGCGCTGCCGCGAGCGGGCCGGATCCCACGACGCGTAGCGCTCCGAGATGCCGTGCACGGACGCCTGGAGCTCCTCGCGGCCGCGGGCGTCGTTGCCCAGCACGACCACGGCGAGCTCGCGGACCTCGGCCGGGATGCGGTCGCGCAGCACCTCCAACGCGCGGGCGGTGTGGCTGGTGACCAGGACGCGCTCACCGCGGGCGAGCAGGTGGGCGACCAGGTTGGCGATCGTGTGCGACTTGCCGGTGCCGGGCGGCCCCTGGACCAGCACGCCGGGCCGGTCGCGCAGCCGGCGGACGATGTCCAGCTGGGTGTCGTTGGCGGGCAGCGGGAAGAGGACCTCCTCCGGCTCGGCGCCGGACGGGAGGGGCTCTTCGTTCTCGACGATCACGCGCCCCTCGCCGAAGTCGACCAGGCGGCGCACGCCCTCGGGGATGGTCCCGCCGGCGCGGAGCTGGTCGCCGATCGCCGTCAGGGCCTGCACGATGGAGCGCTCGCTGCGCCGGCGCAGGATCACCGCCGGCGCGAGGTGGACCGTCGGGTCGTCGGTGACGTCGCGCAGCGGCTGGAGCGTGTCGTCGAACCGGCCCCGCGCGGAGGCGCCGTGGGCCCATCGGCGGACCGCGCCGGCGACCGCGGGGTCGGCGAACACGTCGTCGCCGGCGCCGGCCAGCTCCGCGGTGATCTCGTCGAGCACGGAGCGCGGCGGCCGCTCGCCGGGCTGGAGCATGTCCTGTTCCAGCGTCGGCCGGGCGCCGTCCGCGGCCGCGGTCACGCTGATCACGCCGCGATCGGCGTCGAACCTGACGTCCGTCTGCGCGACCACCAGGTGGCGGCGGACCGTCTCGCCCGACGGCGCGCGCCAGGCGAGGAGGCCGATGCCCATCACCACCTCGTACGCCTCACCCAGGCGCTGCTGCGACTGGTGCAGGCGGAAGAGGTCGGTGTAGATGCGCTGAGCGCGCTGCAGCGGCCGGTCACGCTCGGCCCACGGGCGCCAGTCGCGCGCGACGTAGTCGTCGTACGCGGCCCGGACCTCCGGCCGGTCGGCGAGCAGCAGCGGCGGCCGCGGCTGGGGCTCCTCGCCCTCCACCGCGGACGGCTCGGGCGGCGCCGGGTCCGGCAGCTCGGTCCGGAGCACGGGGGCGTCGAGCGACGAGTCGTCCCAGCGCTCCAGCCACGGACGGAGCGGCTCGGGCGGCCGGGGCACCGGCGCCAGCCGCGGCTTGCGGACCTCCAGCCAGACCTCGCCGTCGCGGGTCGGCTCGACGGCCGCGCAGACGCAGCCGGGCAGGCCGGGCACGTCGGCCAGCCAGATCACCTCGTCGTACGCGTCCGTGGTGAGGGCCGTGCTGGCCCGGAGCTGGGTGTACTCGCGCAGGAACGTGAAGAGACGAACGGCGCGGTCGCGCACGTCGTCTGGCGCCACACGGGGCAGGGGGATCACCGACATCGTCTGTCCTCCAGAGTCGGCAAGCGGTTCACGCCGAGCGGCCGTCCGGCCGCTCCTCAACCCCACCCAGACATCAATCCTGTCAGAAAGTCTACTACTCCGCTGACGTTTTTCGCTGGCTGTGCCTGGGCGGAGCCCAGAAGACCAGCACCTGCAGGTCCTCCTCGATCTCCGAGAACCGGTGCTCGACGCCCGTGGCGACGAAGACGATGCTGCCCGGGCCGACGGGCCGCCGCTCGCCCGCCACCGTGATCGCCGCCCGGCCCTGGACCACGTAGTAGACCTCGTCCTCGGTGTGCGGCTGCTGGGTGTCGACCGACCCGGCCGGCCAGCTGGCGAGGCCGACGCTGAGCAGGTCGGAGCGGAGGAAGTCCGCGTACACGTGGTCGGGGCCGCTCTGGGCGGCGATCAGGTCGGCGATCTCGAAGGCGTCCACGAAGACACGATAGCCTTGCGCCATGCGCCGGCTCCTGGCGATCCGCGACGCCCGCCTGTACCTGGGAGGCCAGACCCTCTCGATCCTGGGGGACAGCGCCCTGTGGCTGGCGATGGCGATCTGGGTCAAGACGCTGACCGGCAGCAGCTCGGCGGCCGGCCTGGTCTTCTTCGCGTTCGCCCTGCCCCAGCTGCTGGCCCCGCTGTCCGGGGTGCTGGTCGACCGGGTGCGCCGGCGCCCGCTGCTGATCGCCGTCAACCTGGCCACGGGCGTCGCGGTGCTGCCGCTGCTGGCCGTCCGGGGCGCCGGCGACGTGTGGATCGTGTACGCCGTGATGCTCGTGTACGGCGCCGCGTACACGCTGCTGGACGCCGGGGGATCGGCCCTCGTGCGGGCCGCGGTGCCGGACGAGGCGCTGGCGGACATGAACGGCGCGCTCCAGTCGATCCGCCAGGGGCTGCGGCTGATCACCCCACTGGTGGGCGCCGGCCTCTTCGTGACGCTGGGCGGCGCCGCCGTCGCGGTGCTTGACGCCGTGACGTTCGCCGCGGCGGCCGGGACGCTGGCCCTCATGCGCGTGGCGGAGCCACGGCCCGTGCCGACCCATGGACAGCGCTGGCTCGACGAGGTGGGCGCCGGCATCCGGCACCTGATGCGTACGACGGTGCTCAGGCAGCTGGTGCTGGCCAGCGTGGCGGTCCTGCTCGTGATGGGCTTCAGCGAGAGCGTGATCTTCGCCGTGCTCGACAAGGGCCTCCACCGGCCGCCGTCGTTCTTCGGTCTGCTGGGCACGGCCCAGGGGGCGGGCGGGCTGCTGGGCGGCCTGCTGGCCGGGCGCCTCGTGGGCCGGCTCGGCGAGGGCGTGGCGTTCGGGCTGGGCGTGGCGCTGTTCGCGGCCGCGTCGCTGGCCCAGACCGTGCCGCTGCTGGTCCCGGTCATCATCGGCTTCGCGCTGTTCGGCTTCGGCCTGCCGATCGCGATCGTCGGCGTCGTCACCCTGCTCCAGCGGCAGACGCCGGACGCGCTCCAGGGGCGCGCGTTCGCGGCGTTCGGGATGCTGATCGGCGTGCCGCAGACGCTCTCGATCGGCCTGGGCGCCGCGCTGGTGGCGGCCGTCGACTACCGGCTGCTGCTGGTGGCGATGGCGATCGTGACGGCCGGCGCGGCGGCGTACGTGCTCACGCGGTCCGAGCAGCGCCTGCTGTCTCGGCCTCCGGCTCCAGCCGTCGCAGCAGCTTCGGCACATTCAGCCGGGGTCGCGGATAGCGCGGGGCCATCTCCCGGAGGGTCTCCAGGAGCAGACGGCTGACCGCGTAGTTGCGGTACCACTTCGCGTCGGCGGGGACGACGTACCAGGGCGCCTCCGGCGTGGAGCAGCGGGCGAGGGCGATGTCGTACGCGGCCTGGTAGTCGGACCACTGGGCCCGCTTGTCGATGTCGCCGACCTCGAACTTCCAGCGCTTGTCCGGGTCCGTCAGCCGGGCGACGAGGCGCCGGCGCTGCTCCTCGAACGAGATGTGGAGCATGACCTTGAGCAGGCTGACGCCCCGGCCGGCGAGGTCGGCCTCGAAGCGGTTGATCTTCGCGTAGCGGCCCTCGATCACGTCGTCCGGGGCGAGGCGGTCGACGCGGGCGATCAGGACGTCCTCGTAGTGGGAACGGTTGAAGATGCCGAGCAGGCCCGGTCCGGGCGCGGCGCGCCGGATCCGCCAGAGGAAGTCGTGGCGGAGCTCCTCGGGCGTGGGCGCCTTGAACGTCTGGACGCGGACGCCCTGGGGGTTGAGGCCGCCCATGACGTGCTCGATGGTCCCGTCCTTGCCGCTGGTGTCCATGCCCTGGAGGACGACCAGGACGGCCCGGCGGTGCTCGGCCCAGAGCCGCTCCTGGAGCTCCTGGAGCTCGGCGGTCACGTCCTCGAGGTGGTTGGCCGCGGTCCGCCTGCGGACGTCGTGCCGCTCGCCGGGATCGACCTCGGCGAGGCTGAAGGACCCGCCGGCGGGCGCCCTGAGCAGGTCGCGCATGCTCGACGCCTTGGGGCTCACGAAGGGGGAGTGTACCGGCGGCCGGGAGCTAGAGCGCCTGGGCGGGCCGCGAGCGGGGCGCCGGCACCGGCTTGCCGGCCTCGCGGGCTGCGGCGATCCAGGCGTCCCTCGCCCGCTCGACCTCAGCCACCGCTTCCTGGGCGGTGCGCCCGAACGCGGAACACGCGTCGAGGTCCGGGATGTCGGCGATCCAGCCGCCATCCTCCACGCTGAAGACGACGTTCATGTGGTATGCGCTCATCGTCGGCTCCTCAGGAAAGGTACCGCACCCAGTGGACTCCCCCACCCTCCCGGGGGGCACTCCCACCCTCACCGCGCATCGACGTCGCGAAATCAACGATCGGGCGCCGGCGACCGGGTGTCAACCCGCCCTGTTAAGACGTCGGTGAGGTGCAACCGCTGGCGGTTGCACGTCTCGGACGGCCCGCCAGGAGTTGAACCGCCGGCGGTTCAACCGAACCGGCCGGCGCTGCGGCGAGCACTACAGCTCGATCGTCTCGCCGTCCTCCGGCACCGACGCCGTCGGTGCCGCCGCCCGCACCTCGGCGCGCGTCACCACGCAGTGGTTGATCGCCTCCAGGTGGACCGCGACCACCGCCGGCACCCGGGACGCCACCTCGGCCACGTCCTCGGCCGTCATCACGATCGCGTCGCCCTCCAGGAAGCGGGCGCCGCCGCTGTTGACCACCGCCACCCGCGGGCGGTGCCGCGCGATCGCCTCCTCCACGTCCGCGCACCAGATCGTGTCCCCGGCCACGTACAGGTCGCCCCGGCCCAGCACGAACCCGCTGACCGGCGCCAGCAGCTCCGCGATCCGGCCCGTGCCGTGCTGGCCGCCCGTCCGCGCGATGGCGAGGCCGTCCCACTCGACGGCGTCCTCGACCGGACGCGCGTCCAGCCCCAGCGCCCGCAGCGCCTCCTCGTCCTCCGGCTGGCAGAACACCGGCAGGTCGCGCGGCAGCAGCCGCTCGGCCGTCTCGTCCAGGTGGTCGCGGTGCCGGTGCGTCACCACGACGGCGTCCAGCCCGCGCACCACCTCGTCCGCCGGCAGGGCCGCGGGCAGCGGCACCAGCGGGTTGCGGCGCGGGTTGGGCGTGTTGTCGATCGGGGGCCGGGCCCCGGCGTCGTCGAGCTGGGGGTCGACCAGCAGCCGCCGGCCGTCCAGCTCCAGCAGCAGCGTGGCGTGGCGCACGAGCGTGATCTTCATCGTCAGGCGTAGCTCCAGCCGCTCACGGCGGTGATGGTGACGGAGATGACCGGCCCGGCCGGCACCGCGTCCCGGTACTGCGGGTACTTGGCGCGCAGGCGCGAGAGCGGGCCCGCGCGGCCGGCGTCGGCCTCGATCACGGCGGCCGTCCCGTCGGCCCGCACCCACCAGAGGCGCGTCCAGTCGTCCTCGTAGTGGTCCGCGAGCACGGACACCCGGGGATTGGCGCGGACGTTGCGCAGCCGGCGCAGGTCCAGCGTGCGCTTCGGCTTGTGGTCGACGGCGATCACGAGTGAGCCCTCTCCGTCGAAGTCGAACGTCACCGGCACGACGTGCGGGCGGCCGTCCGCGTCCGCCGTGGCCAGCCGCGCCACGCGCGCCGCCGCCAGGCGGGCCCGCGCCTCCTCCTCCGGCAGCGTCACGCCATCGTCAGCCCGCCGCTGACCGACAGCGTCTGCCCCGTGACATACGCCGCGTCGTCCGACGCGAAGAACGCGACCGCGGCCGCGATCTCCTCGGGGCGGGCCAGCCGGCGGAACGGGATCGCCTTCACCAGCGCCTCGCCCAGCCGTGGGTTGGCCTGGCGCGTCGCCTCCATCATCGGGGTGTCCGTCGGGCCCGGGCAGACGACGTTGACGCGGATGCCGTGCCTGGCCACCTCGCGCGCCACCGCCTTGCTGAACCCGATGATGCCGGCCTTCGCGCCCGAGTACACCACCTCCCCGCTCGACCCCACGCGGCCGGCGTCCGAGCTGATGTTCACGATGGCGCCGCCGCGCCGATCGATCATGCCGTCGAGCACGGCGCGCGTGCACGCGATCACGCCCCGCAGATTGACCGTGATGACACGGTCCCACGTCTCCTCGGCGCTGTCGACGAACGGCTGCACCAGGTCCCAGCCCGCGCAGCTCACCAGCACGTCGACGGGCCCCAGCTCGCGCTCGGTGGCCGCCACCGCCTCGCGCACGGCCGCCAGGTAGGACACGTCCGCCTGCAGCGCGCAGGCGCCCACCTCCCGGAGCTCGTCGGCGGTCGCCCTGGCGCCCTCCAGGTTCAGGTCCACCACCGCGACGCGGCAGCCCTCCTCCCCCAGCCGCAGCGCGACGGCTCGGCCGATGCCGCTCGCGCCGCCGGTCACCAGCGC
>Ga0066903_100005208_pt1 | contig 11227 bp, 5 predicted proteins | sample PanSoiMetaGPlot1_FD_67491 | JGI IMG/M metagenome (GOLD analysis project Ga0066903, IMG submission 67491) | Tropical forest soil microbial communities from Panama analyzed to predict greenhouse gas emissions - Panama Soil - Plot 1 (version 2) | ecosystem: Environmental > Terrestrial > Soil >...
TCATCTCGTCGGGGCCGAAGGTGAGCGGCCGGTTGGCGCCCATCTTCACGCCGGTCCAGCCATTGTCGTTGTGGGAAGCGGTGACCATGGCGACGCAGGGCATGTCGAGATCGAACTGCGCGAAATAGGCCATCGGCGTCAGCGCGAGCCCGATGTCGTAGATTTTGCAGCCGGCAGCGATGAGGCCGTTGGTGAGCGCCATCTTGATCGAGGCAGAATAGGCGCGGAAATCGTGGCCGGTGACCACGCGCGGCTCAACGCCTAGCTCGTGGATCAGCGCGCCGAGGCCGAGGCCGAGCGCCTCGACCCCCATCAGATTGATCTCGCTGCCGAACAGCCAGCGCGCGTCATATTCGCGAAAGCCGGTGGCCTTGACCATCGGCTCGGATTCGTAGGCGTAGGTGTTCGGCTTGAGCGATGGCTTCGGCTTGGGAAACATAGAAGCTCGGATGAATCGTGGGGCCAGGCCGGACGGCATAACCTAAACGATCGGCCGAGGGAATGGTTGCGAAAGCCAGCACCGCTATTGTTCCAGCACCAGCTTGCCGTCGGCATATTCGAACCGCCGCAGCCGCCGCAAGAACGACAGGCCAAGCAGGTTTTCATTGGCGGCGCCCGGCGGCAGCACCACCGCGGCGACGTTGTGCACTTCAAGGTCCTCGATCTCAACGGTATCGAGCTCGACCCGCGCCACACGTACTGCGCCATTTGCGGTCCTTACCATTCCCGCATAGTCGCGCTCGGTCGGACGAATGCCGAGCATTGCCGCGTCCTCTTGTTTTAGCGCGATGACCGAGGCGCCGGTATCGACCATGAAATCAATGCGGCGGCCATCGACGCGTCCGCTGACGCGAAAATGGCCACCCCGGCTCGGCGCGATGATGACCGAGCGCGAAGAACTCGCGCCCGGTTGCGCCGGCGCACTTTGTGGATGAGCGTCGGCCGTTTCGGCACTGGAGGCCAGCCACAGCGCGGCATAGCGCGGCACGAATGCGCAGGCGATCAGCGAAACGACGACGATCGGAATGATGGCACGCATGACAAGTTCCGCTTGTTTCGCCGCATCTATCATAGGAGGCGCAAACGCACCTGGTAATCATGGCATTGCCTCGCCGTATTTGGCGGCGCACGGTAAGCGAAGCGCTAAAATGATATTTAAAAACCAATAAGCCGATCAGAATGCCGTGCGCTTTGACCTGCAAAAGCCACTTCGAGTCCCATTACATGCTTGCCGTCTCATCCCTTCCGCGGCTTGGCTCGTCGCGTCGGCGCGGCCGCGATCGGATCGTCCGGCCACGGATGCTTGGGATAGCGTCCGCGCATCTCGGCGCGCACGGCGGCGTAGCTGCCGCGCCAAAATCCGGGCAAGTCGCGCGTGGTCTGCACCGGTCGCTGCGCCGGCGACAACAATTCGATCGCCAGCGGTACCTTGCCGCCGGCAATCGCCGGATGGCGATCGAGGCCGAACAATTCCTGCACCCGGATAGCGATCTTCGGGCCGCCCTCGGCGGCATAATCGATCGGCGCCTGCGTGCCGGTTGGCGCTTCGAAATACATCGGCGCCTCGGCATCGAGCCGCCGCCGCAACGGCCACGGCAAAAGTTTGCCAACGGCCGCGGCCAAATCGTCGGCGGAGACTTTGGCAAGCGCGGTCTTGCCGGCGAGCGCCGGCGCGAGCCATTCGGCGGCGCCCGCCGCGAGCGCCGCATCGGAAAGGTCGGGCCAATTCGCGCCCTCGCTGTGACGGAGAAACATCACGCGGTCGCGCCATTGCTTGAGCGAGTCAGTCCAGGGCAGCCGGTCGATGCCGAGATTGGCGATACTCTTTGCGAGGAGCCGGGCATTGTTCTCGGCGGGCAAAACCGGCACCGCCCGTTCGCCGAGCACGATGGCGCCGAGGCGGCGGCTGTTGCGGCCGCGCAGGGACAGGCTCGCGGCATCGAAAGCGACCTCCTCGCGGGCAGTGATGCGATCGGCAAAACGGCTTTCGATCTCGCCCAGCGTGATCGGCGCAGCCGAGAGAATGCGGCCCTGGGCGGCGCTCCCGGCAAGCTCGGCCACCGCCAGATAAGGCTCACGGGCAAGCGGTGAAGCGGGATCGAGGCCGCCGCCGCGGCCGTTCGCGAGCAAGAACGCGCCACCGCCAGCGCCGCGGTTTTTTGCAATTCGTTCCGGAAAGGCGAGCGCGATCAGCGCGCCCACAGAAACCTCAGGGGTATTTTTAGTTCGCCCCGACCCCCCTCCCGATCCGCTTCGCGGATCGACCGCCCCGTCAAGGGAGGTGGTGAAGTTCGCAGTTGCGGCAACCTCCGCCCAGCGTTGCATCATCGCGCGCGCGTCGCGCGCGCGCGGCGAACGATCGCGGCGGAGCGCGGCAACGCGTTCGCGCATGTCGATATCGTCGCCGCCGAGCCCGCGTTCGCCGATCAACGCAGCAAGTTCGGCGGCGAGCGTGCCTTGGCCAACGCGGGCTGCGTCGATCACCATGCGCGCAAGCCGCGGCGGCAGCGGCAGTCGGCGCAAGTGCCGGCCCTCCTCGGTGACCCGTCCGTCGCCGCCGATGGCGCCGAGCGCGGCAAGCAGCGCCTTGGCTTCGGCGAGCGCGGCGCCCGGCGGCGGATCGAGGAAGGCGAGCGTGTCGGCGTCCGCGCCCCAGGCGGCGAGATCGAGCGCGAACGAGGACAGGTCGGCGGCGAGGATTTCCGGACGGGCGTATGGCTCGAGCGCGGCGGTCTGCGGCTCGTCCCACAGCCGGTAGCAGACGCCCGGCTCGGTGCGACCGGCGCGGCCGCGGCGCTGATCCGCCGCCGCGCGCGATACCCGCACGGTTTCGAGGCGTGTCACCCCGACGTCCGGTTCGTAGCGCGGCACGCGGGCAAGCCCGCTGTCGATGACGACGCGCACGCCCTCGATAGTGATCGAGGTTTCGGCAATCGAAGTCGCCAGCACGACTTTGCGGCGGCCGGGCCGCGCCGGTTCGATGGCGCGGACCTGCTCGTCGCCGCCGAGCGCGCCGTAGAGCGGCACGATATCGGTGGCGGCATCGACGCGGCTTTCCAGCAAAGCGTGGGTGCGGCGAATTTCGGCGGCGCCGGGCAAAAATGCCAGCACCGAACCACGCTCGGCGCGCAGCGCTCGCATAATCGTGTCGGCGAGCTGCGGCTCGATCGGCCGCGCGTCGCGTCCGAGGTAATGCGTCTCGACCGGAAAGCTGCGGCCATGGCTTTCGATCACCGGCGCCGAGCCGAGCAGCGCGCCGATGCGCGCGCCGTCGATCGTCGCCGACATCACCAGGATTTTCAGATCCTCGCGCAGGCCTTGTTGGGCGTCGCGCGCCAAGGCGAGCCCGAGATCGGCATCGAGCGAGCGCTCGTGGAACTCGTCGAACAGCACCGCGCCGACCCCCGCGAGCATCGGGTCGTCGACGATCATCCGCGTGAAAATGCCCTCAGTGACGATCTCGATGCGGGTCTTGCGCGAGATCTTCGAGCCGAAGCGCACGCGCAAACCCACCGTTTCGCCGACCGTTTCGTTGAGATTGTGCGCCATGTGCGCGGCGGCGGCGCGCGCAGCGAGCCGGCGCGGCTCGAGCACCAGGATGCGGGTGGATTGTCCCGACGGCTGCGCCCATGGTTGCGCGGCAAGGACCAGCGGCACCCGCGTGGTCTTGCCGGCGCCGGGCGGTGCCACCAGCACCGCAGCATTATTGGCGCGCAACGCCGCGGTTAGGTCCGGCAGCGCGGCGTCGATAGGGAGCGGGGGAGGAGCTATTCTATCCTTCGTCATTGCCGGGCCATAGCCGTTCCAAGAACGGCTCGCGTTGCTCGCCTATGCCGGCAATCCGTAAAGCGGTGCCGCCGCATGGACCCCCCGGGTCAAGCCCGGGGATGACGAAGACAAAATGTGCAGGTGGAATTGTCCACCGCACGTGCCATATGGTCGCAAAATCTTATATTACTGGCGATCATGCCCACAGCACAAAAAGCCCCGCCGCAGGCGGACAAGCCGGCAAAGCCGCAGGTACAGGACAAAGTCCAGAACAAGCCGTTGCAGAAGGGCGACCACCTCTTTCTGGTCGACGGCTCGTCCTACATTTTCCGCGCTTATCACGCGCTGCCGCCGATCAACCGCAAATCGGACGGCTTGCAGCTCAATGCCGTGTTCGGCTTCTGCAACATGCTGTGGAAGCTCCTGCGCGACATGAAGCCGGAGGAGAAACCGACCCACCTTGCGGTGGTGTTCGACCTCTCCGAGCGCACGTTCCGCACTGAAATCTATCCCGACTACAAGGCGCACCGGCCGGACCCGCCGGACGATCTGCGCCCGCAGTTCCCACTCATTCGCGAGGCCGTCAAAGCGTTCGATCTGCCGTGCCTGGAACAGCGGGGTTTCGAGGCCGACGACCTGATCGCGACCTATGTGCGCGAGGCCTGCGAGGCCGACGCCACCGCGACGATCGTCGCATCCGACAAGGATCTCATGCAGCTCGTGCGCGACTGCGTAGTCATGTTCGACACCATGAAGGATCGCAAAATCGGCCGCGCCGAAGTGATCGAGAAGTTCGGCGTGCCGCCGGAAAAAGTCGTCGAAGTGCAGGCGCTGATCGGCGATTCCACTGACAATGTGCCCGGTGTGCCAGGCATCGGGGTCAAGACCGCGGCGCAGCTGATCGGCGAATACGGCGATCTGGAAACGCTGCTCAAGCGCGCGGGAGAGATCAAGCAGGAAAAGCGCCGCCAGGCCCTGATCGACAATGCCGAGAAGGCGCGGCTGTCGAAGAAGCTCGTTACGCTCGATGATCACGTCAAGCTTGACGTGCCGATCGGCGACCTCGCCGTGCACGAGCCCGACCACAAGCGCCTGATCGCTTTTCTTAAGGCGATGGAATTCAACGCGCTCACCCGCCGCGTCGCGGAATTCGCGCGGCTTGACGCCGGCGCGATCCAACCGGACGCGAAGCTTTCAGGAAGCGGCGCGCCTCCATCCTCTCAAGAAATTTCGCCTCCCCCTCAAGGGGAGAGGTCGACCGGCGAAGCCGGGCGGGAGCGGGGTGATCGTGCGGTGCGCGACACGAAGGGGCCCCCCTCTCTAACCCTCCCCCTCAAGGGGGGAGGGGATGCGCAGCGCAAGACCGACGGCGCGCCCTCGCCGCAGGCGCTGGCGGCGGCGCGGCTCGATGCGGCGCATCGGCAAAAATTCGACCGTTCAAAATACCAGACCGTGCGTACCGTCGAAGCCTTGCGCGCGTGGATCGAGCGCGCGCGCGATGTCGGGGTCGTTGCGCTCGATGTCGAAACTGACAGCCTCGATCCAATGCAGGCGCAGCTATGCGGCTTCTCGCTCGCGGTGGCGGCAAACGAGGCCTGCTACCTGCCGCTCGCCCATCGGCAGGGCGGCGATGGCCGCCGCGACAGCCTGTTCCAGGGCAAGATCGCGGCCGATCAGCTCGCCGAGCCCGATGTGCTCACGGCGATGAAGCCGCTGCTCGAAGAACCGGGCGTGCTCAAGGTCGGTCAGAACTTCAAGTTCGACTGGCAGATTTTCGCGCGCCGCGGCATCGAGATCGCGTCCTACGACGACACCATGCTGATGTCTTACGTGGTCGATGCCGGCCGCTCCGATCACGGCCTCGACCCGCTGTCGCGCCGTTATTTCGATCATGAGGCGATCGACTTTAACGAAGTCACCAAGCTTGGCCGATCCAAGACCACCTTCGATAATGTCGATATCGCCAAGGCCACCGAATATGCCGCCGAGGACGCCGACGTCACGCTTCGCCTGTGGCAGGTGCTCAAAGCGCGGCTGCCGGCCGAACATGTGCTCAACGTCTATGAGACATTGGAGCGGCCGCTGCTGCGCGTATTGGCGCATATGGAGCGGCGCGGCATTTCCATCGATCGGCAGGTGCTGTCGCGGCTGTCGGGCGAATTCGCGCAGGAGGCCGCGGGTCTCGAAGCCGAGATCAACAAGCTTGCCGGCGAGCCGGTCAATGTCGGCAGCCCCAAGCAGATCGGCGATATCTTATTCGGCAAGTTCGGCCTGCCCGGCGGCACGCGAACCAAAACCGGGCAATGGGCCACCGGCGCGCGCGTGCTGGAAGAACTGGCCGAGCAGGGCCATCAGCTGCCACAGAAGATTCTCGACTGGCGGCAGGTATCGAAACTTAAATCGACCTATACCGACGCGCTGCCGGGCTTCGTCAATCCAACCACGCATCGCGTGCATACGAACTACGCGTTGGCCTCGACCACAACCGGCCGGCTGTCGTCGTCCGAGCCGAACTTGCAGAACATTCCGATCCGCACCGAGGACGGCCGCAAAATCCGCCGCGCCTTCATTGCCGCGCCGGGCCACAAGCTCCTCTCGGCGGACTACTCGCAGATCGAGTTGCGGCTCCTCGCCGAGATCGCGGGCATCGAGCAATTGCGCAAAGCATTCCGCGACGGGCTCGACATTCACGCCATGACGGCCTCGGAAATGTTCGGCGTGCCGGTGAAAGACATGCCCGGCGAAATCCGCCGCCGCGCCAAGGCGATCAATTTCGGCATCATCTATGGTATCTCGGCGTTCGGGCTCGCCAATCAGCTCGGCATCGGCCGCGACGAGGCTGGCGCCTATATCCGGAAATATTTCGAGCGTTTCCCCGGCATCCGCGACTACTTGGAGGAGACCAAAGCGTTCGCGAAGAAGCATGGCTATGTGCTCACGCTGTTCGGTCGCAAGTGCCATTACCCGGATATCGGCGCCTCCAATCCATCGATCCGCGCGTTTAATGAGCGCGCCGCGGTCAATGCGACGCTGCAGGGCAGTGCCGCCGACATCATTCGCCGCGCCATGATCCGCATGGACGATGCGCTCGCACAAAAGAAGCTTAACGGGCAGATGCTACTGCAGGTGCACGACGAGCTGGTCTTCGAAGTGCCGAATGACGAGGTTCAAAAAACCCTGCCGGTCGTTACCAAAGTCATGATCGACGCGCCGTTGCCGGCGGTGTCGCTGTCGGTGCCGCTCCATGTCGAAGCGCATGCCGCCGACAATTGGGACGACGCGCATTAGTTCTGACTCGCCCAGCTGTTCTGGCCGCCACACCGGGGTTGGACGTTGTGTTGGCGACCTGATGCGGATGACGGTGACTATCGTCTTTGCCGCCACGTTCATTGCATCGGTCTATGCGCAGGAATTCCTGGCGGGACCGGGCACGCCGGCTGCGGCCTTTCCGAAACCAGATCGCCCGGTGGCGGAGATTGTCAGTCCAATCTGGCATGACGAAAAGGAGCGCGACGATGCCGGCGAAGCGGGCCAGCTCGTCACCCTGCTCGGCATCACATCCGGGATGACCGTCGCGGACATTGGCGCCGGCAGCGGGTACTACGTTGTGCGGTTGTCGCCCGTTGTCGGTCCCGGCGGCCGCATCATCGCCGAAGATGTTGTTTCGGAATATTTGAAAGCTCTTCGCAGTCGCGTGCGTGAGCGCGGATTGCAAAACGTCGTGGTCAGCCGCGGTGAGCCGCACGATCCGAGGCTGCCGGCCGCCTCGCTCGACATTGCAATTCTGGTGCACATGTATCACGAGATCGCGCAGCCCTACGGCCTGCTCTACAATCTCGTTCCGGCGCTTAAGCCAGGTGCCCGTGTCGGCATTGTCGACGTCTATGGGCCGACCTCCGAGCATGGCACGCCGCCAGATCTTCTCGCGTGCGAGCTTGCCGTCGTCGGATTTCACGAGACCAGCATTGATCGACTCACCGGCAGCAACGCCTATCTGGCGATCTTTATGCCGCCGTCTATCGCGAGCCGGACACCGCCGCAAGCGATGGTGGCATGCAGGGCGCGTTAGCCGCGAGACGTTTGCGATCCGTCGCCGCCGACCAAGCGACGACGTGCTATCAGGCACCGTCCACTCAATCAACGCCAGAATGGTTTGATCTTAGCCAAGTCCGCATAGGCGTGCATCGCTGCGGTCATCGCTGCGTCCATGCGCGCGTCTTCTCGCCCGGCAAGCAGCCCTGCGGCAAAGACGCGGCTCGGATTTGGTCGCCGACGGCGAACGCCCATTGCCGCGATACGTTTTTCATGCACGGCGATGTCATTAAGGTCGCCGAGCCCATCCTGCAGGCGCTCGAGCGCGGCAAGGAAGCGCTTGCGCCGTTTGTGCGCCCGCTTGGTCTGGAACAGCGTGGCGAAGAACTCCGCCGCGTAGCGCAGCTTCTTGGTCTGGATGCGGAGCTTGTGACGACGGCGTGCGTCGAGCCGCGCTAGCATTCTCCCCTTCTTGCGAACTTTGCGCCAGCGCTGCGCCAACTGCTCGCGTGCGAATGTCTCGATCGGCACATCGCCGCGGTCGCGGACGAGGTCGTCCTGCGGATCGGCCCACGAGCCGGCCTCCAGCCATGCCGCCACGTGGAGCGTGAGGGCGCGAAAGCGCGCCGACTGCACCGCGGCTCGTGCGCGTGATAGGGCGGCATCGCGACGCTCAGCGAATTCGCGCGAAAGCGAGGGCATGCCGTGCCAGCGTCGGCGTTGTTTTTTCATCGGGGCAACCACGCGGTTCACCAGCACTTCGAGCTCGCGCGCCGGGCCAAGCTCTCCAGCGAGCCATTTGAGTCCGTTCTTGATGGCGGCGGTCCGCCGGTCACGCAAAAGCACGCCAAATAAGGACATGGCCGCGCGCAGCCGGCGCAGTCCGACGCGCATTTGGTGCACGCCTTCGGGATCACCCTTTATTAGGGCCGACTCGTTATTGATCACCTGTTTCAGGCAGGCGAGACCAATGGCCTTGAAGGCTTCGCGCGCACCGGCGCCGGCATGTAGATCGATCGCAGCGGCCTTGACCGGTGATTCTTGCACGTCATCGAGAATCTCGTAGCCGCGTTCCGATTTGCTTTTGACTGCAAGTCGCGCCGGCAGCGTTTGCGTGAGCTGGTGCGCAACATCGAACAGATCGGCGGCGCTTCCGCGCTTAAGCTCGAGCTCGATTTCGCATAGCGATTGTGAGCCGGCGCCGGTGTCGATGCTGCCCTGGTCCATGGTTAGTGCGATGGCGCGCGCATTGTTGACCAGCGGATAGATCGTCCGCTGCACCCGCGTCTCGAACATCGGTTTGAGGCGACGGCGTAGCTTCTTGGTCAGAAGCCGTGCAAGCGCGGTGCCGTTGGCCTGATCGAGATCCGGCTCATTGCCCGCGATTTGGGTTTCCCACTCATCGCGCTCGAAGTTCCCGTCATTACCGGTCGCTTTGATGGTTTGCCTATAGTGGCGGCCCTCGCGCCGTACCCGCAGCATCAGCCCTTTTTTGCGAAGTTTTTGCTTGTTGGTGTCGAAATAGACCGAGACTTGGGTTGCGCCCTTCGGCTCCGGCTTTACCGTTCGCAACAGGGGAACCTTTTTGAGATTGGCCAGGTTGGCCGGCGCAACCGCAAGTTTGATCTCAATTTCCTTGTGCGGGCCTGGCGCCGTTCCGCGCATCGGGCAACCTCGCAGAATGATCGGTAAACGAAACAGAGGCGCTGCGGTTCGAATTTTGACGCGCAATCGCGCATGCGCGTCTTGTGCCGGATTAAAACATCGAAAACCTTCGGCAACGACGAGTTCGCGCTCAGTCAGGGGAACTTATCGGCTTTGCCCCGCATGCTGGTGATCGTAGCGCCGACGTTCGACAAGAAAATATTTGAGAATGAAAGCGTTTTCCCGGCCATCGAGCGGTCCGCCGACAGCGTCCAATCTGGTTGTGTAGCAGTTCCGCCATGCACTGCCCGCTATGCCACTTTTCGGCGCTCACATGGCAGCGGCATTGACTTTGGCATTGTTGTTGCTCCTGCTCTCATCGGCTCTGCTTTCGGGCAAATATGCCTGGCCAATCTCTGGCTGACAGCGTGCAGCCGTCGGATTATCATCTCTCGTGTGAATTTGTTTCGCTGGGAAAATCGAGATCCCGCTGTCACACTCGTTTAACAAGCTGACGCGCTCGCCTCACGCGCGATTGTCGTGAGGAAGGAAGCTTGGCCGTGACCATGCTTCGACATTGGGAGGAAGTAAAATGAGTCAACGCATGTTGGCCGGCTCGCTAGTCGCCGGAACACTGCTTGGCGGTTGCAGCCGCATCGGCGCAACAAACAACCGCGCCGACGCCAACGCCGAGCACGCCGGCTCCTGCCGCTGCGCCTGCCGCGCCCGCAGGTCAAGCCGCCGCTCCGGCAGTGCTGCCGCCAGGCTCGCCGCTCATCGGCCGTCCGGAGAATAACGCCGCCGCCGCCAAGCTCGCGCCGGTCGCGCCGCCGCCGCTCGCCACCGCGGCCGACAAGTTGCCGCTCGACAAGTTGAAGGCGCCGAAGGGCTTTAATCTCGAAGTCTACGCCAGCGGCATGGCGAATGCGCGCTCGCTGGCGCTCAGCAGCAAGGGCACGGTCTTTGTCGGCTCGCGTCTGCAGGACAAGGTCTATGCCATCACCACGGACAAGGACGGCAAACACAAAGTTCATGTTCTGGTTTCGGGTCTCTACCGTCCGAACGGCGTCGCCTACAAGGACGGCACGCTGTACATCGCCGAGCTATCGCAGATTTCGAAGATCGAAAACGTCGACGACAAGCTCGACGCGTCGCCGAAGCCGACCGTTATCTACAGCGACTTACCGAAGGACGAAGCGCACGGCTGGAAATTCCTGGCGATCGGTCCCGACAACAAGCTTTATTTGGAAGTCGGCCAACCGGGCAACAATGTGCTGCATGACAAGGATCACGGCCAATTGCGCCGTATCAATCTCGACGGCAGCAATCCCGAAGTCGTGGCGCTCGGCGTCCGCCACAGCGTCGGCTTCGATTGGAATCCAAAGACCAAGGAACTGTATTTCACCGACAATGGCCGCGATTGGTTTTCTGAAGATCTGCCCAATGACAAGCTCAATCGCGTCACCAAAGCCGGTCAGGATTTCGGTGAGCCGTATTGCCACCAGGGCAACATCCCCGACAACGATTTCGGTTGGGGGCGGAGCTGCAGCGAATTCGTGCCGCCGGTCGCGCTCCTTGGTCCGCATGCCGCGGCTCTCGGCATGCGCTTCTACACCGGCACGATGTTCCCGGCTGAATACCGCGACCAGCTTTTCATCGCCCGCCATGGTTCGTGGAATAGGACCGTTAAATTCGGCGGCGATATCGCTGTTGCCAAGCTCAACAAGGATGGCAGCGTGAAATCGGTCGAGCCGTTCATCACCGGTTTTCTGCAGAACAACAA
>Ga0066903_100005209_pt1 | contig 11227 bp, 12 predicted proteins | sample PanSoiMetaGPlot1_FD_67491 | JGI IMG/M metagenome (GOLD analysis project Ga0066903, IMG submission 67491) | Tropical forest soil microbial communities from Panama analyzed to predict greenhouse gas emissions - Panama Soil - Plot 1 (version 2) | ecosystem: Environmental > Terrestrial > Soil >...
TGTTGGTCAGTATCGACGCCGGCTCGCGGCTCGCGGGATGATCAACGTCCGGCAGCGCAACCTGGGCTGGCGCATGTGGTGGAGCGGACCGTGGGTGTCGACCTCCGTCGTGGCCGCCACGCGCCCACCTTCGCTGTGAGGGGCGCTGAAGAAGAATTCATTCCCCAGGGTAAGCGCGTCGCCAGCTTCATGCGCTCGTCAGGCCGCGACATCTCGTCAGCATCAGGCCCACCGACACAGTCCCAACGCTCGTCAGGCTGAACGTCTGCGCGTCGCGGTGATTCATGACGCGTATCGCCGGATGGAACGGCTCGGCAGCCGCTTGCCGGCGCCGCAGAGTGGTTCTGGTCGTGTCAATGGCAGTACGGTGCCGGATCCACTCCTTCTCGAGTACGGCCACGCATTCGGCGTGACCGTCCGATTCAGCGCACACAGCGGCAATGCGCCGGCGCTTCGATTACAGTGGCGGAGGGTCGACGGAGCCTTTCGAATCACGGCGTATGGGGCCAGAAAAGCCGATTCACAGTTCAGAGGACCTCCTCGATGACGTGAACCGGCCCTTCGGCGCGAATCTCCCCGATGCCGATAGCGAGCAGACGGTTGAGGAACGCGTACTGAGACGCGGCCGTTTCGAAACGTGGCGTCGTGCGTAGGTAGTGGTTCGCGTCATCGCGCACCCCGCCGAACGTCATGTGAATCAACGCGCCGTCGTCGGTCTCGAGCGTGATGCGCAGATCGAGCGAGAACGTGCCGTTGGCGTCGGCCATGATCCAGTCGCCTCCGCCGGCGAGCACCTTTCCGCGAAGGCGATCGCCCGCGAATGAACCGCCGACCACGGGAACGATCGTGAGCGCGCCCTGCGGTGTCGACCCGAACTCCTGCCACGCTGCCGTCTCGAGACGGAGGACCATGAGCGGGCGAAACTTGATCGGATCGCTCACCTCAGAGCACCTCGTGAATCGTGTAAATCGGGCCCTGCGGACGACGCTCGCCGCTCGCCACGGCGACGAGGCGATTCAGGAACGCGTACGCCTGGTGCGCAGTCACGAAGCGCGGGAGGGTCCGGAAGTAGTACATCGACGCGTCGACAGATTCGCCGCGTCCGATGGCTGCGATCACATCGGGCGGCCCATGTCGCAGGCCGAACGAGCCCATCGAGATCAGCGCGCCGTCATCGGTTCGCAGCGTGCAGCGAAGATCCAGTTCCAGCACGCCGTCAGACCGAAGGAGCAACCAATCCGCGCTGCCGGCCTGCAGAACTGTACCGCGAAGGCGCGGCCCCTCGAACGTGCCACCGCTGATCGGAGCGGTCCGGCGCGTCCCGTACGGCACCGCGCCGATGTTCTGCGCCGTTCCGACATTCACCTGCATTGTCATCAGAAGACGCGTATTCATAGTCGACTCCTGCACGCGGCAACGCGCAGTTAGCCTCTCGCCGCGGATCTCGACGGCCGCGACTGACGGGAGTCAGTCCCGGGCGGCGCGCCAAACGCGCGGCGATACTCGCGACTGAACTGACTGGGGCTTTCATATCCAACCCGGTGCCCCGCTGTGGCGGCATCGACCGCGTCGGTCATGAGCAGGCGCCGCGCTTCCTGCAGCCGCAACAATTTCTGATACTGCAGCGGGCTCATCGCGGTGACCCGTTTGAAGTGCGCGTGAAATGACGATGGGCTCATGTGTGCGGCTTCAGCCAGCCGCTCCACGCGCAGGGGCCCGTTGTAGTGCGAACGCAGCCACGTGATCGATCGCGCGATGCGGCGCGCCGGTCCGTTTCCAGCTACCACGTCCCGCAGCCGCGCGCCAGCGTTGCTCTGCGCCAGGCGATAGAGCACCTCGCGTTCGGCCAGCGGCGCGAGCGCGCGAATATCTCCGGGCGTGTCGAGCAGCCGCATCAATCTCCAGACCGCCTCGACGAACGGCGAGGTCGCGTTGCCGAGGAACAAACCACGCCGCCCGGCGCCATCGGCGTGAGCCGGCGTTTCGGTGTCGAGGAGCAGAGACGCCAGTTCCGGCATATCGAGTTCGAGCATGACGCAGAAGTAAGGCTTCTCTGGCGTAGCGTCGAGCACCACGCCCGTCACGGGCAGATCGACGGCCGCCACGACAAACCGCGCCGCATCGTAGACGAGCCGATCGTCGCCGAAGGCGATCGATTTGCTGCCCTGGGTGATCAGGCAGAAGCAGGGAGGATAGTGCGACGGCATCGGCTGGTGCGGCGTGGAATAGCGGATGAACGACAAGCGGGGAATGGCGGTAGCCCAGATGCCGTCGTCAGTGGCGAACCGGATCATCAGCGCCGACATCGCGTCGAGCATCGCGGACGCTTTGGTCACCGGACCCATGCGCCGATCCTACCCCGTCAGGCTCCGCGACGCACGAGGGGCTTGGAGGAATAGGCAAGAAATCAGGCGGCCGTGTCTACCGCCTGTGCGAGCGACGATTCCACACTGGGGCTGCGAGAAGGAGCATCATCATGGCCGACTTCGTTCCCCCTGCGCACAACAGCGTTTCACCATTTGCCGATATGCGCGGCCGCCATGTGGCGGTGCGTGCGCCGAGTCTGGCGGAGGCCAGTGCGTTTTATGTCGGCACGCTGGATTTCCGCGTCGTCGCGGAATGGCCCTTCGCCGACGAGCAACTCGCGTACTTGGCGCCGCCGACCGACGATCATTTCTGGATCGAGATCCTCGGCGGTGGTGACACAGGCCCACGAGATGTCCGGCCTTACGTCGACCTCGGCGACAGCCTGAAGTACGCCGGCTATCACCATTTCTGCCTGAACGTGTCGAGTGTGGATGAGACCGTCAAGGAGCTGCGCGCGCGCGGCGTGACGATCGTCACCGAGCCGTTCGTCCTGCCTGCCATCAGCCGCAAGCTCGCCTTCTTCGCCGACCCGTTCGGCAACCTGATCGAACTTGCCGAATTGCTCGCGTGACCCTTGAAACACGGAGACATGTGATGCGACTCACTTCGGTTCTCAATTCATCTCAAGCCAACGCCATCATCGCGGCGGCGGAAGCCAAAGCGTCCTCGATCGGCGTGCCTGTGATCGTCGCCGTGGTCGACGCCGGCGTCCACCTGAAGGCCTTCACGCGCATGGACGGGGCCGTGCTCGGATCCATCGACATCGCAATCAGGAAGGCGCGCACGTCGGCGCTGTTCCAGGCCAACAGTGAAGCTGTCTGGGAGTACTGCAAGCCAGGAGCGCCCGCGCCTGCCCTCGAACTCACCAACGACGGACTGGCACCGTTCGGCGGAGGGGTGCCTCTGCGGAACGCCGACGGTGAGTTGCTCGGCGCCGTCGGCGTCTCCGGCGGTGCCGTGGCGCAGGACGCCGAGATCGCACAGGCCGCGGCCGCCACTCTTTTCCGCGAGTCGGTTCATTCATAGCTCGTCGAGCTGTCACACATCAGGGAGACTGGAATGGCAAAAACAATTCTCGTGACGGGTGCAGGATCAGGGTTCGGTCGAGGGGCGGCGATTGGCATGGCCAAGAACGGCCACAACGTGATCGCGACCGTCCAGGTGTCACCGCAAGTGACGCCGCTTCGGGAGGACGCGAGGGCACTCGGCCTCAAGAACCTCCGCGTCGAACGGCTGGACCTGACCGACCCCTATGACGTCGCGCAGGCGCAGTCGTGGGACTTCGACGTGCTGTGGAACAACGCGGGCCAAGGCGAAGCCGGCCCGGTGTGGGAGATCCCCGTCGACCTCGTTCGCAGGAACTACGAGATCAACGTCTTCCTGCCGCTGGTCCTGACACAGGGCGTGGTTCGGAAATGGGTCGCGAACAAGACAAGGGGGAAGGTGGTCTTCACCTCGTCGATGGGCGGGTTGTTCACCCCGGCCAATTGGGGAACGTACGTCTCGACCAAGCACGCGCTGGAATCGATCGCCGAGGCGCTGCAGCAGGAACTGGCGCCGTACGGGATCAAGGTCCAGACGATCAATCCCGGCGCCTACGACACCGGCTACAACGACACCATGGCCGAGAATCCGTTTCGCTGGCTGGACGAGAGCAAGCACTTCACCAGGCGCCGGGATCTGCGTCAGAAGTTCGACGACTTCTTCGCGGCGCCGGACGGCAAGATGGACCCGAAGGAAATGATCGATCGGATGATCGAGATCGTTCCGGCCGACTCCGGACTGTTCCGCAACGTCGTCCCGAAGGCGACGGAGGACATGTTGAAGCAGCATCAGGAGGCCGCATGGACCAACGCGATCTAAGCGCCTACGACTTCATCGTGTGCGGCGCCGGTTCGTCTGGATCGGTCGTTGCGCGCCGGCTCGCCGAGAATCCCGACGTGACAGTCCTGCTCCTCGAGGCAGGCGGAGACGATGAGGCGCCGAGCGTCATGGAGGCCGACCGGTGGATCCAGAATCTCGGGAGCGAGCGAGACTGGCAGTTCCAAGCCGCGCCGAACCCCAGCCTCAACGGCCGCGCCATTCCGTTGAGCATGGGGAAAGTTCTGGGCGGAGGGTCGAGCATCAATGCGATGGTCTGGTCGCGCGGGCACAAGCGCGATTGGGACTTCTTCGCGTCGGAGTCCGGCGATCGGGCCTGGGGCTACGAATCGGTGCTCGATCTGTATCGACGCATCGAAGACTGGCATGGTGCGCCGGATCCCGCCTATCGCGGAACGGGGGGACCAATGTTCGTTCAACCGAAGCCTGACCCGCAGCCCATCGGCGCGGCGCTGCTCGAAGGAATCGGCTCCGCCGGAATCCCCCTCTTTGAGAATCCGAACGCTCGCATGATGGAAGCGGAAGGCGGTGGCGCGCGAACCGATATGCGCATTCGCAACGGTCGGCGGCAATCGGTGTTCCGATCGTACGTATTCCCATACATCGATCGGCCGAACCTCACGGTCCTCTCCCACGCCTTGGTAACCCGACTCACTTTCAGCGGCCGGCGCGCTACGGGAGTGGAGTTTTCGCACGACGGCGCGCTCCATCGCATCGCTGCCGCACGGGAGGTCATCCTGTCGCTCGGTGCCATGCATACGCCCAAGGTGCTGATGCAGTCGGGTGTCGGCGATGAAAACGAGCTGCGGCGTTTCGGAATCTCTGTCGTCCAGCATCTGCCGGGAGTCGGGCGTGGATTTCAGGATCACCCGCTGTGTGCCTGCGTCTGGGAGTACAGGGAACCGCTGCCGCCTACATTCATCCCCGAGGTCACGCTGTTTTGGAGGAGTACGTCTGGCATCAGCGGCCCAGACATGCACATCCTGCACGGCGTGCCGTTTGCGAGCGCGGAAAACGTCGCGCGATTTGGCATGCCCGCGAGCGGCTGGGCACTGTTCGGCGTCGTCATGCAGCCGAAGAGCCGTGGACGTCTCCGCCTTACAGGTTCGGAGCCGTCCGCTCCACTACAGATACAGGCCGATCATCTCTCGAATCCGGAGGACCTCGCAGTGGCAACAGCCTCCGTGGAACTGAGTCGCGAGATCGGGAATTCCGCCGCCCTGCGTCCGTTCGTGAAGCGCGAGGTGATGCCGGGCCATCTGGACCAGTCAGGTCTGGAGCGTTTTGTCCGCGACGGCGTCTCGACCTATTGGCACATGACATCGACGGCCAAGATGGGTCGGGACGCGATGTCAGTTGTTGGCCCTGACCTGAAGGTCTATGGCATCGACAACCTGCGAATTGCCGACGCATCGATCATGCCGCGCGTCACGACCGGCAACACCATGGCGCCCTGTGTGATCATCGGCGAGCGTGCGGCGGCCCTCATCCGGGACGAGCACCAGATTGCTCTGACCGCCCTGTCGCACCAATGAATCAGGAGCATCTCATCATGCGTTCGATCGACGCGAAGGCCTCCGGTCAGTTCACGATCGGAGACATCACCATCAACCGGCTCGGCTTCGGCGCGATGCGTCTCACCGGTCCAGGCATCTGGGGCCCGCCCTCCGACCGCGCTGCCGCATTGGCGACACTGCGGAGGCTTCCGGAGATCGGCGTGAACTTCATCGACACCGCCGACAGCTATGGCCCTGACGTCTCAGAGATGCTGATTCGCGAGGCGCTTCATCCTTACGAAAGACTCCTGATCGCCACCAAGGCCGGATACACCCGTCCAGGGCCGGATCAGTGGACGATGAATGGACGTCCGGCGCATCTGATCGCAGAGGCCAAACGGAGTCTCCAAAAGCTCGGCGTCGAACGGATCGATCTCTGGCAGCTGCATCGGATCGATCCTCGAGTACCGCGCGACGAGCAGTTCGGCGCTGTGCGGCAGCTGCTGGACGACGGCATCATTCGCTATACGGGGCTGAGTGAGGTCTCCGTCGAAGACATCGAGGCGGCCCGTCGCGTATTTCCGGTCGCGACGGTGCAGAACCGCTACAACCTCGTCGATCGCGGCAGCGAAGCAGTGCTCACCTATTGCCACCAGAACAACATCGGGTTCATCCCGTGGTTCCCGCTCGCAGCGGGCGAACTGACGAAACCTGGCGGCGCCGTCGCTCGCATCGCGAATGCACACGGCGCGACGACAGGCCAGGTCGCCCTCGCGTGGTTGCTGCAGCACAGCCCGGTCATCCTGCCGATCCCCGGCACGCTCCGGGTTGCCCATCTGGAAGAGAACGTTGCGGCGGCGAGCCTCTCGCTGACGCCTGAAGACATCGGCGTGCTCGACGACGCCCCTCGAATGCCGGCGTGAATTGTCGGAGGACATCGTGAGCACGATCGATCAGGTCGCACAGACTGAAGAGCGGATTGGCACGACGATCCCCGATCCGGGCACAGATCCATTCTTGTCCCCGCCGTTGGATGGCGAGCAGCTGGCGTTGCTGCGCCGCTACGGTCAGGAGCAATCGACCCAGGCCGGGCAGGTACTGTTTCGCGAGGGCGACCGGGCCTACGATTTCATCGTGGTTCTGTCCGGCACCGTCGCGGTCGTCGATCACGACGCCGGGGCCGTGCGTGAGCTGGCTACGCTGGGTCCAGGCCGGTTCGTCGCCGAGCTGAACATCATGACGGGTGGACGGGTGTTCGCGACGGCGGTGGTCCGAGAAGCCGGATCGGTGTTGGTGCTTCCGGTCGATCGCTTGCAGGAGGTGATCGCGAAGGATCAGCAGCTCTCTGACGTGATCGTGCAGGTCATCTTGCGACGCAGGCAGTGGTTCGTCCAGCAACGCGCCGGCCTGCAGATTCTTGGCTCCCGGACCTCACCGGATGCGAGGCGACTGCGGGAGTTCGTCGCCCACAACCGGGTGCCTCACGTCTGGGTCGACCTGGACACCGACCCCAGTGCGGCCGCCATGCTCGCTCAACGAGGACTGGACCCCACTGATAGCCCGGTCGTCGTGATGCGCGGTGGGGAGGTCCTGCGCAATCCGTCGAATAGCGAACTGGCACGCGCGGCAGGACTCGGCACATCGGCAGTGCCGACAAAGACGGTTGACGTGGCGGTGATCGGCGCGGGCCCGGCGGGTCTGGCGGCGTCGGTGTACGGGGCGTCGGAAGGCCTGGCCACCGCCGTCATCGATAGCATTGGAGTCGGCGGTCAGATCGGCACCACCTCCAGGATCGAAAACTACCTGGGCTTTCCGGCGGGTGTCAGCGGTGAAGAGTTCGCCGAACGGTCGCTGGTCCAGGCGCTGCGATTCGGGGTGACACTGCTGGTGCCCAGAACCGCAGCCGCCTTGAGGCGTGAGGGCGATGATTACGTCATTTGCCTCGAGGACGGAGATCAACTCGCCGCTCGGACTGTGATCATCGCCACAGGCGTCGGCTACCGCGAGCTCGACGCGGCTGGCCTGGACCGATTCAAAGGCGCCGGCGTCTTCTACACACCGCTGGCCGCCCAAGATCAGATCATGCCCGGAGACCCGGTCATCATCGTCGGCGGCGGCAACTCGGCGGGCCAGGCGGCCACGTGGCTGGCCGATCGTGGGCACCCAGTGACCATCGTCATCCGCGGTGAGGGTTTGGCCGCCAGCATGTCGCAGTACCTGATCGACCGGATCGCCCAGCAGCCCGCCATCACGCTCGTGTCGCGCTGCATAGTGCGGGAGGTGGACGGCACCGGGCGGTTCGAGCGCGTGGTCGTCGAAAACGTCACCACATCGATCCGGCGGACGCTTCCGGCCGCAGCGTTGTTCGTCCTGATCGGCGCCGAGGCGCACACGCAGTGGCTGGCTGATTCGATCGAACTGGATAGCCACGGCTTCATCGTCACCGGTCCGGATCTGAGCGAACAGGTCCGCAACGAGACCGCTTGGGAAGCGTTGGGCCGCGATCCGTACCTGCTCGAAACGAGCCTGCCGGGCGTGTTCGCGGTCGGCGACGTGCGCAGCCGCTCGATCAAACGCGTCGCCTCCGCGGTCGGCGAGGGGTCAATCGCCATCCGCTTCGCGAGCGAGCACCTCAGTCGCCGTGCCGGCGCTGCACGGTGCGCGTGATGATGCGGTCCTGCTCCGCGGTACTATTTCGCGCTCCAGGACGACAAGATTGCCGGCTGGAGGTCACGGCATGACTGCGCGGCCGATCGCTTGACTGATCCGGCATCTGGCGCGAATATTCCCCGACAGCCAGGCTCCGACCTTGAGTACCAAAAGCGACCGCGCCGGCGAAGATGTACTCGTTGACCCGGCGACGGGCGTACGCTTTCCGGCTGCACCGACTGGATCGCTCTTGCTCAGCAGCGTGCCGGTCGGATGGCGCGGGATCATCGTTGAATGGCATCGCCTTCCGCCGCGAGAACTGCCGCAACACTCCGTCATCGGCCACGGCATCAGCGTTCACACTGGTGCGCAACCGATTCCGTTTGGATGGAACGGACCGACCGGGTGGCGCGACGGCGTGATCAACCCGGGCGAAAGCCATTTCCTGCCACAGGGCGAGCTCAACACACCTCGCTGGCTGCACACCTTCGATGAAGTCACGATCGTGCTTCAGCCCGAGTTCGTTGCCGATGTCGTGGGAGCTGGGTTGCCCGGGGATCGGATCGAATTTGCTACGCAGCGTTCGGTCGCAGATGCCGTTATTGCACGCTACGCTGCCGCCTTTCGTGCAGAACTCTCGGCCGATATTCCGATGGGGAGACTGTACGCCGAGACGTTGACCGTGGCATTGGTACTTCATCTGCTCGCCCACTATGGCGTCGCGAAACCGAAGGCGCCCGCTCCTCGAGGCAAGTTGAACGCGTTTCAGCTTCGCGCCGTCGTTGAATTTGTTGCCGCAAACCTGAGCGAGGATGTGTCGTTGATTGCGCTCGCGCGCGAAGCCCATGTGAGCCCCTTCCATTTTGCGCGGCTCTTCCGCCGGACCGTGGGCATCCCGCCGCACCAGTTCGTGCTGAGACTCCGTGTTCAACGAGCGATTGGTCTCATGAAAGCCGGCACCCTCTCGCTGGCGCACGTGGCGGCGGAATCTGGATTTCATGACCAGTCACATTTCACGCGGGCTTTTCGCGCGGCGACCGGCACGAGTCCCGCCGCATATCCCCACAGCCGGTAAGTCCTCCGATCGAGCAAGTTTCTACAAGAGATCACCGGTCCACCGACGCTAGGGTATCCGCGGGGTGGTCATGAAACGAAAACGCATCCTGATTACCGGAGCTGGTTCTGGCTTTGGGGAATTGGCCGCGATCGGGCTGGCACGGGAGGGCCACGATGTGATTGCTGGCGTGCAGATCTGGCCGCAGGCGACCGCGCTCCGCGGCAAAGTCGAGACGCTTGGGGTCAAGAACCTTCGAGTCGAAAAGCTCGATCTCCTGCACCCCTACGACGTTCAGCATGCCTTGAACTGGGACATCGACACCCTGGTCAACAACGCGGCGATTGCGGAAAGCGGGCCGATCACCGAAATCCCTATGGAATTGCTTCGACGCATGTTCGAGGGCAATTTCTTCGCCCCGCTGGAGCTGACGCAGAGGTTCGTTCGGAAGTTCATCGACGAGGGGCGACCCGGGAAGATCGTCTTCACCAGCTCGATTGGCGGCCTGATTTCCATTCCTTACGGCGGGCCCTACGCCGCGACGAAACATGCGCTCGAAGCCATTGCCGGATCGATGCAAGCGGAATTGGCCCCGTTCGGCATTCGGGTCCAGGTGATCAACCCGGGCGGTTATTTGACGGGTTTCAACGAAACCGAAGCCGAGTCGGCTTCTCACTGGATGGATGATCGCAGGAATTACGTAAAGAGAGCCGAGGTGCAAGGCTTCTTCGATCGGATCCTGGGCGACGAACAGAACCGGTTGGATCCACAGCTCATGGCCGACGCGATGGTGCAGATCATCCCGGGCGACATAGGCCTCTTCCGAAACGTGGTGCCGCAGCTAGCCGAGGACATGGTCAAAGCGGTTCAAAAGGATCTATGGTCAAAGATGATCGATCTGCCTGGATTTGAACCGACGAAGGCTACCACCTCATGAAGGTCGTCATCTTCTGATGACCGAGGTCGAGTACACGGCAATGTTGCTGGGCGCTACTGGCAACGTGGGCGGGCGCATCCTGCGCCTGCTCATTCAAAACCCGCTGTGCAGGAGGGTGGTTGTCGTGACTCGGCGCAACGTCGCGGAGCTCGCGCACGCCAAGGTGCAGCAGGTGGTCGTGAACATGGACAAACTGGAGGAAGAGCTCGCGCCACACGCCAAGGACGTGGACATCGCGCTCGCGGCGTTCGGCGTCGGCAAGGGAAGCGCGAAAATGGCAAACGAGCAGGTACGCAAGATCGAGATCACCTATCCCACGGCCTTCGCGTCTGCGGCTAAGGCGGGCGGCGCTCGTGTGCTGGCGATGATGACATCGACCGGCGCCAACTCTCAGTCGTCGAATAAGTACGTGCGCAACATGGGCGACAAGGAGAAGAAGTCGGAGGCGCTCGAGTTCGACTTCCTCGGGCTCTACCGCCCGGCGGTGATCCTCGGCAACTCGAACACGCCCTCTGTGCTGGGTTTAGTCATGCCGCTGATCCACTGGGCGATGCCGTCCCGCTACCACTCGATTCACAAGAACGACCTGGCGCGCGCCATGGTCGCGCAGTCGGAGCAGGCGTTCCTCGCGCTCTCGCAAGGCAAGGGCCCCGCCGCTCCGACGGTGAAGATTCTCGAGTACGAGGAAATGAAGCTGTTCTTCGTGGCGGGCGACAGCGACGCGCCGTGACCGCCTCGCGCGATCCTTCCAGAACCTTGAAAGCCTCGTTCTTCTACCGCGTTCGTGATTGCCCTTCGCCATCGAGCGGCGTACGAGGTCGTGTGCGTCGGTGTGCCTTCGCC
>Ga0066903_100005210_pt1 | contig 11223 bp, 9 predicted proteins | sample PanSoiMetaGPlot1_FD_67491 | JGI IMG/M metagenome (GOLD analysis project Ga0066903, IMG submission 67491) | Tropical forest soil microbial communities from Panama analyzed to predict greenhouse gas emissions - Panama Soil - Plot 1 (version 2) | ecosystem: Environmental > Terrestrial > Soil >...
AAAAAAGTTGAGAGCCGCCAGTGCAAGCTGGCGGCTCTCGTTTTTTGGAGCGGAGCGGTCGCGGTCAGCGGCGGCCGAAGTGCATCCCGCCCATGCCGTGCATGCCGCCGAAGCCTCCGCCAAAGCCGCGCATTCCGCCGAAGCTCGTCGCATGCATGCCGCCGAAGCCGCTGCTGCGCATTCCGCCGAAGTTCGCCGCATGCATGCCGCCGAAGCTCTGCGTGTGCATGCTGTGCATGGCCGGCATATGCGTGCTCCCCATGCGGGCCGTGTTGGCCGGGAGGCTCCGGGTCGTGGCGACGCCGTGCGAGGTCGCGGCCTGCGAGCGGCTCGAGGTGTCGACCACGCGTGAGCCCTGGGTGTGCGAAGTCACAGCCTGCGCGGCGTTGCGGTTCTCGAGCATGGCGGTGCGGGTCGTGCTCTGATGGGCCGAGTTGCCCTCGTTGCGGCTGCTGCCGTTGGAGCTCGATTCGCGCTTCTCATCGGTTGTGCCGCTTCGCTGAGCCTTGCGCTCCTCGATCGCCTGCCGCAGCGCCTCATCATGGGCCTTCTTGAGTTCCTCCTCGGTCTGGCATTCGAAGAGGTCGCGGCACCAGGCCTTGAAGCGCTCCCAGCGGCTGGGCTCGGGCGCGGTCTGCGTGCTGCTGCCACCATTGGTCGCGGTCTGCTTCCCGCCGTCATTGGTCGCATCCTGCTTGCTGCCGCCATTGGTGCCGGTCTGAGTGCCGCCGGATTTACCTTCGGTCTGCTTGCCGTCGGACTTGCCTGTGGTCTGCTTGCCGCCGTCATTGGTCCCGGTCTGCTTGCCACCGTCATTGGTGCCTGAACCGCCGCCGGTCGGCGGGGTCCCGGTGCTGCCGGTCGCGGGGGTCGTTTGCGGCTGGTCGACGATGGCCACGGGCTTCTTTGGGCAAGCCGCCGGCACCGTGTCGATCTTGGTGTCGCCGTCGAAGACGTCCTGCCAGCATCGGCCATCCGCGTCCTCGTACACCGGTCCCCAAGTGATGCCACCGGTGTGTCCGGTCGTGCCGGGCGCCCATGAACCGGGCGGCAGATAGCCCTGGTCGGGCCGCGCCGGCCCGTAGTTCTGGGCGGAGGCCGGCGAACCGGCGGCGGAAAGCAGAACGACCGGGGCGAGCACAGCCGCGGTCACCAGCAGCTTCTTCGAAGTCGCGAACATGGTCCTTCTCCCGTGTTGGTGTCGCGGCGCTGATCGCCTCGACCATGTCCGGGAGGGTAGGGAAGGCGCGTCCGGCCCGATGTGATGGCCGTCACAAAATGTCGGATTGCGGTGGGGGCGGCCCCGACGCTCTATTGCTCGCATTCGCGCTCGAGCGCGGCGCGGTCTTCGACGCAATAGTAGCCGGCCAGCCGGCTGATGACGGATCGCCGCGTCCACTCCTGCAGGATGCGGCTGACGTTCTCGCGCGCGATGCCTGCCATGGCGGCGAGGTCGCTCTGGCTGATCTTCTGGCGGATCAGGATGCGCCCCGAGCCGACGTCCTTGCCGAACGCCTCGGCGAGGTTGAGCAGCGTCCGCGCGGTGCGGCCCTGCAGCGGCAGGAAGCCGCTCGCCGCCAATGTGCCGTCGATCTCGCGCAGACGGCGGGACAGCAGCAACGCGATGTGGCGGTAGACCTCTGGCTCGCGCGCAGCGGCCGCCTGGAAGGCGGCAGCACCGATGAAGCGCAGCCGTGTGGTCCGCACCGCCGTGACGGTCGCGGAGCGCGGCGCGCTGTCGATGATCGCGAGCTCGCCGACCACGGCGCCCGGTCCGAGGATCGCCAGGATGCGCTCGCCGCCCGATGACGACACGACATGCACCTTGAGGAGGCCGTCATCGACTAGGTAGCAGCCGTCGCCGGCGTCGCCAGCGATGAACAACGTCTGCTGCGGCGCAAGCTCGACGACGCGCGCCTGCCCGAACAGCGCGTCCGCGATCTTCGGCGGCAGGGCGGACAGAAGGTTGCCTGATGTCGCGGGCGCCGCGCTCATCGCCTCAAACCTGCGCCAGCCTCACGGCGACGTGTAGGTCCACGTGATTGCGAAGAAGCCCTCGACCTTGTCGTTGATGCGGAAGCGCTCGTTCGCAATCGTCGTGGCGTACTCGGTCGCGCCGGTGACCTGGACGCCGCCGGTCATTCCCATCGACCACATGTCGCTGATGCGGCGGTCGAAGCCGACGCCGAGACGCACCGCCGGCGCGATGTCGTGGCCGATGAATTCCGGGCCGCTCTCGATGGGCGTGCCGGTCGGCCACAGGATCGCGGCGCCGGCCGCGAGATAGCCGTAGAGCGAGTCGGTCGGCGAGAGCGGCGTCGTGAGCTTGGCGGCGGCGAGCAGGTTGAGCTCATCCAATTTGCCGGTGCCCTCGCACACGATGCCGCTGCACGTGCCTTTCCACGCAATGCTGGCCCCGCCGGCGAAATCGATGATCGCGCCGACGCTCAGGATCGACGACGCGAACGGCGCCGGCGAGTTGCCGAAGCGGGCGACGTCGACGAAGCCCTGCACGCCGGTGAGGAATGCTGCGCTCGGCGAGTTGAGATTGCTTGAGAAGAACCCGCTCGACGCCTCCACCGGCAGGTCGCCGATGAAGACTCCGCCGATCGTGAGGCCGAACGACACCCGGCCAGGGCGGAATCCCGGCGCGAACGGCGGTTCGACCGGGCCCCGCACGACCACATGCCGGACCGGCGGCGCGTAGGTGCGCTCGGTCACCTGCACGGGGCCGAACAACGCCGCGTAATTCGGCTGCGCGATGCCGCTCCAGTCGGCGCGGCGCACGAAGTTTCCGCCCGCGTAGACCGTGACGCTGCTGTCCGGCGCGCTCAGCGTGATCACGCGGCCCTGCGGCGCCGTCACGCGAATGACGCCCGCGCGCAGCGTGACGACGATGCGGTCGGCCTGGACGTAGAGGTCGAACACCGTGCCGCGCACGCCGATCGACGCGATCGGGGTCTGGATCAGGTAGTTCTGCGGACGCTGCGATCCGGTGACGAAACGGAACGCGCCCTGGCTCGCGCGCACCACGACGCTGCCGGCGCTGCGGCCCGGGTTGTAGACGAAGCGGTCGAGCGTGACCTGCGAGCGCGGCCCGACGTGGAGGTTGGTGTCGTCGAGGAAGACCAGGCGCGCGACGCCGTCGTCGCCGGTGCGCACCAGCTCGTTGAGGAAGACGGCGCTGCCGACCGCGAGCGTGCTCGCGGTCCCGCCGACGGTGCCCTCGACGCGATTGCTGATGGCGGCGGCGGCGCCGATGCGCTCCTGGGCGAGCGCCGGGCCCGCCAGCCCGACGAACAGTCCCGCCACGATCGGCAGGACGCACCGCCAATGCCCTGTGTCACGCATCACCAACCCGCCCCCCTGACGCTGGCCACGCAACAACGGGAGGTAAGCTACCCCATCGCGCCGAAGCTGCATGTATCCGATTTGCAACAGTCGGAACAAATCATGGCGATGATACCGGCTTGGCGCAGGGGTGACGGCGATGCATCCTGCTGCGTGGTGGCCGCAGCCGATCGGCAGCGGCCTATGGAGGCCGGCACCCGCCATGCCATTGCTCCGGCCGGGCAATTCCGAACCGCCCTGGCCCCGGCCGAGGTCGCGCCGGGCGCGCCGGCACTGGTCCTACGGATCGGCGGTCGGCGTGCCGCTCATCGTCACCGCGCTGCTGGCGGTCGTGCAGCCGGCATTCATGCCGGATCTGAGCAATCTCGTCTTCGACTGGTACCAGCGGCTCGCCCCGCGCGTCTGGGACCCGGCGGCGCCGGTGCGCATCGTCGCGATCGACGATGAATCGCTCGCGCGCCTCGGCCAGTGGCCGTGGCCGCGCGCGCGCATCGCCGAGATGGAGGCGCGTCTGCGGGCCCTCGATACGGCCGCGGTCGCGATCGATATCGTGTTCGCCGAGCCGGACCGCGCGAGCGCCGAGAATCTGCTCGGCCTGCTGCCGCCGACGCCCGGGCGCGCGCTGCTCGAGCAGGAAGTGGCCGCGCAACGGTCGAACGACGTCCTGCTCGCGGAGGCCATGGCTGCGACGCCGACCGTGCTCGGCGCGATCCTGACCGACGGCGAAGCCGCAACGTATCCGGTCAAGCACGGGATTGCGGCGGCCGGCGACGAGCCGCGCCTGTTTCTGCCGAAGTTCAGCGGCGCGGTCGTTCCGCTGCCGGGGCTCAGCGCGGCGGCGGCCGGCGTCGGCGCGCTCAACTGGCTGCCCGATCATGACCAGGTGGTGCGGCGCGTGCCGCTGCTCATGGCGTTGCGCGAGCAGATCGTCGCGAGCATCGCGGTCGAGGCGCTGCGCGTCGCGCAGGGCGCCTCGACGATCGTCGTGCGCGCGTCCAACGCGAGCGGGCATTCGGCCTTCGGCGCGCAGGTCGGGATCAATGCGGTTCGGATCGGAGACATCGAGATTGCGACCGATCCGCGCGGCGAGATTCGCGTGCGCTATTCGGCAAGCGAGCCGCGCCGCTTCATTGCGGCCTGGAAGCTCCTCGCCGGCGAGGTCGATCGCGCCGAGGTGCAGGGCCGCGTCGTTCTGGTCGGCGTCACCGCGGCCGGCGCGGGCGATCGGCGGGCGACGCCGGTCGATGCCTCCGTCCCGGGCACCGAGATCCAGGCGCAGGTGATCGAGCAGCTCCTCGCGGGCGGCCTGCTGGCGCGGCCGGACTGGCTGGCCGGCGCCGAATTGCTGTTCGCGATCCTCGTCGGGCTTGCGGTCGGGGTCGCGCTGCCGCGCGTCGCGACCCTGCCGGCGAGCGCCGGCGCGGCGCTTCTCATCATTGCGATCGCGTGGGCGAGTTGGCGCGCATTCACGGCGCATGGCGTGCTGCTCGATCCGATCGTGCCGGGCGTTGCGGTGGCGCTCACCTACATCACCTGCGTGGTCTGGCTCTATCGCGACGAGCAGCAGCAGCGTCGGTTCGTGCGCGCGGCGTTCGGACGCTACGTGTCGCCCGCGGTCGTTGCCCGGCTCGCCGAGGATCCGAGCCGGCTCGTGCTGGGCGGCGAGACGCGCATGCTGACCGTGATGTTCTGCGACATCCGCGGGTTCACGCCGCTCGCCGAGCGGCTCGATGCGCAACGCCTGACGCGCTTCATGAACGAGTACCTCACGCCGATGACCGACGTCGTGCTCGCGCGCGGCGGCACCATCGACAAATATGTCGGCGACGCCATCATGGCGTTCTGGAACGCGCCGCTCGACACGCCCGATCATGCGGACCGCGCGGCGCGCGCCGCGCTCGCCATGACGCGCGAGCTCGCGCGCCTGAACGCGCAGTGGCGGGTCACGCGGATCGACGGGCGCGACGCGGCCGACGACGACGTGCGGATCGGCATCGGCCTCGCGAGCGGCGACTGCAGCGTCGGCAATTTCGGCTCGCTGCAGCGCTTCGACTACTCGGTGCTCGGCGATGTGGTCAACCTCGCGGCGAGGATCGAGGGGGCGACCCGCTTCTATCGTGCCGACATCCTCGCCTCGCAGCAGACCCGCGACCTTGCGCCGGCGCTCGCCTGGCTCGAGGTCGACCACGTGCGCCTCAAGGGAAAGTCGGAAGCCGTGCGCATCTTCATGCTGGTCGGCGACGAGGCGGTGCGGCAGCATGCCGATTTCGCCGCGTGGGCCGAGCTGCATGAGCGCATGCTCGCGGCCTATCGCGGCGGCGATTTCGCGAGGGCCACGGCACTCGCCGAGAAGGCACAAGCGAGCGTGGCTGGGCGCCACCAGGATCTCTACGCCGCGTTCGCGCAGCGCTGCCGATCACTCGGCCAATCCAGGCCGCACGATTGGGCTCCGATCACGGTGCTCGAGGAGAAATGAGCGGCGCGCCGGACAACCGCGCGCGCCACGCGATCCGGCGGCCGACACCTACGAATACGTGATGTTGACCGCCGTCACCTTGTCGCCGAAGTGGCGGTTGATCCAGCCGAGGAAGGCCGAGAGCATCTGCCATTCCTCGCTCGCCGACCGCACGCGCGCCGTGACGGTCTCGTCGTCCCCGTGCGCGAGGCTGATCGAGCCCTTGTAGCGCCTGTGGCTCCATTTCGTCGCGCTCTGCGTCGCGCGCCCGGCGCGGACGAATGTCCCGCGGTTGTTCTTGCGGATGGCGGCTTCCTTTTTCACGATCGCCCCGTAGAGATGCGTTTTGCCGCGGGGCACGATCTGCACGACCTTCATCGCAGTCCCCCTGATGCTTCGCGTTGCACGAATGAGAGGTCACTCAGGCGACGTCCGACGCGCCGCACCCGCCACCACCACAACCGTCGCATGGCCGGCCGACCGCCCCGAGTGTCGCACAACCGGCGATTCGCGGCCACACGTGCCAGCGCATGTCCCGGCGAAGTGGGCACCGGTTCGCCGACGAGGACATGCGCCGGTCTGTCCGCTAAAAGTCCATTTTTGCCGCATTCCCTGTGCTATTCAGGCCCTCGCAGGGGGCACCGAACGGGGTGGCGCGCATCGGCGCGTGGGAAGATGGCTGAGAGCGACGGCGCGGCTCAACCCGCGCAGGCGATCGACGCGGCGCCGCGGCTCACCCCGTGGCGGATCGGCGGATTCGCGGTCGCCGGCAGCCTGCTCGCCTCCTTGCTCCTTCACCTGGCCCTGGTCGGGGGGGTGCTGCTGGTCGGGCCGCGGCTGCTGCGTCCCGAGCCGGCCTATTCGGTCACCGTCGATCTCGTGACCGACGAGGAGCTCGCCGCCATGGCGGCGAAGGCGCAGCAGTCGAGCGCCGAGACGCAGACGCAACTTCCATTCCAATCCCAACCGCAATCCCAATCCAACGCGTCGGCGGCGCCGGCCGCACAACAATCGGCGCCGACCCAGGCGCAGGCCGCCGCGCCGCCCGCGGGGGCGCAAATGCCGCCGGGGCTCGACGCCTTCGCGCCGCCGGTCGCGTCCCAGTCCGCGCCGGCGCAAAGCGCGCCGGTTGCGCCGCTGGGGTCGTCGTCGACCCGGGCCGAGCAGCTCGCGGAATTGCTCGGCCTGCCTGCACTCACGGCAGGCCCCACCGGCGGCGGGCCATCGGAGTTCAAGGCCAATCTCACGTCCGAGGAGATCTCGGCATTCACCGCGCATGTGCAGAGCTGCTGGAGCGCGCCGGCGGGCGTTGCGAATGCGGCGAAGCTCAAGATCGTCGTGCGGGTCGCCTTGCGTGCGGACGGCCGCCTCGCGGCCGAGCCGGCGCTGATCGCGGCGCCCGCCTCGCTGCAGGGACCCGCGGTGGTGAAAAGCGCGATGGTGGCGCTGCAGCAATGCGGGCCCTACAACGTGCTGCCGGCGAAAAAATACGATCAGTGGCGCCTGCTCGATCTCACCTTCACGCCGAGCGGCATCACGACCGCGACCCGCCCGCGCAATCCAAGCTGAGCAGGCCTGCGGCGCGCGCGGCCGGACCCGGTTTCCACTCGCTTGACCCCGCGATAGACTGTTGTCCATCCACGGCGCGGCCGCATCGCGCAGCTTTTTTCTAGCATCGCACGATGGTGCGATCGTGCGGCCCGCCACGTTTTGGTTGGCGCATATCCTTGTCGGCGAACCGGTCTCCACTTCGCCGGGATATGCGCTAGCTTCGCAGCCATCAGTCGCGCGCGCCAATCGGAGAGGAATCCATGGCAAGGCTCAACGTCAACGGCCAGGTGCAGGACGTGAACGCGGAGGCGGACACGCCGCTCCTGTGGGTCATCCGCGAGCAGATCGGATTGACCGGAACGAAATACGGCTGCGGCGTCGCGCAATGCGGCGCCTGCTCGGTGCACATCAACGGCGAGGTGCAGCGCTCGTGCTCGATCCCGCTCTCAGCCGTCCAGGAGAGCGACAAGATCGTCACCATCGAGGGCCTCTCGCCGAACGCGTCGCATCCGGTGCAGAAGGCGTGGGCCGAGGTCGACGTGCCGCAATGCGGCTACTGCCAGTCGGGGCAGATCATGGCGGCGGCGGCGCTGCTCGCGAAGACGCCGCGGCCGACCGATCAGGACATCGACGCGGCGATGACCAACATCTGCCGCTGCGGCACCTATCAGCGCATCCGCACGGCGGTGCATCTCGCCGCCGGCCAGGGCGCGGCCGCGCCCGACAGCAAGCGCCAGGGTTGAGGAGGTTGTCATGACGAACACGATCGACAAGATCAGCTCCTCGCTGTCCGCGAACGTTTCGCGCCGCGGCTTCGTCGTCGGCTCGGCGGCCGGCGGCCTCGCGCTCGGCATGCACCTGCCGTTCGGTACCGACGCCGCGCACGCGCAGGGTGCCGCGACGGAGGTCAACGCCTGGGTCGTGGTGCGACCCGACGACACCTGCGTGATCCGCATCGCGCGCTCCGAGATGGGGCAGGGGACGCTGACCGGACTGGCGCAGCTCGTCGCCGAGGAGCTCGAGTGCGACTGGAGCAAGGTCGCGACCGAGCCGATCACGCCGGGACAGAACCTCGCGCGCAAGCGCGTGTGGGGCGAGATGGGCACCGGCGGCAGCCGCGGCATCCGCATCTCGCAGGACTACGTGCGGCGCGGCGGCGCGGCCGCGCGCATCATGCTGATGCAGGCGGCGGCCGACGAATGGAAGGTGCCGGTCGCCGAGCTCGCGGTCGCCAAGGGCGTGATCACGCACGCGGGATCGAAACGCAGCATCCGCTACGGCGAGATCGCGGCGGCCGCCGCCAAGGTGACGCCGCCCGAGCCGAAGAGCATCACACTCAAGAACCCGAAGGACTGGAAGATCGCGGGCCAGCCGCTCAAGCGCCTCGACACGGCGCCCAAGCTCGACGGCAGCAAGGTCTATGCGATCGACGTCAAGCTGCCCGGCATGCTGTCGGCGGCGATCAAGCAGTGCCCGGTGTTCGGCGGCAAGATCAAGAGCATCGACGAGGCGAAGATCGCGAGCCGTCCGGGCGTGCGCAAGGTCGTGCGCGTCAACGACGGAACGGTCGCGGTGGTCGCCGACACCTGGTGGCGCGCCAAGACCGCGCTCGATGCGCTGCCGATCGAGTGGGACGGCGGCGCCAACACGACGGCATCGGATCTGACCATCGCGGATCATCTCCACGAGGGTCTCGGATCGGCGACCAACAACGGCAGCTGGGGTAATGGCGACGTCAAGAAGGCGATCGCCGAAGCCGCCAAGACGGTGGACGCGGTCTACAGCACGCCGTTCCTCGCCCATGCCACCATGGAGCCGATGAACTGCACGGCGCGCATCTCGGCCGACAAGGCCGAGGTCTGGGTGCCGACGCAGAACGCCGAGGCCTCGCTCGCGGCGCTCTCGGAGGCCTCCGGCCTGCCGCTCGCCAAATGCGAGGTCTACCGTCCCGATCTTGGCGGCGGTTTCGGCCGGCGTGGCGGCACGCAGGACTACACGCACCAGGCGGTCGCGATCGCCAAGGAATTTCCCGGCATTCCGGTCAAGCTGATCTGGACCCGCGAAGAGGACATGGCGCACGACTTCTACCGGCCGATCTCGCAATGCGGGCTCACGGCCGGGCTCGACGCCGACGGCAAGCTCACCGGCCTGCACATGCGCGTGTCCGGCCAGTCAATCAACGCGTTCCTCAATCCCGCGACCATCGCGAGCGGGCGCGACATGCGGCAGCTGCAGGGCCTCTATCAGGAGGCGGGCGACGCGCAGTTCGGCTACACGGTGCCGAACCTCATGATCGAGTACGTGATGCGCAACACGCACGTGCCGGTCGGGCCGTGGCGCGGCGTCAACACCAACCAGAATGCCGTCTATCTCGAATGCTTCATGGACGAGGTGGCGCGCGCGGCCGGCAAGGACGCGCTCGAATTCCGCCGCGGCCTGATGGCGAACTTCCCCAAGCACCTCGCGGTGCTCAACGCGGCGGCCGAGAAGGCCGAGTACGGCAAGCCGCTGCCGCCGGGCGTGCATCGCGGCATCGCGCAGTTCATGGGCTATGCGAGCTACTCGGCGGCGGTCGCCGAGGTCTCGGTGAGCCCGCAGGGCAAGCTCAAGGTGCACCGCATCGTGCTCGCGCTCAATTGCGGGCATGCCGTCAATCCCGGGCAGATTTCGGCGCAGATCGAGGGCTCGGTCGCTTATGGGCTGACCGCCGCGCTCTATGGCGAGTGTCCGGTCAAGGATGGGCGCATGGTCGATCTCAACTTCGATCGCTACCAGATCCTGCGCATGGCCGAGATGCCGAAGGTCGAGAGCGTGATCGTGCCGACCCACGACACCTGGGGCGGTGTGGGCGAGCCGACGATCTGCGTCACGACACCGGCGGTGCTCAACGCGATACACGCGGCGACCGGACGCCCGGTGCGTACCCTGCCGCTGAAGAACGTGAAGCTCACGTAAGCGCGCGCAATGGCGAGTGGCGAATGAGGAGAGGAGCTTCGACCATTCTCGATTCGCCACTCGTCAATCGCCTGCGCAAGAGCACGCCGATCCACACGTTCGTGCTCATCCCGGCGTTCGTCGTCGCGTGCGAGCTGGTCCGGCAGCACGGCGCGCTCGCGGTCAACCCGTGGGGCGTGATCCTGCTCGCGCTCGGATACCTGCAGTATCGCCTGGCCGGGAATTTCCGCGTCGAGCACGGCGGCGGCGGCCCGGGCATCGACCTGCCGCCCCAGCGCCTCGTGACCGACGGGCCCTATGCGGTGACGCGCAACCCGATGTATCTCGGGCACCTCATCTTCACGCTCGGGCTCGCCGTGACGTTGCGCTCGTGGATCGCGGCGGTGATCCTCATCCTGCGCGCGATCTGGTTTCACCGGCGTGTGCTCGCCGACGAGGCGCGGCTCACCGCGCAGTTCGGCCAGCCCTACCGGGATTACATGCGGCGGGTGCGGCGCTGGATTCCAGGGTTCGGCTGAGCGCGTTTTCAGGGAGGATGCGATGTTCGCGAAGATCAACCACGTCGCCATCGTGAGCGAGAACTATGCGATGCTGGAGCAGTTCTATCGCGCGGTGTTCGGCATGGCGTCGTCCGCGAAGACGCGCGCCGGCCGCGCCGTCACGGTGGGCGACGGCTATGTGGGGCTCAACATCAACCCGCGGCGCGCCGGCCGCCGCCCGGGGCTCGATCATTTCGGCATCGAGGTCGCCGACGCCGAGACGGCATTTGGGCGCATGCGCAAGGACTATCCCGACGTGAAGTGGCTCAAGCGTCCCGCCAACCGTCCGTTCGCGGGCGTCTCCACGCACGATCCGGACGGCAACATGTTCGACATCTCGCAGAAGGACATGACCAACCGCACGTCGGTCTA
>Ga0066903_100005211_pt1 | contig 11222 bp, 13 predicted proteins | sample PanSoiMetaGPlot1_FD_67491 | JGI IMG/M metagenome (GOLD analysis project Ga0066903, IMG submission 67491) | Tropical forest soil microbial communities from Panama analyzed to predict greenhouse gas emissions - Panama Soil - Plot 1 (version 2) | ecosystem: Environmental > Terrestrial > Soil >...
TGGCGTTCGATTAGGTCTTGCGGCATGGCGATCCTACAATCCCGCCGAATGCGCGCCGTCGAAGGTGTAGGACGTGCCGACCGCCGATTGGCTGACGGCATCGCCAAAGGCGTTGGCCAATGCATGCACGGCGCGCCACCCCGTGCAATGCCCGGCGATGATGTGTTTAATCCCGAACGGGCGTAGCCCTTCGACAGTTTCCGGAATGATGGCTTCCATCACCCCGCCGAGATGCAGTCCCCCATGACACAGTAGATCGGCAGGTCCGGAAATTGCTTCGTCACTTGCATGCATACATTGACGATGCCCGCATGCGAACAGGCGCTGAAGACGATCAGTCCCAAATGGCGAACGTGGACCACGAGCATGCGCTCGTCCATCAGGAACGGGTCGGCCTGCCAAGAAGCATTCGGTCCGGTACGGCACAAGTGATCGGTGCGCGCTCGCTCGAAGGACGAGATGCGGGGAATCTCGCCGCTGTAATAGAAGTGTCCGTCAAGCAGCAGCCGTTCGTCGTGATCGTTCACGACACTCGCGTCGTGCCGTTCCAGTTCGGCCGGCGATGGAACGTTGGCAACCTGGATGATCGAGCCATTTTGCAAGCGGACGCCGCGTTCGTTGAACATGCCGGGGTTGACGTGAACGGTCACGCGCCCACCCTGCCCTGCGATTGCATCGATCGCGTCTGTCAGCGCTCCCATGTGGTCCCAATGACCGTGGGTGACCGCGATTGCTTCGACCTCGCCGAGCGGGATGCTGAGATTGGCACAGTTGCGGATAAAGATGCTGCCTTCGGTTCCGGTGTCGAACAACAGTGTGTGCCGGACGCCTCCGGCGTTCGAAATCAGCCGCAATCCGTATCCGAGATTGGCGCACAGAAGGGTTTCGCCGGAAACATCGTTGCGCCGGCGCGCACCACATTGGCAAATTCGGAGACGGCAAACAGCGTCTTGCTGACGTAGTTGTCGCTGACATCATCCGTTAGAACATCGACGCTCAGCGAATCGATCGGGACGAGCGCGTTGCTGATTTCAGTCATTCAGTTTACCTGCGCGAGCGGCCGGCCGGATCGCCACAAACCAAGAGGCACGCTTCACTCCAGCATTTCCACGTCGTATTTCGCGGCCAGCGCCCGGATGGTGGCATGATCCTCATCGCGCATGCCGTTCACCTCGATGAAGTAGTTGGCGAACTTTTCCTGGCATAACCGTCAGCAGCAACCGCCCATCTTTCGAGCCGACGTTACGGAACGTGTGCGGGATATCGCGCGGGCCGACCACAATCGCCCCGGCGGGGGCGGGTACCTTCTGATCGCCGATCGAGACCTCGAACTCCCCCTCGAGGATGTAGGAGATCTCGGTCTCGTGGCGATGAACGTGCAGGGGCGGCCCGTGGCCGGCGGGAATTTTCTGCTCGAGGATGGCATACGCGCCGTCTGCTCGCTCAGCACCTTGAAGGTGCTCTGATCGCGCAGCACGCCGACGACCTTGCCGCCGCCGGGGGGCTGAATGATCGGGACCTTCGTTTCTGTCTCGGGCAAAAAATCGCGGGGTTCGCGCATCCCTTCACCTCACTCGTGCGTTGGTTGCCGGCAGCTTGCGTTCACCACCGGATCGCGCGGTGAATGGATCAGGGCGGCGGTTGCGGCGGCCGTCGGCGCGGCCGTTTGCGCGACGATGCGGTTGCGCCTGGGCCTTTTCGTACGCCGCCGGTGTCCAGCAGCACGTCCTTCGCCTGGTTGATCTTGACCGTCAGGTAGTGTGAGCCGCCGTGGTCCGGATGGACGAGCTGCAACAGCCGTCGATGGGCGTCACCGATATCTGAGGCCGCGGCATACGGGCCAAGGCCCAAGATATTGAAGGCTTCGGCTTCCGACATGGGCGCCGGCACCGAATCACGATCCCGGCCATTGCCATTGTGGGTGTGGCCGTTGCCTTGGCGACGGGCCTCTACCACCTGTCCATTCGTTTCACTGGGCTTGGCGACGCCGGTCGTGCGGCGCAGGTACTCTTCCAGGACGGCGATCGAACGCTGGACCACCTCGGGATCGGAGAAATCGGCACGCCCTGAGGCAGCGGCGGTGCCTTTGGGGGGGCTCCAGTCCGGCACGAGCCGCCGCGGCATCAAGGTTCGTAACAGGCGTGGCCCATAGAACGCGAACCCCAGCAGCATCACGGCGGCGAGCCCGATTGCGGCGGTCCATCTTTGGGCGAGCAGGAGTGTGAACAACAACGGCACCGACAAGGCCGCGAGCCCTAACGCCGCCCACCGTCCGGTGTGTGCAATGACCTTCGGATCGCTGTGTAGGAACCAATCGATCAGCCTGATCGCCGAAACCAGCGCCGACAGGCCGAGAGCCGTCACAGCAGCCAGGAGGAAAGGATCACCCATCGCCCGTCAGCCCCCGCCCGTAGATTTTCAAAAGTCACACACTCCCTGACACCCATATCACATCGTCAGGCGGCTTTCGCAACGCGTGTCACCGCACATTGCGCGCTCGGAAAATCATACCACGCGCGCTGCGTGCACGATTGCGGCGCACTCAGCGGCACGCATGTCTGCCGCACGCATCAGCACTGAACATGTCAGCGCCGCGACGCGCAAACGCCACCGAATATTGACTTCCACCGGACCGTCTGACAACGTTTGCTCGCCAATTCTGGCGACAGTTTTTGTTCTCGACTTCAAAAAATTCAACGTCAGCGCCGGGGCAGCACATGTCGGAGCCGGGAAAAAAGACCATCGTCAAGGATCAAGCCACCGAAACCGCAAAGATCAAACTAGAAGAAGAGCCGAGCCGAGGCGCACTGGCCACCGCCAAGCAGCAAGTCGAGGACTATCTTCGCCGCAAGGCCGAAGTCACGCAGGACGATCACCAGGCATTCCAGGACTATCTGAACGACAAGACGCGCGCGGTGCCGGCGACGGTCGAGCCGGCCGAGAAACCGAAGTCGAAGTTCAACCGCCGCAACCTCCTCAAAGTGGTCGCCGGAACGGCGGTCGCTGGCGAGGCCGCAGCCATTGGATATTCCTGGATCAAATCCTCCGGCTCGGTTTCGGATCAAGGCGCTAAGCACGCCGGCACCCGATATGCCGAAGCCCAGCGCCACAACATTGTCCGTGAACTGATCGACTCCAAGTCCGACATCCGCGGACGCGGCCTCGGCAAATGGATCGCGCTGTTGCCGACCAAGCTCGGCGGCGGCACCTATGCGCTCGATCTCAACACCAATCGTGTGCTGGCTTCGATCTGGTACTGGACCTACGGGGACTACAACCCGATCTCGCATCATCTATGCGCGTTCCCGAGTGCCGATCCCTATCATTCGTTCGAGTTCGTCAACAGCAGCCAGGGCGGCAAGAACTGCCTGATCTATGGCATCAATACGCCGATGGTGACGCCGGAGCCCGGATTCAACATCTATCGGGTCCGCTACGACGGCTCGCAGATGGAGTTGATGGAGAACGTCGCGGAGACGACCGGACTTGGTCTGGGCGTTCATGTCACCATCAATCCCAAAGATGCCCTGTCATACTTCGTGACCGACGGGCAGAAGGATATTGCGGCGTGTTTCGACCGCACCTCGTCCCGGGTGATCGCCGCGCTGAAGTACGACTGGGTCGGAAATTCGAGGGATCTGCGGGATTGCTGGCAAAAAGGCGGCACGTTGAAGATCTCGAAGATCTATCCTGACCCGAAGACCGGCAAGTTCGACTATCGCGGCACCAAGGGCCAGAAGATCGAGTGGGAGATGGTGCCGATGGGAGAACTCTTCGTCGAAGAGGGCACGATCCCAGGCGATTCACCGCACACGCTCACCGGCGCTGACGGAACGATCTGGCATCCAACCGGCCGCTGGGCCGCCACCGTGGTGCGGCTGTGCGGGGGCATCGCGATCCTCGACGCGGAGAACAATTTCAATCCGGTCGCGTTCCTGCAGTTCAACAAGGATTCGCAGGACCAGTACCCGGTCCGGCGCATCGACGACGACCATTGGGAAGTCGTGTTCGACAAGATCCATTCGCCCGGGCACGAGATCGGGTTCTCGCCCGACGGACACTTCCTGTGCATGATGAACAACCTGCGCGAAAACAATTGTTGCGTGTTCGCCGTGCGCGACCCCGATCCGACCAAGTGGAAAAAGGTCGCACATGTCGAGGATCCGCTGTGGGGCGGCAAGTACCCGAACCCGTTCCACATGGTCTTCTCGCTCGACAGCTCGAAGCTCTATCTCTCGGTGCTGCATCCCTCGCCCGCAGCGAGCGGCGTGATGGTGGTCGACACCACGACCTGGAAGATCATCAAGGAAATCCAGGGTATCGGGCCCGACCTGCAGACTCCGGCCATCACCTATGATGGCAAATATGTGCTGGTTCCATTCAGCGGCTTCCAGCGACTGTCGAGCGGCGTCGCGGTGATTGATGCTGAGAAGGACGAACTGCTGGGTATTTTGCCGAGCAACGGCGGCCATCATGACTGCGTCATCATCCCAACCGCGCTCGAGCACATGAAGCATACGCGCTCGTGCACGCTTTGAAGCACCGGCCTCGTTCATTGCCGCGCCGATGCTAACCGGCGCGATCGTCCGTGTCTGACCGACCACGCATTCGGTTTTTGCTCGGCAGCCTGGCACTGCAGAATCTCGGACGGCGCAAGGCACGCACGCTGCTGCTGCTCGCGGCGGTCGCGGTCTGCAGCGGCGCCATCTTCACCGGCGCGGTCCTGATGCGGAGCATTGAGACCAGCATGGCGGTCGGGTTCACCCGGCTGGGCGCCGACATGCTTGTCATCCCGTCGGGAACGCTGACCAACATCACCGCAGCACTGCTGACCGCGGAACCCACGGACCTCACACTTGACATCAGCGTGCTGCCGCGCCTGGAGCGACTGAAGGGCGTGCGCAAGGCTGCCCCACAACTGATCTTTCGAACCGATGCGTCAGGCTATGGGCGCGGCGGCGAATTGATCGATCTGATCGCGTTTGACCCCGACCGTGACTTCACGGTGCAGCCGTGGCTGGAACAACATCTCGATCGCCCGTTGCGGCCAGGCGACGTCATCATGGGAGGCCGTCGCGAGGAACCGATCGGTTCCGAGCTGTTGCTGTTCGGCCGGCCGCTCACCGTCTACGGCAAGCTTGGCAAAACCGCGGTCGGCACCCACGAGCGCGGCCTTTTCATCACGTTCGCGACGCTCGATGAGTTGCGCGACGTCATGCGCCAGATCTGCGGCACAAAGGCACCGCTTGAGCCCGACAAGCTTTCCGGTGTCCTGCTTGAGCTCGCGCCCGGCGCGACCACCCAGCAGGTACGCTTCGCGGCGCTGGCGAATTTTCCCGGCATCAAGATCGTGTCCGGCGAATCGATGCTCACCTCGATACGGCAGGGCTTGACCGCGCTGCTTAACGGCGTGCTCGGCCTCATGGTCATCATGTTCGTCTCGACCGCGCTGATGGTGAGCGTCTTGTTCTCGGCCATCATTACGGAACGCCGGCGCGAGCTTGGGCTACTCAAGGCGATCGGCACGCGCCGTGGACAGATCGTCGGCGTGCTTCTGACCGAGGCCGCGCTCGCGACCGCGCTCGGCGGCCTCGTGGGATGCGTTCTTGGCGTGTTGCTGATGCGCATCTACGAGCATTCGCTGGTCTACTACCTCGATCGCATGGGAATTCCATTCGTCTGGCTGAACACGACAACAACCGGTCTGATTGCGCTCGCCTGCATTGTGCTCGCGTCGCTGATCGGGGTCGCGGGCGCGCTCTATCCGGCGTGGCGGGCGAGCCAGCAAGAACCCTACGATCTCATTCGGTCGGAGGGATAGGCGATGCTGTCGTGCGGCGCGGTGTCAAAAGTCTATTCGACCGAGCGCGGTGACATCGAGGCCGTCAAAGGCATCGACTTGACGGTACCCAAAGGACAATTCGCCGCCATCGTTGGACGCTCGGGGTCCGGCAAGTCGTCGCTGCTGGCGATGATCGGCGGATTGAGCCGTCCGACCCGCGGCACGATCCGGGTTGAGGAAACCGATATCTGGTCGCTGCCGGATCGCCGCTTGGCCGACTTTCGCAATCGCCGGATCGGGTTCGTGTTTCAGTTTGCGAGCCTGCTGACGACGCTCCGTGTCATCGACAATGTCGCGTTGCCGGCGCTACTCGGTCCTGCGAGCGACACCCGGCACGCCTACGGCAAAGCTGCCGAATTGCTCGCGCAGTTCGGCCTTGCCGAACACGTCGACGCCTATCCCGCCGAAATCTCCGCCGGAGAGCAGCGCCGCGTTGTCATTGCGCGCGCCCTCATCAATGTGCCGTCGCTGCTGCTCGCCGACGAGCCGACGTCCGATCTCGACGAAGAGACGGAGCGCGAGATCATGGAGCAGTTCCGGGCCGTGAACCGAGAACGGGCCATGACCCTGATCATGGTGACGCACAATCTTCGCCTCGCCGAGAAGACCGACCGAGTCCTCCACATCGCCGACGGCAGGCTTGCCGCATGACCAGCGCCAATCGCCGCCTGCTGATCGAGAAGCTCTCCGACACCGAGAAGGATGAGCTGATCGTCCGTCTGTGGCGGGACTTGCAGGAAGCGCGCGCGCGATGCCGGGAGTTCGAAGAGCGGCTGGCGCAGCTCGAACATGATGCGGGAGCGGCCGGTGGGAGCCCGTTGCCGGGGAAACTTCAGAGCGCCGGGGTGCCGCGCGCCAAGAGCGCACATGAGCCCAGAGTCAGGTTGGGTCGCGGCTTCGGCTTCCTGCAATCCAAGGTTCTGTTTGGCGCGATCGCCATCGTAGCGCTTGGATTTGCAATCGACTATGCGGTCGGCCGCTATCAGCAATACCACATCGCCCAACAGCGACTCGAAGCTCTCAAGCTTGAGCACTTGGCCTATCAGGGACTCTACGTCGAGCTCGTGACGGTCGCCTATGAGGCGGATCAGATGTCCTATCGGGTGACCATGAAGATGACGAACGTGGACCCGCAGCAACCGATCTATGTGATGCAGGGTCCGGTGCGTGTGTTCGAACAGTCGGGCTTGGCCTGGAAGGAGGTTCCGTCACGGGCGCCGAGTGGCGAAGGCACGCGCGTCGTCGAGCTCGCCGGCCCTTACACGTATGAGACCGTGTTCGAGCCGAACCTCAAGGGGTGGACGGAGCTGATGCCCGGCTACATGCACATCCGATTCGAAAGCGTGAGTCTCGTGAGTGGGCGCAGCGACCCCGACGACGATATCATCGAGCGCACCGATCGCTATTACGTGTACCTAAAGCCCTATGGGGCGGATGACGAGGCGATCCGTAAGCGCATGAAGCTGCAGGGCGCTCCGCCGGTCTATATGCCGATGCCGCCGCACTGAAGAGGAGCCGGCATGGAAGACTTGGTGATGCGTATCGCCGTGTTCGTGGCGGTTGGGCTCGGCTCGGGCTTCTTGTCGGGTCTATTTGGTGTCGGCGGTGGCATCATCCGGATTCCGATTTTCCTTCACCTCCTGCCGCTGTTCGGCGTTGCGCATGCGCTGGTGATGCACGTGTCGGTCGGCACCTCGATCGCACCCGTGATACCGAGTGCGGTGGCGGCGACCTGGAAACAAGTCGGGCTCGGGAACCACGACCTCAAGTTTTACTGGAGCCGGGCCGCCGGCGTGCTGGCGGGCACGCTGATTGGAAACGTGCTGCTGCCGTATTGCTCGACCGAGATCCTGACTGCCGTGTTTGCGGTTTATCTGATCGCGGTCGAGATCTACGAAGGCTTCGTCAAGCGTCGCGTGACCGCCAAGGTGCCGCTCCTGGGCGCCGTCAAACTGGCGGTGGCCTCGGCGATCGGATGCGTGGCGGCATTGACCGGGACCGCGGGCGGCACGGTCGCGACCCCGGTATTGCAGGCGTTTGGCGTGAGGATCGAGACGGCAATCGCCACTTCATCGGCGACCGGGCTGGTGACCGGTACGATCGGCACAATTGGGGCGATTTTAGCCTGGTGGCACGCCCAGGGTCTGCCGAGCTACAGCCTGGGCTTCGTCGACCTCATTATCTTTGTTGCGATGCTGCCGGCGGTCATGATCGCCGCCCCGATTGGGGTTCGGACCGGGCATTTGCTGAGCGAAGCCTGGCTGCGGCGCGCATTTACGATCCTGCTTTTCATCATCGCGGCCGACCTGATTGCAAAGCTAGCGCATTGGTAGCGCGCGCCCCGGCCGGTGGACAACGCGGCTCTGATCGAGGAATGTCGAGCCGCCCGATCGAACCGGGCCAATAAACGCCTAATTCAGGATACGTCCGATGTCTGCCCGTGCTTCCAAAGCTCTCGCTCGCTTCACAGTCCTCGATCTCACGCGTGTGCGGGCCGGGCCGACATGCGTGCGTCAGCTCGCCGATTGGGGCGCGAACGTGATCAAGGTCGAGACGCCGGAACACGTCGAGGCCGCCGACATGGGCGGGCCGCGCGCGGGGCCGGATTTCTCCAACCTCCACCGCAACAAGCGCAGCATTACGATCAATCTCAAATCGCCGGCCGGAGTGGCGGCGCTCAAGCGGATGGTGAAGAAGGCCGACGTCGTGGTTGAGAACTATCGGCCGAATGTGAAACGACGGCTCGGGATCGACTACAAGTCGCTGGCCAAGATCAACCCCAAGCTCGTCTACGCGAGCATCTCCGGATTCGGACAAACGGGGCCGTACGCGGATCGGCCGGGTTTCGACCAGATCGCCCAGGGCATGGGCGGGCTGATGTCGATCACCGGCCTCCCGGGGCAAGGTCCGGTGCGGGCCGGGATCGCAGTAGCTGATTTGTGCGCCGGCCTATTCGCGGCCCTCGGTATTCTGACTGCGCTACTGGAGCGCGAGAAATCCGGCAAGGGCCAGCAGATCGAGACCTCGCTGCTGCAGGCGCAGATCTTCATGCTCGACTTCCAGGCCGCGCGCTGGCTGATGTCCGGCGAGATTCCGGAGCAGGCCGGCAACAATCATCCGACCAGCGCGCCAACCGGTGTCTACAAGACCTCCGACAGCTACATCAACATCGCTACCACCGGCACCAAGATGTGGCAGCGCATGTGCGAGGCGCTCGACGCGCCCGAAATGATCAAGCGGCCCGAGTACGCCAACGCTGCAGAACGGCTGAAGCATCGCGATGCGCTCAACGCGGATATCGAGGCGCGCACGCTCAAGCGCACCAGCAAGGAATGGGTTGACCGGCTCAACGAGGCTGGCGTGCCGACCGGTCCGATCTACAAAATTAATGAGGTCTTCTCCGACCCGCAGGTCAAGCATCTCAAGCTGGCGCAGACCGTGAAAGCTAAGGAGCGCAGTATGACCATCGTCGGCCAGCCCGTGACGCTGTCGCGCACGCCGAGCCGGCTGGCGGCGCCGCCGCCGGCGCTTGGTCAACACACCAGCGCAGTGCTCAAGGAGTTCGGATTCAGTGCCAAGCAGATCAATGAGCTGCGGGTCGCCAAGGCGATCTAAACCCGCGAGCCGCCTACATCAGTGACGAGGATTCCATGACGCAGACCACCAAGATGCTGTCCCGCAAGGAGAGCGGCATCGGCTACCTGATCTTCAACAACCCTGACCGGCTCAATGCGGTCTCGCTGGAGATGTGGGCGGCGACCCACAGCATTCTCGAGGACTTCCGCAACGATAACGATGTGCGCGTCGTGGTCGTGACCGGCGCCGGCGGCAAGGCTTTCGTATCAGGCGCCGATATTTCGGAATTCGACAAGCAGCGTTCCAATCAGGAACAGGTCGATAAGTACAACTCGACGAGCGATAAAGCCTTCACCAGCCTCTACGACTTCCCCAAGCCGACCATCGCCATGATCCTGGGCTATTGCATCGGCGGCGGGCTCGGTCTCGCCATGTGCTGCGACATGCGCATCTGTTCGGATAATTCCAAGTTCGGCATTCCGGCTGCCAAGCTCGGACTTGGCTACGGCTATGTCGGCGTAAAGCGACTGGTCGACGTCGTCGGCCCGTCCTTCGCCAAGGAGATTTTCTACACCGCGCGGCAGTTCGACGCCGAGGAGGCGCGGCTGATGGGCCTCGTCAACCGGGTGGTGCCGAAGGAAGACCTCGAGATCTTCGTCAAGAACTACGCCAATACGATCTCCGCCAACGCACCGCTCACGGTGCATGCTGTGAAGTACACGATCAATGAGGCCGTCAAGGACGAATCCGTCCGCAACATCAAGCGCAGTGCCGAACTGGTCGAGCGCTGCTTCGCTAGCAACGACTACGCCGAGGGCCGCAAGGCCTTCATGGAGAAACGCAAGCCGGTGTTTACTGGAACCTGACGGTCGGTCGCCTTTACGGGCGCACCGCAGGCGCGTCCATCAGCAGGCCGCGTGCGCGCCACATCAGAAATGCCTCGAGCGCGACCGTCTCCGGTGCGCCGAGCGGGTAGGTCTCGGCGCGCAGTCCGAACACGCAATTGCGCAGGCGCCGCTGCAGCGAGCCGAGATTTTGCCATTCCAGTCGATAGATCGGGTAGCCGGTCGGATGCGCCTGCGGGATGACGCTGCCGGCAAGCTGCTTGCCCCAGTTGTCGTCGTGACACTGCGCGCACGACAAATTGAGCTGGCCCTGACGACCTTCGAACAGAGCGCGGCCTGATGCGATGGCCGGCTGCATACGCGGATCGCTTTGTTCAATCGGCATCCCGCGCGACCGGCGTGCGACGAAGGCGGTGAGCGCGAGAAGCTCGCGGCTCTCGTACGGCAGTGGCGTCGCGTTTTGGCGGTCGCTGCGGCAGATGTTGATGCGCTGCTCAAGATCGATCGGCTGGTTGCGCGTCGCGTCAAACGCCGGATAGCGCGCTGCAACGCCCTTCATGCTGGCGGTGGCCTCGCCATGGCAATCCGCGCACGATTTTCCGCCGGCGGCCTTCGTGTTCCAGATCGTCTCGCCCTCAAGCACCCAGAGCGTTGCTGGATTGGCGGTGTCGTCGTCCTGCATCGCCTTGGTCTCGGGACTCATCATCTCGTATCCAGAGCGACGTTCCGATTGAGGGATCTCGGCCGCGCAGGCGAGCGTGCCAATGCCAAGCATCGTGACGACGCAGCCGAAGCGGAGGACGGCGCTCGTCATGCGCGGCGACCTCATTCGACCGTGATCGAAGCCTGCTCGGTGACCGAAAAGCCGTTGTCGCCGGTCCACGTGAAGGTGAGCGTTCCGCTCTGGGTCGCAACGGTGTGGAACGTAATGAACGGATTAGCGGAGATCGCCGGATAAA
>Ga0066903_100005212_pt1 | contig 11219 bp, 10 predicted proteins | sample PanSoiMetaGPlot1_FD_67491 | JGI IMG/M metagenome (GOLD analysis project Ga0066903, IMG submission 67491) | Tropical forest soil microbial communities from Panama analyzed to predict greenhouse gas emissions - Panama Soil - Plot 1 (version 2) | ecosystem: Environmental > Terrestrial > Soil >...
ACACCTGCCGTCCCTTGGCGAGGTACTGGCCGCAGGTCTCGGCCTGCTTGCCCCACACCACGACGTTGTGCCACTCGGTTCGCTCCTGACGCTGCCCCTCGGCGTCGCTCCACACCTCGCTGGTCGCGAGGGGGAAACGCCCGACGGCGCGTCCGCTCGGCGTGAACCGCACCTCCGGATCCTTCCCGAGATTGCCGATCAGCATCACCCTGTTCACCGACATTGTCCGCGCCCTCCGCGGCCGACGATAGGCGGCCCATGGGCGGAAATCAACGCGTCGCCGCCGATTGTCGTCTCGTGGTACATCGCGTTGACTTCGGGCTGCCGCGCCCGCTATTGTCGACGGATACGCGAATAATTCGCGGATGTGGAGCGCGGCGGTGAGGTAGGGAAGCCGGCCTTGATTCTGTTCTCGATCCTGAAGCTGGCAGCCATAGCGCTCGATACGGCGGTGGTGGCGCCGCTCTCGGTTGCGACGGCTGCTGCCTTCGACCAGCGGACGGCCTATCTTCTGTGTCGGCAGTGGGCCTGGCTCAACCTCGCGCTGTTCGGGGTTCGCCTGCGCGTCCGCCGCCTCGCTCCGCTCGATCCATATTCGCCCTACATTTTCATGTCCAACCACCGCAGTCAGACCGACATCCTGGCGGTGGTGGCCGCGCTCGAGGAGTTCCAGCTCCGCTGGGTGGCGAAGAAGGAGCTCACTCGCATTCCCCTGTTCGGATGGGCGCTGCAGCGGACGGGTCACATCATCATCGATCGCAGCGACCGTCGGCAGTCGATCGCGAGCCTGCGGGCCGCGAAGAGCCAGATGCTCGGCGGTATCTCCGTGGTGATCTTCCCGGAGGGCACGCGCTCCGAGGCGGGTCAGGACCTCCTGCCCCTCAAGAAGGGTGGTTTCATGCTCGCGCTCGAGACCGGCTTCCCGATCGTCCCGCTCGTCATCCGGGGCAGCCGGGAGGTCCTTCCCCGCGGCTCCTGGCAGGTCGCGGCAGGAGAGATCGAGGTGCTCGTGGGCGCGCCGATCGAGGTCGAGGGGCTCGCCCGCGAGGAGGTCATGCGGCGGGTCGAGCGGTTCATGCGCGAGCAGCTGGACGCGCCCGCGGCCGATCCCCGTGCGGCGGCAGAGGCATGATGAGCACGGGGAACGGCGACGACACCGCCCTCCGTGTGATCCCGCTCGGTGGGCTGGGCGAGATCGGTCTGAATCTGCTCGTGCTCGAGTACGGCGACACGGCGATTGCCGTCGACTGCGGCGTCATGTTTCCCGACGAGCAGATGTACGGCATCGACGTCGCCATCCCCGACGTGACCTACCTCCGTACGCTCGGCGATCGGTTCCGGGCCGTCCTTCTCACCCACGGTCACGAAGACCACATCGGTGCGCTACCCTACGTCCTCGCCAGCCGGGCGGTGCCGGTGTACGGAACGCCTCTCACCCTCGGCTTCGTCCGCGAGCGTCTGCGCGAGCACGGCATCACGGCGAGTCTCGTCCCCTACGGTGGCGGCGCGCAGCGGGTCGGTCCATTCACGGTCGAGCCATTCGCCATGACCCACTCGATTCCCGACTCCGTGGGGCTGGCCCTGCACACCCCGGTGGGGACGGTGGTCCACACGGGCGACTTCAAGCTCGATCAGACGCCGCTCGACGGCCGACTGCCGGATCTGCGGCGGCTCGCGGAGCTGGGCGCCGAGGGGGTGGCGCTTCTCTTCTCCGACTCGACCAACGCCGAACGGCCGGGCCTCACCCCCTCCGAGCAGAGCGTGGGCGGGCGGTTGGCAACCATCTTCCGGCAGGCCACCGGCCGCGTGCTGGTGACGACCTTCTCCTCCCACATCCACCGCCTGCAGCAGGTGATCGATTGCGCAGTGCGATTCGATCGTCGCGTCGCGCTCGTGGGTCGGAGTCTGATCGCGCACGTCGGCGTGGCGCGCGAACTCGACCTGCTCCATGTGCCGGAGGGGACGCTCGTCGACCTCGGGCAGGTCCGCGACCTGCCGCGTCAGCAGATCGCGCTGCTCACGGCAGGGAGCCAGGCGGAGGCGACATCCGCCCTCGTGCGCATCGCGATGGACGCCCACAAGCAGGTCTCGCTCGATCCAGGAGACGTCGTGGTCCTCTCGTCGCGCGTCATCCCGGGCAACGAGCGCGCGATCGGCACGCTGGTGAACCACCTCTGCCGCCGCGGTGCGGTGGTGCACTACGATCGCGTCGGGTCGTCCGAGGACCGCGTGCATGTCTCCGGCCATGCCTCGCAGGAAGAGCTGAAGCTGATGCTGAACCTGGTCCGCCCGCGCCACTTCGTCCCCGTCCACGGCGAGTACCGGCATCTCGTGCGCCACATCGGGCTGGCGCGCGAGGTCGGCATCCCCGCCGAGCGCTGCCATCTCCTCGAGAACGGCGACGTCCTCGAGCTGGACCACGCTGGGGTGCGGCGGGCCGAACGGGTCGCGGCGGGCCGCGTCTTCGTCGACGGCAAGGGCGTCGGCGACGTCGAGGACGAGGTGCTGCGCGACCGCCGCCATCTCTCCGAGGACGGGCTCGTCCTTGCCGTGCTGGCGATTCATCAGCAGTCGGGCGAGATCGTTGCGGGTCCGGATCTGGTGTCGCGCGGGGTGGTGGCGGAAGAGGCGAGCCCGGAGGTCCTCGAGCCCGCGCGCTCGGCCGTCCTCGAAGCTCTGGCCGCCATCAACCCCGAGTCGCGCACCGATCCGGCGGAGGTCAAGGAGGAGGTCCGGCGCGCATTGCGTCGCTATTTCAAGCGTTTCGAGCGGCGCCCCGTGATCCTCCCCTTCGTGGTTGAGATGTAGTAGATCCGGCCGCGGAGAGGGGTGGGGTGGCGATTCTGGGGGTGGCCGGGACGTTCGCCGCGCCGGTGAGCATGCGGGGTAGGGCCGGATGATGGCGGCTCGCCGCAGCCCAGCCAAGGCGAGCACGAGCGTGCTCCGCGAGGCAGCGGCTATATCGGCCGCGGCCCTCGCCGTGTTCCTGACCCTCAGCTTCTTCTCGTACGTGCCCGGTGCGCCCCGCGCCAACCTGGGTGGTCCGGTGGGCAGCGCGCTGGCCGACGGGGCGCTCCACGCTCTCGGCGTCGCGGCGTATCTCCTGCCGCTCTATCTCGGCTACCTGACCGTCGTCCTCTTCCGCCATGACGCGGCCGGCTTCGCCGGGACCCGGATTGCCGGCGCGGCCCTCCTCATCGCGAGCTTCGCCGCGCTGGGCGGGCTGGTAACGGGTGGCCGCGCGGTGGTGCGCGGCGGCGGATGGCTGGGGGGCTTCGTCGGCGTCGCGACGCGCGACCTGCTCGGCGGACCAGGGGCCACCCTCGCCCTCACCGTCGTGCTCGTGGTCGCGATCGTGCTTGCCACCGGCGTGTCCGCTGTCGCCGTGGCGGGCGCCGTCGGCCGCGGGCTGGGTACGCTGGCGCGGCGGGCGGCGGCGCAGCTCCGCGTCGGCGCGGTCCGTCTGCTCGGACGAGCCCCGGCGCGCGCGCGGGCAGGCCGCCCCGCCCGGGCACCCGTGCCCGTTCTGCTCGACGATCCGATCGAGCCGAGCGAGGCTGCGAGCAACCCTCCGCCCATCATCCGCGAGGCGGAGCCGCTAGCGCCCGCGGAGCCGACCGGCCCGACGAAGCGGACGAAGCGAGCCGAGCGCCAGCAGGAGCTGTTCAGCGGAGAGTCGTACCGCTTGCCCGCGCTCGCCCTCCTCGACCCGGTGGTACGCAGCACGCCCCCCATCGAGGAGAGCGCGCTCATCGCCAGCTCGCGCATCCTCGAGACCAAGCTCGCCGACTTCGGCGTGATCGGCAAGGTGGTTGCGGTGCGGCCGGGGCCCGTCATCACCACCTTCGAATTCGAGCCCGCTCCCGGCGTGAAGGTGAATCGCATCGTCACGCTCGCCGATGATCTCTCCATGGCCCTGCGGGCGCTCTCGGTGCGCGTGCTCGCGCCCATTCCGGGCAAGCCCGTCGTTGGCATCGAGGTCTCCAACCCCCGGCGCGACAAGGTGTTCATCCGCGAGCTCCTGCAGAGCGAGGACTACCAGCGCGCCGAGTCCAAGCTCACCATGGCGCTCGGCAAGGACACGACCGGCAACGTGGTGGTCGCCGACCTGGCCCGCATGCCGCACCTGCTGGTCGCCGGGGCCACCGGCACCGGCAAGTCCGTGTCGATGAACGCCATGCTGATGAGCGTCCTCTTCAAGTCTTCCCCACGCGACGTGCGCTTCATCATGATCGATCCCAAGATGCTCGAGCTGTCCACCTACGAGAACATCCCCCACCTGCTCGTCCCCGTGGTGACCGAGCCCAAGAAGGCGGCGGCGGCCCTCTACAACACGATCCGCGAGATGGACACGCGCTACCGCCTGCTGCACGACAAGGGCGTCCGCAACATCGACAGCTACAACCGCCTGCTGCGCGAGGCCGGGACCGATGAACCGGAGGCCGTGGAGGACGTCCCCGGGGGCGGCGATACGCTCGTCCATCGCCACCTCCCGCGTATCGTGATCATTATCGACGAGCTCGCCGATCTCATGCTGACGGTGGGGCGCGAGATCGAGGAGGCGATCACGCGCCTCGCGCAGAAGGCGCGGGCCGCCGGCATCCACCTGATCCTCGCCACCCAGCGTCCCTCGGTTGACGTGATCACCGGCCTCATCAAGGCGAACTTCCCGGCCCGCATCTCGTTCCAGGTGACATCACGGGTCGACTCCCGGACGATCCTCGATGCGATCGGCGCCGAGCGGCTGCTGGGCGAGGGCGACATGCTCTTCCTGCCGCCCGGTACGGCGCGCGTACAGCGCCTCCACGGCTCCTTCGTGTCCGACGGCGACGTCCATCGTGTGGTCGAGTTCATCAAGGGGCAGGAGACGCCGTGCTACCAGATGGAGCTCCTCGAGAGCGACGAGGACGAGGCGGGCGACGGGGACGACGCAGAAGACATGTCGGATGAGATGTACGACCTGGCGGTACGGCTGGTGACCGAGAACCGCCAGGCTTCGATCTCCTGGCTCCAGCGACGGCTGCGCGTCGGCTACAACCGGGCGGCCCGGATGATCGAGCGCATGGAGCGCGAGGGCGTGGTCGCGGCCGCGACCGGAACGCGTCCACGCGAGGTGATCGCGCGGCGGATCGAGGAGTAGCGTTCCGCGCGCCGGCGTGTTTGAAGAGTTCCATGCGTCCGTGGACGGCGGTCATCGTCGGGCTCGCGCTCACCGCCCGGGCCTGGCCGGCGATCGGGGCGGAACCGCTCAGCGACGCCCTCCATCGGCTCCAGGCACGCTACGAGGGGACGCGCACGCTCACGGCCGACTTCCACCAGATCGTCGAATCGCCGGCGCTTGCCGGCACGCTCGAGTCGTCGGGCACGCTCGCCTTCGAGAAGCCGAACCACATGCGCTGGGACTACAAGCCGCCCGATCCGCAGCTCGTCGTCGGCGACGGAGAGACGCTCTGGATCTACCAGCCCGACGACCATCAGGTGATCAAGGCACCGCTCAGCGAGGCCTTTCACGCCAACACCCCGGTCACCTTTCTCGCTGGCCTGGGGCGGCTCGAGCGTGACTTCGCGGCCACCCTGGATGAGAATCGCCCCGAACGCTGGGTGCTCCGTCTCGTCCCGCACCGTGACCAGGGGCTAGGGACCCTCGTGCTGGTGGTGCGCAAGTCGGACGCGGGGCTGGAAGAAGCCCGCATCACCGATCCCTTGGGGACGACCACGCGCCTCGTCCTCGCCAACGAGAAGCGCAACGTGACGCTCGACCCGGGGCTCTTCCGTTTCACACCCCCGCCCGGGGTTGACGTGATCCGTCCCCCTGCCTATTGACGGCCCCCCATGGCGTTCTTCGATGTCGTCTGTCGCGTCGACCTGCAGGAGGTCGACAATGCGATCCAGCAGACCCTGAAGGAAATCGGCCAGCGCTTCGACTTCCGCAACACGCCGACGGAGGTCCGTCGCGAGGAGCATACCCTCCATCTCCGTTCCGCCGACGAGTTCAAGCTGCGCTCGCTGAGCGAGGTGCTGCGGGAGAAGCTGGCGCGGCGCCAGGTGCCGCTCCGGGCGCTGGAGGCGGGGCCGGTCGAGCCTGGGCCGGCGGGTAGCGCGAAGCAGACGATCACCCTGCAGCAGGGGATCCCGGTGGAGAAGGCGCGCGAGATGGTGAAGCTGGTGAAGGATGCGAAGCTGAAGGTCCAGGTCGCCATCCAGGGGGATCAGGTACGGGTCACCGGCAAGAAGAAGGACGATCTCCAGGCGGTGATCCAGAGCCTCCGCGGCCACGACTTCGGGATCGCCATCCAGTTCACCAACTTTCGTGATTAGGCGCGTCCACCTGCTCACCCTCGGCTGTCCGAAGAACCAGGTCGACAGCGAGGTGATGCTCGGGGTCCTCGCCCGCCGCGGGCACGAGATCGTGCTCGACCCGGGAGCGGCCGACGTGCTGGTGGTCAACACCTGCAGCTTCATCACGCCGGCCAAGGAGGAGTCGATCGAGGCGATCCTCGACATGGCGCGGCTGAAGGCCGGCGGGACGGGTCGGCGGCTGGTGGTGGCCGGCTGCCTCGCGCAGCGCTACGCGGACGAGCTCCGGACGGCGCTCCCCGAGGTGGACGTCTTCATCGGGACCGGGGACCTCCTCCGCATCGCGGATGCTGTCGAGGCGCCGCTCGGCGAGGGGCCGGTCGTCTATCGCGGCGCCCAGCACGTCCTCCCGCGGGAGGAGCTCGCCACCCGCGTCCGGACGGGAGCCTGGTGGACGGCCTACCTCAAGGTGTCGGAGGGCTGCGACCACCGCTGCAGCTTCTGCATCATCCCGCACATCCGGGGCCGACACGAGAGCCGGCCGCTGCCCGACCTGATCGACGAGGCCGAACAGCTCGCGGACGAGGGGGTCGTCGAGCTCAACCTGATCGCGCAGGATCTGACCGCCTACGGCCATGACCGGCGCGATGGCTCCTCGCTGGCCGTCCTCCTTCGTGCGCTCGCCGCGCGGGTGCCGCGCGCGCGGTGGCTCCGCCTGCTCTATGCCTACCCGTCGTCCGTGACCGCGGAGCTCCTCGAGGTGATGGGCAGCGAGCCGGCCGTGTGCCGCTACCTCGACATGCCGCTGCAGCACATCTCCGACCGGATGCTCCGGGCCATGCGACGAGAGCGGAACGGGGCGGCGATCCGCCGCCTGATCGAGCGTATTCGCGCTGCCGTCCCCGGCGTCGCGCTGCGCTCCTCCTTCATCGTAGGATTCCCGGGGGAGGGAGAGGAGGACGTCGCCGAGCTCTGCCGCTTTCTCGAGGAGGTCGAGCTCGACCACGTGGGCGTCTTCCAGTACTCGCGCGAGGAGGGCACCGCGGCGGCGGAACTCGCCGATCAGGTGCCGGATCACCTGAAGACGGAACGCCGGGCCCGAGTGATGGAAGTCCAGGCGCGCGTCGCGGCACGGCGCGCGGCCGCATGGGTGGGTCGGTGCACCGAGGTGCTGGTCGAGGCTGTCGACGAAGGTGGAGAGCTGGTCGGACGGGCCGCGCACCAGGCACCCGAGATCGACGGGGTGGTGCATCTGCGGGGGCAGGCCACGGCGGGTGACATCGTGCAGGCACGGCTCACCGGGGCGGCGGCCTACGATCTCGAGGGCAAAATTTTGCGCTCTGCCGTTGACACGTCTGCCTCTGAGCTTTAGATTCGCCCGCCCTCGGAGGCCCCACACCCATGCGCAAGACATTCCTGAAGAAGGCCCGTGAGACGCTACAGGAAATGCGCACGCAACTGCTGCGTAACGTGCAGGCCGAGCTGCACGAGGGCCGCGAGCAGACCAAGGACGAGGGGATGGATACCTACGATCTCGCGAGCGATGCGCGTGACCGCGAGATCAACTTCATCCTGACCGACCGCGATCGCGAGAAGGTGCAGGCGATCGACGACGCCCTCGCCCGGGTCGAGGATGGAACCTACGGCGTGTGCGAGAGCTGCGAGGCGGACATCGCTGAAGGGCGTCTCGAAGCGCTCCCCTTCACCCGGCTCTGCATCAACTGCCAGGCGGAGCGGGAGAAGGAAGCGAAGACCATGAAGCGCTTCGAGGAGGACCGGTCCTACCGTCGGCTGGTGCCGGGCGACGCCGACGACGAGGGGAGCGGGTCGTAATCGGCGAGCACGCCGGCGGATCAGATCGGCGGGCCGCCGAAGGCGTTGCGCAGGAGCCAGAGCACGGCCGCGCCGACGCCGAGGGTGAGGAGGGCGCGGGTTGGATCGAGACCGTGCACGCGCTCCAGACCGCGGAGGGCCAGGTACGCCGCGTAGAGCAGGGCGACGACCCCCAGGAGTGGGACCCAGAACACCACCGACGGGGCGGCGGCATACGCGACGACCCGGAAGGTCGCCTCGAAGCCGGCGCGGCCCTCGAAGAGGTTCTGGGCCACGAGCACGAAGACGCTCGCCACCACCACGGCGGCGATGAGCTGCCAGAGGAAGGCCTCGAGCACGCCGCGCAGGCCGCCTCCGATGAGCAGGTGACCGAGCGCGTTGACCGCCGCGCAGGCGACCAGAAAGATGCCGGGTTGCTCGAGGCCTCCGGTCTCCGGCATGTCGCTGAAGAACCCGTGCGGATCCGTCACCACCCGGCGCCACACCACCGGAAGCGCTTCGACTGCCGATCGCACCTCGGATTCCGGGACCGCCATGCGGCCCTCCTTACAGCTCACGCGCACGGCCGTCCAGAGGTCCGCTCGTGAGCAGCTCCGCACTGCGCTCCGATGCGCTCGCTTGCCATGCCGCGGCGCTGGCCGCGGTCGATCCGCATGCGCTGGTCGCGGGATGTCTCGGGCGCGACGGTAGCGTCCTCGTCCTGCGCGACCGGCAGGGGCGGACGCTCGCTCGCCACGATGGTCCGGTGCTCCTCGTGGGGGCGGGGAAGGCGAGCCTGAGGATGATCGAGGCTGCCGCCGACGCCACCAGGCCACGGCTACGCGGAGGACTCGTCATCGTGCCCCACGGAGGCGAAGGCCGATCGGTGAGCGGTGTGGAAATCATGACCGGAGGGCACCCGTTGCCCGACGCTGCCGGCGAGGCAGCCACCCGTCGTCTTCTCGACACGGTATCGAGCGTCGGAGGAGACGTCCTGATCCTCGTCTTGCTGAGCGGCGGCGGCTCGGCGCTCCTCGTGGCGCCGGCCCCCGGCATCACGCTCGACGACAAGCGTGCGCTCACCACGGGCCTGCTCGCCTCGGGTGCCGACATCGCGGCGCTCAACACCGTCCGCCGGCACTGCTCGAGGGTGAAGGGCGGCGGGCTCGCGCGCGCCGCCAAGCCCGCCGCCGGGCTCTGGGCCCTGCTGCTCTCCGACGTGGTGGGCGACGATCCGGCCTCGATTGCCTCGGGACCCACGGTCGCTGATCCGACCACGTTCGCCGACGCAGCGCGGGCGCTCGAGATCCACCTCGCACCCGACCAGGTTCCGTCCGCCGTCCGCGCGCACGTCGCCCGCGGGCTGACCGGCGAGGTGCCCGAGACCGTGAAGCCGGGCGATCCGGTCCTGGAGCGCGCGCGGACCCTCATCCTGGCGGGCAATCGGGACGCGGTCGCTGCTGCCGCGCGAGTGGCGGCGGCGCGCGGCTACGCGGCAGAGGTGCTGGCGACGCCGCTCACCGGCGACGCGGCCGAAGCCGGTCGCATGGTCGCAGCCCGGCTTCGCGCCGCGCCCCGCGATCGACCCGTCGCGGTCATCGGGGGAGGGGAGACCACCGTGCGCGTCCGGCCTGGCGGGCGAGGCGGCCGCTCGCAGCAGCTGGCGCTGGCGGCGGGGATCGCGCTCGCGGGCGAGACGGGCGTCGTCCTGGCGGCGGGGACCGACGGCGTCGACGGACCGACCGCTGCCGCGGGTGCCTGCGTCGACGGGGACTCCGCCGCTCGCGCGCGGACCTTCGGGTTCGACCCCGAGCGAGCCCTCGAGGCGACCGACAGCAACCCCCTCCTGGCCGCGACCGGGGACCTCCTGGTGACCGGACCGACCGGCACGAACGTCGCTGACGTTGTGGTGGCCCTCCGGGGCGCGTACTAAGGGGGCCGCCCATGCCGGCCGGGAACGTCTCCCAGATATTCGTCTCCTTCCAGGGCGAAGGTCTGCACGCCGGGCGCCGTCAGCTCTTCGTCCGATTCGCGGGTTGCCCGCTCCGCTGCCGGTACTGTGACGAGCCGGAGAGCCTCGTCCCGGTCACCACCTGTCGGATCCTCGGGCCCGACGGAGAGCGGCAGCGGCCGAATCCGTTCTCGGGAGCGGAGCTCGACGGGGAGATCGCCGGGCTGGTGGATGCGGCGCCACCCCTCCAAGCGATGGCGCTCACCGGAGGCGAGCCGCTCCAGCAGACGGAATTCCTGGTGGCGTGGCTCGGGGGGCGGGAGAACCGGCTGCCGGTGCTGCTCGAGACGGCCGGCATTCTGCCCGCGCGGCTGGCGCGGGTCCTGCCCTGGGTGGACATCGTGAGTATGGACGTGAAGTGTCCCAGCAATACCGCGGAGCGGGCACGCTGGGACGAGCACGAGGCGTGCTTGCGGCTCGCGGTAGGGGCCGGACGGGAGGTGTACGTGAAGATGCCTGTCGACGAGGGAACGAGTCTCGACGAAGTGGAGCGCGGTAGTCGGTTGGTGGCAGGGGTCGACCCACGGGTCACGCTCTTTCTGACCCCGCTCACCGAACCCGCGAGCTCGCGCCTCACCATCGGGGCCGGCGGGCTGGAGCGGCTCCACGCGGCGGCGTCCCGGCACCATCCGGACGTCCGCGTGCTGCCCCAACTCCACAAGGTGCTGGGTACGCTCTGATGGCGCGCCGGGTGGGTGGGCGGAAGGGTGGGGCACGGCCGGCGACGCTCATCCCGGGGGACGGCATCGGCCCCGAGGTGATCGAGTCCGCCGTGCGGGTGATCGAGGCAGCGGGGGGGCGCATCGCGTGGGACGTGCAGCTGGCGGGCAAGGCGGCCTTCGAGAAGACGGGAACGGCGATCCCGGATGCGCTCCTGGCCTCCTTCCGCCGCAACCGCGTCGGCTTGAAGGGTCCTCTCGAGACGCAGGTGGGACGCGTGGGATACCGCAGCGTCAGCGTCGCGCTGCGAAAGACGTTCGACCTTTACGCCAACGTCCGCCCCGTCAGGACCCTGCCCGGGGTGCGGGGCGCGTTCCCGGCGGTGGATCTGATCGTGGTGCGCGAGAACACCGAGGACCTCTACTCGGGCATCGAGCAC
>Ga0066903_100005213_pt1 | contig 11219 bp, 4 predicted proteins | sample PanSoiMetaGPlot1_FD_67491 | JGI IMG/M metagenome (GOLD analysis project Ga0066903, IMG submission 67491) | Tropical forest soil microbial communities from Panama analyzed to predict greenhouse gas emissions - Panama Soil - Plot 1 (version 2) | ecosystem: Environmental > Terrestrial > Soil >...
CATGGCCGCTGGTCGTCACTCGATCGAGGCATCCGGGTCGACTTCACGCAGCCCTATGTGTTCGCCGCGCCGCTGTCATTTGGCCTCGAAGGACAGTACTGGAACACCATCGTGCCGGCCTACAGCTCCATTATTCAGGGCGGCAAGGCCACGCTGACGCATCGCACGACCGCGAGGTTCTCGTGGGCCGTGTCGCTGACGGCGGAGCACGATAGCAGCTCCGTGTCCGACGCCGCGCTAAACGACCCGTCGCTCATCAAGGACCTGATCGCGCTCGGCCTCAACCCGATCACCGGCGAGCAGAACGGGACGCTGAACTCGTTGGGCTTCGACCTGCAGCACTCGACCGCGGACAACGCCCTCGACGCCTCGCGCGGTTATCAATTCACCTTTCACGTCGAACAGGCAGGCCGGATCCTGCCGGGAACGTTTCAGTACACCGGCGTGTCCGCGGAGGGCCGGCATTACCTGCCGCTCAGCGGCCGTTCCCTTGTCCTCGCCAGCCGCCTGCAAGTGGGGAACATCCGCCCCTACGGCGACTCGCAGACGAACGTGCCGTTCTCGAAGCGCTTTTTTCTGGGCGGCTCCACGAGCATCCGTGGCTGGGGCCGGTACGAGGTGAGCCCGCTCAGCGAAAACGGCACGCCCCTCGGCGGCGCGAGCATGTTGCAGTTCAGCGAAGAGCTCCGCGCCATCCTGCACGGCAGTCTTGGCGGAGTGCTGTTTCTCGATGGCGGGAACGTCTGGCTGAACTCGGGCGCCGTCAACGTCAACGACCTGCGGTATGCGGTCGGGTCGGGCCTTCGGTATCGGACGCCGATCGGCCCCGTTCGTTTTGATTACGGCTATCAGCTCAATCCGATCCCCGGGCTCAGTGTCAACGGGAGCCCGCAAACGCGGCGCTGGCGACTGCATTTCTCGATCGGGCAGGCATTTTGATGGCGGATGAGTCGAATGTGGATTGCGGAGCCATTAGGACCTCTGATTTCTGGTTCTGATTGATGAAATCGTTGCGGCGCGCAGCCCGCGCGGTGATCGTCGTCCTGACGCTCATCGTGAGCGTGGCCGCGAGCGCCATCATCGTGTCGCAGACGGCGTGGTTCAGAAACCGGCTGCGCGACTACCTCGAGCGCCAGGCCAACCAGTATCTCAATGGCACGGTATCGATCGAGCGGCTTCGGGGAAACTTGTTTCAAGGCGTCGGCATCGAGCACCTCGCGGTGTCGATGGATGGAGCGCCGGTTGCGTCGGTCGAGGACATCGCCGTCGACTACAACCTGTTCGAGCTGGCGGCGCGCGGGTTGACGGTGAACCACATCCGACTGCGGAAGCCGATGCTCTATCTTCGGCACGCAGAGGATGGATGGTCGATTGCCCGGCTTGTGAAGACCCAGCCGTCCAACGTCGATCGCGAGGCGCACGGCGGATCCCGACGACGCGTGATTATCGACGACATCGTCGTCAGCGATGGCACGATCATCATCGAAGGGCCGCCGAGGACGCCCGGGTCGACGGCGATCCTGCCGAGGCGGATCGATCGGCTTGACGCGACCCTGGCGTTCCGCCAAGAGCCAGACCGTTCCGCCATCGATGTCTCGCACGTGTCGCTTCAGGCTTTCTCGGGGCTGCGTGACCCGGCGCTCACGCTGAAGGCCTTCAGCGGCAGTGCGTCGGTGACGGACGATACGATCTTCTTGAACAAGGTTGCACTCGAAACGGCCGAGAGCTCTCTTGCGGTAGACGGCGCGATCAAAGGGTATTCGTCTGGCTCGACATCGCTCGCTCGGCCGCGGCCCGATCCCACGCCTCCCAACATCAACCTGCGGGTCAAGTCAGCCCGGTTCTCGATGCCGGAGGTATCGGCATTCGTGCCGTCGCTCAACGACGTTCGACTTCGACCCGCATTCGAGCTCGAGGTCGACGGACCGCTCGATCGACTCGGCGTGAACATGAATGTGCGCGATTCGGCCGGGCAAATCGCGGGACGGCTTGTGGCTGGGTTCGTGAGCCGCGACGAGCATTCAAGTGATGGCGACGCCCAAAAGCCGCAACAGTCGTTGTCAGGCGAGCTTTCGATACGCCGTCTCGACCTGGCGCCAATTCTGAACGACGCTCGCCTGATGAGTGATATCACCGCCGAGACTCACTTCAGCTTGGCCGCCGACGATCTGGCCGACATCGCGTCCGCCCGAGGGACAGCATCCGTCAATGCGCGTGACGTCGCGGTTGGGGGGTACGCCGCCAGTTCGATCGAAGCGACGGCGCGGCTGGCCGACCGCCGGATCGATCTGACGGCAAAAGCCGCCGCCTATGGGGCGAACCTTACGACGCGCGGAGAGGTGACGCTTCCCGCTGCCAAGGCTTCGGAGGGATTGGCGCTCGACGTCCGCGGAGAGGCGCGCAACCTCGATCTTCGTCGGATTCCGCGCAGTCTGCGCGCGCCCCCGGTGGCCAGCGACATCAATGTTGACTACCACGTTGTCGGCGCCCGCCCCCCGCGCGGCAAGCCGGGGCCTTTCGCCCGTGACGCAGGGGCCCTCGGAGTGACCTTAACGACGCAATTCCTGCCCTCACGCGCCGCGGGCGCTGACATCGCCAATGGGAGCACCGCCAGTGTTTCCTTGGAGGGCGGCGACGCCGCCTATCGCGCGGATGTGACCCTTGCCGGCCTCGATCTGCGTCGGGTTGGTGCGCTGCTCGAGCTGCCGTCGCTCGAAACCGATCGGTATGCGACTGCGATCAATGGACACGTTGAGGCGGTAGGACGCGCGTCAATATCACAAGGCCCGCAAGCGCTCCCCGGACTCGAAGGGCCCCAGGCGTTCGCCCTGACGGCCAACGGCACGCTCAGCGATAGCGTCATCATGGGCGGGCGCGTGCCGCGGCTCACGTTCAACGGCAGCGTGCTGAACAACATCGCGCACATCAACATCGATGGCACGTTCGAGGACATCGATCCGGCCATCCTCAGCGAGAAAAGTTCGCTCAAAGGCGCGCTTGGCGGGCATCTGGGCCTAGACGCGACCCTTCACAATCTTTCGGAGGGCGTGACACTGGACGCCGTTCAGGCAGTCGCCCGCGTCGATATCGATCCGTCGACAGTTGGCGGCTTGGAGATCACGCATGCGGCCCTCGACGGCGACTACTCCTCCTCCACCGCGAACATCAAGTCACTCGAAATGACCGGTCGCGACCTGAACGTAACGGCCAGCGGGAGGCTGGCGGTGGGAGACGCCCAAGTCGCAGTTGACTCTGCCCAGGCCAAGGGCAGTCAGTCGAACCTGAAAGTTCACGTCGAAAGCCCGAACCTGGCGACGATCGCGCGTTTGTTCGATCAGCCGCTTTCGGGTGTTGCCCGGCTCGATGCGACTGTCACGGGGAACCAGCGCGAATACCGAGCGTCGGGCAACGCAAGCGGCGACGACTTGAAATTCGACCGGAACGGCGCGCTGAACGCGACAACCGATTTTCAGGCGTCGCTGACCGCGCTCGACCCGGCGACCGCTACCATCTCCGGGACTACACGTGCGACGCTCGTGACGATTGCCGGTCAGAATCTCGATGAGGTGACCGCGCGCACGCGGTACGCCCATCGCGAGATCGAGTTCGACGTGGCCGCCAGCCAGCCCGAGCGATCGCTGGCGGCTGAGGGGTCGCTGTTGCTCCCTGCGGAAGGCGTTGAGGTGCTCCTGACGAGTCTCGCGCTCCGGATGCGGGACGCGGAGTGGCAGACGGCGGCTGGGAGCCGGCCGGCGATTCAATACAGCGCGGATGCCATCAGCGTTGCCGATCTCCAACTCTCGAGCGGCCAGCAGAACATTTCCGTCAATGGGAAGTTCGGCGGCACGGGAGACACGCTCAACGTGACGGTCGCGGACCTAGACGTCGCGACGATCGATCAGCTGTTGCACCGGCAGCCCCAGTCGTCCGGCCGGCTCAACGCGTCTGCCAAGATCACGGGGACGAGGGCAGCTCCATCAGTGACAGGTGACTTTGCGATCGCGCAGGGGGGCTTGCGTCAGCTCAGGTACGACCGTCTCGGCGGAACCGTCAGCTACGAGAACAACGGCATCGATATCGACATCCGGCTTCAGCAGAACCCGACGACATGGATGATGGTCAAGGGGTATGCGCCATTGGCGCCTGACGCGACGCGCACCGATTACGACCTGCATATCGACAGCAGCCCGATCGAGCTCGGGCTGCTCCAGCCTCTCATTCCGTCTGTGACCAACCTCACCGGCACGATGCAGGCGAAGGTCGATGTGACGGGACCTGCCGGCGATCCACGTCCGCTGGGGGCCGTGACCATCGCGAACGGGTCGTTCAAGGTGCTTCCCACCGGCGTGTCCTACTCGCGGCTCGAAGGGCGGATCGATCTGCTGCCCGAAAAGGTGCACATCGGCGAGCTCGGCGTCGCGGACAGCCGCGGGAAGCGGCTGACCATCACCGGCGACCTGGCCATCCGTGAGCGGGAGGTGGCTGGTGTCGCGATCCAGGCGACCGCGGACGATTTCAGGATCGTCGACAACAAGATGGGCAGCCTGCGGATCAACACCAACTTGCGCGTCGCCGGCGAGCTCGGTGCGCCCCGCATCGACGGCGATCTCGCCATATCCACCGGGCAGATCAATCTCGATCCGATTGTCGCGGCCATCGATGACGCGGCCTATGCGATTCAGGAATCGGCGCTCGCGGCGGGACCAGACGCGAGCCGGCCGCCCTCGGCAACACCGATTGCGGGAGCAGTGTCCACGCCAATCAGTCGAGGGGCTTCAACCGGGGGAGAGGCCTCCGGAGGCGTATTCGACCCGCTGCAGATGTACGTGCGCCTGACAGCGCCCAACGCGCTCGTCATCAAGGCGAACGACCTCAGGGCGCCGGGGGCGCGGATTGGGCTTGGCGCGCTGAACGTGACGGTCGGCAGCGACGTGTACATCAGCAAGTCACCGTGGGATCAGGTCCGTCTCATCGGCACCGTCAACACCGTTCGCGGGACGTACGACTTTCAAGGACGGCGCTTCACGATCTTGAGGGATGGTCGAATCCGCTTCGAGGGTCTCGACGATCTAGATGCGGCGTTGGATATTCGCGCGGAGCGTGTCATTCAGGGCGTGACGACGAACGTCAACATCCGCGGACGGCTCACGCAACCCGAGCTCGCTCTGAGCAGCACCCCGCCGCTCGAGGAAGCGGACATCCTCGCATTGATCGTGTTCAACCAGCCTATCAATCAGCTCGGCGAAGGGCAGCAGGCGTCGCTGTCGTCGATCGCGGGATCGATGGCGCTCGGCGCAGCAACAGGTCCGCTGGCCCAGTCAATCGGGAACGCGCTGAATCTCAATACCTTCGAGCTCAACGTGGCGCCCCAAAGCGGTGTAGCCGCCGATATCACCGTCGGCCAGCAAATCGGTCAGAACCTGTATGTCAAACTTGACCGGGGGATTGGCGACCAAGGCCAGACGAATCTCGTGCTGGAGTACGAGCTGACGAGGTGGCTGCGTTTCCGGACGAATTACCTCCAGGGAAGCTCCGCACAGACGCAGCTGTTTCAACGGACGCAGAGCAGCGGCGTCGACCTCCTCTTCTTTTTCAGTTATTAAACTGACGCTGGACCAGTCGCCGCCGGCCAACGCGCGTTCGACTGAACGAACGGTCGCCGGCGTCGCAGCCGCCTGGCCTCGTCCTTTCGCACTAGGCGCTGGCGAGCGAGGCGACCTGCACGCGGGCGTCGTTGAAGCAAGCCCCGCCGCCGATGTCGGTGAGCGTATCGGGGACGAGCGCCGTGCCGGTCGTGTTGTTGCGCGTGCTTCGGCGCCAGATGCCTTTCGGCAGGCTGACCACGCCCGGGCGAACGAGCGGGCCGACCGCCAACAGGCAGTGGACCTCGCCCAGATCGTTGAACACACGGACGAGGTCGCCGTCCGCCAGGCCCCGCTCCCGGGCGTCATCAGGGTGCATCGTCAGCTTGACGTCCGGGCGGGGCAGCTCGCCGAGCGTGGAGCTGATCGTCCGTTCGCTCGCCGGCGAGATGAGCGCCAACGGGTAACGGGCCGTGGCGGGATCTGGTTGAAACCGATACAAGCCCAGGGGCGCACTCGACTCCAGCTCGGCGGGAAACAGGTCGACCTTGCCGCCAGGCGTCTGTGGGAACACGTCGACAAACTGCACCGGCGCGAGGCCGTGCGGCGGCGTTGCCGCCGCGCCGGCACGCAGATCGCTGCTGACGGCGCCGGGCAGATGCTCGAGCATGTTCAGCATCAATTCCAGCTCGCCAGCCGGTTCACCCTCCTTGAGCAGGCCGAACCGCGCGCTCAACTCACCGAACACGTCTGCGTTCGATCGCGCTTCGCCGGCGGCATCGATGACGGGGCGTCCGAGCTCGAGGTGAATCGGCCCGTACGCCTTGGCAACGTCGTAGCCCTCGAGGAACGTGGTGTTCGGAAGCAGGACGTCGGCGTACAGGGCCGTGTCGGTCATGACCTGCTCGAAGACGACCGTGAAGAGATCCTCGCGCTCGAGCCCCTCGAGGACGCGGTGCTGATTCGGCACGGTTGCCGCGGGATTGCAGTTGTAGACGAACAGCACTTTGACCGGCGGGTCGTCGTACTCCATCAACGCGCGGCCCAGGTGATTCATGTTGACCAGACGCGTGTCCGGTTCATCGGAGGCAATCCACGGACGCGTGATGTCCCACGACGCCGAGTTGCTCATCGAGTAGCCACCGCCGCGGACGCCGAACTTCCCGCCGACCGCAGGAAGGGCGAGCACCGCCATCGCCGCATTGCCGCCGTTGCGGTTGCGCTCGAGCCCCCATCCGCAGCGGATCAGCGCGGGTGAACTGGCAGCGTACAGCTGCGCCACGTGCTCGAGCGCCCCCGCGTCGATGCCCGCCACGCCAGCGGCGCGATCGAATGTCCAGGGTTCCGCGCGCTCACGAAGCTTGTCCGCATTCCTTGTGTGCTCGTTCAGGAACCGCTCGTCGGCATATCCGTTCTCGAACAGATACCGGTGAATGGCGAGCGCGACGACGACGTCGGTCCCGGTTCTGACGGGAAGGTGAATATCGGCCGCGCGAGCGTGCTGCGTGGAGCGCGGGTCGATGACGACCAGCTTGCCGCCCTTCTTCTGCGCTTCGCGCAGATACGGCACGAGGTGAATGCCCGACGCCGACGGATTGACGCCCCACAGCACGATGAGCGCGGCGGAGGGATAGTCCTGATAGGTGACCGACGTCATCTTGCCGTACAGAGCGCTGTTGGCGGCGCCGGTTGGCGCGGCGCAGAGTGTGCGAGCAAGCCGTGAGGTTCCGAAGCGGCGCCAGAGCTGGGCGTCGATATTGTCCTGGGTCAACAGGCCGTTCGAGCCGCCGTAAGAATAGGGCAGGATCGACTGGGCGCCCCATGCGGCCTTCGCCTCGAGAAAGCGGCCGGCGACGCGCTCGAGCGCCTCGTCCCACGAGACACGCTTGAACTTGCCCTCACCCTTGAGTCCGGTGCGAATCGCAGGATGCAGTAAACGATCAGGGCCGTAGACGCGCTCGCCGAACTTCCGGACCTTCGCGCAGATGTAGCCCTTGGTCACGGGATTCTTGTGGCCGCCGTCAATTGTGAGAACCTTGCCGTGCTGGACGGTGACCGCCAGGCTGCATGCGTCGGGACAGTCGAGTGGGCAGGCCGTCTCGACGACGGAAGCAGGTCCACCGCGCGCGGCGCGCGATTTCGGGGGGCTCGCGGTCGTTGTGCCCGCGTGTTTGGATGGGCTGGCCATGCGTGTACGATAACTCATAACGGACGACTCACGACTCCTGAGCTTGATCCCGTGCTTCCCCATGTCGTCATCATCGGCGGCGGGTTCGGCGGCCTCGATGCAGCGCGAGCGCTCGCGGGCGCGCCCGTCCAGGTCACGCTGATCGACCGGCACAACTACCATCTCTTTCAACCGCTGCTCTACCAGGTCGCCACGGCATCGCTCTCTCCCGGCGACATCGCGTCTCCCATCCGCTGGGTCCTGAGGAAACAGAAGAACGTGCAGGTGCTGCTCGCGGAAGCCCGCGCGATTGACGGGCCGGGGCGCCTCGTGCTTCTCGATGCTCATCCGGGGCCGCCTGCCCTCGATCACGCCGATCTCTCGTACGACTACCTGATCGTCGCGACGGGCGCGGCGCATTCGTACTTCGGCCATTCCGACTGGGAGCCCCGCGCCCCGGGACTCAAGACGCTTGACGATGCGCTTGAGATCAGACGACAGGTGCTGCTGGCGTTCGAGGCGGCCGAACGCGAAGCCGATCCCGAGGAGCGCACGCGCCTGCTGACGTTCGCGATCGTGGGGGGCGGCCCGACAGGTGTCGAGCTTGCGGGCGCGCTCGCCGAAATCGCGCGGCAGTCGCTCCCCCAGGACTTTCGAAGCATCAACCCTCGCTCCTCGCGCATTGTCTTGCTCGAGGGCGGGCCCGCCATTCTTCCGGCGTTCGCGGAGACGTTGCGCCAGGCGGCACGCGAGGCGCTCGAGCGTCTGGGCGTCGAGGTGCGCACCAATGCCGTCGTCACCGGCATTGACGGTTCCGGCGTCATTATTTCGAACAGGTTGGCGGAAGCGCCCAGGGTTGCGCCGGGCCGGTCGGCAGAAGGCACGGAAACGATCGCCGCTCAGACAGTGCTCTGGGCGGCCGGCGTCGCGGCCTCTCCGCTGGCGAAATCCTTGAACGTACCGCTTGACCGCGCCGGCCGCGTCACGCCTCAGCCAACCCTGGCGCTGGCGGAGCAGCCGCGGATCTTCGTTGTCGGCGACCTCTGTAGTTTCACGCAGGACGGAAAGCCGTTGCCCGGCGTCGCTCAGGTCGCCATGCAGCAGGGCGCTCATGCGGCGCGCAATGTTCTCCGGGCCGTCAAGGGGGAGCCGCTTCTACCGTTTCGGTATCGCGACTACGGAATGATGGCCACAATCGGGCGTGGATCTGCGGTGGGCGACGTCTTCGGCATCAAGATTTCCGGCTTCTTCGGCTGGATCTTCTGGGTCTTTTTGCACATCTTCTGGCTCATCGGCTTCCGCAACCGGTTTGTCGTGCTCACCGAATGGGCGTGGTCGTTCGTCACGCTGCAGCGGCGCGTCCGCCTGATTACAGGCGAGCGGCTGTGGCCCGGCTCGTGACCGAAGCTGCAATCCGCAATCATGATCCGCAATCCGGGGGTTCCCAACCCGGGGCCCCCGGCGCCGCACCTCCGCTGGGGTGGGAGCGCGGCAGCCGCGTTGGGGTGGAATCCGCAATAGAATGTGGCCCCGGGAACAATCGATGCTCAGAGAAGTCGCGTTCGAGATGGCCGCCTCGAGCGTCCGGTTCGGCGCGGGCGTGACCCGCGAATGCGGGATGGATCTCGCTGAGTGGGGCGTTCGGCGCGCCCTCGTGCTTACTGATCCGAACGTCGCCCGCCTCCCTCCGGTCCGCACCGTTCTCGAGTCGCTCGACGCGGCCGGTGTGAAGGCCACGCTGTACGACCGCGTGCGGGTGGAGCCGACCGACGAGTCGTTCTGCGAGGCGATCCGGTTCGCCGAGAGCGCCGGGCCCGGAAGCGACGCCGGCCCGGGGCACGATGGCGGCCGCGAGCGCCGGGGCGGTTATGACGGTTTCGTGGCGGTCGGTGGCGGGTCGGTCATCGACACCGCGAAAGCGGTGAACCTCTACACGACGTTTCCACCCGGCGAATTCCTCGACTACGTCAACCCGCCGATTGGCAGGGGGCTGCCGGTCCCAGGTCCGCTGAAGCCGCTCATCGCGATTCCGACGACGGCCGGCACGGGCAGTGAGACGACCGGCGTCAGCATTTTCGATCTGACGCGCATGCACGCGAAGACCGGTATTGCCAGCCGGCGTCTCAAGCCGGCGCTCGGGCTGCTGGATCCCGATAACACGCGTACGATGCCGGCTCAAGTGGCGGCATCGAGCGGCCTCGACATGCTGTGCCACGCGGTCGAATCGTTCACGGCCATGCCCTACACCGATCGGCCGCGGCCCGAGCGCCCGGCACTGCGTCCGGCGTATCAGGGGTCGAACCCGATCAGCGACATCTGGGCCCTTCAAGCGCTGCGGATGGTGGCGCACTACCTGGTTCGAGCCGTCGACGATCCCGCCGATGACGAAGCCCGTGCACAGATGCTGCTGGCGGCCTCTTACGCGGGCGTTGGTTTCGGCAATGCAGGCGTGCACCTTCCGCACGGGATGTCGTATCCCGTGTCCGGGCACGTCAAAGGGTACCGTGCGCCCGGTTACGAGGTGGATCATCCGCTGGTGCCTCACGGCTTCTCGGTCGTCCTGAACGCGCCCGCCGTATTCCGGTTTACCGCCGAGGCCAATCCGGATCGGCACCTGAAGGCGGCTGAAACGCTCGGCGCGGACGTCTCGCGCGCGCGCCGGGAAGATGCCGGTCGCATTCTCGCAGACCGGATCACGTGGTTCATGAAGCGGTTGAATACGCCCAACGGCTTGCGCGCGATTGGCTACTCGTCGTCGGACATCCCCGGGCTGGTCGACGGCACGCTTCCGCAGCACAGGGTGACGAAGCTCTCGCCAAGGCCGGCGGGAGCCGATGATCTCGCACGGATGTTCGAGGACGCGATGCAGGCGTGGTAGCGGCTCGGACGTGCACCAGTGAATGAACAAATCATCGGCGAGATCGCGCGCGCTGTTGGCCCCGATGGCCTCGTGCACGAAGACGGGGAACTGTTGCCCTTCGAATCGGACGGGCTTGCGCGACTGCGAGAGCGTCCCGGCCTGGTGGTTTTCCCAAAGACCGCCGAAGAGGTCCAGGCCGTGGTTCGCGCGTGCCATAGCCGCCGCGTCCCATTCGTGGCCCGCGGACACGGGACGGGACTCTCCGGCGGTGCGCTGCCCGTCCCGGACGGTGTCCTCATCGTCCTGACGAGGCTCAATCGGATTCTCGATGTCGACATCGCCAACCAGCGGATCACCGTCGAGCCGGGTGTCATCAACCTGGACGTGAGCCGTCGTGTCGCGCCGTTCGGCTACTACTATGCGCCGGACCCATCGAGTCAGCTGATCTGCTCCATCGGCGGCAACGTCGCGGAGAATTCAGGCGGCGCGCATTGCCTGAAGTATGGGTTCACGGTGCATCACGTGCTCGGGGTCGAAGCGGTGCTGCCCAATGGCGAGATGGTGCACGTCGGCGGCTCGGCGGTGGATGCGCCCGGGCTCGACCTGTTGG
>Ga0066903_100005214_pt1 | contig 11219 bp, 9 predicted proteins | sample PanSoiMetaGPlot1_FD_67491 | JGI IMG/M metagenome (GOLD analysis project Ga0066903, IMG submission 67491) | Tropical forest soil microbial communities from Panama analyzed to predict greenhouse gas emissions - Panama Soil - Plot 1 (version 2) | ecosystem: Environmental > Terrestrial > Soil >...
GCTCGGCTTCGGCGGGCGCAACGTTCTCCGTCACCGTGGGCTCAGGCTCGGGCGCGACTGCCGCCGGAGCAGCTTGCTCGATAGGCGCTGGTTGTTTTACCGGCGCCGCCGCCGGCGCGGGCACGCGGCCTTCTTCGTCCGTGCTCTCGGACATCGAGCGCCAGAGGATGAAGGCACCCACGATCAGGATCAGCCCGACCGCTCCGCAGATCGAATACATCATCAGTTGCGGGGGCACGGCCTTGATTTCCTTGATCGCTTTCTGGGCCACTTCGCGCGGCTGAATCTTGGGCTTCTCGGTCTCGCTGCCCCGGCGCAAGACGATCGAGGGCAGAGGTTCGGCTGGTTCCTGCTCCTCGTCCGCCTTGGGCGGTGGGGGCGGGACATACACGTCTTTGAGCGGCGGCAGCTCATCCATCTCAGAGAAGCTGACGCCCGATTTCGCTGCCCCGGTGCCTTCCGCCATCATGGGATCCACTGCGATCCTGGGCTTCTCCGTGGCCGGCTCCTCGACAACCGCGGCTGACATGCTGGCATGGCTGTTCGTGATCGCATCCGCCGACGCTTTCATCGTGGAGGCGATGAACTGCGCGCTCGGATCAAGCAACGGGGTCTTGGCGGTTGAGGAATTCGCGCCCGAGTTCCAGCCGGCCGCCGCCGCAGCGGCTCTTTTTGGAGCAGGCGGCTCGGGCGACTGTGCCGGCGTCCAGGAAGTTTCGAGCTCGCTGGACAGCGATGAGGACGATTCCGTAAATCTCGCTTCCGGAGGCTGGGGTTCGATTTTCGGCGCAGACGGGGGTCTCGGCCCGGTGGCAAACTTCGCCGAAGCCGCGGTTTTCATCCCATCGGAAACCACGGTCGCCTTGGGCGCATCCGCTTTCTTCGCAGTCTTGCCGGTGACCTCGCGACACTTCTCGAGATCTGCTGCCAGGTCGCGGCCACTCTGGTAGCGCTCGGCAGGATCTTTGGCGAGCGCTTTCATGATCACGTCGCTGGCCACGGGGTTGATCCTGGGATTTACGATGGCCGGCGAGACCGGCATCTCGTTGGCAATCTTGTGGCGAACTTCGTCGGCATCGGCGCCGTCGAATGCTTTCTGATCGGTCACCATCTCGTAGAGAATCGCGCCCCAGCTGAACAGGTTCGAGCGCGCGTCGAGTCCTTCACCCTGAACCTGCTCGGGCGACATGTAATGCAGAACCGGCCGGGGAGCGCCAGTGGCGGTGGCCGCCACCCATCCCGTGCTCGAAATGCCGAAGCTCAAAATCTTTACCGTGCCGTCCCAAGTGACCATCACCTTGGAAGGTTCCAGGCTGCAGTGGAAGACATTGTGGCCGCTCGCGTGATCGAGTCCCTGGCAGACCTGACGGCTGATGTCGAGCAGGTCCCAGATCGAAAATCCTTCTTTGCGCGCGAGCATGGTGGCGATGCTGTTGCCCTGGATGTATTCCATCGCGGCACAGAACTGGCCGTCGATTTCTCCCGCCCCATAGACGAGCGTCACATTGGGACTGCTGAGCTCTTTCGTGGTCTCGGCTTCTTCCAGAACGCGCTGCATGACGCTTTCGGCATGCTCGCCGAAGGACTCGAGCTGGTACGTCTTCAAAGCGAGCGTTTGCCCCGACTCCGGGTCGCTGGCTTTAAAGACGGAACTCGATTCTGATTTCGCTAGTTCCCCGAGAATTTCGAAACGGCCTATTTTCGTGGACATTTCTTCCAGCCTCATCCGGGCGAAGCCCTAACCTGCACCAAACCAGACGCGGCACAGTCTGGTGGCGGATAGCATCAAGAATACTTTCAGGTTGCGGTGACTTTCGAGTTACGAAAGTACTCGGAAAACGCTTGCTGGCGCGGGTTCGGCGGATTTCCGGGAGGTGTTGTTCAACTTGGTTTTTGTAGAGATTGCTGGGACGCGACCCAGTGTTCGAAAAGGCGCCGCACTTTGGCGCCCTCCGGGCGCCGGCGCACTGCATCGATCACCGAAACGCGGGCCTGGGCGCCGGCTCCGCGAAACCCGAGCCAATAGGGTATGAAAAGTTCGTCTTCGAGCGGTGTAGCGGTGATCGCCAGATCGCGCACGCGGAAGAAACCGCCGCTGTAGAGTACGCGTCGCAGCTTGGCGATCAGCAGATCCGTGGCGCGCGAGTCTTCCAGTTCGGCCGAAGCACAGTTCCTGGTCTCAACATGGACGGTTTCGGTCTCGTCGGGAACGTGGTCGAACTGAAACAGATCGAGGGTGCCACTTACTGCATCGAGGGCAACGAGCTTGTCATCTATTAGACCGCGATTCAGGATGCGCGTGCGGAACAGACGAAACGGCACATAAAACTCCGCTACGCTCCGTAGCGGGCCGAAGAGTCCATTGCGGAAGTATCTGGAGAAGCCTGTGGACGCCAACTGCGCAATGGCCTGCTCTCGGGTGACGTTTGCTTTCAGGGAGCGGATGTGAGTCATGGGGTCGGCTTATGACTGACCTAAAAAGTCGCAGTGCTGTACGCGGTTACGTATTGTCATATAACACATCTGTGTTGCGCTGTCGGGAATGACATTTGTCATGCGCGGCTCGTGACACAGTCCACTGGAACGGCGTTCGTGCAGCAGCGAAGATGCTGGCCTGTGCAGGATCGTGGAATTTTTTCGCAGTCTTCGATTTTCTTGCGTGTTTTCGCATGGCGCGGGTTGTCGTGCGAACCACGCGTGTTCTAGGATAGTTGGCACGTTTACACGATGAGTTCGGCGCCGCTGCAGGCGCGTTCCTGGGTTCGGGGCGTATCACTCACGGTCTTCCGGAGTTTCTTCATGACCCTAAGCACCTTTGTCACCAAAAGTGCATTCCGCAACAAACGGCGCACAATTCTGACCATCGTCAGCATCGCCCTGTCGTTCACTTTGCTCACGTTCATGATGACGATCTGGCGCGCGTTTTACATCGACACCGGCAGCGAGCAATCGACGCAAAGGCTGATTACCCGCCACCGCGTCTCCCTTACCTTCTCTCTCCCGATTTATTACGCGCAGAAGATCAAGACCGTGCCTGGCGTGAAGGCAGTCGTGCCCACGCAATGGTTCGGCGGGAAGTATATCGACGACAAGCCGGAGCACTTCTTTGCCCAGTTCGCGACCGACCCCCAGGAACTGTTCAACGTCTACACCGACTTCAAGATTCCTCAGGATCAGCTGGAGGCCTGGCAGCACGATCGCGCCGGGGTGGTGGTGGACGCTGGGCTGGCAAAAAAATTCGGGTGGAAGATCGGCGATCGCATCGTGCTGATGGGAACCATCTGGCCGCCGAACCTGGAGTTGACCATCCGCGGCATCTTCAATCCGCCGCAACCGACGCAGTCCGTTTACTTCGACCGTAAGTACTTGGAAGAAGCGGTTCCGGTCATGAAGGACCAGAGCGGCACCTTCGGCATCCTGGCGAATTCGCCGGCGGATGTGCCGAAAGTGGCGACCGCGGTGGATGACATGTTTCACAACTCGCCGCAGCGGACCAAGACCGAAAGCGAGAAAGCTTTCGGCATGGACTTCGTCGCCATGCTCGGCAACGTGAAAGCATTCATCCTGAGCATTTGCGGCGCCGTGGTCTTCGCCACACTATTGGTTGCGGCCAATACGATGGCCATGTCGATCCGCGAACGCACGCGCGAAGTGGCCGTGCTCAAGACGCTGGGTTTCACGCGCAAGACAGTGCTCGCGCTGTTCGTCGGCGAAGCCGTTGTGGTGGCGGCCATAGCGGGCCTGATTGGCGTCGGCATTGGCAGCGGCCTGATGTATATGGTGGGGCACAACCCGCAGGCCGGCTTTTTCCAGGGCATTAGCGTGAACTGGGCCACCATGGTGTTCGCTCTGCTGCTGGCGAGCGTCGTGGGGCTGGTCGCGGCCATGTGGCCTTCATACAACGCCTCGCGCGTGGATATCGTGGAGGGTCTGCGCTACATCGGGTAGCGGATTCGAACTATGGCGATCCCACTCAGCTACAACATTCGCAATCTGAAACTGCGCAAGGGCCTGACCATCATGACCGCGCTCGGCATTGCCTTGACGGTGACCACGGTCGTGTTCCTGATGGCGCTGCTCGCCGGATTGAAGCAGGCATTCGTCACAAGCGGCGATCCGCTGAACGTGCTGGTGCTGCGCAAGGGTTCGACGGCCGAGTTGTCGGGCGGCTTCGATGCCGCGCTGTTTCCCACCCTGAAAAATCTCAACGGCATCGCCAAAGACAAGAGCGGCGAGCCGATGGCGTCCGCCGAATGGGTCGTCGTCATCGTTCTGCCGCGCAAAGATGGTACGGGTGAGGTGAACGTCACGGTACGAGGCATGATGCCCGACGGTCTCGAGATGCGCCAGTTGCCGGCCGAAAAACCACGCGTAAGACTGGTGGAAGGCCGATGGTTTACTCCCGGGCAGCGCGAGGTGGTCGTCAGTTCGTCGATTCACAAGCGCTTCGCCAACGCGAATGTCGGCGACACGATGCAATTTGGCAAGGGCCCGTGGCAGGTCGTGGGCATCTTCGATGCGGGCGGGAGCGCGTACGAATCGGAAGTCTGGGGCGACGTGAACCAGATGGCCTCGGATTTCGATCGCCAAGGCGCGTTTGCCTCAGCCTATCTGCGTGCTTCAGATCCTGCTGCCGCGTTGGCTTTGCGCGATGCGGTGAGCGACGATCAGCGTCTGAAACTGGACGGGATGCTCGAAACCGACTACTACGCCAAGCAGACGAGTTCCGGCGGCCCCATCCGGATTGTCGGCTACGTTGTGGGCTTCATCATGGGGATCGGTTCGATCTTTGCGGCCATGAATACGATGTACGCGGCGGTTGCCTACCGCAGCCGCGAGATTGCGACCTTGCGTGTGATTGGGTTCAGCAAGCCGAGCATCCTGGTGTCGTTCGTGTTCGAGTCGCTGGTGCTGGCCACGCTCGGAGCGATCCTCGGGATTGTGCTCATGCTGCCGTTCAACGGAATGACGACCGGGACATCGAATCAATTCACCTTCAGCGAGGTGGTGTTTGCATTGCGCATGACGCCCGGCGTAATGTTGGCGGCCATGATCTTTGCCCTGGTGATGGGATTTTTTGGCGGCCTTGCTCCGGCGTGGCACGCAGCACGCCAGAACATCCTGACGGCGTTGCGTGGTTAAAGCGAATCGCGACGCGGCGGACTTGAATTGTCCCTCATGCACATAAGGTTGTGGCAAACGACTAACGACCCAAAAATGTCGCTCGACACAAAACACGAAGACCTGCAGAGCTTGCGGATTGACCGTTCGCATCGCGATGACTCCGACGGCCAGCCCCCCAAGTGGTCGACCCGTTACATCTTGGGTGGTCTGGCCGTGGTTGTACTGCTCGGCCTGATCGCGATCGCCTACCGGATCCTCGCGCCGGCAGCTCCGGAAGTGGAGGTTGTTCGTGCCGTCGCGGAGGGCGGCGGGGATAGCGGCGGAGTCGTGCTTTCGGCAAGCGGCTATATCGTCGCGCACCACAAGATCAACGTGAACTCCAAAGTTACGGGTCGCGTGAAGTGGATTGGCGTCGAGAAGGGCGACAAGGTCAAGGAAGGCCAGGTGCTGGTGCGCCTGGAGGACGACGAGTTCCACGCGCAATATTTACAGGCGCTGGGCGCGGTCGAGAATGCAAAGGCCTTCCTGCTGCAATTGCAGAACGGATCACGACCCGAGGAAGTTCAGCAGGCGCAGCACAACCTGGAAGAAGCGCGGGCAACCGCGGCCAACGACAAGGTCACGCTCGACCGTACGAAGGAATTGTTCGCGCAAGGAGTGGTCTCGAAGCAGGCGCTCGACGACGCAAACGCCAAGTATGAAGCCGACCAGCAGCGGGCAAACTCGCTTCAGCAGAGTTTCGCGCTCTCCAAGCTGGGCCCGCGTGCCGAAGAGATCGCGCGCGCCAAGGGTCAATTGCTGCAGGCGGAAGGCACGGCAGCGTATGCCAAGTCGCAACTGGATGCGACGCAAGTGCGGGCTCCGGTCAGTGGCACGATCCTGGAGCGCAAGGCGGAGAAGGGTGAGCTGATCACTTCGCAGTTCGCGAGCGGCGCCGAAGGTGGTCCACAGGGTTCGGTTGTGGCGCTGGCTGACCTGTCCGATTTGCAGGTCGAACTCGACATCGCGCAGAACGATTTCGCACGCCTGAAACCGAAGCAGCGCGGCACCGTCACGGTCGATGCGTTTCCGAGTCTCAAATGGAATGGCGTGATCGCCGAGATGTCTCCTGAAGCGAACCGGCAGAAAGCTACCGTGCAGGTGAAGGTGCAGATCGAGAATCCTGACGAGCACCTGCGGCCTGACATGAACGCCACGGTGAAGTTTCTGGGGGACGAGAACAAAGGCGGCAATCCGCAAGCTGGGGGAGCGGTTGTGCCCTCGACCGCGGTGCGAGATCGGGATGGCAAGAAAGTCGTCTTCATCGTGCTGAATGGCAAGGCAGTGATGAAGACCGTGAAAATCCTGGAGCAGCGCAGCAGCGGCTACCTGGTGGACGGCCCGATCAACGGCGAGAACGTGATCAGTACTCCTCCGGAAAATTTGAAAGACGGCGAATCCATCCGAATCAAAGGACAGTCCTCATGAGCACGATGACCACTCCAAAGATCGCGACCGGAACGAAGGTCGTGCAGGCCCGCAACGTCAGCAAGCTCTTCAAGCGCGACGCCTTTCAGGTGACCGCACTCGATAATGTTTCCATCGACATCGCGCAGGGCGAGTTCCTGGCACTGATGGGCCCGTCGGGCTCGGGAAAGACCACCTTGCTGAACATGATCGCGGCCATCGACCGGCCGAGTTCGGGCGAACTGCTCGTCATGGGCGAGAACATTTTCCGATACAACGACAGCCAGTCGGCGCGCTGGCGGAACGAACACGTCGGATACGTGTTCCAGACGTTCAACCTGATCCCGGTGCTGACTGCGTTTGAAAACGTGGAATTGCCTCTGTTGCTGACGAAGCTGAATGCATCACAGCGGCGCGATCACGTGATGACCGCATTGAAGCTGGTGGGACTTGGAGAGCGCGTGCACCATCTGCCGAAGCAACTCTCCGGTGGACAGGAACAACGCGTGGCCATTGCGCGCGCCATCGTGAGCGACCCGAGCCTGCTTCTTGCCGACGAGCCCACCGGCGATCTGGATAGCCACTCCGCGACTGAAGTTCTGGAGATCCTGAAGCGATTGAATGAAGACTTCAAGAAAACGATTGTGATGGTGACGCACGATCCGCATGCGGCGTCCTACGCGCACGTAACCCGGCACCTGGAAAAAGGCATGTTGCTGCCGCCCGCATAATCGCATCTCCGTAACCGCATCGAAGGCAAAGAAAAGCCGCGCGAAGAAACCCTTACGGTGTAGGGTCTTCTTCGTGTGCCATGGGTGGCGAGTTCGGCAACCCTCGCCCGGGCGCTTAACCGTTTCTTGGCTTTCTTCCTTCCCATCGCAACGCCAACACTCGCACGGCTCCCATCCAGATCAGCGCCGCGGCATACCCGGCGATCACATCGCTCGGCCAATGAACGCCCAGGTACACGCGTGACAGACCAATCACCGCAATGAGCACCACGGCAGCCGTCCACGTCAGGATGCGTTGCCATGTTGCACCCATGTCATGGGCCAGCGTTCCTGCAAGCAGTCCGTAGAAGCAAAGAGAAATCAACGCATGGCCGCTGGGAAACGAATACGTGCCGGGTTTTGTGATGAAGAACGGATCCGGACGCGGGCGGTGAAAAGCCAGCTTCAATGACGCATCGAGAATGCCGGCGCCCATCATCGCGACCAGGGCGATCAGGATGTGGATGTTGTCGCGCCGGTACCAGAGGTAGGCGAACAGGCACAGGGTGGCGGTCATGACGACCTGCCAGTCGCCGAGGTTGGTCACGAAGCGCATCACGGCGGTCAACGCCGGCGACGCGAAATCGTGGATGACGGAGCGAACCGTGTCGTCGAAGCGATCGGTATGCTTGCGCAGAACCTCGTCGGCAAGCCAGGAGAACAGCACCAGGGACGCGATCGAGAGGCCGAGGCTGACCGGAATGACTGCCGGCCAGCGTTTATTGATAAGTTGCCGCTCTGGCCTTGTAAAGCGCGACATGCGCCCCAGACTACCAAAAGCGGGAGCGCATGCCGGGTCGGAATCCAGGATTTTGTAGAGAACTATGCGCGCGGAAGCCCTTGCCGGAGGTGCGCGGGATTCTCCGGGTCGGCAATCCACTGCCAGGCGCGCCGGCCGTTCTCACGCACAAGCGTACGCGCTTCGCCGTACTCGACCAGGCGGTTCAGCACCGTGGTGACCGAGGCCAGCGGATCCTTGTGGCGCGCGAGAATCGCAGGCACTTTGTGTTGAATGAGTTCGCACACCTCGCGGGCGCCGAGGGGACGCTCCGCTTCCATCAGCACCATGCGACAAGCCTTTGTAAAACCGGGTTGGCGCCCGTTGGATTTGCGATCCACGAGCTCCAGCAATTCCTCGCTGAGTACTTCATCCCCGAAGAGATTGGCGAGACCGACGATGGTCTGTTTCACTGTGCCAATGCGCTTCATCACATCGGCCCGCTGGCGCATGAGCTGCCGCAATTCCTCGTGAGCCTGGCGAACCACTTCGACCACGTGCGGATCGTTGGTACCTGGCATGCCTTTGCTTCCGTTGCTGTAATCGATCCGGCCGATTTCCATGAGAACCATCCTCCGGTGCACCGCGACTCCCGACACCGGAGGGGCCCCGAGAGGGAAAGCGCGCACCATCCCCAATTGTTGAGTACGTCGGTTTCTGAAAATCAGTTCCGCGTACGTACGACAGGGTCACCGCCTGGAGCTTTGCTGTTGCACTTCACGGTCCGTTTCCCCGACTGCGGATCGACCTGCCGGAATTTGTAGGGTTAGACGACAGGCTTAACGAAGGGTGAGCACACTTAGATGTTTATTTCTGTGGACTTAGCAAACACTCACACACGAATGGGCGTTCGTGTTATGTGCAAACGTATTGAGATGCACCGAGCGACCGGTCGGGATGTCCGGGCTGCGGAAATTGCTGTGGGGCTTGAGTGATGGAGCGGCGGGCGTCCTTGCCCATCGGCGTGGGCTGCCCTTCGGGCTGAGCCCATGATTGCGGAGCCGAGGGCGTTTGGGTCGGATTCAATCGACCCAGTTGTACTCAGTCATGGCCCGGTCTTTCCGCAGTCGGTCGCCGGCTTGCGATGCGAGTCGCCCCAGCTCTTTCACAACGTTGTTCAGGCCCAACGATTCCAGGCAGCGAAGAAAACGGATCCAGAGCGCACCTCTTCGCAAATCGGCAGTGTATTGGTCATGCGATTCCTGAAGTGCTGCATGTTCCTCGGGTGTCAGCGCTTCGGGCTTACTTAGCAGAAAGGCCAACGCCTCGAGGGCGTAATCGTGAAACTGCAGGTGCGCTGCGAGAAGACAGAGCTTGAGCAATGCCGGCTTGTTTCCTGTGTCGGCAAAACACCGGTAATCTTTCAAATAGGTCGCATCACCCCACAAGAGCTGCCCTCGGGTGAGAGCTTCATTTGGGAACCCGGCTCTGCGGTAGCGGCTGCGGGACAGGTCGAACAGCACGAAACCATGTTGTCTCAAGAAAGCGTCGACATCACCGAACAGCGCTTGTTCTTCATAGAGCGGCGCAAACTCTACTTCGCACTTCACAGCGACAACGCAGTTGGACAAGGAATTTCTTGCACCCTGAAGGATTTCCAATTCTGTGCCTTGGGTATCGAGGTGAAGGAAATCAACGTTCGGGACACCCGACTTTGGCAGAAATGCGTCCAGGGAAACGGCATCCACGTCCTTTTGAGCGATAACTTCCAAGTCAGAAGAGCAGTCTTTGAATTGCCCGTACACGGACAAATTGGGTGGCAGCAATGAGGAACAGCCGGCATTGCGAGTCAGGTACAGAACGCGTCGCTCATCCCGTCCTCCGACCGCGGTGTTGAAGTAGGTGCATGCGGGGCGGGCCCTTGAGAGATCAAACGGTTGTATTCTTCCCAGTCGGGCTCAAATCCGATGAATTTCAGTTGAGGCAACGCGCGCGTGAAAGGGGGGCTCGTTTCGCCCCGCGCGCCGCACATGACGTAGACGATCTCCGGCACTAATCGGCTGAGTTCGGAGATCGTTCGCTGCCGATACTTCATGACTGGCATGAAGCTAGCTTAGCAGCAGCGAGGCCCGTCTAAACTCGCGGCGTTAGTACGCGAAGCCGTCAGGCTGGCTGACTGCTCCGACACGCACCTGGTGATCGATGAAGTTGCGTCCCGCAGCGAGGGCCTGCCGGTTCACATCGAGTAACTCGACGTTCTTGATCTTGGTTTCGATCACACCCAGCGCGGTCTCAGGGAGCAGGCACTCGGTTTCTTCGAGGAATGCGCCCATCAGCACGATGTTCGTGACTTTGGTCGAGCCGAGTTTGTCGGCCATCTCGGCGGCGGGGATGCAGATGACGCGGGCCTGGGGCGGGATGAAGTCTGCCGGAAGTTTGTCGCGGTTGTAGAGAATCAGGCCGCCGGGCGTCACCTGGCTCGCGAACTTGCGCAAGGAAATCTCGTTCATCGCGATCAACACATCGGGATGCGAGAAGAGTGGCGAGCCGATGCGTTCTTTCGAGAGGCAGACGTGGCAATGCGCGCTGCCCGAACGCATTTCTGGTCCGTAGGATGGCAGCCAACTTACGTCGAGGCCTTCGCGCATTCCCATCTCGGTGAGCAGCTGGCCGAGAAGGAGCACGCCTTGTCCGCCGAAACCTGCAATCTTGATGGTGTAGTCGCGGAAGGGATGTGCATGCTCGGTCCCTTGGCGGAATGCGGCTTCATCTTTGGCGCTGATTTCGAGCACGTCAGAAACCGTGCGCTGCGGCGGCGTGGTCGCCGAGGATACTTCCGGCGTGCGATCCCGAAACGCGTTGAGTGGGAAAACAGGGACGAGTTTTTCCATCACCCAGCGCCGCGCGTCGACCGGCTCTTTGCCCCAGATCGTCGGACACGGCGACAGAATCTCGACAAACGAGAAGCCGGCGCCGCCGCGCTGGTTGTCAAGCGCCTTGCGCACGGCCCGGCGCGCTTTCATGATGTTCTTGTTGTCGCAGAGCGCGACGCGCTCGACGTAAGTCGGGGCTTCCAACGTGGAGAGCAATTCCGCCATGTGCAGGGGGTAGCCTTCGTTCGAGGGACGGCGCCCCCAGGGAGAGGTTGTGCTCTTCTGGCC
>Ga0066903_100005215_pt1 | contig 11218 bp, 3 predicted proteins | sample PanSoiMetaGPlot1_FD_67491 | JGI IMG/M metagenome (GOLD analysis project Ga0066903, IMG submission 67491) | Tropical forest soil microbial communities from Panama analyzed to predict greenhouse gas emissions - Panama Soil - Plot 1 (version 2) | ecosystem: Environmental > Terrestrial > Soil >...
AGGCGCACCACCGAACCAGTCGAGCATGAATTCATCCGGCCGCGCGAAAACGTCGGCACTGCAATAACTGACTCCAAACGGAATATCGCCCATCAGCGCAACACTGCGTTCCTCGGCGTATAATTTGACGGCACGCCATTGCTGGTGCGCGATCCATTGCACGTAACAGAAAAAACCTTGCCGGTGACTCAGGGCTGCCTGTCGATCGTGTGGCAGATCGTGCAGCCAACTCCGTGCTTTTTCGATCGTCTGATGCTGCGTCGGCCATCGATGCCATGCCGCACTATCGTCATTCTCCTTCATTAGAACGCGAAACAATGCGTAATCGCGTAGCCACGCGGATTCTTGTTCGCAGAATGTTCGAAATTCCGATTGCCGTTGTTTGTCCGCCTGAGCGCAGAAATTCTTAAACGCCTTCTCCAGCATCCGCCGTTTTAGTTTCTTGACCTGGCGGTACTTTACTGCGCCGTGAGAGAGACTCGGAACGTCAGGTTCGGCGAGTGAAGCATCAAAATCTTCGCGCATTAAATCTTGCGGCGAGTTTGGCGCTAGATGCAGCGTCGTCGGCTCGATCGCCATGGCGCTGATCGCGTTATATGGACTGTTATCGGCTCCGGTTTCGTTGATGGGCAGGAGCTGGACAACTTTGAATCCGATTTCAGAGATCCAGTCGATAAACTCCCGTAGCGCGACGACGTCGCCGATTCCCAAATCGTTCCCGCCGCGCAAGGCAAACAGCGGCACGAGGACGCCCGCGATTCTCTGTTCCGGCGAGACGTTCATCAAAAGAATGAGGAATGAGGAATGACGAATGACGAATGAAGCTCGAATGAATAAATGACGAAGCGGTGGAACAGAGATTTCGTCATTCGGGTTTCGTCATTCCTTCGTCATTTTCTTGTCACTTGCCAGTCTTCTACGAGGTTGCTTGGAATTTCCTGCAGAAAACGCGATGGCCGCTGAAACACATCACCGTAGCCGCCGGCCAACCGCATTTGCGGATACGTGAGGTAAAGCTCGTTGCGCGCCCGCGTGACGGCTACGTAAAACAATCGCCGCTCTTCCTCCAACGAATCGCGAGTGTCGAGCGAGCGACTGCTCGGAAACATCCCGTCGGTCAACCAAATCACGAATACTGTGTGAAACTCGAGACCTTTCGCCTGGTGCACCGTGGACAGATTGACTGCTTCTTTGTCGCTTGCCTGATCTGGCGCGGCCTCGGCATCGACGTTGCTGATCAGTGCCAATTGGGAGAGAAATTCGTGCACATTTTTGAATTGACGGGCAAACACAGCGAGTTGATCGAGATCTTCGCGGCGCAGGTCGTAGTTGGTAAAGTTCACCTTGGCATAGTCATCGTAAAGCGCTTCAACAATCGATGTGATCAGTTCTGAGGGTGGATTAGGTTGGCCACCGGGTGCAATTTCGTCCAGCGTATGCGCAAGCTGGGTCCACATTTTCTTTGATTTTGCGGGAACGTTCATGACTTGGAGTCGCTCCCCGAAATTGTCGATGGGATCCGTAATTCCGGCCGACCACGCCTGCCAAAGATTTTCCGCAGTGCGGTTGCCAATACCTGGGAGCAATTTCACCATCCGGTTAAAGGCGACTTCATCGCGCGGATTGGCTACGAATCGAATAAACGAAGTTACATCCTTGATGTGCGCCTGCTCGAAAAATCGAATGCCACTGGTGATTTGATAAGGAATACCGCGACGGGAAAGCTCCAATTGCAGCTCAAGTGCGTGATAATGCGCGCGGTAAAGCACGGCAATGTCGTTCAGGTCCACATTTTCGTCGCGCAGTTCAAGAATCCGCTGTGCAACAAACTGCGCTTGCTCCGCTCCATCGTTCAGCGCCACCAAAGCGGGCTTCAGCGCTTCTGATTCGCGGATTGCGCTTAAATGTTTGCGGAACTGTTGAACATTCGCGGCGATCGCGGCGTTTGCCACCTCCAGAATTTCCGGCACGCTCCGGTAATTCATTTCAATCTTGAACACCTGCGCATCCGGATAACGCTTTGGAAATTCGAGAATGTTTTGGAAGTTCGCGCCGCGCCACGAGTAAATCGACTGCGCGTCATCGCCCACCACCATCACATTGCGATGTTCGCGTGCGAGCAGATCCACTAGGTCAGCCTGGATCTTGTTCGTGTCCTGGTATTCATCGACCAAAATGAACTGAAACTGCCGCCGATAAAATTCCCCGATCCGCTCGTGCTGCTGAAACATCAACAACGTTTTTTGCAGCAAATCGTCGAAATCCATCGAGTTCGTCGCTTTTTTCTTTTTTTCATATCGGTCGTGAACATCTTGAATCTTGTCGAGCAACGGCAGGAAATAAGGAAACTTTTCCGCAAGCAACTCCTCAAGCGCCTTCTCCGTGTTGACGACGAAACTGAATATTTCGGCGAGCACATCGCCTTTCGGAAACCGGATTTCCTTCGGATCAATTCCCGCACCGGCCACGACCGTATCGATCAGATCTTTTTGGTCCTCGCGGTCCATGATCGTGAATCCGCTCGAGTAACCGAGCGCGCTGCCGTGTCTGCGCAAAATCCGGTTTCCTACCGAATGAAATGTTCCGCCCCAAAGTCCGCTGGCGTCGAGCGGCAGCAAATTCGCGACGCGCCCCAGCATTTCGCGCGCGGCTTTGTTCGTGAATGTGAGGAGCAGAATATTTCGCGGATCGATCCCGTTCTCGAGCAGGTAAGCCACTCGGTACGTAAGGGTGCGCGTCTTACCCGAGCCCGCCCCGGCAATCACAAGGATCGGGCCAGGCGGCGCGGTAACGGCTGCGAGCTGTTGTTCGTTCAACTCTGCAGCGTAATCGACATGGATTGCTGTCGATACCGGGGCACGTTGCAGCGTGTATTGACGGGACATGTGCTAATTACTGAATTCGCATTTACAAGTCGCGGATTGCAAAGAACTGCAGCAATAACGGGTTCGCAAATCCCATTACGAATGATCGTCCAGACCGAAGGAATCGCCTCCGCGAAAAAGATTGCACCGGTAATAAACCGCGCTCATAATGCGGCACTTGTCCCGCCCGGTTACATATATTTTGGCGTTAGTTTGCGTTGGTCAGCTCGTCGAGGGACGACCCGCGGACAAGCAGGTTGCGCAATTGGGATCGCAGCTTGAAGCAGCCCAAAAAGCTGAGGATAAACCTGCAATTATCGAGCTAAGCCGGCGGATTCTCGCGATCACTCCCAGCGACTCCCAACTGTGGCAGACACTTGCCCAAACAGAGCTGCAAATCGAGGACTTGGATCGCCTGGAGCAAACGCTCGATGCATGGGGGAAAGCCGTTAAGCGGCCGCCGGCGGAAATTGAAGATTTCCGCGGCGACTTGGCGTTCAAGCGCAAGGACTATCAGAACGCGGAGAAGCATTGGCTTGTGTTCGTGGCTATGAAACCACGGCCTTCCGATGCCGCGACCGAGTATGACAACCTGGCAAATTTATGTGCGGAGCAGGCGCGTTGGGAAGATCACGCGGCTTATCGAACGAAAGCAATCGCTGCGAAAGATTCTGCCGTGCGTCGTGTCGCCCGCGCTTGTGCCTTTCTTCGCCTGCGCAAGTGGGACGCGGCCTACGCCGATATGGCGAAGGCGAACAAAATGGACGCCTCCAACTCCGACGTAAAGGAGTGGCTACCCCAATTCGAACGGTTGCAAACGTTCCTGCCGCAAATCAAGGCGCTCGACGCTCAGATTGCCAAATCGCCAAATGATCCGTCTGCGGCGGGACTGTTGCTCGAGCGTGCGCGATTGTTCACCGTTGCCGGCCGACCATTGCTGGCGCTCGATGACGCGGAGCGCGCGTTTAAGCTTCAGCCCGCATCCATGCGCGCGCGCATCCAGACGGCCGAAGCATTGTTGGACACCGATCGCGAGGACGACGCCACAAAGTTGGGCGTTGGCAAAAATCTTCAGCGCGAAGAGGACAAGCATGTCAGTGAAGAAGTGTTGGATATCCTTGGCAAGCTGGACACGCGTGTTCTGGCAAACTCGAAAGATGCTGACGCACTTGTTGCACGCTCGAAAATATTGAGAGAACTGCGGCAATACATGCTAGCCCTTGCTGACGCGCGTGCCGCGCTCGCGATCAACGATAAGTCAGCAGACGCGCATTTTGAAGCGGCGCAGGATTTCGACCGTTTGGACCAGCAAAAAGAGGCGCTGTCACAGGCTCGCATCGCGACAGAGTTGGATCCCAAGGATCCGGAGAAGTGGTTCTATCTGGGCGTGCTCGAAAGACAGCGCGCAAATTTCTCCGCTGCAATTCAATCGCAAACTCGCTCCATTGAAATCAGCGAATCGTTTGTTGCGTTGAGTGAACGAGAACAATGCGAACGCCGCATAGGAAAGATAAGTGAGGCCGATGCGGATCTCCGCCGAATTCAAGAGCTCGCGCCAAAACACCAATGAAACATCGATTCTGCACAGTCAGTCTGTTTATTTTAATTTGCGGTCTCGGATTTTTCCTGCCGGCAAGCACTCTGGCCCGGGCGAGCGCCGCGGAAAATGAAGAGGAAGTATCGAATGCCAAGCCTGATGCCGGCGGCATCGTGATTGAGCCGTCGAGCGGAAAGATTGCTGAGGGCGATACGATCACCATCACGTTTCCCGTAGCGATGGTCGCGGCCGACCTCATCGATGTCGGTAATCAGCCTTCCCCATTTGTCAGCGAACCGAAACTCGACGGCACATTTCTCTGGAAAAGCCAGACGGAAGGCGTGTTCACGATCAGCGGAGTCGTCGCCGGCGCTCGTCCTCGGTTGACGCTGGCGCCCGGTCTAAAAGATGCCGCCGGGAAACCGTTCGTCTTGAAAGATTGGAGCGCCGAATACCGGACGGCGGAATTTGCCATTACGAGCGACTTCACTGAACGCGAGCTTTTGCCAGCGCGCCCCCAAATTTACCTCGAATCCACTTACGCAGTCCGACTCGATGAAGCCGCAGAGCACATTTACTTTCAAGACCGCGATTCACACGAGCGTTTCCCGGTAGAAGTAATCCTAACGACAGAGGAGAAAGTTACGGGGCCGCCGGAAGCGACAGGGTTCAGAGTAGGGCCGCGCCAGCCACTTCCCGTCGGCCACACGTTTGATCTCATCGTGAACGGCTTGCTCGACGCCAGGAGCCGCCGTCCGCTGCCTTATTTGCAGGTATTCCCGGCAGGGACAACCGAGCCGCTCAAGGTCGAATGGGTCGCTGCCTTTAATCACGTGCTCGAGGAGCCGGCAACCCGCATCAAGTTTAACGATGAGATCGATCCGGTGGAAGTGACACCGGAACGAATTCGCGTCGAGCCTGCTGTGGCGAAGATGAAACTCCTGGCGAGCCGCGACGAGATCGAAATTACCGGCAACTTTGATCGGACCCAGAGGCATAAAATCACCATTTCGCCCGAAATTAAAGGCGATCGCGGCTACGGGCTCGCCAGCGAATCGCGCTGGGGGGCGACTTTTCGTCCGAAAGAGTCGTGTCTGCTCTTTCCGTCGTCCCAGGTGTTTGCGCGCGCGCGCCAGGATTTGCGCTTTGCGTTTTTCCAGATCAACACGCCGCAGGTGACATGGAAGCTGGCACGCATTCCAGGGGAGAAGCTATCGACAATCACCGCACGCGTGAGAGAATTTGAAAAGGACGCTACTGATCCGATCACAGGTGGGGTTGCAATTGATCTCCGCACTGGGTTCGCGAAGCAGTTTCAAACGGAGTTGCTCGTTGACGCTTTTCAATTGCCGGTTGCAGCGAGCGGTACTTTCGATGCGACAAGTGGCGACATCGAAACGAGACGGGACGTACATTGCACTCCACCGGCAAAACAAGAATTCGCCGGAGCGTACCTGTTCGAAGCAAGCGCGACGATGCCTGAAGGACGCATCCTCGGGAATCGCTCCATCATATGCGTTAACGATTATTTGCTGACGCAAAAACGAACGCCGACGAGCGTCATCATGCATCTGGCGAAAATGTCCGACGCGAGCTCCGTGGCCGGTGTAACGGTGCGCGCCGTCACGGAAGACAACATCGAACTTCACCGCGCCGTTACTGATAACAACGGTATGGCGTACTTCACGAAGGATTCCGTTTTTCCAAGGACTCGCGATCCCAAAAGCAAGAGCGCGCATCTGTTCATCGCAGACACTGCGACCGGTCCGGCGCTGCAATTTGCCGAAGGCACCGCGTATTCGTCTGGGGGCGATTACAGTCAGCCTGAAAGAAGACCGCACGCAGAGATCATCACGGACCGTAATCTGTATCGCCCGGGCCAGACGGTGAAGATGAAAGGATTAGTGCGCGACGTGACCGTCTTTAGCGGCCCCATGATTCCGCAAGGGGCCAAAGTGCACTGGAACATAGCCGAGGCGGATGGCAGCCGTGTCGTCGGGCAAGGGGACGCTACAGTCTCACCCTATGGAGGGTGGGAAGCAGAATGGAACGTGCCGGAGAAGGCGAAACTTGGGAGTTATGAAATTCGCTGTGCCGTTAGCGGCCGTGATTACGAAGGTGTGAACACCATCGGTGTTCAGGAGTATCGCGTGCCGCTGTTTTCGGTCGTTGTTGAAGCAACGACTCCAGAGATCGGGACGACCGCGCACGCTCAGATTTCCTCTGCGTATTTTCACGGCGCGCCAAATGTCGGCGCGCGAGTCCACTGGAAAGCGACTTGGACAACATCTGCGGAGTATGCATCTGAGGAGGACGGCTCTTCCAAAAAGCGTTTCAACGGTTCCGCCGAAGTCGGGCCTGCACTTGATGCCAACAGCGAGGACACCAAAACGATCGAAGGAGACACCAAGCTCGACGCCAACGGCCAGGCAACGCTCGCGTGCGAATCGCCATTCAAAGACAACCCGGCTGTCGAGCGGGCGAGCGTCGTCTGGCGTGCGGACGTCACCTCAATCGATGGGCAGACTCTTGTCGGTGGTGATATGGCGACGCTGTTTGCGGCAGCAACGCGGCTCGGCGTTGGTGCCACCGAGCAGGTTACCCAGCCAGCGGGAGTGAAGGTCGACATCGACGCTGTCGATCCTGACGATAAAAAAGTGAACGACGTTTTTGTTCGTGCCGACTTGTTTCATGTCACCACAAAAACGGTCAAAGAGCAGATCGCGCCGTTTGTTTACCGCTACCGCAACACTGACGAGTTTGCGAAAGTGGCGTCACAGGAATCGAAGACGCCTGCAGCACTAGTTTTCCCGACGAGCGAGACCGGCCGGTACGTGGTCGCCGTTAGCGCGCCGAAAATCAAAACGCCACTCGTGAGCGATGAAACGACTGTGACGGGCGAAAAACCAGCCGAGTTGCCAGTCGTAAACGAGACCACGTTCAAGATCGAGCATCGCGCCGAGCCGTTTCTGCCGGGCGATAAGGCCGCGCTCACGATACAAGCGCCTTTCGGCGGCGTCGCCTGGGTCTCGGTCGAGACAGATGAGATCCTCGACACAATTCTTGTTCCAGTAAAAGGAAACGCCGGTCGAATCGAGTTGCCGATTAAAAAAGAATATGCGCCGAATGCGGCGGTCTCGATCTACCTCGTCAAACCAGGTGGCGACAAAGAGCTTCCGCGAGAACGCTTCGCCTACACGAACATTGAAGTGCGCCGGCCGGATCGCGAATTGAAAGTCGAGCCGCATCTCGCGAGTGCGACAGCGAAGCCGGGTGAACTGGTGCGCGGCGATGTTCTGGTCACTTCCGAAGGTAAACCGGCCGCTGACGTCGATCTTCTGGTATTCGCGGTTGATGATGCAGTGCTCACGCTGGGTGATTGGAAGCTGCCTGAGATTGGTCCGAAATTTTATCCGGCGAACCCATTTTCTGTCCGCACTTACGAGGCGCTTCACGATTACATCGCCGATGTTGCGAAGCTCAGCCTGACCCAAAAAGGATTCACGATTGGCGGCGGCGGCGAAGAAGCCATCTCAAACACCAAAAATGTGCGTAAGGAATTTCGCACACTCGCGTATTGGCAGGGGAGTTTGAAAACCGGCGCCGACGGCAAAGTCACGTTTGAATTCATCGCGCCGGATAACCTGACGACCTATCGGATCGTCGTCGTTGGCCAGACCAAGGCGAATCAATTTGGGGGGGATGCGACGCAGACGGTGAAGATATCCAAACCGCTCCTCATAGATCTGGCGTTGCCGCGCTTTTTGCGGGACGGGGACCAGGTCGAGTTGCGTGCCGTTGCTCGCGAAAATTTCACCGACAACGACCAGATCACGGTGCGATGCGTCACAGACGTAAGCGTGAAATTACTGGACGCGGATGGCGCAACGCACGCCGCGCATCGCGACGCACCGACGGTGTTTCGGTTTAAGGCCATAGTGGCAGACGTCAATCTTGTGCCGACAAAGATTCGTTTCGAAGCGGTCTCCAAATCGAACAAACAAATGTCGGACGCGGTGGAGATAACTCTGCCTGTGCAAGCGCCGACGATAGTGCGCAAGGAAAGCATCGCCGGTTCGTTTAATGGCCCGCAGTTCGATGCGCGTCGGGTAATGCCTGAAGCATGGAAGCATGGTCGTGGCGAATTCAACACGACGATTTCGACCTCGCCGTGGCTGCCGCAGATCTACGGCCTGCCGGTCATCCTCACGTACCCGCACGGATGTTTCGAACAAATTTCAACGAAACTCCTTGGCTACAGTTTGCTGGCAAATCTGCTCGAGTATTTGCCCAATCTGCAGGAACGCGATGTCGAGTATCGCGCGACACTCGAACGCGGTATGAAGCAGTATGCTGACTCACTGCTGAGTGACGGGACGCTTCCGTACTGGCCCGGCGGTACTACGGGCAACGGTTTCGTGACCTGTCAGGCCCTGTGGTCGGTGAATGAATCCGTCAACGCAGGATTCGAGTCGCCTGCAGATTTGCAAGAGAAGCTTACTGGGGCGGTAACCAAAATTCTCAAGGGACAGATCCCGGCATCACGATTTGAAAAATGCTTTGCCTTGTTTGTGCTGACGCAATCAGCAAGCAATGACGATTTCCGTAACGAATCACAAGAACTGTATCTGCATCGTAACGAAGGCAGCGACGAAGACCGCGCGCTCCTAGCGATTGGTCTGCATCGGCAAAACATCATGGCGCGCGAGCAGCAGCAACTCCTGCGCGAAATCGACGTGCCGATTAAAGAACGCGCATTTAATCCGGCGACGTTTACATCGATGACTCGGGCCGAAGCGGTGCGTGCCTTCGCATTTGATGTTGTGTCGCCCCCAGCGTGGACGAAGCAAAAGAAGCAACAGGCGCGGGAGCGCATGGCGAAACTTTTGGACGCTGCAGGATCGCTTTCGACGCAGGAAAATCTTTGGCTGCTGCTGGCGTTTAAATCCATGCTCGGGACGGAAACGGCGCCGACACTTTCGAACGCAACCGAGCCGACCGGCATGCTTTCCAGGAACGGCCGGGCAATCGCTTGGCCCGATAGCAAGATCGAAAACGCCTTGGTAATTAAAGGTCTAAATCAAGGCGCACTTACGTTTTTGCTGCAGGCAGAATACTCGACTAAAGAAGTCGATACTGATCGCGTAGATCGTGGATTCCGAATCGAACGCATCGTCAAAAATCTGACCGACTCCAACCGCGTCGGCACTTCCGCCGCTCCGTTAAAGCTGGGCGACCAATTGCTGATCACTTACCGGCTGAACACGCGAAAGCTTCAAAATTTTGTGGCATTGGAAGATGCGCTGCCGGCGGGCCTTGAAGTTGTGAATCCGAATCTCGCGTTGATTGGCAAATTCTTTCAACTTCCGCCGGCAGATCCGCAGGATCGCATGTTGGGCTTATCGTACTCCGAGATGCGCGATCGTTCGGCGCTACTTTATTTTGACACAGTCGATCCGGGTTCGGGCACATATTCTGTTTTGGCGCGTGCAACCGCGGCGGGGACATTTCGCTGGCCTGCCACGCAAGTCGCGCCCATGTACGACAGCCGTTTCTCGGGACTGTCGCCTTCCAGTTTATGCGTGATCTCCGCGGATTGATTCTGCGTTCCAGCTCATTGTTAATCTGGGCGGTGATCGTCCTGGCGATGGCGACTGCGATCGTTTGGTGGATTCCAATCCCTCGCGAGCTACAACAGTCGCCCGCTGGGACTTTGACGCTCCTGGATTGTCGTGGCCGCGAAATTGCGGAGCTCGCGTCGGCGGAAGCGCGCGCGCAATTTCCAATTCCTCTTGAGCGCATGGGATTGTGGCTACCGCGCATAACTGTCGCCCTGGAGGATCGGCGGTTTTACGAACATAGCGGCATTGACTGGCATGCTCTGGCCGCCGCCGGCGCACGCAATCTCCGGTCGCGTCATCTTGTTTCCGGCGCATCCACTATCACGCAGCAATTGGTGAAATTGGCGACAGGCAGAGACCGGCGCAGTTGGAGCAGGAAACTGTACGAGGCAATCATCGCGTGGAAGCTCGAGCGGCACTGGAGTAAAGAGCGAATACTCGCCGAATATTTGAACCGCAGCAGCTACGGTAATCGTCGGATCGGCCCGGAAGCTGCCGCTCGCGCGTATTTTAATAAATCGGCGCGAGCCCTCACATTAAGCGAAGCGATTTTTCTGGCCGGCCTGCCCCAGGCACCGACGCGATTAAATCCGTGGCGACATCCAGAAGAGGCAGGGCGCAAATACACTCGCTCGCTTGCGCGGCTGGTTCAGCTCGGTTTTATCGACCGCGATCAGGAACAGCTTCTCGCGCAGCCGCCGAAAATTGCGCACGCGGATCCGCCGCGACATGCGCCGCATTTTGTTGACGCGGTCATGGCGCGAAACCCGGGATTACACGGGACTGTCAGGACGACGCTCGATCTCGATTTGCAGACCACTATCGAACGTTTGGCTCGCTCGCATTTGTCAGCGTTAAATCGGAATGACATCACACAAGCCGCCGTGGTGGTGATCGAAAACGCCACGGGCGCAATTCGTGGCATGGTTGGCTCGGAGAATTACGCTCTCTCACAAATCAACGGCGCAATGCAGCAGCGAAGTTGTGGATCCACACTGAAGCCGTTCGTCTATCTCGACGCGATCGATAAACGCTTGCTCACCGCCGGGAGCGTGCTGCCGGACACGCCCGACGCGATTCGCGACGAGTACGCCGACTACGATCCGCAAAATTACAATCGTCATTATCTTGGGCCGGTGCGCTTGCGCGAAGCGCTTGCCTGTTCCTTGAATGTGCCGGCGGTGTTCACGTTGAGC
>Ga0066903_100005216_pt1 | contig 11218 bp, 13 predicted proteins | sample PanSoiMetaGPlot1_FD_67491 | JGI IMG/M metagenome (GOLD analysis project Ga0066903, IMG submission 67491) | Tropical forest soil microbial communities from Panama analyzed to predict greenhouse gas emissions - Panama Soil - Plot 1 (version 2) | ecosystem: Environmental > Terrestrial > Soil >...
GCAAAGAGCGACAAAATGATTCCCCAGTCTATATCGTCCATTATTGACCACCGGCCTGTTGGTCGAGAACTGGATTCTGAAAATGCGACCTTTCGCGTGCCTCCACCTGATGCGAGATCACCATTTCCACGATAGCCACGGCTTTCTTCTTGGACGGCGGCTTCTCGGCGATCTGCAAATCGTCGAGAACATGGTGAATCTGCGGCAAGCTCAGACCTTGCAGAGAGTTAAGCGCTTTGATGATCTTGTCGTTATTTATAGTCCCCTGGTCGATTTCGTCAAACAGGCCGCGAATTTGTGTAAAAACCTGCTCTGCCTCGGCCGACTTGGCCTCAGGGACCTTGGCCGCTCCAGGCTTCCGTTGGCCTCTGGCCTGCATCTTGGTAACAAACTGCATGACCTCCTGGACCTGATCTGGATCGAGGCTCTGCAACATCTGTTGTAGCTGCGGGTCAATCTGTCCTGGCTGTTGTGGAGCAGGAGCAGGTTCCGCGCCAGGAGTTGGCTGAGGCTGGGCACCCTGCTGCTGCTTCCAGACCTTGCCACCACGCTCGCCCTGGCCTACCTGGACCCAGCCCGGCCCCGGCGCGGTCGGGCCGTGCCACTCGTCGCCGACCATACCGAACTGGCCTTCCATCTGCTGGCGCAAAACGGGGTTGTCCGGCAACGATGCCTCGGTCAACATCCTGCGGTCGCCGCTAAAATTAAGCGCCTGGTAATAAGAACCTTCGCCCATTGGATTGTGAATATCGCGTGGTATAAAAAAGGATTTTTTAATATTTTTGGTAGTCTCAATGACAGCCGGTTCTGGGCTAAACGATTTTGACTGCATGTTTTCATCGCTTTGCGTGACAGACTTCAAATCAGCCACAAATTGCCGAACCGAATAGTTTTTGTAACCGCCATTCAACTTTGCCGCCTCATTGTATAGATCAGGTATCCTAAAATTGTATCCTCTTGGCGTTGTTTTGGCAACGCCGGATTGAATCATACTTTCGATAGCGGGGAAAATAGCTCTTGAGGCTTCTCTGTAATCCTTGGTATGGACCTTAACATCAGGATCTCTATCGGCTCCTTGAGTCAACCCAGCCTTACGCTGCTGTGGTTTTTGCGCGGCCTGCGGTTTGGCAGTCTTGCCGCTTTGCCCCTGGCGCAAGGCATTTTTCTCTTCTGGAGTAAGCTGCGCAGAAATTTCTTCGATGGCTTCTGTTGGTGCCCCGCTGGCCATCTTCCAGGCAGAGACATAATCACCTGAGGCAATCTTGGATTTGATGGCGTCCGTGTAGGCCTTGAAGCTTCTCTGCGGCTGCTGCGCCTGTTGCCTTTGTCCCTGCTGCTTCCAGACCTTGCCGCCGCGCTCGCCCTGGCCAACCTGGACCCAGCCTGGCCCCGGCGCGGTCGGGCCGTGCCACTCGTCGCCGACCATACCGAATGTAGCTTCCTCAGGCAAGGCCAGTGCCATGGATTGATGCAAGGATTCTTCCAGCGGTGCAGCGTCGGGATCGCTAACAATTTGCGTATGCCAGTTGTCGTGGAGGCCGCGCTGGATTCTCTGAGCTAAATCACCTTCCCTACTTGACTTCTGATAATAGACAATAATTTTCTTGATGCGATCTTCGCCCTCGTTGTAGATAACCCCATTACCATGGACCGTAATGGTGCCCATCTTTTTGTCACGAAAGTAAATATCCAGTTTCATTGTAGTAACTCAATTCCATAGAGCGAACGATAGCGATTGATGTCTTCCTTGAACTCGGCATTGTGCAGTCTTTCCAGTGTGCTGAATTTACCGTCGCCCAGCGCAAATTTTTTCAAGATGCCGGCGCGTCTTTTGTAGTATTCGACTTTCTCTGTCGGAAAACCCATCTTCTGAAAGTAAGCCGCCTTTTGCTCAGTACCTCTAAGCAATGCTGCCACTTGACTTTTGTCGAACTTCTTTTCTTCGGGATAATCTCGACTGCCGCTTTTATGAAGAAACAGATCGCTGCCTAGCATTTCCCTGATTTCTGTTCTATTATTTCCAGTTGTTTGATTCATAAATGTTTCGTTATCAATCTTTAGTAAATGACCGTCTTCAACCATAAAATTGCCTGCATGGTTATCGCCAATATCGTAAAGATAACCGAACAACAAATGCTTGTCAATTTCACTCTCAGGCACATGGTTTTTGAGATCAAACTCTTTGTAGTCTTCTCCTCTCCTTAGTGCTTCAATTCTTGCCTGCATGTCTCCTGAATGCTCGTTTTCTAATTCATACAGACTTTTGCCTTCGCTCCAGTTCGTTAAAACGCCGGTCTTGCCGACGCTGGGTACTGTAGCCCATCTAGCTCTGGGTACAGTCACGCCGTCCGTCATACCCAGGCTGGAAGCCGCGATCTCACCACGCTTTTGTTGATCGTCCAAAGAATCCTTGAAGAAGTAGTCTCTGCCTTCTACGTTAACGCGGCCAATGTCGCCAGTTATGCCGTGCTGAGTTTCACCAAATGCCTTGAACGGCGCTGTTTGCAGCTTCTGCTGGTCGGGCAAAGGATCGTTGAGGGAGGCGAAGCCCTTGCGCGGGGAGGGCGGCTTCACCTTTCCCACGGGCTGGACCGGCTGCTGTGGGGCTGGTCGGCCAGCCGGTGCCGCCGGTCGAGGTGGCAAAGGACGCTGCGGCTGTCCGGGAGAGGCTTCCTTCTTGGGCTGCTGGCCTGGCGTCGGCGGCACGCGCTGCCCGCCGCCGCGCTTCCAGACCTTACCTCCGCGTTCGCCAGTGCGAACAACAATCCAGCCGGGTCCCGGCGCGGTCGGGCCATGCCACTCGTCGCCGACCATACCCAGAAAGACGCCGTCCGCTTCATCGACAGCCAGAGCGACCTCGGCGGCCATGGTAGCCTCGCCGAGGTCATCGGTCTCGTCCAGCGCTCGCTGGAGATAGACGGCGTATTGCCGCAGACGCTGCTTGTCGTTCTGCTGGATAAAGTCGATCATGCGACTCTCCGAATTGCCTCGACAATCCGGCGGACACGATCGTCATGAAGAGACATGGACACACCCGGAGGCGTGGGCGTGCCGGGAAGCGACACGGGGCCAGCAACTTGGTCAGGACGCTCGGGATTGTTGCCGGGGCCGCCCTGCTGGCCTTGTGGGGCGTTCTGGTCGGTGGAGGCTCCCGTGGCGTCCTGGCGTGTCATCTTGAGGATCTTGGGCAACTTGGCCATGAACAAGGCCTGAGGACCGAAGTTCCAGCGCACCAGGGGCCGCAGGACCTGATCGAGGAACAACTCGAGGATGGCGTTGCCGACCTTCTGCTGCTGCATCAGGAACGCCTCCAGGGGCAGCTTGCGGCCCGAGTAGCCACTGCCGGTCTCGGCGGCCTGCTGAAGCTCGGGAGGCACGCCGACGCCGTACCAGATCTGGTCCTGGAGGTACTTGACATAGGCAATGAGCCCGTCGACGTTGATGGTCGACTGCGGCAAGTCCAGCTTCCACTTGGGACCGCCGCCCATCTCAGGCGGGTAGTTCTCCGAAGGCAGGCCGACGCCGGCACCAGCCTTGTACTGCTCGGCGATAAAGCGGGCGATGTCGCGGGCAAAGCGCCGGGGACGACCCTGGGAGTCGAGCGTGGTGCCTGGCGGTCTCTGGCCAGGTCCGGCCTCGACCTGCAAGTCCTCGTCGGGATAGTAGACCACGGGGCCGGCATAGGCGAAACGGTAGACGCCCGTGTCGGTCACGGTCTCGGCGGCGTCCTTCCAGGCCAGCCGCCGCCACGGTCGCCAGGCACCGAGGATCTGGCTCTGGCCGTAGTAGCGATTGTGCCGGGGATTGTGGCCGTACCACAGCCCCTTGGCGGGCACGTCCTCGGTAGCCGTCCACAGGTCGACATCGCCCTTTTCCGCCACGTTCTTGACGCGCACGCCGACCGGCTTGTGTTCCTGGGTCAGGAGATAGACGTCGCGCGGGCTGAACTGGAGGCACTCCTTCCAGCACAGAAGATCGTTGCGAAACTCGTAGTTGTTCTCGACGCCGATCCAGCCGTATTCGTAGCCGCCCTGGATCTTGGGCATGCCATTTTCCCAGAACTTGCGGCAGTGCGCCGTGACAAACTCCTCGACCTGGGAATCCTGGGCCTCGACCTCGATCTCGTCGCCCAGACCGGCCAGCCCGCCCTTGTAATATTCCAGAGCACTTTTGACGATGGGATGGGTGACCATCAACTCGATGTCGCGGAGAATGTAGATCTGCGGTAAGTAACTTGCATCCGTGTACATCGCCCACATGGGCAGGGTAGGCGTGTAGCCGAGGGTCAATGGATCGCCCGTCAGCTTCCTCTCGATGGCCTCCTTGGGGCCTGTGCCATTGCTCGTTGCCACGTCTGGAGGCATGCTAGTTCCCTAACGGCTTGTCCACGGGGATGCCGCCGACCATGTCGGGGGCCGGCTTAAGGTTGCTCACGGCGTTCCAGTCCGGGAAGGAGACCATGGGCGGAAGACCGTCTTCGGGAAGTTGCTGGTCGCCAGCAATGTGGTTGGCTAGGTTGTCCGGCGGCGGCTCGTCAAGCCAGGGCGGCACGGTCACGTAGTACCACAGATCCCACTTGGCGTTGTACATGGGCACGCCGTTGAAATTGGCCGTGACCCAGTTGGCGGCATACTGCCTCTCAGCGGGGAAAGCCGCGACGCCGGCCACCGTGCGCAGACCGGGGATGGGTACTCTGAAGCCCATGCGCGCCGCGTAGCCGCGCAGCTTGAAAATATAGGTCGAGGTGGCCATCCTCTGGACGACATCAGTAAAATTGCTAACCGAGATGGTGTTGATGCCATACTCGTTCTCGGGGAAGTCGTCGTCGTCGAGATAACCGCTGGACAGAGTATCGACGCCCATCTCGTCAAGTCTCTCCAAAGTTCCTCCTGAGATGGGGTTATTTTCCAAGGTAGCCCGCTGTCCGGGTCGCTTTCTGGCCCACTGCTTCGCTCGCTGTGCCTGCTGCGCTTGCTGCGTCTGGAGAACGCGATTTGCCCCGCTGCTGCTCGTCTGCGGCAGCGGCTTATGCAGCGCCAGGCCGGCGTCGAGGACCACCTCGATCCAGCAGTTGTAAATCACCCAGCTATTTTCCGGCTCGACAAGGTAAGGAAAGCGTATCTGGCCCTCGGGCGAGCGCTGGGCGTCAAAGTTGTTGACGCCCGACTGAGCGCTGCCCACAATACCAGGCCGCAGACCCATCGCCCGGTTTTCGTCATTGAAGATGTTGAAAGCATTTGGCATTAACTACTCCCCATATCCACAATCACGTCCGAGTTCGGCGAAAAATCATTGACCAGCCAGCTGCGCCAGTTGGTCACGTCCTCGATGGACAGACGCCAGACATTTTCACCGCCTGAATCTGGGTCAAACCGCCAGACGCCGCAGGCTTGCATGACCGAGGCGAAGTTGCAAGCTAGAAACCAGCTAGCCTCGAAAGTAATGGTCTTCGAGTCATCGTGCATGCCTTCGTCGAGGCCGAAGGCCGTCAAGATGGCCTTGTGTTTCTTGCTCTCCCAGATCTCCTGGCGCTTCTTCTGGAAAAGGTTCCGGTAGAAATTAACCGGGTCGGCGTAAAAAAGGCCAGGATTGAAATCCGCCTGCGGCACGGGCTCGGGATCGGGAATCTCCACCTGGGGATTATTCTTGTTAGCCGGACTGTTGAAGCCAAGTTGACTGTAGCGCATGCGCCACCACAGAAGATAGGCAAAGGCAAAATAGGCCAGCCGACGCGGCTTGTCTTTTCGGATCGTGTAGGTCACCGACAGAGAACAGGTCCACTTGGCCAAACCGCCCTTGCCCGAATGGGAATGCAAAGTAAAGCGGCCGTGCGCTGTCGTCGCTCCGGGCGGCAGTCCCATGGGCGGCAACTCGTCGGCGACGATCTCCCAGTCCATGGTACGCTGATCTCTCGAGATGGGAAAGCTGCGCCGCGTGATCTTAAAGCGCGTCTGATCGATGGCACCGATTATCTGTTCCATGAAGCGCTGACGGTAGGAGTCGACGCTATCGGGTATAGTGCGATCGAGTTGCTGGTTGCGCGTTATGGGAATCTCCAGCGTACCGCGCAATTGTAGCTGTGTGTAGCCATCCGCATCGTAGACAATCGAGGTCTCAAAATTGAACTGCAAGACCGGCCCGGTCCCGGCACTACCCCCTCCGCCCGGAAGCTGCACGAGGTTCTTGGGCAGAGATCTGCCGCCCGTGAGAACACGCTGGCCCGGAGGCCCGCCAACGCCGCCTTTTAGCTCGCGGCGAATGCCGTACTCAGAAATATGGAACGTCACCCGAAACACGCAGTGGGCGCTTCGTCCCTGGCCCAAAGGCTCGAACTCAAGGACCTCGGGAATGGGTCCCCATGCCACATCACGGAAGCCGAGACCTTGCGTGGGATTGACCACAAAGTTATTACCAAAACCACGTCCGGTGTAGACCAGCATGCCACCCTGTAGCTCGAGGAGGCTGCGCATGTTGTCGAAGACATCGTCGATCGTCTGAGCGCTGAAAGGCAAGGTGACCACGCCCACTGCCTCCAGCAGATATTCCACGTACTTGATCGTGCGGTTGGCGTTGTCCTTCTGCGGCTTGCCCGAAATTTTCGTATGGTACAAAGATGAAAATGTTACACCATTATATGATAATGTACCAATATCTGGCAACGAAGCTAAACCCGTATCAAAGGGGAATTCTGTAATCGTTGCCATTGACTTAACCTCCTTTGTTGCGTACAACAGTGACTAGCGGGTAGCTTTACTCTACCCGCTAGTCAACATAACCCGTTTCATGAGAACGAGTCATGCCTAAAAGTAAGATTACCGATCCAATCATCCCTTTTCCAGAGGAAATCAATCGAAACCATTTTGCATCCTGGCTCTCTGGATTCGTTGACGGAGAAGGCCATTTTGGTATTCGTGCTGGATACATAAAAAATAATTGTCAATATGGATGCTTGGAAACATTTTTCAAAATAACTCTTCGTGATGACGATTCAGAGATAATTGAAAAAATCCAATCATATTTTCAATGTGGCCTAGTCAGGAGACGTCCATTTCAAGGCAAAATTAAAGTAATTAACAAAAACGATCAAATTACATTTAGCGTTAATGCCATATCAGACTTACATAATATCTTGTTGCCTCATTTCGACAACTATCCTTTACAGGCAAAGAAAGCATACGATTATATTATTTGGAAACAAGCTGTCATTTTGCTTTTTTCTGCATTGGGTCGCAAACGACAAAGTACTAGAGATAAAGGTTTTCTACCAAAATACACTAAAGAAGAACGAAATTATTTTCATTACCTTCACAAACTCATGATAGAACAACGTAAATACAAACAAAATAAAATTAAGCCTAACATAAAACCTCTTAGAGAAACCTGCATCAAGCCTGCGCAATTGTTATTTGATTTTTCGTAGTTGTTATGCCCCAAACCCGCCGCCGGGAAACTGCGCCAAACTCGCCTCAATTTGATCGAGCCAGTCGAGAGGGGGTTCCTCGTCCTTCTTGGCCATCTTGCCCAGCAAGTTGATGACCAGCTTGAACCCATTCCAGATGATCGGAAACAGTACGCTGAGGGCAACGTCGATAAACTGCATTACCGTGCCCCAATCGATCGACGAGAGTATATCGACGACACCCTCCATGGCTTCCATAAGTTTCTGCACAATCGGCTCGACGGCCTCCATGAACTTTACCTTGAGATCTTCTACCTTCTGCTGGAGGTCGCTGCGCGTCTTGATGTATTGCACTAGCGTGTCCTGTGACTCGCCAGCACGGCGGATATCTCCCATAACCTGGCGCATCTCAGCCTGAGCCTGGGCCTGAGCAATGCCCGCATTGTACTGCCCATAGCGATCGGCCATGGCCGTGAACTGGTCCATCATCTGACTCATAATCGCTATCGTGGCCCCACCGACGCGCACCAACTCGCCGAACATAAAGAGCGCGGGAGAGATGGCAAAGGTCAGATCGCCGAACGTGTTGGCCAGACTGTCGCCGGCATTCTCCATGGTCGAGCCGAAATTCCTGGCGAATTCCTCGGGTGCCTCCGAGGCCGATAGCATCATGGTGGCGAAATCTCCTGCGGCATGCATGGCACCGACCATGGCATCGGCCATCATCTTGGCGGCCTTGGAGACCGTCTCGATGGCTGCAATGGCCGCACCCACGGGGCCGGTTGCCGCCATCATACTGGCAGCGCCGCCAGCCGCCCCGCCCATCATCCCGCCGGATTTCGAGAGCATGCCGAGGATCTGCTGGAGCGGGTCTTCGGCACCTGCGCCGCCTCCCCTTCCGCCGCCCCTTCCGCCGCCTCCGCCGCCTTGCTGGTTGACTACAAAGACCGGCAAAGGAAGAGGATGAACAATCTCGACCGGCTCGACGACCTGGACCTGCGTCGGCTGCGCCCCCTGGTAGGTCGGGAACTGCGCGTAATTGGCAACGGTAACCGGCACGGGCAAGGGACCGACTATCTGTACGGGCTGGAAGTTACTGACCTCGTAGACCGGCAGAGGCAACGGACCAATAAGCTTTACATCAAAAAAATTAGCTAAATCGATAACTTCCAGCGGGTGGGGAGAAACCACATCAACAGACTGGATGGCCGGTGGCGTCGGCGTTGGCGTCGGCGTACCGCCAGCCCCGCCCGGCGCGCCTTGTGTTCCTTGCGCAGCCTCGACAAGAATTCGGAGGATTGCTTCATCGGCCACAAAACAACTCCACTAAGTTGTCGAGAAGGGCACGTTGTAGGTCGTGCTAGCCACCACATGCGTGTAGGGCAGAAGAACCAACTCCAGCGGCATCTCGCGCACCTTTGAGGTCATGAGCATTTCCGTGTTGGTGTTGGGCGCGAACCCGGAGTTGGACGCCGTCAAGGTCGCCGGCATCGTTGGCGGATTGCCGAGGATAGCCGTCAGAAGCAGCGTGTCGTTGTAAGAAGTCCAGCGCGTGCCAATGAGGCCTAGGTGAGGGTTAAGGTCCGTGGCTCCCGCGCCCACAGCCGTGGTATTGCCAAACTCCTGCAAGATCGACAGGAGGCCGGTCTTGTTCGCCTCCAGACCACGCAGACGAATGCGCCAGTTCTGCCCCCGGTAGATGGCCTCGACCAGGGTCATGCCATAGGCGTCGGACAGGTTGACCTCCTGGCCAGCCAAGGTGGCCTGGAGGACATAACCGTCGTCGTTGAGCGTGCCAATGGGATATGCTTTCCAGGAACCCAGGTATGGCCCGCTCACGGGAACTATCAGTCCGGTCGCCATAAGAAATTACGTCGCTTCGGACGCCTCCCGTTTGGTCGCCTGCGCGCCCTGTTCCTTTTGGCGCTGGAAATGAGCCTTCGCCTCGGCTGAGGCCAAACATTCAGGACAGTTAACCGCGTTGATATTCTCGGAACGCAGCAAAAGATGGATGCCGTCCGAACGCACCTCGGGCAAGACGCTCTGCCGTCCCGGCTGGCAAGCAATGCGGCCCTTGACGCCGCCCATGACAATAGAGCCCCTGGTACAGAGAACCTCGCCTCGCGGCGTCTCGATCGGCCCTTGCTCGTCGAGGATCATCCAGTGAATGCGCACCTTCTTCAGGTCCGATCCGGGCAACATCTTGATATGAATGGCGCGCATGATTCTCTCACGAGTAGTAGGCAATGGCCTGGGGGCCACGGCGGCAGTTGACAAACTGAATCTCGCTCTTGAGACCCAGTTGCAGGTCGTCTTCCGGCTCAGCGTTGAACCACTCCGCGCCGACAAAGACCGGCGTCTCCATGGTGCCAAAACGAGCCGGTTCGGAGAAGCCATAAACGACCGAAACCTCAGGCATCATGGAAAGAAGGTTCTGGTTAGCCTCGGCCATCATAACCCAGTCCATGTGAAAGAAGCTGATCAACTTATTGGCCCGGCGGTTGAAGCCGATCTCCTCGGCTACCTGGCTGGCCAGCAGCTGATCGCCAATACGGTCGAGCGCGTAACCCATCACGCGCATTGTCAGGGTCAAGGACCAGTCGTAGAACTCGTTGAGCGCGTTCTGCATGTCGCTCTCAGCGGTCTTCTGGTGGACCGCCACAAACACATTGCCGCAGCGCGGCGGCGGATGACCGTCCGGCATGATCTCGCAGGAGGCGTAATCATAGGGGAAACTCGTCCGCAGTGCATTCCGAGCCGCGAAGAGAAGCGCATCAATAATAACGCACCTCTCTCTCCAGCTGGATAGCCGCCTCCTCGGCCGAGACGCCCAGACAGCCCGTGATGGCCGTGAAGGCGAAGTAAGCCTCAACGGTTGACAAGGGTCCCAGGTCCACCGGGCTACCGGCAAAGCCGGTCTTCGACAAGGCCATGAGCCGCCGGAGAACATCACGGCGGCGCAAGCAAGCCACGCTCTCGGGCACGCCGCGCGACAGCCGGGACAGAATGGCCATGACGTCCTTGCGGTTGTCCAATCCGTCAAAAGACCCGAATTGTCCACTATCGCGGATCATGGCGACAGATCTCGATCAAGCCGTTCGTTGGCACGCTCGGTAGCCAAGCGCTGCGCCTCCTCCTCGGTGTAACCGGCCTGCTTGCACAACTTGAGCAGATGGTCGGCGTCCTGGTTGCCGCCGATACTGGGATCATGCAGCATGCGCCAGGCCTCGGCTGTCTGCAAGAGATCCCATAGTATGCTGGCGCGAAAATCGTCTATTCCGACAAGACCAATCTCGTGGAACTCTCGGGCGAGGATGGCTCGGCGAGCGCCGATTTTATGGCGAAAAAACGCTGAAGCTCCTTGCTGGTCTCAAAGACCGTCTTAACGAACTCCAGCGCCTCGGCCATGGACAAGCTCGGGTCCTCGAAGAGAATCTTGACAAAGTCCCAGCAGGCGTTGTTGTACAGCGCAATGCGCTCGCGCGGCACCTTGCCCGTGGCCTCGTCGCGGTACTCGCAGTCGATGGCCGTCAGCTGGTTGGACACCTCGATGATGTCCAGTTTCTTCTTCTTGACATTGGGGTCCTTGGGGTCGCCAAAGCAAATGGTGCGCATGCCCTTGCGACCGATAACGATCAGGTCATCTCCGTTCTTTTCCGACATGTGCTATCTCCGTAGTACGTGCTGGATGATGTCAACCGCCCCTTCCCGTGCCTGCTTGAGTAGCTGCTGCCACCACACTCCCGGCCACTGGCTGGGCTGCGCCCACAGGCGTCTTTGCGGCAAGGGCGGCTTTTTGGCCGGACGGCCTTCGTGGTG
>Ga0066903_100005218_pt1 | contig 11217 bp, 9 predicted proteins | sample PanSoiMetaGPlot1_FD_67491 | JGI IMG/M metagenome (GOLD analysis project Ga0066903, IMG submission 67491) | Tropical forest soil microbial communities from Panama analyzed to predict greenhouse gas emissions - Panama Soil - Plot 1 (version 2) | ecosystem: Environmental > Terrestrial > Soil >...
TAGCACTGCAGGCTGCCGCTCCGCGGGCGGAGCCTGGCGCGGCGGGTGCGGCGTGGCCGGTTCGGCGCGCAGACGTGGGCGCGCGGGTGTATAGGCGGCGGCCGTGACAGCATCGAGCGCGATGCCGCTGCTCTCGATCGCCGACCTGAGCATCCGCTTCGGCGGCGTTTCCGCGCTGGACCACGTCTCGTTCGACGTTGCCGCCAACCAGATCGTCGGCCTCATCGGGCCGAATGGTGCTGGTAAGACCAGTCTCTTCAACTGCATCAGCCGGCTGTACCAACCCTCAGCCGGCATCATCCGTTTCGACGACCACGAGATCCTCCGCCTGCGGCCTCACCACGTCATCCGCCTGGGCATCGCCCGTACCTTCCAGAACGTGGCGTTGTTCGGGCGCATGAGCGTGCTGGACAACATCCTGGTGGGCGACCACGCGCGCATTCGCTCGAACACCTTCTCCTCCGCCCTGCGCCTGCAACCAGCGCGTCGCGCGGAGCGCGAGGCGGTAGACCGCGCGCTGCAGGCGCTGGACATCGTGGACATGCGCCACCACGCGCACACGCCGGCCGCCGCCTTGCCGTTCGCCATCCAGAAGCGGGTGGAGCTGGCGCGAGCCCTCGTGTCGCAGCCACGCTTGCTGATGCTCGACGAGCCGGCCGGCGGACTCAACCACACCGAGGTCCGCGACCTCAGCGAGCTCATCAGGCGGATCCGCGCGGAGTATCAGCTGACCATCCTGCTCGGCGAACACCACATGAACCTGGTGATGAGCATTTCGCACCAGGTGGTGGTGCTGAGCTTCGGCCGCAAGATCGCCGAAGGCGCGCCTGACGAGGTCCGCAACGACCCCTCCGTCATCGAAGCCTATCTGGGGACGTCGAATGCCGCTGCTTGACCTGGCGCAGGTGACAGCCGGCTACGGCCACCGCCGCGTGCTGCATGAGGTCGACCTCAGCGTGGACGAGGGCGAGATCGTGGCGATCCTGGGCGCCAACGGCGCGGGCAAGACCACCACGTTGCGGGCGATCTCGGGCGTCATTCACCGTGTCGGCCAGATCACGTTTCTGGGCCGATCCTTGCTCGGGAGCAGCGCGTCGGATACGGCGCGGCTTGGCATTGCGCATGTCCCGGAGGGCCGCGGGACGATGGGTCAGCTGACCGTCGCCGAAAACTTGCAGCTTGGCGCGTACGTGCGGCGCGACCGCGCCATCGCTACCGACATGGACCGCGTGTTTTCGTATTTTCCGGTGTTGAAGGAGCGGCGCCGCCAGTACGCCGGGACGTTGAGCGGCGGCGAGCAGCAGATGCTGGCTATTGCTCGAGCCATCATGGCGCGCCCGAAGCTGGTCCTCCTCGACGAACCGTCGCTCGGCCTGGCGCCGCTGGTGGCCAGGAGCATTTTCGAGTTGATCGGCAGCATCAACCGAGACCTGCGGACGGCGGTACTGCTGGTGGAGCAGAACGCCGTCGCCGCTCTCGACATCTCGCATCGCGCCTATGTGCTGGAGGCCGGCCGCGTCGCCGTCAGCGGCGCAAGCGCCGAACTGAGAGCCCACGACCGCGTCCGACGGTCGTACCTGGGGTATTGACCAGTGCGCGAGTTCCTGGAGCAGGTCATTGCCGGAATCGCCGCGGGTGGCATCTACGCCAGCCTGGCGTTAGCCCTGGTGCTCATCTATCGCGCGATGGGCCTGATCAACTTCGCCCAGGGCGAGTTCGCCATGTTCACGGCCTTCATCTGCTGGGCCCTGCTGCAGGGCCCGCAGGTGCCCTTTGCCCTGGCCCTGGCCATTTCGGTCGCGGTTGGCTTTGTGGGTGCGTTGGCCATCGAACGCGTCGTCGTCCGGCCGTTCGAGCGCGGCTCGCCACTCGTCATCGTGATCGTGACCCTGGCCCTGTTTGAGATCGTCAACTCGGTGGCCGGTTTCGTCTGGGGCTACACGCCGCGTTCCTTCCCGTCGCCGTTCCCAGCCCGACCGGTCGATATCGGCGGTATTCTGATTTCGATTCAGGACGCGGCGGTCATCGGCGTGAGCCTGCTGACGCTGGCGCTGCTGTACGTCCTGTTCGACCGGACCAAGCTCGGCCTGGCCATGCGCGCGGCGGCCCTGTATCCGGACGTCAGCGAGCTCCTCGGGATACGCACCGGGGTGATGCTCGGACTGGGCTGGGGCCTGGCGTCAGCCGTTGGAGCAATGTCGGGTATCCTGGTCGCGCCGCGCATCCTGCTGGAGCCGAACATGATGCAGGGCGTCATCATTTACGCCTTCGCCGCCGCCGTCATGGGCGGCATCGACAGCCCGGTTGGCGCGGTGGTTGGCGGCCTCGCACTGGGCGTCATGCTGGCATTGATCGGCGCTTACCTGCCGGCGCTTGCGGATCTGCGCCTGGCATTGTCGCTGCTGTTGATTGTGGTCCTGCTGGTGGTCCGCCCGTCGGGTCTGTTTGGCCAGCATCAGGCGCGCCGCGTCTGATCGGGTAGCAAGGGCGAGTGCTCGAAACTATTCCTGTCCGCGCCGACGAGCAGTTCTCGCTACCGCGCGTGACCGACTTCCTCACGGCGGCTGGAGTCCGCGGCTTCGATCCGTCGCGACTGGAGGTGGAGCAATTCCCCGCAGGTCACTCCAACCTCACCTATCTCCTGCACGCCGGCGACTGGGAAGCGGTCCTGCGGCGACCGCCGCTTGGCCCGGTTGCGCCGCGCGCCCACGACATGACCCGCGAGTTCCACATCCTGGAGCGCCTTCATCCCGTGTTTCCGCTCGCTCCGCGACCACTGGTCCTGTGCGAAGACCTGGACGTGATCGGCGTGCCATTCTACGTCATGGAGCGGCGCCGCGGAGTGGTTCTCGACCAGGAGTTTCCGCCGGACTGGCAAGCGGACGAAAACCTCCATCGCGCCATCTCCGAATCTCTCGTGCGCGTCCTCGTCAACCTGCACGCGGTGGACTGGCGGTCGGCCGGTCTCGACGCGGTGGGCAGACCCGACGGCTATATGCAGCGTCAGGTGAGCGGCTGGATCGAGCGCTACCAACGCTCGCGGACGGCCGACGTCCAGGATGTCGAGTCGCTTTCAGCCTGGCTGCTGGATAACTTGCCTGAGTCGCCGCCCGCGACGGTCATCCACAACGACTACAAGCTCAACAACGTTCTCCTTGACCCGACAGATCCGCGCCGCATCGTCGCCGTGCTCGATTGGGAGATGGCGACAGTCGGCGATCCTCTGTCGGACCTCGCCTCACTGCTCGTCTACTGGACTGAGCCTGGCGAGTCCGAGATGATGGGCGGCCTGAAGGCGGTCACCGGCGAGCCGGGCTTCGCCACCCGCGCGGAGATCCTCGAGATGTACGCGGCCTGGAGCGGCCGCGACGTGTCACGACTGGATTGGTACCTGGGGTTTGCCTACTTCAAAATCGGCGTGATCTGCCAGCAGATCTACTACCGCTGGTTCAAGGGCCAGACCCACGATGAGCGTTTCTCCGGTCACGGCGCCGTCGCCGCCAACCTGATCCACAGGGCGGCGCACGTGGCCGGACTCCGCGCTCCATCGGTGTAGCGCGCCTCCGGCGCCCCGATCGCGCAAGCCCCGAAACATACCAATCAGTCATCGTCCGCCGGGGGGCCTGGTGGCCTCGGAGTGGTCCGTTCACGGTCACTCGCCTCGTGCTGCGCTTCCTCAACCATCATGGTGATCTGCGAGCCGTACTTGTCGGCAACTTTGTCGAGCACTGCGCCGCACGCTTCGCACACACCTTCGTCGTGCGCCGGTACGCCCGGCGTACCGACCTGGATGTGATCGGTCACGCGCTCGGCATCCACCGTCCCGCATACTCCACACCTGGTCGCGTTGCTCGCCTCGGGCGCATGTCGCTGCAGCCGAACCACCGTCATCACGTCCTCCAACAGGTTTTGATTGTGACCGCGTGGCACACCATCGTGCGAACAGGCCTGTGCGCGCTCCCCCATCGGAGCCGCCCCTGGGCCATGGAGAGCGCACTTCGCATGCCACGCCTCGGCCCGGCCTGCACGCACGGCTCTATCGATCCTGGGCGTCAGACCAGGACGAGCTCGGTGCCGGCGCGCTGGATTGCGGCGCGAGCCTCGCCGGGCAGGTCAGTGTCGGTGACGATGGTGTGGAAGCTGGTGAACGGGGCGACCTTGATGAAGCCCGAGCGCTGCCACTTGCTCGAGTCGGCGACCAGGATCGCCTGGCGGGCCGCCTTGAGCATGCCGCGCTTGACGCGGGCGATCTCCGAAGATGTATCGGTGGCGCCTGCCTCCAGCTCGACCGACTGGGCGCCGAGGAACACTTTCTGCACGACGACTGCTTCCAGGCCTTGCTCGGCCATGGTCCCGTGGGTGCTGAACGTCTCGTAATTCAGGTTGCCGCCCAGCAGGACGACGCGCACATCGGGCATCGACCGCAGCTCGAGGGCAATGTTGAGGGCGTTGGTGACAACGGTGAGCTGGCCGATCTCACGCAGATGCGGGACCATCTGAACAGTGGTGGTACCGGCATCCAGGATGATGGTGTCGCCCGGACTGACCAGGCGCGCCGCGGCCTGGCCGATGCGCGCCTTGGCTTCGGGGTGCAAGGCCGAGCGCTGGTCGAAGGCGATCAGCCCGCTGGCGGCCTGGTGCGGGGCGACCGCGCCGCCCCGGTCGCGCAGGAGCGCACCCAGCTGCTCGAGCTGCTCCAGGTCGGCGCGGATGGTGACGGCGGAAACGCCGAACTGCTCGGCCAGGTCTTCGACGCGCACAGCGCCCTGCTGGCGGACGAGGTCGGCGATGCGGGTGCGGCGGTCGCGCATGAGCAGTGCCTTCGGTGGCCTGCCGTTGATCATCACTCCGACTATACATGGCAAGTAAACGAAAGTCCATCGTAAGTGTCGCGGGAGACTCGCGAGGCGGGCTCGACGCGGGTGCGCGCGCACTGTTTGGGGCCAACAAAGGAGGTTGAGAGCAAGGAGACGCCGCGGCCTGGCACGCTCCGAAATCACTTCGCAAGCGTATTGACAATATACGAAAGTCAGTGATAGCATGCGAAAGAGCACAGTCTCACACCCTCGGGAGCACGTGGCATGAAACACATCGCGGCCGTAACCGCCGGCACAGGCGGTCCTCACACTCGTCTCGCGGCGGCAGCCCTGCGCAAGACCGCCGAAAGCATGGACCTCGAGCTTGCCGTCGAGTTGCAGGAACCCACAGGCACGCGGGACGCCCTCCTGCCGCAGACTATCGCCGACGCCGACGTCGTTCTGGTCGCCGCCGACGTCGCCCTGAACACCAGTCGCTTCGCCGGCAAGCCCGTCTACCAGACCCGCACCTCCGAGGCCATCCGCCACTCGCGCGCGGTGCTCGAGGCGGCCCTCGGCAGCGCAGGCGGCTCGCTCGGGGTGGCCGCCGCAAGCGCGTTGTCCGCGCCGGCGGGCGGCGCCAGCAACGGCGTCCCGACAGGCGCCACGGGGGCGACGGCCGTGGCCGCGCGCACGAGTGAACCACCACAGCCGGCCACCAGCAGCACGGCCGCGGCTGACGGCGCAACCCGCGCGGGGGGCACCACGAGCGCGGGCGGCGGAGCCAAGCGCCTGGTGGGCATCACCTCCTGTCCGACCGGCATCGCCCACACCTTCATGGCCGCCGAGGCGTTGCAGAAAGCCGCCACCCGTCTCGGCCACACCATTCGTGTCGAGACTCAGGGCTCGGTCGGCTCCCAGAACACGCTCACCCCGCAGGACATCGCCGCCGCCGACGCGGTCATCATCGCCGCCGACACCAAGGTGGATACCAGCCGTTTCGGCGGCAAGCCCGTCTACATGGCCAGCACCAAGCAGGCCATCCACGATGGACAGGCACTGGTCACCGCCGCTCTGGCCCAGCCAGCCCCGGCCGCCAGCGGCGGGTCGCGCGGCTCCAGCCTGGCCGAAGACGTCGAGCGCGCCAAGGCCGAACGCTCCGCCCGTCGTACCGGCCCGTACAAGCACCTGATGACGGGCGTGTCCTACATGCTGCCTGTGGTGGTCGCCGGCGGCCTGGCGATCGCCCTGGCATTCGCGATCGGCGGCATCTACGCCGGTGACCAGCAGGGCACGCTGGGCGCCGCGCTGATCCAGATCGGCAGCAAGACTGCCTTCAGCCTCTTTGTGGCCATCCTGTCGGCGTTCATCGCCTACTCGATCGCGGACCGCCCGGGCATCGCGCCGGGCCTCGTCGGCGGCATGCTCGCCCAGAACCTGGGCGCGGGCTTCCTGGGCGGTATCGTCTCAGGCTTCCTGGCGGGCTATCTCACCGCCTACCTGGCGCGCACGATCCGCCTGCCGCGCAACCTCGAAGGCCTCAAGCCCGTGCTCATCCTGCCGTTCCTGGGCACGATTATCGTCGGCCTGCTGATGATTTTCGTCATCGCTCCGCCCGTCCAGGTCGTCCTGACGGCGCTGACCGACTGGCTCAAGGGCATGCAGGGCACCAACGCGCTCCTCCTTGGCGTGCTGTTGGGCGGCATGATGGCCTTCGACATGGGCGGACCGGTCAACAAAGCCGCCTACACCTTCAGCGTCGGCCTGCTGGCCAGCAGCGTCTACACGCCCATGGCCGCGGTGATGGCCGCCGGCATGGTCCCGCCGCTCGGGCTGGCAGTCGCCGCGTTCCTGTTCAACGACCGCTTCGACGAAGAGGAGCACGAGGCCAAGAGCGCCGCGGCTGTCCTGGGCCTGGCGTTCATCACCGAGGGCGCCATCCCGTTCGCGGCCAAGGACCCGTTCCGCGTCATCCCATCGCTGGTGCTCGGCTCGGCTGTGACGGGCGGCCTGTCGATGCTGTGGAACGTCCAACTGCTGGTACCGCACGGTGGCGTGTTCTCGATGCTCATCCCGGGCGCCGTCAGCAATCCGCTCGTGTACCTGGTCGCGATCCTGGCCGGCACCTTTGTGACCACGGCGGCGCTGTTCGTCCTCAAGCGACCCGTCGCCGTCGAGAGCCTGAGCCCGGCAGCGACCGCGGCCGCAAGCGCCTGAGCCGGTCGGGCCAGTAACGAGGAGCGCACCATCATGCAGCTAACATCCGCGGACATCCGCCTCGGCGCCCAGGCCAGGAACAAGGAAGACGCCATCCGCCAGGTAGGGGCGCTGCTGGCGACCAACGGCAACGTTGCGCCGGGCTACATCGACAGCATGCTCGGCCGTGAGCAGCAGGCCAACACGTACCTCGGTCACGGCATCGCCATCCCGCATGGCATGCCGCAGGACCGCGAACTGATCCGTCGCACGGGCATCGCCGTGATGCAGGTACCCGCTGGCGTCACCTGGAACGCGGGTGAGACCGTCCACCTCGTGGTCGGCATCGCCGCCCGTTCGGACGAGCACCTGCAGGTGCTCGCCAGCCTGACCGACGTGCTGGACGATCCCGCGCTGGCCGACCGCCTGGCGACGACTCCCGACGCGGCCGAGATCGTCGCCAGCCTCAGCCGCCGCGGCGCCAGCCCCGCCGGCGCGGCGGTCGAGGATCTCGCCGGCGCCCAGTCCGTACAGGTGGTGATCGGTGGCTCGACCGGTTTGCACGCGCGGCCGGCGACGATGTTCGTCGAGGTCGCCAGCCGGTTTGCCTCCGAGATTCGGGTCCAGCACGACGGCCGCGGCGCCAACGGCAAGTCGCTTGCGTCACTGCTGAAGCTCGGCGTCGAGAGCGGCCAGCCGATCCACATCCTCGCCCTGGGGGCTGACGCCGATGCCGCGCTGAGCGCTCTCCGCGAGGCTGTCGAGAGTGGTCTCGGCGACGAAGAGACGCCCGAGCAGACCGCGACCGGCGAACGACTCTGGGCGCCCGTCGCCAGCTCGCGCGCCATCGTGGGTGTGCCGGGCTCACCCGGCCTGGCCATCGGCCCACTGGCCCAGTTCAAGCACACCCGCGTGGTCGTCGCCGACAACCCGCGCGATCTTGACGTCGAAAAGCAGCACCTGCGGGAAGCTCTGGAGACCGCTCGCGAGCAGCTCGACAGCATCTACACACAGGTCAAGGGTCGCGCCGGCAGCAACGAGGCCGCGATCTTTCGCGCCCACCAGGCGCTGCTGGCCGACCCCGACCTGCTCGACGACGTGCACGCCCGCGTCGAAGACGGCCACAGCGCAGCATGGGCCTGGCAGCGGGCCGTCGAGACGCGCGTCAGCGACGTGCAGCAGCTTGGCAACGCGCGTCTGGCCGGGCGCGCCGCCGACCTGCACGACGTCGGCCAGCGCGTGCTGCGGCTGCTGGCCGGCACTGAGGACTCCGAGCCCATGCTGCCCGACGAACCGGTAATCCTGGTGGCCGAGGATCTGACGCCGTCAGACACCGCCAAACTGGACCCGCGCCGGACACTTGGCCTGTGCACGGTGGGCGGCGGTCCGACATCGCATACCGCGATCATCGCCCGCTCGCTGGGCATCCCCGCCATCGTCGGCGGCGGCGCAACCCTGCTCGAGCAGCCCGACGGGAGCATCTGCATCCTGGACGGCTCGGCGGGGGCGCTGTACCTGGACCCGACCGAGGCAGACCTGGCCTCGGCAAGGCAGGCCCAGCAAGCGCTTCAGAGTCGCCGCGACGCGGAAGACGAGGCCCGCGACGAGCCAGCGCTGCTGCTCGACGGACACCGCGTCGAGGTGGTGGCGAACATTGGCCGTGCGCCCGAAGCCATGCAGGCCCTCGAGGCCGGCGCCGAAGGCGTGGGCCTGCTGCGGACCGAGTTCCTGTTCCTGGGGCGTACGGAAGCGCCGTCCGAGGAGGAGCAGTACGCCGCGTACGCCGAGATGGTCGGCGCCCTGAATGGCCTGCCGCTGGTCATCCGCACGCTGGACATCGGCGGCGACAAAGCCGCGCCATACATTGTCACGCCTGCCGAGACGAACCCGTTTCTGGGAGTACGCGGCATCCGCCTGTGCCTGCGCCAGCCGGACCTCTTCCGTACCCAGCTGCGGGCCATCTATCGCGCATCGCAGCTCGGACCGGTGCTGATCATGTTCCCCATGATCGCCAGCATCGAAGAGCTGCGGGCTGCTCGAGAATTCGCCGAGCAGGTGCGACAGGAAGTCGGAGCGGCGCCGGTGGAGATCGGCATGATGGTCGAAGTGCCGTCGGCGGCGATGATGGCCGATGAGTTCGCTGCCGAGGTCGACTTTTTCTCGATCGGCACCAACGACCTGGCGCAGTACACGCTGGCGATGGACCGCCTGCACCCCAGCCTCGGGGCGCAGGTGGACGGGCTGCATCCGGCCGTGCTGCGCTTGATCCAGCGCGTGGTCCAGGCCGCCGAGCCCGTCGGGACCTGGGTGGGCGTGTGCGGCGGTATCGCCGGCGAGCCGCTCGGTGCGCTGATCCTGACTGGGCTGGGTGTGGCCGAGCTCAGCATGAGCATACCCAGCGTGGCGGCCGTCAAAGCCCGCCTGCGTCAGGTGTCGCTGGCACAGACGAAGGTGCTGGCGCAGCAAGCTCTTGCATGCTCGACCGCGGCTGAGGTCCGCGGGCTGTCGCTGCCCGTTGGCCCAGTACGGGTGGCGGCATGAGCGCGTGTGAGGTGGTCACGCTGACCCTCAATCCCGCCATCGACGAGACCATCACGGTGCCCGGCTTCGCGGCCGGCGCCGTGAATCGCGTCGAACGCGTGCGTCAAGATCCCGGCGGTAAGGGCGTGAACGTGGCATCGGCGCTGGCCGATGCCGGCCACCGTGTGGCGGTCACGGGCTTCCTGGGGCGCGACAACGCCGTGCCGTTCGAGACGCTCTTCGCGGCCAAGGGCATCGACGACCATTTCGTACGCATTGCTGGCCGGACCCGCGTGGGCATCAAGATCGTCGATCCGATCCAGCACCAAACCACCGATCTGAACTTCCCAGGTCAAGCCCCGAGCACGGCTGACTGCGCCGAGCTCGTCACGCGCCTGGAAGGGCTGGACACAGCGTGGGTCGTCATGGCCGGCAGCGTGCCGCCGGGCGTGCCGACTGAGATCTACGCTGACCTTGTCAGCCGCGTGCGGGCCCAGGGTCGGCGGGTGGTGCTGGACACCAGCGACGCAGCTCTTCGAGCCGGGCTGGGCGCGCTTCCGAACGTCGCCAAGCCGAACGTTCACGAGCTGGAGGGTGTGGCGGGTGCGCCGCTGCCGGACCGACAGTCAGTCCTGGCCGCGGCGCGGCGGTTGGTGGAGATGGGCATCGACCTGGTGGTGGTCTCCATGGGCGGCGAGGGAGCCTGCTTCGTCACCCGCGAGGAGCTGGTGGTCGCGCGACCGCCGAAGGTAGACGTTCACAGTACCGTCGGCGCCGGCGACGCCCTGGTAGCTGGCCTGGTCGCGGCCCACCTGCGCGGGCTGGGGCTCACGGAAACCGCGCGTCTGGCGACCGCGTTCTCGGTCGACGCGGTGACCCGCCCGGGCAGCGGCCTGTCCTCGCCGGCCGCGATCGCCGCCTTCAGCCAGCAGATTGAGATCGAGGCCGCCTCGCCGCTAGCCTGCTGAGCGCCCGACGCTGGGGCGAGCTTGCGCTTGTTGAGAGCGCCAATCCGCTCTGGCAGGACCTGGTGGCAACGTCGCTGCCAGGCTGACAACGTCTGCCTCTTTTCCCGCGTTGTGTCATCCGGTCGATCGGCAGCGAGCAGCGCTAGCGAGGCGGCGGCGAACACGTTCATCGGCGATGCGTCGCTCGCAATGCAACAAAGCGTCCGAATTCGAGCCAGGCGATCCCGAGCGCCAGCGGCACCAGCAGCAGCTCGATCGCGATCGGCGAGCCGAAGGCGCTTGCGGCGCCGATTCGCGGCAGTCCACCGCCTTCGAGGACGTAGATGGACGCTGACAGACCGGCCACCAGCAGCGCTGCGCAGACGCTCAGCAGGGCCACCGCGTTCTCGTAGGCGTGCTGACTACCGATGCGGCCCGGGAAGCGGCGACGCGCCACCTCGACGGCCGAGGCCACCAGCACCAGCCCGGCGCCGAGCTCAACCGAGGTCGCCAGCTGTGCCGCGATGCTGGCGTGGGGCAAGACGATGCCCTGCAGCAGCGGCGCCAGGATGCCGCCGCGTGAGGCCGGGCTGGCCGCGACGAACTGCTGGAACTGGGTGGCGAAGTCCGGGTCGAGCAGCTTGTTCAAACCGGCCAGCGCGAACTCGATGCCGAGCGCCATCTGCACCAGCGCGCCCGCGGCGAGGGCGGCATTGCCGCTCAGCGGCAGCCGTGCGCTGGTTCCTACGTTCCTCATA
>Ga0066903_100005219_pt1 | contig 11216 bp, 15 predicted proteins | sample PanSoiMetaGPlot1_FD_67491 | JGI IMG/M metagenome (GOLD analysis project Ga0066903, IMG submission 67491) | Tropical forest soil microbial communities from Panama analyzed to predict greenhouse gas emissions - Panama Soil - Plot 1 (version 2) | ecosystem: Environmental > Terrestrial > Soil >...
ATATCCTTTGTCGATCGCCGTCTGAAAACTGCGGATGGCTTCGGCATACTTGCCCGCCTGGTGGTATGCGCCACCGAGCGATTCCCAAGCATTTGCATTGTTGGGGTTAGCATCCACCGCTGCCTTATAAAGCGTTATCGCTTTGGGAAAGTCGCCGGCTGCCAGCGCCTTCGACGCTTCATCATTTGCCTGTCCGACGCACACACTGGCTATCGCAACCACGAACAGTGCGAACCACCATAACCTCGCCATGATGATGATCTCCTGCGTTTAAGACGACGATCGTACGTTACCGATTCATTCGCGAATCACAGGCTGGGACCAATGGTGGCCAGAGGGCAGGGAACATACGCCCTTCGGTTTTCGCTGCTTTCACATCACATACACACAGGGTGTTCGCAGTTTTCTAAGAAATCTGCGTCTATCCGCTGTGAGAACCTGTATCCTGAAAAGTTGATTTCCAGATCTTCAACAGACACTTACCAAAGCATGTCATCAAAGAATACTTTTACTTTGGACCCTTCTTCGACACGTTCGGTAGTACTGCGCGAGGCATTGGTCTGGGCCAAGTGGTTTGCGATCTCAGGTGTCATCTGGTTGTTGTTTTCGGTGTTCTCGTCGTTGCAGCAACAACGCATCGACATCCTGTACCGCCGAGATGCGATGTCGTTCTCTTACTACCTCCACATCGCTCTCGTAAACAATTGGATCTATGCAGTTCTGGGACCCCTGATTGTCGTTTACACCTGGAAGATTCACTCCAGGGTCCAGAGAAAACTGACGCTGGTCGCCCTTCACGTCGCTGGTTATCTCTCGTACACAACCTTACACGCCCTTTGCCGTTTTCTTTTTGCCGCATTACACGATCCGCGGACGGGCGAAGTAGTGCCACGCAGCCTGCAGTTGTACGGGAGAACGTTCCTTGTCTTCGTAATCGATGACATCTTCATGTACCTGACTTTCGCGGCGGGAGCATTCGGATATCACTATTACCGCCAAATACGTGATCGCGAACTATCGGAATCAAGGCTCCAGGCGCAATTGGCCACTGCGCAACTGCAAATCCTCAAAATGCAGCTGCAGCCGCATTTTCTGTTCAATACCTTGCATGCTATTTCCACCCTGGTAACACGGGATGCCAAGCGCGCGCGCAAGATGATCGTGTTGCTCAGTGAACTTCTGCGTATCGCGATCGACTACGGCATCACCCAGGAAGTTCCTCTCAAGGAGGAAATCGATTTCGTCAGCAAGTATCTCGACATCGAAAAAATGCGGTTCGAAGAAGACTTGAACGTCCACTTCGAAGTTGACCCTGAAGTTCTGCATGTCATGGTGCCGAATCTCTTGTTGCAGCCGCTGGTTGAAAATGCAGTTAAGCACGGCGTGCGAGTGCTGGCCGGCGAGGGTGTAATACACGTTGGGGCCAAGCGCGACAAGGACTGGTTGGTGTTGCGGGTCACAGACAACGGTCCCGGCATGCCGCAGCACCCCGAAGTCTCGGGCGGCCTTGGCCTCAAGATTACGCGTGCGCGCCTGGAGCAGTTGTATAGAAACCGACAGTCTTTCCAGGTAGAGAATCTGCCTTCAGGAGGCGCCTCGATTTCGATTCGCATTCCGTTTCGAACGGAAGGACAGCACGAGCAGGAACTCGAACCGGAGAAGGCCGTCGAGCAATGATTCGTGCGCTGATCGTCGACGACGAAAGCCTGGCCCGCGAAGCTCTACGAGACATCCTCTCCGAAGACGCTTCTTTCCAAATCCTCAAAGACTGCAAGAACGGCAAAGAGGCCGTTGCTGCTATCCAGCGCGATAAACCTGACGTGGTCTTCCTGGATGTCCGCATGCCGGTACTGGATGGTTTCGGCGTCATTGAGCGGGTTGGCGTCGAGAACATGCCGCTGACGGTTTTTGTCACGGCTTACGACCAGTTCGCCATCAAGGCCTTCGAATCTCAGGCACTCGACTACGTACTCAAACCCTTTGACGAAGATCGCTTCCGCAAGACGATCGAGCGCATGAAGCGCCAACTGCAGAAAGGCTCCTACTCGGACCTGGAAGCCCGCCTGCGCTCGATGTTGAATATTACGAAGCCGAAATACCAGGACCGCCTTCCGATTCGCAGCGGCGGAAGAATTGTCTTTCTACAGACCAGCGACATCCGATGGATCGAAGCTGCGGGAAACTACTTGAAGTTTGTGACCAAGGACGAATCTGTCCTGATGCGTGGCACGATGGCAAACCTTGAAGGAGAGCTGGATCCCGAGCGGTTTATCCGCATTCATCGTTCTACCATTGTGAATGTCGCGCAGGTCAAAGAGCTCCGCCCCTGGTACACCGGCGAATACGTTGTCATCATGAACGGAGGCAAGGAGCTCACCCTGGCCCGCAAATATAGACATTACCTGAAGAGGTTTGTGCAAAATTAGACTCGATCGGCACGCCCTCCTCGGTGCAGTGAGTTCCGTCTTCTCCCGGCCTTGTCCTTGCCGTTCGGATGCCGAACCCTTGTATTTCCATCCCGCCCTTCCCGCCATTCGTCCCAGCGCTACCTGATTTTCAGAGCTGCTGGACTAGACTGCACCCAGTCGTGGCTACCATAGCCATCTTCACGAGGTGAATGTTTATGGCTTTCCCGAATGCTTTCGGTGATCTTTCAGGATCGGCCGGTCGTCTCCCCGTCTCATCGCATTCTCCGCATGCGGAAGAAGTAGTCAGGCGTGCCTGGGAGGAATTGCGCTCACTGCGTAACCAGCGCGCCGAGATCATGAAGCGCATCGGCACCGTACGCCAGACCATTCTTGGTCTCGCCTCTCTGTTCGAAGGCTCGATGACCGACGATGAACTGCTCGATCTCAATGGACGGAAGGCGCACGGCCGCCAGACCGGATTCACCAAAGCCATCCGGATTGTCTTGATGCAATCGCCCACGCCATTGCGGGCTTCGGAAGTGCGAGACCGTCTGGATACTCATGGCATTTCGCTGATCCACCACAAAGGACCTCTGGCGAGCGTCACCACCGTTCTCAACCGCCTGGTGCAGTACGGAGAAGCCCAGGTCGTGCTGCGTAATGACGGCAAGCGCGCATGGGTGTGGGTGAAGCAGGTCGGCAACGGAGAGATGGAACAGGACTCTGTCGCGTAGTCTTGTCTATGACGCGACGTTGAGGAGGGCCGAGCCCTAGCCGAAAACTTGTGGCGGAAGCGAATGGGAGTCGAACCCATCAGCGACGGGGAAACCCGCCGCCCACCGGTTTTGAAGACCGGGGCAATCACCGGACTACATGCGCTTCCGTCCGTATTAGCTTACAACGTGTTCTTAAAAGTTGGGATTCGATGCGCCAAGGCGGAGAGTGTAGAGGCGTGAATCGTACCGACACGGCAGCGGACAGGCCCATTTACCCGTCCGCCGCTTGATTTATCCAACGTCCAGCGACTAACGACAAACGACCGCTTACTTCGGCTGCGCAACCACCCGCAGATATGGCTTCAACGTCTTCCAGCCTGCCGGATACTGCTTCTGCGCCTCTTCGTTCGAAACTGCCGGCACAATGATGACATCGTCGCCCTGCTTCCAATTCACCGGTGTCGCGACTTTGTGCTTCGATGTGAGCTGAATCGAATCCAGCACGCGCAACACCTCGTCGAAGTTGCGTCCTGTCGTCATGGGATAGCTGAGCATCAGCTTGATCTTCTTGTCTGGGCCCACGACGAAAACTGTGCGCACCGTCGCGTTGTCGGCTGCCGTTCGGCCTTCGGAAGTCGTGCCGCTCTCGGCCGGCAACATGTCATACAGCTTTGCGATCTTCAATTCGGGATCGCCGATCATCGGAAAAGTAACCTTGTGACCTTGGGTTTCTTCGATGTCAGCGGACCACTTACTGTGATTGTTCACCGGATCGACGCTGAGACCGATGATCTTGCAATTCCGCTTGGCAAACTCTGGCTGCAATCCAGCCATGTATCCCAATTCGGTGGTGCAGACCGGCGTAAAGTCCTTGGGATGAGAAAACAGAATCGCCCATCCGTTGCCAATCCACTCATGGAAGTGGACGGAGCCTTGCGTAGTGTCGGCGGTGAAATCAGGAGCGGTATCGTTGATGCGTAAAGACACGGGATTGATCTCCTTCTATATAAGCCTGGATTTAGGACTTGGACCCCAACCGGCGCTGGGTGGATTGAGAGCTGCGCCTGGCGCTAGCCTGACACCCGCGCCCGGCTACAACAATGCAGATTGAAGGGCGTGGAGTTGTTGCACATTCATCCGGTAGAATACGCGGCGGCAGTTTTGCAGTCAAATTCCTGGATCGCCGCATTGATGAGCCATATCTATATGTAAAGGCGTACCTGAAAGACGATGACCAACCCATCGCGTCGCTACTCCTTCGTGCAAGTCGATGTTTTCACCTCGCAACCATTAGCTGGAAATCCGCTTGCGGTTTTTCCTGATGGCCGTGGACTCTCCGGCGGCGAAATGTTGTCCATCGCCAAGGAGATGAACCTGGCGGAGACAACATTCGTTTTGCCCCGCGATGAAGCAACTGACGCCGAGCGCGGCAGGCATGTGCGAATCTTCACCGTCCAGGAGGAACTTCCTTTTGCCGGTCATCCCACTCTCGGCACAGCTTTCTATCTGCGCGGCTCGACCTGCGCAAAAGAAGTTGCCCTCGACCTAAAAGTTGGCAAAGTGCCAGTACGATTCGAGGATGTTCCGGGGCATCTCGCATTTGGCGAGATGACGCAGATCGATCCCAAACTCGGCCCTTTTCACGATCGCGAAGCCGTCGTGCGCGCGGCAGGTCTGCGCGACGGTGATATCGACCCGTCGCTGCCGATTCAAACGGTCTCGACCGGTGTCCCGTTCACGATTGTTCCATTGCGCGGTCTGGAGACCATGCGCGACCTGCAGATCGACATGAAAGCATCGGCAGAGTACTTGTCACAATCAGGAGGGAAGTTTTTCTACTTTGTCTGCCGTGAGACCGTCGATCGTAGCGCGCGCTTGCATGCGCGGATGTTGTTCTACAACGGTGAGGATCCCGGTACCGGATCAGCGGCGGGCTGCACCGCAGCCTGGATGGTCGCCAATCGCGTCGCGCAACCCGACGAGCGCGTGCTGATCGAACAAGGTGTTGAGATGAATCGTCCCAGCCAAATTTACGTTCGTGCTTCGTTAAAGGATGATCGAGTGGTTAACGTCCGCGTCGGTGGAAATGTCGTTGAAGTTGCACGCGGCGAAATTTTCTTTTGAGTGAAGCCGCAAATTTCCCTGAAAATTCGATGCATGCACAAGCTTCAAAACTTTGCAATGGGGCAATCTGGTCATTAGCATCGACGGCACTTTACACAACAGCATCTTCTCGTTAGGATGCATTTCGCTCTTACATTTCTCCAATTCATAAGAAAATTGCATCACTCGCGGCGACCCAGCGAGGCTAAGCTGCTTCCCGGAAAATAGGAATGAAGCCCAAGAGAACAATCCTTTGCGTAGACGATAATGAACAATCTCTTTCCATCCGGAAGGTCCTGCTTGAAACCCGAGGCTATCGCGTAATTGCCTGCACAACAGGCGAAGATGCTCTGGAGCGCTTCAAGCGGGGCGGAGTAGACCTGGTGCTTACCGATCTTGTGATGCCTGGCCTCGATGGCACCCGTCTCATTGATGAGGTCAAGCGGCTTTCCCCTCAGACACCCGCCATTCTGGTTTCAGGCAAAGTGAAAATGTTCGACCGCGATACACGGGCTGATTGTTTTCTTCCCAAGGGGATGTATGCTCCGTCGGAGTTGCTCGAGCGCGTGCGCTTGCTCCTGGTTCGGAAACGCGGCCCCAAGCGCGCCCCGAGCCGAACCCAAAGCCCGGGCAGCAACGTCAACGTAGCCTGAGGGTTTGGGAATGACTTGGGGATTTTTGATCGCAGTTGCCGAAACCAGCGTTTCAATCCGCAATCTGAAATCTGCAATCTGAAATTCATCAATCTTCCAGTCCTTCAATCCCACAACTGAGTCCTGAACTCTCTCCGCTGCCTGCCCTCTATCCCCGCCTTCGTGTAATATCAAATCTTTGCCATGGGCGCATTTATCGAAGCTGTAGATCTGGTAAAGACCTACCACGTAGGAAGGATCGAAGTGCACGCATTGCGCGGCATTTCTTTTAGCGTGCAAAAGGGTGAGTTCGTGTCGGTCGTGGGGCCCTCCGGAAGCGGAAAATCCACCATGTTCTACATCCTGGGAGGCCTTACCCGCGCCGATGAGGGACACATCGTCGTCGATGGCGAGGATTTCGCCCGTCTTTCCGACGCAGAGCGCACAAACATGCGCAAAAAGAAGATCGGATTCGTCTTCCAGAAGTTTAACTTGCTTCCGACGCTCGATGCGCGCTCCAATATAGAGATTGCAATTGATGTAGCCGACAAAAACGGCTCCCGGGATCACGCTTATTTTGAAAAAATTGTGGGCTTGCTCGGCCTGCAAAAGCGCCTGACCCATCGTCCGGCAGAACTCTCAGGTGGAGAACAACAGCGGGTAGCGCTGGCACGCGCCCTGATCAACAAGCCAGCCATCGTACTCGCCGACGAGCCCACCGGGAATCTGGATTCTGAAAACTCCGAAGTCGTCTTGAACATGCTGCGGCACTCGAACAAGGAGTTGGGGCAGACCGTGTTAATGATCACCCACAATCCGGAGGCCGCAGCCTACGGAGACCGAATCATACACATGCGCGACGGCCGCATCGTCGCGCCGGAGAAAGATCCGCAGTGGGTAGGCGCGCAACACACTTAGTCGGTGTCGTGAAAATTCTTTCAGGACTCAACCAGCATGAATGACATGACCAAACCGATCCTTCCCGGCAAGGGAGCGTCTGATTACGAGCGCTACTTGCGAACCGATGAGTTGCTGGCTTTGCAGAAAACTGCAGACGAGTTTCTGCATAAGGACGAGATGACCTTTCAGGTTGTGCACCAGAGCTCAGAGTTGCTGCTGAAGGGCGTTGCCTGGGAGTTGGATCGCGCCCGCGGGCACATCGCGGAAGGCGACTTCGGGAACGCCGGGCGGCTCATTCGCCGGTCGAATCAGATGCTGGAGTTTCCCGTCTCAATGTTGCACGTGCTTGAGACGATCACTCCCTACGATTACCACATCATCCGTGCAGGCCTCGGCCACGGCAGTGGGTTGGACTCGCCCGGGTTCCTGTCCCTGTTGCACATCGGCCCCAGGCTGGGCGATGCCTTCTACGCGCAACTGAGCAAGGCCGGATTAACCGTCGACGATATGTATCGCCGTCACGAAGAATTCTTTGGCCTGCACGATGTGGCGGAGCGGTTGCTCGATTTCGATGAGCGCGTGCAGTTGTTCCGACTACACCATCTGAAGCTCGCACAAAGAATTATTGGCGGAGGCGTGGTCGGCACAATGGGCACGCCCGTGGAAGTGCTCCATCAAAGGATGGAGCACCGTTTCTACAAGGAATTATGGGACGTGCGCAACCAGATCACAGCCAAGGCCAACGAGGCGATGCAGAAGCAGTCGTCCGTTGTCAGCCGCTAGGTGTCGGCAACCATCCATGACGACCGCCGAAAGCTGAAGACTGACGACTGAAAGCTGAGGGCTGACTTGATGCTCTTACCGTTGCTGTCGCCTAGGCTGCCGTTTATAATCAGAACTGCAGGGCGGGAGTAACTCAGTGGTAGAGTGCGACCTTGCCAAGGTCGAAGTCGCGGGTTCAAATCCCGTCTCCCGCTCCATCGATTTCTGACCCGCCCCGTAGAGGGGCGTTCTTGCAGTGGGACACATCTTAGGGCGCGGTACCCAAGTGGTAAGGGAGAGGTCTGCAAAACCTTTATGCGTCGGTTCGATTCCGACCCGCGCCTCCAGCCTTAAGGTTCCACAAAAGCGCAGTTAATCGAGGAACCCCCACGAACGACTCTCCATGTGATAAAAGCGTCGTCCGAACGGGGGTACGGCCTCGTAGAACAGCATGGGTTCTCCTCCCTTGAGATTGGGAATGTAGACGAAGGCAATCCCGCTGAGCGATTTGGCTGCCGGCAATGATGGAATAAACTCGGGGACCAGTTCTTGCAGCCGCTGAGGGTAATGGTAGTACTTACTGTGAAATGCCAAGCAGGCATCACCCAGAAAGACTGCTCGTCGGTCTGCGATGCGATTTTGGATCGCGTTAGCGCTCAATACGGCAAACCCGGCCAGCAAATAAATTCCCGCCGTGGTGAGTCGCCTTCGTCCAATACCTCGGTCCGTGCGGTAAGTCCAAAATGCACGCGGCAGCAGAACTATGAGGACAATGAAGATGACAATTGCCGCGAGAAAACCCTGATTTAAGACAAACGCATCAACGAGAAACAGACTGGTGGCCATCACGATCGTGATCCAGTGCGTCCTCACAGTGCTCTTCCCACGGAGAGCATAGTAGCACCGAGTCCTCGATGAACCTCTATGGGACTCATCATTCCGACCAGGGCCCGGAAGCTACTACCTCGAGTTCTCACTCTGATCGCCTGACTATGTTAGCCATGTTTCTAATCAGAGGGGCCCAAAGTTAACTGTGAACCTGACTGCCACAGGCTTTCCTTGTTTCGTCGCAGGCGTAAAGATCCAGTTTTCTGAGACGTAGTTCGCGACTTTCTCAGCCGATACTCTGTCTTTGGCCCTGAGCACTCGCGCATCGCATACTTGCCCTTCGGAATTCACGAGTAGTTCTAGTGAAACGGCATCGTGCACTTCTGGCTCAGTCCTGTGTTTCTTGCTCGACTGGGGCTGAGGCGGTTTCACGCCGTCAACTCCCGGGTGATAGACGGTCTCACTGGGTGTGACACAGGGTGTGTTACTTGACGTTGGATTCTCTTTAGCAAAGAGATTGGGCAACCACGCCAATGTTATTAGACAGAGAATTCCAAGAGTTCGCATGTGCCTCCCTCTTTGAACTTGAGAGTTTTGCAGGAGAACCGAGATGAAGTAGGTGACGAAGAATCTCGACAGCACTCACACCCTCCAGCCAGGATCAGTTCGCGCCATCGTGTATCTAACAAAGACTAACGCCAAGATTTATTGCCGCCAACACTACCTTCAAGTATTCTCAACCCACGATGAGGAAGCAGCAGCAGCGCGATGAGTGGCTTCACGATATCGACGCCCGACAGCGCAACGTCGTTTTTCCCGACACAGTGGTTAATGAAGCACGGTTCTGGCGCAACATCGTCAAAGGTGGTCAGCGCTTAACGACAATCCAGAAGATCGGGATCGGCGTGTTGGGCCTACTCGCTATCGGAATAGTTTTCGAAATCACGTTCATGGAGAACAATCCCTGGTCCTCCACTTTTTCTTGGGATAGGTTCGCCGGGGCAGCTATCGGGTGGGTGATCGCGTTTGCCATTCTCGGCGCCTTCCTCTTGCTCTTCCGGCTCAGTCAACGGCCAAGGCGAAAATAGCTGTTGCAGAGTCCCCGCTTCACTTACGAAAGGCTAGTGCGAATGTTTCCACCACAGAACAAGAGCGATCTTGCACTCTCGCCGAACCGGCGCTTGTCCTATTGCACAACTTGTGTCAGTGGGACCAGCGAACTCGGGTTAAAGATTGTATCGCCGGAATATGCCACCCTGATGTTGTGACTTCCCACGCTCAAATCCGAGGTCGTGAAAGCGGCTTGGCCTGCGTTGAGAGGCACGGTCGCGAGCAATGTCGATCCATCGAAAAACCTTACCTGCCCCGTCGGCGTGTTCAGTCCGGGAAATCTGGCTTTAACAATAGCTGTAAAGGTGACAGGCTGCCCGACATCGGATGGATTTGAAGAACTGATCACCGTTCCAAAAGCGTTATATCGTGTGCTGAATGACCAGTTCAAGATGTCGGAATTCTCTCCGAATGAACCTGCGCCCGCGGTAAATCCAATGTACGCGGCCCCTCCGTTCAGTGATAGGAGATTGCTCAAATCGACTGGCGTAGTCATCAGCACCCGGCTATCGATTGTCGTGTACAGATTTCCCGGCACGTAGGCGATCTCGACTCTATGGTTGGTGGAATCGGGGAGAATAAACGGGATATTGGCCAAGGATAGGTTGCACACGAGATGATTGGCAGTGTTTTGTGCAGTCCCGCAACTCTGAGCAGCGAGATGATGGGTGTTAGGATCATCGAAATTGCCGTTCTGGAAGTCGTCGAATTCGATGGCGAGGCTATCGTCTATACCGGCCACATCATGTAAATCATCGTAGGCGTAACCTAGATACCCGCCGAACCCGCCCAGTGCACCCGTCGCGGTTGCCGAATTTTGTACCAGAAAGGCGAAGCCATCTGCACATGATCCACCGACACACGTGTTGATGTTGAACGTGAAATTCACCGTAAATCCGTTGGCAACCGGAACAAGGTGGTCAAACCATGCGGAACTGGCTTGTCCATTGCTGCCGAAGCCATCCATCAAGCGGAGAACCGTGGCGGTCTCCGGAGGTACGGGTGATCCCTGGGCCGCGCTGCCATTGAGCGCCAGGCCCGCTACCGAAGTGAAGTCGGAATATTTGAAGCTCTGAGCCTGCAGATTGAGACTTGCACTAAGGACACACAACAGCAGAGATGTCAGCAGAGTTTTCATAGGCATACCTCAAAGGAAAACAGGGCCACACAGCGCAGGGAGGTTACCCTAAATAGAGTTCACTATCAAGGGGCAGTCAGGCTCAACAAGTCAGACTTGAGAAAACAGACTTAGAAAACAGATGCGGCTGCTCTCGATCGCTCGGTGCCCAACCGCCAGGTACCTGGCCTTGGCCAACGACTAACGACCAACGGCGAACGACCGAAGTTGAAGGCGGACGACTGATTTCCTGTCAAGCCCCAAAAACCTTCCGATTTCTCCCAACTCACTCAATCCGCACTGAATATAAACTCTGAAAGCTTGGCGGGTTTACCCCCGCCAACTTGCTACACTAAAAATAGAGGTAAAAATAAGGAAGCTGCATCTGTTCCAAATTGCGGTCCGCAGGGGCACGACATCCGCCGTTCCGGCAGGGCAAAACCAAAATTTGTGGATGGCACGATTGCGGTCGTGGGGGCTCGGGAATGACTGCGTTCTTCCGACGAGCGTTTCGTCGACGCTACAACACAGTAAGAACGCTAACCCGTTATTTTTCCGGATTTTACCTGTAACTGCTTTCAAATCCGGATTTTGCAAATCGATCTTGGGCTAAGTCGTTTGTTTTCCGGATTTTTCAAAA
>Ga0066903_100005220_pt1 | contig 11214 bp, 8 predicted proteins | sample PanSoiMetaGPlot1_FD_67491 | JGI IMG/M metagenome (GOLD analysis project Ga0066903, IMG submission 67491) | Tropical forest soil microbial communities from Panama analyzed to predict greenhouse gas emissions - Panama Soil - Plot 1 (version 2) | ecosystem: Environmental > Terrestrial > Soil >...
TGAGGTGGTAGACAAACGAGTAATGTATTTCCACCTTTATTCGGATGGTCACCTCTTGATTCACACAGGCGAGCAACGCGGCGGGTGCTTTGGTGGCGGAGATATGGTACTCCTCCGCAAGGATGGCGAAAAATGGGTGCTGGTGGAAGTGAGTCGGTGGTTGTCGTGATGCCGAATCGGTACCCTCACGGCAACGGCGGCAAGAAAACCGGGGCGGCAATTTCCTGTTCCCACAATACCGTTCCGCGGGCATCGAGAGCCCGCAAGCTGCGAAGCCGTTGAAATGTTTTGGGACCAGGCCGATCCATGATCACATAGGTCTGCTGGCCAACCTTGGCCTTTTGTACCTCGCCCGGCACATGGGCGGGAGTCCCCTTGGGCACTTGGTCGCCATCCAGTTTGTGCCATTTAGTGGAAGGCAGATCAACTTGCACGACTCCGGAGGCGGCCTTGCGGGCGGCCTTTTCGATTTCCGGAGTGGGCCGGGCGCCTCCGGCATACCAGCCCCGCGCTTCCCAGACATAAATTAGCTTCTTCGGATGCAGCCGGGCGGTGGAGGCAAAGGATCGGCCGTAGGTCACGCCGACGGAGACCCAATCAGGAAAGGTCACCGGCTGGGAAGCCTGCAGTTTCTTACCCTTGTCCGTCGCATCGAAAACCATAATGCGGACCTGGTTGGCCTTGCCCGGAACAGGAGCTTGCGCGAACAGGCGCTCGGCCGTGGCCAACAGGGGCCGATTGGCTTCCTTGGTGGTCCAGAGGATCTTGCCACTGGAAAGGTCGATGGCATCGATGCCCCCGCCCGTGCTGGGGAAATAGCCGAACTTGGCTGCCGCATCGGCAACGCCCCCGCCCGGCAAAACAACAGGTGCCAGCGCGGCCGCATCCTGGGCCGGAGCATGTCCACTTGCGATCAGAACAAGTAAACCGAATATCCAGCGCGAGAATCTGCTTTTCATGATTCAATCCTCGGAAAATGCAGGGAATAATCAGGCACCGCGGCGCTGGCCGATGAGGGTGCGAATTTTCGGAACTAGTTCGGTGGGGACAATCATCACTGTTTGTCCTTCCAATTCGAATGCAGCCTCGTCTTCCGCCACCGCTTCGTCTTCGGATTGGTTCTCGTAGTGTTCCAGGACCCGACGAACTCTTTCGGCATCCCAACCAGCGGGGAAGCGCTGTTTCGGCCTCTTGGGTTTCTTGGTTTGCCTGTTCATCAATTGATAATCTCCTCCACCACATTGCCACTCACATCAGTCAGGCGGAAATCGCGGCCCTGGAAGCGGATGTTGAGACGGCGGTGGTCGATGCCGAGCAGGTGCAAAATCGTGGCGTGCAGGTCGTGAACCTCGACGATGTCTTCGACGGCGTTGTAGCCGAGCTCGTCGGTCGAGCCTTGGCTGATTCCGCCCTTGATTCCGCCGCCGGCCAGCCACATGGAGAAGCCCTTGATGTGGTGATCCCGGCCATCGCCCTGACCCATCGGAGTCCGGCCGAACTCCCCGCCCCAGATGACCAGCGTATCGTCGAGCAGGCCGCGCTGCTTGAGATCGGTGATCAGGGCGGCGGAAGCGCGATCGACTTCCAGCGCTGTGCCGGCCATGTTGTTCCTGATGCCGCCGTGGTGATCCCAGGCGCGGTGATAAAGCTGGATGAAGCGGACGCCGCGCTCGGCCATGCGCCGGGCCAGCAGGCAATTGGCGGCAAAGGTGCCATCGCCGCCGCGCGTGCCGTACATGTCCAGCACGCGGCGCGGCTCATCGGATATGTCCATCAGCCGCGGAATCGAATTCTGCATGCGAAATGCCATCTCATACTGGGCGATGCGCGTGGCGATTTCCGGATCATCCACGATGTTGTTGTGTAACCGATTGAGTGCCTCGACGGCCTGGACGACATCGCCCTGCCGGCCGGCATCGACGCCGCGCGGATTGCCCACGTAGAGGACCGGATCGCCGGTGGAGCGGAACTCCACCCCCTGAAAGCGACTGGGCAGAAAGCCGCTGTGCCACTGGCGGGCGGCAATGGGTTGGCCCTGGCCGAAGCGCCCCAGTGACGTCAATACCACGAAGCCGGGCAGATCTTCGCTCTCGCTGCCCAGGCCGTAGTTGAGCCAGGAGCCCATCGATGGTCGGCCTGGAATGGTCGTGCCGGTGTTCATGAACGTCTGGGCCGGATCATGGTTGATCGCCTCGGTGCGCATGGAGCGGATGATGCAGATGTCGTCGGCAATGGAACCGATGTGCGGAAAGATGCCGGCGATCTCCTGCCCGGACCGGCCAAACTTGCGGAATGGATGTTGCGGCCCAAAACACATGAGCCTTTGCCCCTGGAGCTGGGCGATGGGCTGGCCGCGCGTGAACGATTCGGGCATCGGCTGGCCGTGCATCTGTGCCAACCGCGGCTTGTAATCGAGCGTTTCCAAGTGCGACGGCCCGCCCGCCATGGTCAGGATGATGACCCGGCGTGCGCGCGGAGCATGGTGCAAGGGCCGGACGATGCCGGTCCAGCCCGGCAGACGCCGCCGCGTGTCATCTCCCGGCCCGGCCCCGCGGAGCAGTTCCGGTTTCAAGAGCGCTGCCAAAGCAACGGCGCCGATGCTGGCGGAATTGCCGAGGAAAGTGCGGCGAGTGAGTCTTTGCAATAGTTCATTTTTCATGAGGTAATCCTTGATGGTCTTGGCACCTGTTTGGATGCTCCGAACGCGAAACGATGAATCGGATCGCGAAAATCGAAAGTCGTTGCCGGTTCAATAGATTGCGGATTATTATCGTTTCGCGCTCGGAAAACCCAAACGGCGAAAAGATCATTGTTCGCTGCGTCAATCTCTCGTAATCGTCTCATGCAAGTTCAAAATCACGCGGGCCACGGAGGTCCACGCCGCCAGCTCGGGGGCCGGGATATCGGTCGGCATTGGCCGATCACCAACGTGGAGCAGGGCATCGGCGGCCTTGGCGTCTTGCCGATACTGTTCGCCATGTCTGTTGGCCAGGTCGGTCAGCAGTTTCACTTCCGCAGGACTGGGTTGCCGGCTCAGCGCCTTCTTGAAGGCGAACTGAATCCGCGCTTCGGAAGATTTGCCGGCACGGATCACGTTTTCCGCGAATGCGCGGGCGGCCTCCACATAGGTCGGATCGTTAAGGAGCACCAGAGCCTGGAGGGGCGTATTGGAGCGCGGCCGCTGGACCGTGCACTCCTCCCGGCTCGGTGCGTCGAAGGCCAGCAGGCTCGGGTGCAAAAACGACCGCTGCCAGTAGGTGTACAGTCCGCGGCGATACTGGTTCTCGCCCTTGTCGGGGAAATAGTCGCGCTTGGGGAAGTTCAGATGCTGCCAGTAGCCGGCTGGCTGATACGGCTTGACACTCGGGCCACCGATCTTGCGCACAAGCAATCCGCTGATGGCCAGTGCATTATCGCGCACCATCTCGGCCTCAAGGCGGTAGCGGGCTTGCCGGCCCAGGAACAGATTGTACGGGTCCTTGTGCCGCTCCGCTTCGGTGACGTGGGAGGATTGCCGATAGGCGCTCGAAGTTACCATGAGCCGGATCATGCGCTTGACGTCCCAGCCGCTTTCCCGGAACTCGACTGCCAGCCAGTCGAGCAGTTCCGGATGCGTGGGCCAGGCGCCCTGGGAGCCGAAATCGTCCGGCGTTCTGACGAGGCCCTGACCGAAAGCCATGAGCCAGAGCCGATTGACGAAGACGCGGGCCGTGAGTGGGTTTTCCGGCGCGACCAGCCATCGGGCCAAGTCGAGCCGGTTGGGCCGAGCCTTCTTTTCCTTCAATGGAGGAAGGGAGGATGGAATATCGGGCGTGACGACCTCGCCGGAATCATCAAGCCAGTTGCCGCGGCGGAGGACGCGCATGGTTCGCGGTGGGCCGGCCATCGAGATCAGCGTGCTGGGCATCGCCTTCTGGATATCGGCTTTCTGCTTTTGCAGGTTCGCAAGCTGTTGCCTCTGTTCCTTCAAGGCCGGGGCGATGTTGCTCCGGTAAAACGAAGCCAGGAGCTGCTTCTGCTGGGGATTCCGCTTGTCCGCAGGCATGGCCAGAAGTGCCGCGATCTCCTTTGGCAATCCCTTGCCGCCCTTGACCGACGCTTCCCACTGCACCTGGTCGGCTTCTAGCTGCGGCGTGGTCTTGGATAACACCTGTTGCAACAGCGAAATCTGGGATTCGATGGTCTTGACGATCGTCTGTTGTTTTGGACTGGGCAAAGGTGTTTGCACTTGCCGGCCCACTGCAATCTCCTGCACGTCCGCAAAAAATGCCCCGAAGCGATAAAACTCTTTGGTGGTTACTGGATCGAATTTGTGGTCATGGCACTCCGCACAGCCGAGCGTCATGCCCAGCCAGACGCTGCCAGCATTGCGGACCCGGTCGGCGGCGTACTTGGCTGTGTATTCCTTTGGCTGCGCCCCGCCTTCCTCCGTTGTCTGCAGCAAGCGATTGTAGCCCGAGGCGATTTTCTGTTCGCTACTCGCTCCGGGCAACAGGTCGCCGGCAAGCTGCTCGATGGTAAACTTGTCGAACGGCTTGTTTTCGTTGAACGAATTGATCACGTAATCGCGATAGAGGTAGATGTCGCGGTGGTTGTCGCTGTGATAGCCGGCCGTGTCGGCAAAGCGCACCAGGTCGAGCCAGACGAGGGCCATGCGTTCGCCGAATTGAGGCGAGCGCAGCAGGCGTTCCACCAGCTTCTCGTACGCCTCCGGATGATTGTCGGCCAGGAATGCGTCCACTTCTTTGGGCGAGGGCGGCAGGCCGGTAAGATCGAACGCCAGCCGGCGGATGAGCGTGCGCTTGTCGGCCTGGGGTGAAGGCTGCATGCCCTCCCGTTCCAGCCGGGCGAGGACGAAGCGGTCGATGGCATTTCGCGCCCAGGTTTGGTTTTTCGTTTCCGGCGGGGCAGGGCGTTTGGCGGCGATCAGCGACCAGTGGTTTTCATACTTGCCGCCTTCCTCGATCCAGCGGCGGATTAGCTCGATCTGTTCCTTGTTGAGCTGGATCCGATGCTTGGTGGGCGGCATGCGCTGTTTGACATCGGCATGGCTGATGCGTAGATACAGCTCGCTCTTTTCGGGTTTGCCGGGAACGAGGATGCTGTAATCGCCACGCTTTTTGAGGACATCTTTTTCCTGATCCAGCCGCAGTTTCGCTTTGCGGAGATTGTTGTCCGGTCCATGGCACACGAAGCAGGTGTTGGACAGGATGGGCCGAATGTCGCGGTTGAATTCCACCGGCGCGCGGTGAATTTTTTCGCCGCCGTGGGACCCGGGAAGCCCGCACATGGCCAGGGCGCTCAGGCCCGCCAGACCCATCAAACCGATTTTCCAGCGCATGGTTTACCCCCCTGGCAACGTTCAAGCTCCCTTTGTAATAACATAACCGGGGCGGCAGGAAGGGGCAATCAACTTCATGGCCAAGTAGCGGAGGGAACAATGCGGAATCACCTCGTTTGCCTGGTTGCAATTACCTTGGGACTCGCAGTTGAAGTCACTAGCGGTGGGGACGGCAAGAAAACCGATGGCGTTATTCCGCCCGGCTTCACGCCGCTCTTCAACGGCAAGGATTTCACCGGCTGGAAGGTGCCGGCCGGAGACAACGGCCACTGGAAAGTTCTGCCCGGCGGCATCATCGACTACGACGCCAAGAGCGAAGCCAAGGGGGACAAGAGCTTGTGGACCGAAAAATCTTACAAGGACTTCGTCCTCATGGCGGATTGGCGGCTCAAGACCGACAGGGGCTATCCCAACAAGGTGCCGCACATCCTGCCCGACGGCTCTCACAAGATCGGCGACGATGGCAAGGAAATCCGCATCGATATCGAGGATGTGGACTCGGGCATCTATCTCCGAGGTTCGCCGGACAGCCAGGTCAACATCTGGATGTGGCCCATCGGCTCCGGAGAGGTGTATGGCTACCGCACCAACAAGAAGCATCCCGCCGAGGTCCGGGCCGCGGTCACGCCCAAGAAGAAAATGGATCGGCCACGCGGCCAGTGGAACACCTTCGTCATCACCATGAAGGGCGACCGCCTGTGGGTGAAACTCAACGGCGAGGAGGTGATCAGCAACGCCCAGCTTCCCGGCGTGCCGCGTGAAGGTCCCTTCGCCCTCCAGCATCACGGCGGCTGGAATGCCAAGACCAAGCAATGGACCGGCCCGCCCAGCCTGGTGCAATTCCGCAACCTCTGGATCAAGGAGCTGTAGCATTTTTCACAGGAGAACATCATGGCATACATCGTGAGCAAGCTGGATGTGTGGAGCGGGGAACTGGCAGATCATGTAGGCGGCCTGGCGTCCAAACTGGCGCCGCTGGCCAAGGCAAGGGTCGATCTGTCGTTTGTCATCGCCCGGCGCCAGCCGCACCTGCCCGGCAAAGGCATCATGTTCCTGGCCGGCATCTCCGGGGCCAAAGGAACCAAGGCTGCCGCCGATGCCGGGCTGGGCAAGACGATGGACTTGGCGGCGATCCGGGTCGAAGGGCCGAACAAGCCGGGGGACTGCCACCGGCTAGTGAGTCAACTGGCCAGCGCGGGCCTGAATCTTCGGGGACTGTCGGCTAGCGTGTGCGGCAAAAAGTATGTCCTCATCTTGGCGTTTGACAGTCAGGCCGACGCGGCGAAAGCAGCTCAGGCGATCCGGGCCATGAACAAAGGAAAATAGCATCGCTCGCAAACGCCGACGACCCAAGCCGGAAGGGACCCCGAACTTGTTTGGGGTTTCGCTGGTCTTATTCAAAGAAATCCAGCGAACAGCAAGCTATCGTATCTCCACAGCAGAGGTGAATCATGGGCCTTTTTGATTGGTTGAAGAACAAGCCGTCGCCCAAGAAATCCGGGCAAGCTCCGGCATGGAAAGTGGGTGATCGGGTCTTCGCCAAGTGGTATGATTCGTTCTTTTACCCGGGGCGGGTGCAGGCGGTTTCCGGCAATTCCTGCCGGATTGCGTTCGACGACGGCGATAGTGCCGAGGTCCACTGTGCCCACATGCTGACGCCGGACATCAATGTCGGCAGCCGGGTTTTTGGCCGGCTCAGAACCGGGCCGGCGTATTATGCCGGTGTCGTCAACCAGCAAAAAGGCGAGAAGATCCTCATCCGCTACGATCACGGCGAGGAGGAATGGACCACCTGGAGCATGGTCCGCGTGCAGCGGAACATTGCCAACGTCGGCGACGAGGAGCCGCCTCCGCCTTCCGGCCCGGTCAAGCAGGCCGTGGACCTCGGCGAACCCGTGGAGGAAGGCAACTGGCGCGTGGCGGACCGGGTGCTGGCGCGCTGGCTCGATTTCTACTGGTATCCCGGCACCATCCTGGCCATGGGGCAAAAAGGCTTCCAGGTTCTTTACGACGACGGCGATCAGCGCGTGGTGCCGGAGCAGGCCCTCATGCCCTTGATGCTGGAGGAAGGCGAGCACATCTTCATCCGGCCCAAGAACGAGCCGCAGCGGATCTATTCCCCGGCAGTGGTCACCCGCGTGGCAGGCGAAACCCTGGACGTGGAATTGGAAGACGGCACCCGCGAAACCAACACCAAGGTCAGCCGCGCCCGCCTGTGGCGCAGCCCGGTCGGAGCCGGCGCCTTTCCCTTCGAGGAGGGCGACCGGGTCCTGGCTTACGACGGCGACGGCTGCATTTACCCCGCCGAGATCCTGTCCATTCAGGATGAGCGCATCATCGTCCAGTACCTGGACGGCCCGGAACGGATGCTGACGCCGGAGCTGGTGAAGAAGTTCAATCTGCCGGCCGGAACCCGCGTGGAATGTCGCTGGAAAGGCGGCCCCAATTATCTCCCGGGCGTCCTCGTCAAGGCGGACGGCGACCGGGTGCAAATCCACTACGACGACGGCGACCAGGAATGGACCAGCGTGCGTCTGGTGCGGATTCCGGCCGGGGGATGAGGTTCTAGCCAGAGTCACCATTTCTCTCTTTCTGCCGCTTTCCCCTGACGCTGCAGACCCACTTTACCCTCGGCGCCCACTATATCTAGTAGAGGAAGGACATCTCGCCCTGGAGACCTGTCGATGGCCAACGTAACGCTGGAGCCGGTGGTGGATTCGATCCACAAGCTGGCGCGGAACTGGACCAACCGGGACGCAGACGATGCCGACCTGCTGAACCGGTTCGTGGCCGGGCGCGACGAGAACGCGTTCGTCGGATTGCTCCAGCGCCATGCCCGGCTGGTGTGGGATGTCTGCCGGCGCGTCCACGGCAATGTCCACGACGCCGAGGACAGTTTCCAGGCGACGTTCTTTGTTTTTGCTCACCAGGCCGGCAAGATTCGCAGTTCCGGATCGCTGGCCGGCTGGCTTTATCGAATCGCATACCGGATTGCCATGCACGCCAAAAAGAACGTAACGAGGCGCCGGCGCCGCGAACAAAAAGTGGCGGTGCCGGCGGGGCAGATCGTCTCCGGACCCAGCGGGTTGCAGGAACTGCAAGCCGTGCTCGACGAGGAGGTGAACCGCCTGGCCGACAAACACCGCGCCCCGTTCGTGCTCTGCTGCCTCGAAGGCAAGAGCAAAAGCGAGGCGGCGGCCGAACTCGGCTGGAAGGAAGGGACCGTCTCCAGCCGCCTCGCGCACGCACGGAAGTTGTTGCAGGAGCGTTTGACCCGGCGCGGCATCACGCTCTCAGCCGTGTTGACAGCCGGGGCGGTCAGCGCAGGAACGGCCTCGGCCGCGATGCCGGTGACCCTGGTGTGCTCGACGGCCCGGACCGCCCTTCAATTTGCGCTGGGACCAACAACCGAGATTGCCGGCGGCGCTTCGGCGGCCACGCTGGCCAACGGGGTTCTGAAGGCGATGACGTGGCAGAAGTTGAAGGCCGTCGGCGCCATCATCCTGGCCACAACACTTCTTGGCACGAGCACAACCGTGGCGAGCTACCGGGCTTTCGGCGCGCCGCCCGCGACCTTGCAACCGGAATCGAAAACGAGTCCCGATCCACAGAAACTGGCGATGGCGGAGAAGAACGGGCCGCGCGTCGATCTGTATTGCGACCCGTTGCCGGATGGGGCGTCCGCTCGCTTGGGCACCATGCGTTGGCGGCATAATCATAGCGGCAGCTGGTCCACCGCGCATTATTCTCCCGATGGAAAGGCCATCGTATCGTGGGCAGCCAACGCCAGGTCGCTTCGTCTCTGGAATGCGGCGGACGGCAAATTACGTCATGAGATAGACGGGACAGATGTCTCGATGTGGCATCCGATCTTTTCTGGCGACGGCAAATGGCTGGTCGGCCCTGCCGTTGCAAGGACCCATGCACCCGGCGATGTCCTGAACCGTACCCTCGTTCTGATGGATGTTGCCACCGGAGCCAAAAGGCGGTTACTGGTCACGAATGACGAAGGCGCGGGTTTCGATGTCCGGCGTGTGGCATCTTCGCCCGACGCGAAACTGCTTGCCGTCATCACGGATAACGGCAACCTCTTCCTCTTCGATTTCCCCGGCGGTAAACAACTCCGCAAGGCCCACAAGCTCATCAAGGCCGCGACAGAGATTGCCTTCAAGGCCGACGGCAAGACCCTGCTGGCCCTGTCGTTCGAACAGCGAAAGATCTATCACTGGAATACACAAACGGGCGCCATGACGGGAGTCGTCGACCTGGCCGGTTTCGACAACCGGAACGAGAGGTTGTCCACGTTCTGGCGCTTTTCGCCGGACGGGGCCACCCTTGCTCTTCAGCAGGAAAACGGCGATCACCTGGTCTTGTACGATACCGCGACGGGGAAGGAACGCTTCCACGTGAAAGGCAAGTTTTCATCCAGGCGCCGGTTCTGCTACCTTTCCGATGGCAAGACCCTGCTCACGAACTTGCCCGAAGAAGAGCAAAACATCTCGCTGTGGGATACCAGGACCGGCGAACGGATCAGGCAATTCAAGATCCCGACGGAGATGTGGGATGAGCTCGACATCTCGCCCGATGGTAAGACGTTGCTGGCCGGCGACGGTACGCCAACGATCCGTCTCTGGGATATGGATACCGGCAAACGCTTGACGCCCCGACAGGGTCATGAGGACCTGATCACGCACATGGTTGTGACTCCCGACAGCAAGACATTGATCTCCGGCTCGCGCGACGGCCGAATCCTGGTGTGGGATCTGGCCTCCAGTCGCATGACGAGAGAGTTGCCGCCTGTTGCCGAACTCCAGCATGGACTGACGCTCAGGCCGGCCACGAACGAAGTTGCTTCCTGGACATGGCAGGGTGTAATCCGTTTTCACAACTGGCGGACCGGGCGGGAATCGCGCCGCATCGATATCAACGAGTTGTTCGACAAGAAGGAGCCATCCAACAAGGGGTCGTACCGAATCCTTTTTGGACTGGAGTGTTCGCCGGATGGCAGGCGGGCACTGCTTTTTGTTGGCCAGAGACCCGGAGGATCACCGTATACCTGACCGACATACCTTCCCGACGAGTTCGTCGTTTACGATTTGAATTCAGGCCGTGTTGTGAATCGAAGGAAATTCACTCGCCATGGACAGTTATCCGCGGATCGCAAGACTCACGCCTACCATGACTTCGAGGGTCCGGGGCTGGTCTTGGAAGATACCCGGAGCGGCAGGGAGCTTGTCCGGTTTCAACCCGTTGAACAATGGTGCCGGTATGCCTGGGCACCGGATGGGCAGACCCTCGTGACCACGACTTCACGCCAGCGAGGAGACGGTTCTTCCTCGGAGCGACACTTCCAATTCTGGGAACGGGCCAGCGGAAGGGAGTGCATGACCATCCAGAATGGGCCGTTGCGAGCGGACCGTGGCTTGCAGTTTTCTGCCGACGGCCGGTTGCTGGCGGCTTTTTCCGCAGAGGGCAGGTTGCAAGTTTGGGATGCTGCCACGGGAAAAGAGCTTTGGCACTGCCAGGGTCCAGGTCCAGGCACGTATGCGCAGGTCCTGTCGTTCGCTCCCGACAACAAATCACTCATTACCGGCCATGACGACAGCACGATCCTGGTCTGGAAGTTGCCCGCTGACTTGTGGCAGCGGCATCATCCAAGGCGAAGCGCGAATGCCGAAGAACTTGAGAACTGGTGGGCCGCACTCGCCGGTGCCGACGCTTGCAAGGCGCATGAGGCGATCTGGAGTCTCGTGGATGCGGCCGAAGACGCGGTTGGATTTCTTGCTCCGCGGCTCAAACCGGCCGAGTCCATTGCCGCCCAGTCCTTGCGGCAGGCGCTCGCGAACCTCGACAGCAACCGGTTCCTCGTTCGT
>Ga0066903_100005221_pt1 | contig 11213 bp, 7 predicted proteins | sample PanSoiMetaGPlot1_FD_67491 | JGI IMG/M metagenome (GOLD analysis project Ga0066903, IMG submission 67491) | Tropical forest soil microbial communities from Panama analyzed to predict greenhouse gas emissions - Panama Soil - Plot 1 (version 2) | ecosystem: Environmental > Terrestrial > Soil >...
AAAATACACGCCGAGTCCCGCGCCTACGAACGGATGAATCGCGCCGCCCTCCCAGTTGTGGACGAGGTCGCCCGCCACTCGGATTTGCCGCATGCTCTTCTTTGAATCGTTGTTCTGCTTGGCTTGCATCCAGCCGAGGTCGGCGCGCAAGCTGTTACGCGCGTCGATGTAGTGCTCGAACATACCTTCAAAGCTGGGCCCGGTTCCCATGCCGCTCTGTCGCGGCACGAACAATCCGACTTCGCCGCCCACCGCGTTCGCGTCCCGGTGCGGCATGCGCTGCGCCCATGCCGAAGACGGCAGAGCCAGCAGGATCACGAGGAGTGCGCCCGAGAAAAGATGAGTCTTCATAAGAGTCACGGCCTCCTGACGAGGTGACTGGTCGCAAGTTGGATGCCCGCCCCGACGTACAATCGATGGGATAGATGAAGGTCGCGACGTGGAACGTCAACGGTATCCGAGCTCGGCAATCGCAGTTACAGGAATGGATCGAACGCGAACAGCCCGACGTCGTGTGTCTCCAGGAGATCAAGGCGTCGCTCGATCAGATCCCGGTGTGGCTCTGCGAGTTGGACGGATACTGGTGCTACTGGCACGGCGCGAAGGGATACTCGGGCGTTGCGATGCACGTCAAACAGACAGCCGCGCCGGAGCGCCCGGCCTTCGCGCATCCCGACTTCGACTACGAAAGCCGCATCGTGACGGCGGAAGTCGGCGGCGCGACGTTCGCGTCGATTTACGTGCCGAACGGCGGCAAGGACTTTCCCGCGAAGATGCGGTTTCTGGAGGCGCTCGAACGCTACGTGGCCGGACTCCACGCCGAGGGGCGGCGCGCGGTGCTGTGCGGCGACTTGAACATCGCGCGCGCGGACATCGACGTTCACCCGAAAGAGCGGAAGCCGCGAGCGATCGGACAGCTTCCCGAAGAGCGGGCGCTGCTGGAGCGGATTATCAGCCATGGCCTCGTCGACACGGGCCGCGCGCTCGAGCCGAACAACGATCAGCTCTTCACCTGGTGGGCGCCGTGGCGGAACATGCGTGAACGGAACATCGGCTGGCGGCTCGACTACGTGCTTGCCAGCGGGCCGATGTTCGACCGCGTCCGCGGCTGCAGCGTCCAAAGAGAGTTCGGGACGAGCGATCATGGTCCGGTGATTGCCACGTTCGATATCTAACTTGTGGCTGCCGTCAACTCCTGTTAGATCTTTCAGCAGTGTCAAAAGCGCTCGTTGCCGCTCTCAGCGCCGTGTGGCTGGTAGCCCAGAATCCGCCGGCGCAGCCTCCGTCCGGCCAGCCGCAGCGGCCTCCGGTGTTCCGGGGCGGCACGAGCCAGGTCAGGGTGGACGTGACCGTGCTCGACAAGAAAGGCGAGCCGATCACGAACCTGACGCGGGACGACTTCGAACTGCTCGAAGACGGCCAGCCGCAATCGATCGAGACCCTGAAGCTCATCGAAGCGAACGGTCAGGCGGCCGACGATCGCGCCGACGACATGTCGCTCGAGATTCGATCGCCCGCGCACGCGGCCGCGGAAGCCGCACGCGACGACGTCCGCGTGTTCGTGATCTTCTGGGACGAGTACCACATCGGCCAGATGGTGTCTGCGATCCGGGCACGCGAGGCGCTGGGCATGTTCGTGCAGACGGCGTTCGGTCCGACCGATCTCGTCGCCGTCATGGATCAGCTGACGCCGACCGATGCCATCCACTTTACGCGCGATCACCGAGAGCTGGCCGACCAGGTGCATCAGCTCAAGGGTCGCCAGGGGATTTACGTACCGCCGCGTAGTGCCGTCGAGGAAGCGCAAATGTACCGGGGACCCGGCGTCGAAATCGTCCGGGCGCAGGTGACCGCCTCGGCACTCGAGTCCACCATCGCGTTTCTCGGGTCGATCAAGGAAGGGCGCAAGTCCATCCTGTTCGTGTCGCAGACGATCGGCCCCCTCGGCCAGACGTATCAGGACACCGTCGAGTGGCTCGACCACGCGATTCGCGAAGCCAACGCCAACAACGTCACGATTTATTCGCTGGACCCGCGCGGGCTCAACATGAACATGCGCACCTCCGACGTGCTGTTGTCGCTCGCGACGCAGACCGGCGGTAAGCAGTTTGCGAACAACTACCCCGCGGCGTCGCTGAAAGAAATCGTGAAGAACGCGAGCGCGTTCTATCTGCTCGGCTATGTCTCGGCGAAGAATCCCGCCGACGGCAAGTTCCACAAGATCGCGGTAAAGGTGAAACGCTCCGGCGTCGACGTGAAGGCGCGCACCGGATACTTCGCGCCGTCGGCGGTCGAAATGGATGCCGCGGCGAAGAAGACGGCCGAGAACACCGCGCCGCCCGAGATCTCGAAAGCGCTCGCGCCGCTCGTCAGCGCGCCGAACGTGCCGGTGAGCGGCGACCTGTGGGCGGGCGCGACCCCCGGCGCCGAGGGGACGCCGTCGATCACCGCGGTCTGGACACCGCGCGGTTCCGATCATTCCGCCCAGAGCAGCTGGCTGCGTGCGAGTGGCGACGACGGGCACGTGTATTTCGACGGCCCGTTCGACGATCGCATCACGTTCAACGCCGCCGCCGGCACACTGCACCTGCGGCATCAGTTGATCGAACAGGACGGATCGCGCAGCGATCGGCAGGAGTCGACGCTCGACGTCCCGGATTTCAAGGCGCCGGTCGCGATGACGACGCCGGTGCTCTTCCGCGCACGCACGCCGCTCGAACTGCGCGCGCTCGCCGCTGCCACCAATCCGGTTCCGTTCGCAGGACGGCAGTTCGATCGCACGGACCGCGTGCTCGTGCGGTTCGCGCTCGTCGGTCCCGGGGCCGCCGACGCGACCGTGACCGCGCATCTCCTGAGCAGGACGGGCGCGGCGCTCTCAGCGCTGCCGCTCAAAACCGTGCCGAACGGCTACCAGCTCGATCTCCCGCTCGGCTCGATCGCGCACGGCGACTACGTGATCAGTTTCGAAGCCTCACACGGCGCGGATCAGGTCAAGCAGCTGCTGTCGTTCCGGGTCAACTGAGAGGGCAGGCCTGCAGGCCTGCCCTCGTTCATTTCAGCGAAAAGTTCATCACCATCGTGCAGAGCACGGGCGTCGGCTTGCCATTCAGGAGCGGCGGCGTGAATTCCCACTGCTTCGCCGCCTCGATCGCCGCTTCGTCGAGTCCAGGGATCGAATGGACGACGCGGACGGCGGCCACTTTTCCGTCGGCATCGATGATCGTCTCGAGCGCCACCGACCCCTGAATTCGAGCAGCCTGCGCGTCCGTCGGGTACTCCGCCTTGACCGACTTCGTCGTCGCGGTCGGCGGCGGCATGTCTTTCCCGAGTCGAATCGGATGCAACCGCTCGAGCGTCGCCTTGAATTCCGCGGGCATCGGCGGCTCGTCCGTCTGCGCGTCAGGCGGCGGCGGAGGCGGCGGAGGCGGCATTCGCTTCGCGTCCCGCGGGGGCGGCGGCGGGGGAGGCGGCGGTGGCAACTGGTCCGGCGTGGTGCGGGTCTGCAGCGGCGTGCTGTGGTCGGCCGGCAGATTTTGGTCGTGCGCGACGGACACGATGATGGTGTGTGAAAGCGGAAACGCGCGGACAACGCCCCACGTGCCGGTGCCGAGCGCTGCGACGAGCACGCACGAGGCAAGAGCGACTCTCGACGAAGACATGTTCCCCTCCTTCGATAACAGCATCACGCGGTGAAACAGGTGGCGCCGCGCCGAAAACGCCGGCGTCGACGTCAGACCGGTGTCGTCGGCGAATGCGAGCAGCGCGTCGAGATACGCGCGCCGTTCGTTCGTCGTGAGAATCGACAACTCGTCGACGACCGTCTCGCGCGCGAGCTGCACGCGCGAGATGAGCCACCAGACGGCAGGATGGAACCAGAAGACCGATCGCACGATCTCCTCTCCTACCACCCAGGCCCAATCCCGCCGCTTGACGTGATGGAGTTCGTGCGCAACGACGGCCCGCTGCGCCGGCGCATCAGCATTGTCGAGCGACGCCGGCAGCACGACGACGGGCCTCGCGAGACCGAAGGTCACGGGATGCGCGACGTCCCCGGACTGGAGCACGCGCGCCGAGACCCCGATCACACGCAGCAGGTCGTCGAACCGTGCGTCAATCGGAGTTGCGCGCCGCAGGCGACGAAGGCGAAGCAACCCGAGACCGAGCCACGCAAGCCGGGCAACGATCCCCAGGAACAACACGGCTCCGGCAAGAACGATCCAGTCGACAGCCGGACCGGCATGCCCGTTCGACGCGGCTATGGCGGCCGACGCCGGGAGCAGAGCGCCGGGGGCCGCCGGCACGAATGCCATCTCCTCGTGCCGCCACGGCTGGGCGAACGGCAGGATCAGGCAGACGGCGAGCAGCACGCGCCAGAACGCGTACTGGAGCCCCGGGGAGCGCAGCCCGAGCAGTCGCGGCAGACCCGCGCTGAGCACGACGAGCACCGCGATCTGTGCCGAGTACGAGACGAGGTTGGCCGCGGTCATTCGTCCACCTCCTCGATCGCCCGGAGAAGCGCCTTCCGCTCCTTCTCGCTCAGCTTGGCGTCCTTTACGAGGTGCAGCAGCATCGGCCGGGACGCGCCGTCGAACACGCGGTCGACGAACTCACGCACCATGCCGGCGATCACCTGCGCGCGCGGCCTGGCGGCGCGGTAGACGAACGCCTTGTCGGCGCGCGTCTTCTTCACGTAGCCCTTCTGCTCGAGGATCTTCATCATCGTGAGCACGGTGGTGTAGGCAACCGAGCGCCTGGTCCGCAGGCGTTCGTACACGTCGCGCACCGTGGCGGATTCGAGCTTCCAGACCACCTTCATGATGGCCAGCTCCTGGGGGGTGAGGGTGGGCGTCGGCGTTCGCATATACTAAATATTTAGTAGTTAGTAGGCCTTGTTGTCAAGTGCCCGGCCAGGCACAACTCCACAACTCCGCAACTCCCAACGCCCAACAAACGCCCAACTCCACAACTCCCAAAGCGCCCAAGCTAAGAATCTCGAAAGGTTGAATGGTGAAACACTCAACCTTCGTTTCTTGACTTGGAGGTTTTGGGAGTTGCGGAGTTGGGCGTTTGTTGGGCGTTGGGAGTTGCGGAGTTGTGGAGTTATGCCCGAGCGATCGCCACGATCACCGCCACCGCCTTTTCGAGGTCCTGCCGCGACGTCCATTCCAGCCGCGAGTGGAAATTGTGCTCGCCGGCGAACAGGTTCGGCGTCGGCAGGCCCATGAACGACAGACGCGAGCCGTCGGTCCCGCCGCGGATCGGCTTCTCAATCGGCGCCAGGCCGACGGCACGGATCGCCGCCCGCGCGCGTTCGACCACCTGCGGGTGACGGTCGAGCACTTCGCGCATGTTGCGGTACTGCTCCTGGATCTCGATCTCCGCCCGCGTCGCCGTCTCGCCCGCGACCGCCTCGGCGAGCGATCGGACGAGCCGCTCCTGCTCGCGCAGCTTCGCCGTCACGTGATCGCGCAGCAGCACACGCACCGACGTGCGATCGACGGACGCCTCGAGCTGATAGGGGTGCACGAACCCGTCGTACCCCTCGGTCGTCTCCGGCGACAGCCGCTCGCGCGGCAGGCGATCGACGAACCGCGCGGCCGCGCGAATCGCGTTCACCATTTTTCCCTTCGCATACCCCGGATGCGTGTTGAAGCCGATGAACGCCACGCGCATGAGATCTGCCGAGAAGCTCTCGAACTCGAGCTCGCCGGCGTTGCCGCCGTCGAGCGTGTACGCGTACGCCGCGCCGAATCTGGCGACGTCGAAGCGGTTCGCCCCTCGGCCAATCTCTTCATCCGGCGTAAAGCCGATTCGGATGTGGCCGTGCGGAATCTCCGGGTGTGCGGCGAGCTCCGCGGCGGCTTCGACGATGGCCGCCACGCCCGCCTTGTCATCCGCGCCCAGCAGTGTCGTCCCCGACGCAGTCACGATGTCGTGTCCGATCTGCGCGGCGAGATCCGGCTGTTCGGACGATCGTAAAACAGCCGTCCGATCGTCCGGCAGGACGATGTCGCGTCCGTCCCACGCGCGGTGGACGATCGGCTTCACGTTCGCGCCGGACATCTCCGGCGATGTGTCGACGTGCGCGATGAATCCGATCGCCGGCTCGGACTCGCGCCCACGCGTGGCCGGAATCGTAGCCATCAGATAGCCGTTGTCATCCAGCACGACATCGTCCAGGCCGATGGCGCGCAGCTCGCTGACAAGCAGACGCTGCATCTCGAGTTGGCCGGGCGTCGTCGGGCAGGTCTCGGAAGAGTCGTCGGCGCGGCTGTCTATCTGGACATAGCGAAGGAATCTTTCGAGCACGCTCATTGTTTATGTATGCATGACGCGCAGGTCGGTGCGGCGGATGGCCTCCAGCGCATTGTCGTCGCACGCGCGTTCGATCACAAATCTGTCGAAGCAGGATCGCAGGTACTGGACGATGGCGCCGAGGCCGTCCTTCTGGTATGCGACCCAGCAGGCGAAGAACCGGGCGGCCAGCCAGCGTTTGATCGCCATGTCGTCAGGGGCAAGAACTTCGGGTGCGGGAGCGGTTGTCGCGAAGACGTCGTGCACGCGTTGCAGCAGCGTTCCGTCAGTCGGCGTCCACGCGGCGATACGCGCGGCAGCGAGATCGAGCGAGGAGAGGGCGGTCTCCGGCGTGACGCCCTCGCGCGTCAGCAGCTCGACGCCGTACCGTTCCCAGACGTCGTAGCTGGCGAGATCCATCAGCACGCCGGGGCGGACGAGCGGGGGCCATGCGCTCCGCGCATCGAGCCCGTCGAGCGGCCCGACGTTCACGAGCGACGCTGGAGCGTCGACGATCGCGGCCGGTGGTGCGTCTTCGAACAGCAGCGCTGCGGCAGTGGGGCAAAAGTGTGAAAGCGAGACGAACGTGCCCCGCAGATCGATGAGCACACTTCGCGGGAACATCCGACACGAAACCGGCAGCGCGGCGTGTCCGCCGGCGCGTTGGATCGCGCACAGACCCTCCCTGTCGAAAAATCCACACGCGCCGCTGTTTGATTTCGCAGCTATCTTTCCGCCGTCGGACGCGCGCACGATTGAGCCTTGCGTGAGGGTGAGCGTATGAATTCGAGCCGCTTCCGCCTCATCGAAGGGAATCGTCCATCCGGCGCGGCAGCACGCGCCAGCGTGCCGGCAACCGTACGCCGCATGAAAACTCAGACACCTGATCACGAGCGTTCCGACGATCGTAATGCCGATTACAGGACCGTAGGTGAAGCCCTGCGACAGGACGCGCTAAGTCACTGTGGATCTGCGGACGCAGACCGGCGCAGGAATTGCCGAGATCACGCCATCACCATGTCGGAACAGGAAGCTTTCGGGCCGCGCCTCCGGCGCGAACGTGAACGGCGCGGGATCTCGCTTGACCATATCGCGTTGCTCACGAACGTCAGCGTCGAATTGTGGATGGGCCTGGAAAAGAACGACTTCTCGCAGTGGCCCGGCGGACTCTTCGCGCGCGCGTTCGTCCGCGATTACGCAAGTGCAATCGGCGTCGACGCCGACGAAGCCGTGGACGACTTCTGCCGCCTGTTCCCGGTCGGCGATCGCCGCGGCGGCGCGCTGATTCGCGCGCAGTCCGAGCTGATTGGACACCAGTCCAACTACACCGACGATCCGGCGCTCATCCCGGGCGGCGTCGATCGGCGTTCCGGAAACACCGCACCCGAGCCGACGCAAGCGCCAACCCGGCGCGGGCTCGGCGCGCGTCTATTTGCAGCCATTTTCCACACTTAACCCGAGGGGCTTCGCCCTTCGGGCTCCCTCACACGATCTCTCGCGCGCCGCTTCCCGCCTGCGCTCTTTCGAGCTTCGGCGAGGCAGGCTGCCGGCGCGCTCCGTTTCCGCCTCCGCCAAGGGCTCCGGCGAGACCTCGCCGAAGCGCCTTCGGCGCGAAGGCGGGCGCGTGGCTTCCGCCTTCGCACCGCTTCGGCGGACCCGCCGTAGCCTTGGCGGAGGCGGGGCACTCGCTACGCTCGTTCGCATTGCCGTCCGGTTTCTCCCGGTGTCAAAGGAGATGTAGGCGTATCATCCGAAGGACATCCATGACATTTCGACGCTTGCTTCCGGCCCTTGCGGTAGGGCTGCTCGCCGTGTGTCCCGCCGCCGCGCAAACGCCATCCGCTCCCGCGCTCCGGGTTGTCAGCGCAGGTCCAACCGGCGAGGTGGCGACGATCGAAGAGGCGAATGAAATACGCGTCGTCTTTTCGGAGCCGATGGTGAACCTGAGTCAGGTCAACGCCGTACGGCCGGCGTTCTTTCACCTCACGCCGAACGTCTCGGGGACATTCCGGTGGTCGGGGACGACGATCCTGATGTTTACGCCGGCCAGCCGGTTCCGGCTCGCCACGAAGTTCGACGTCAGCATCGACGCAGGTACCTCTGCGATCAGTGGCCGCAGGCTTGCCGCCCCGTACGCCTTCAGCTTCACCACGCCGACCGTGCGCCTGCTGCAGACGCGCGACTACCGGCCTGGCGGCCGGTTCGACGCTCCGCCGATCGTGCTGCTGCGTTTCAACCAGCCCGTGCAACCCGAGAGTGTGCTGCCGCACGTGAAGGTCTCGTTCCGGCCGCACGAGTTCATTGCGCCAGTCATCCCGCTGGCGGCGCAGATTCGGCTGGCATCGATCGATCAGACCGCGATGCAGGCGTTCACGCGCAAGGTGCAGGCAGCGCGCGCGGCCGCGACGTCGAACGCGCCGGTCGCGTTCGCTCAGGCAACGAATTGGGACAAGGTGCAGTTTCCGCCTTCACCAGAGATGGTCGTCGTGCAGTTGACGACGCCCGTACCGCCTGAGAGCTGGGTGAGCGTCGAACTCGACGGGAAGGCCCCGTCGCCGGCCGGTCCCGCCACCTCCGGTCACGTCCAGAACTACATCGTCAAGCTCGAACGCGCGTTCTTCGTGGACGACGTCCAATGCGCGAGCGAGTGCAATCCTGACGCCCGAAACGCCATTCGCTTCCGCGAGCCTGTGAAGGCAAACGCGTTCGGGACAGCGCTGAAAGCCACGGATGTGACCGACGCGAGGAACGAGCGCGCGGTGAAAAAGGGGGAGCCGAGGAAGCGCGAGAGTTGGGAGCGCGATGAATCGAGCGAGTTGACCGTGGAAGACGCGGGCTTCAGCGCGCAGCCGCCCGCGAGCACCTGGCTCGTGACGCTGCCGGCGGATTTCAAGACCACCGATGGTCAGACGCTCGGCTACACGTGGGGCGGTCTCGTCGAGAACTGGCATCAGACGGCCTTCACGAGCTTCGGCGACGGCCACGGCGTGTGGGAGAAGGGCGGGGGCAGCCTGCTGCCGTTCTACGGGCGCAACTTCCTCAACGTGAAACTGTGGTCGCGCCCGATCGACGGGTCTGAGCTCATGTCGACGCTGCTCGAGCTGCAGCATTCGGGATTCCGCACGGCGCCCAGCACGACGGCCGTCAATCGCCGTCTCACGGCGACGCCCGATCGCATCCTTTCACATGGGCTCGATCTCTCCGCCGCGCTGAAGCCTGGCGGTACCGGCATCGTGTGGGCAGCGGTCGAGGAAGGCTCGCCGATCGCGAAGTCGCGCGCGGCCCTCACTCGCGACGGGGGACCGCTCACGCGCGCGACGCTCGTGCAAGTCACCAACCTCGGCATCACCGTCAAGGACAGTCCGCAGAACACGCTGATCTTCGTCACCAGGCTCGACAACGGCGAGCCGGTCGGAGGTGCGAAGGTTTCGATCATCAAACCGGACGGCGAGGCGCAGTGGACCGGGACGACAGCCGCCGACGGCGTCGCGATCGCGCCGGACACCCGGCTGCGGAATCCTCGCCGCTGGTCCGAGTTTTCGTTTCTGGTCACGGCCGAAAAGGACGGAGATCTCGCCTACGTCGGCAGCGATTGGAACGAAGGCATCGTCCCGTGGGAATTCGGCGTGCCGCTCAACCTCGCCGAAGCGGATCCGCTCCTGTGCGGCAGCGTCTTCAGCGATCGCGGCGTCTACAAGCTTGGCGAAGAGGTACATCTCAAAGCGATCCTCAGAAGCAATACGCCGGCGGGCGTGAAGCTGCTCGCCGACGGCACGCCGGTCCACATCAGGGTGCGCGACGGCCAGGACAAGGTCGTGGACGATCGTGTCGTGAAGGTGAACGCCTGGAGCAGCGCCGAATGGACGATGACGGTACCACCGGAAGGCTCGCTCGGGCAGTACTCGATTCGCGCCGTGCTCAACAGCGAGAAGGCGCAGGCGGATCGGAACGAAGAACCGAATCGCGAGCGGGACGATGAGACGGAGTTCTACGACCGCTCGTTCACCGTTTCCGGCTCGTTCCTCGTCGCCGCGTACCGCCGCCCCGACTTCCGCGTCGACGTGACGCTCACGGGGGACTCGCACGTCGCCGGCGACCAGTTGAACGGAGTCGTGAACGGCCGGTACCTGTTCGGCGCGCCGATGAAGGACCGTTCCGCGCACTGGACGTTCACCCGCGTGCCGTACTACGGCGCGCCCGCGGCGATTGTCGACAAGTTCCCCGAGGAGCGCTGGACGTTTGTCGGCTGGCTGGACGAGCGGACGCGCGGCAGCCGGTCGCAGATGGCGGCAGACGATGGCCAGTTGACCTCGGATGGGCGGCTTGCGCTGACGCTCGACACGGATCGAACGGCCGGCGTGCCGTATTCCTACCTGCTCGAAGGCGACGTCGAGGACGTCTCACGCCAGCACATCGCGAATCGCGCGAGCCTGATCGTACATCCGGCGCCGTGGTACGTCGGCGTCCGCCGCTTTCCGCTGTTCAACAGTCAGAAAGACGGCCTGAAGACGGAGCTGGTGGCCGTCGGTCTCGACGGCAAGCCAGTAGCGGGCGTCAAGGTCGACGTCAAGCTGACGCAGGTGCAGTGGACGAGCGTCCGCCGCGCGGAGGGCAACGGCTTCTACACCTGGGAGACCGAGCGCAAGGAAGTGCCGGCCGGCGAATGGCACGTCACGAGCGCGGCCGACCCCGTTCCACTCGCGGCACCGCTGCCTGCCGGAGGCTTCTATATCCTCGAAGCGCGCGCCGACGACGTGGACGGCCGCTTCGCGATCACGCGCGCATCGTTCTACGCGCTCGGCGAGGGCTACACCGCGTGGCAGCGCTACGATCACAACCGCATCGATCTCGTCTCCGACAGGAGCACGTACAAGCCGGGCGACACCGCGAGAATCATGATCGAGTCGCCGTGGGAGCAG
>Ga0066903_100005224_pt1 | contig 11211 bp, 9 predicted proteins | sample PanSoiMetaGPlot1_FD_67491 | JGI IMG/M metagenome (GOLD analysis project Ga0066903, IMG submission 67491) | Tropical forest soil microbial communities from Panama analyzed to predict greenhouse gas emissions - Panama Soil - Plot 1 (version 2) | ecosystem: Environmental > Terrestrial > Soil >...
GCGACGCGCCGCCCGGTCGCGACCCGCTCGACCGTCAGGGTGCTGAAGACGATGTCGCCGCGCGTATCGGTCCAGACCGCGCGTCCCACGCCGAGCCGATCCCCATCAGCGAATGCGATGGCTTCGCCGCGGAACGCGGTCGGAAATTCTCCCGACCCTCCCGACCCCGTCAGGACGAGCGAGCCCGACATCTGAACGATGGCGGCGGGGCGCCCGGTTTCGGTGGGCAGCGTCTGCCGGCGTCCGACCGCCGACCAGCTGCCGCTGAACGTGTTCCATTGATTGTCCTGGCCGTGAGCGGCCGCCGCGGCGCCCGCCCACATGAGCGTCGATGCGCTCAGGACCAGGACGAAGGCGCGCATCAGGCCGGGCGGCCCTGGCCCGTCATCGCCATCGGATCGAGCACGTCGGCGATCTGCTGCTCGGAGAGGATGCCCTTCTCGCGAATGAGCTCGAGAATGCCGCGCCCCGACGCGGCGGCCTCGGCGGCCAGTTCAGTCGATCGGTCGTAGCCGATGACCGGGTTCAGCGCCGTCACCGTGCCGATGGAGTGGTTGACGTAGTAGCTGCACACGTCGGCGTTGGCGGTGATGCCGTCGACGCACTCGGTCCGCAGCGTGCGCGCGGCGTTGATGAACATGGTTTGCGCTTCGAAGATGCAGGCGGCGATGACCGGCTCGAAGACGTTCAGCTGCAGCTGTCCGCCTTCGGCGGCCATCGAGACCGTCAGGTCGCTGCCGATCACGCGGAAGCAGACCATGTTGACGACCTCGGGGATGACCGGATTCACCTTGCCCGGCATGATCGAAGAGCCCGGCTGACGCGGCGGCAGGTTGATCTCGTGGAGCCCGCAGCGCGGGCCGGAGGAGAGCAGCCGCAGGTCGTTGCACACCTTCGACATCTTGATCGCCAGGCTCTTCATGCACGAGGAGTAGAGGACGAACGCCTGGGTGTCCTGCGTCGCCTCGATCAGGTTGGCGGCAAGGTAGATGTCGAGGCCGCTGATCTCGGCGAGGTGGAGCGTGCACTTCTTGGCGTAGCCGACCGGCGCGTTCAGGCCGGTGCCGATCGCGGTCGCGCCCATGTTGATTTCGCAGAGCACGCGCTGAATCGACTGGAGCGCGCGCACTTCGCCGGCGAGCGTTTCGGCGAAGGCCTGGAATTCCTGGCCGAGCGTCATCGGCACCGCGTCCTGGAGCTGCGTCCGTCCCATCTTGAGGATCGGCGCGAATTCCTGCGCCTTGGCGCGGAACGCGGCGATCAACCGGTTCACCTCCTCGACCAGGCGCATGTTGCCGAGCGCCATGCCGACGTGGAGCGCGGTCGGGTAGGCGTCGTTGGTGGACTGCGACGCGTTGACGTGATCGTGGGGATCGCAGTGGCGGTACTCGCCCTTCTTGTGGCCCATCAGCTCGAGGGCGCGGTTGGCGATCACCTCGTTGGCGTTCATGTTGGTCGAGGTGCCGGCGCCGCCCTGGAAGACATCCAGCCGGAACTGGTCGTGCAGCTTGCCGTCGATGATTTCCTGGCAGGCGCCTTCGACGCCTTTCAGGATCGCCCGGTCGAACACTTCGCACTCGACGTTGGCGCGCGCGGCGGCCATCTTCACCATCGCCAGCGCCTTGATCAGATCGGGATAGAGCCGCAGCTCGACGCCGGAGATGTGAAAGTTCTCCAGCCCGCGTGCCGTCTGGACGCCGTAATAGGCGTCGGCGGGCACTGCCTTGTCGCCGAGCAGGTCGTGTTCGAGTCGGGTCCCGTGATCTTTCATGGCTGTACCGTGACCGCGGAGGTCAACGAGAACTGCAGGCGTGTCTCGGCCGGCAGCGAGAGGTGCTCGGTGCCCTGGCTCGACATAATCGCGCCGGTCGCCGCGCCGGCGGCCGCACCGATCGCGGCGCCGGTGCCGCCGCCGGCGATGCCGCCGACGATCGCGCCGAGGCCCGCGCCGCCGCCCACCTTGCGCGCCGTCTTCTTGCCTTCGCCCTTGCCCTTCTGCTCGACGTAGCTCGTGACGATCTCGTAGCGGCGTCCGCCGAAGGAGAGCGAATTCGCCTTGAGCGTGATCTTGTCCGCGCCTTTCATCTTGCCGGCCTGCTCGACGGCGGCGGCCTGCAGCTCGATGGCCGCGCCCCGTGGCACGATGACCTTGCCGTTCACCATCACCGGGTCGTCGAGCACCGATTTGTATTTCGTCCCGGCTTGCGCGGCGTCCACCTCGATTCCCTGCGTGAGCCGGACGTTCAACATCGTGTTTGCCGGCAGTGTCACCGGCGCGGGCGCTTTCGCCGGATCAGGCGTGACCGGAGGAGGCGGCGCCGCTGCCTTGCGCGGCGAGAACTCCACCGCGCTGACTTCGTCCACCTTGAACTCCGCGATCTTGCCGTTGGCGAGGAGGACGCGCACGACCTTGACGTCGGCGCTCATGAAGGAGCCTTCGACGGCCTGGCCGCTGCGAAGCTTCACGCGATCCGCGGACAGGGAAGCGGTGCCGGCGACGACGAGGAGAGTGACGATCGACAACAAGAGAGATTTCATGCGCATGGCTGTCACCTGATCTGTGTCACTGGACGATCGGCAGCGACGATGCGATCTGTAGATCGAGAAGGAGAAGAATCTGGTTTTCGACCTGGAGGAACCGGGCCGCGGTTTTCGCGGAGAGCGCTGTCTTCAGCTTGTTGTAAACCTCGAGCTTCAGCGCGTTCCGCCGTTCTTCGAGGCTCAGGGCATTGCGGACCAGACGGTCGGCGAGATCGTCGGTGACCTTGTCGAAGTTGTCGGCGTATTCCTTGATTCCTTTGAGGCGCTCGTCGTTGAGATTCGCCAGCTTCATCTCGTACTCGCGGTAGATCGGCCAGAACTTGGCATCCTCCTCCTCGGTGAACTCCATCACCTCCGTGATGATCGCGACTTTCTCGGTGCGGAGATCGGAACGCAGCAACTGGACGTAGGCGCGCAGGTTGGTGTCACGCGTGTCGTCCGAGGTCGCGCTGCTCGGCTTGGATGTCTGCGCCGAGGCAAACGTGGCACCGGCCGTCAGCGCCAGCGCCGCGAGAAAGGCTCTGTGTGCAACTGTCGAGCAAACCATGACGTATTACTCCTAGCCCTTAGCCCTTAGCCATTAGCCATCGATTATCGTCGCCGCCCGCCGCCGCCGCGCGGCGCGGAGCGCATGCCGCCGCCGCTCGGACGGTAGCTGCTCGAACCGGCGGACGAACGCGACGTGCTGTTGTAGTCGCGCGTGCGCTGCTGTCCTTCGGCGCGCGCCGCCGCGTCGCGATTGACCTGCTCGGGCGCCTGGGCGTTGTTCCAGCCGCCGTTGTCGTACTTCGACCAGCCGCCGCCGTCGTTCTTCTTGTAGACGTTCCCGTCACGGCCGGCGTAGACGTCGCCGCTGCCGGTGCGCACGACGCCGCTGTTGTTTCCCCCCGGGCCGTTCCTCGTGACCGCCTGGCCGCCGCCGCTGGTCTGCGTGCTGCGCGTGGTGGTGCCGGTGACGCGGTTGGTCGTCCGCGACGTCGTCGCCCACTGATTGCCGCGCTGCACCGCAGTCTGGCCCCAACTGCCGTAGACACTCGAACCTTGCCGCGTCGCGGCGGATGCTCCGGTGCGCGGGTTGTACGCGCGGGCGTTGGCGCGCGCGCCATAGGGGCCGTAGGCGGCGGAACCGCGCGCATACGTCCCGGTGCGCGGGTTGTAGCGGGCGCCGACGCCGGCGCCGCCGTACGGACCGTACGCCGCTACGCCGCGGCTGTAGGTCCCGGTCCAGGGGTTGTAGGACGCGTGATAGCCGTAGGTCGGGTAGTGCGGGTAATAGGCCGGATAGAAACCGCCGTAGTAGACGTAAGGCGGGTAGTAGTAGCCAGTGCCCCACACCGCGCAACCCCACGCGACCATCATGCCGGTGGCTACCGCTGCGAACACCACCGCGTCGCTGTTGTCCTCGACCACGGTGACCTGGGTGACGGGATAGGCCGGCGAGCTCACTGGAATCTCGTAAATCTCGCCAGGCACCGATCCGGTGACCTCCCATGGGCCGCTCGGATTGCGCGACATGAACCAGACGCCGTCAACGCACATGTAAAAAAGGTCGCCGACCTTGATGATGTCCTTATCGGTGTTGGTCGCGCGCGCCACCTTCGTTTGTTCGATCGGCTGGAACTGCGGGTCGCCCTGATACTCCACGTCGGGCGCCTTGATGTCTTTCTTGCTGACGCGCGCGGTCTCCGGGATTTGGGCGAGCAGGACCGCTTCAACCGCCTGGTCGGTGCCCGGCACCGACGCGAGCACGCGCGAGCGGGCGTGCGACACCGGAATCTTCTTGAAGTCCTCGGGCAGCGACGGCGTCGCGAAAGTCCACGGTCCCGAGAAATCGGGCGCGCTGAACCAGCGGCCGGAAATCAAAAAGAAAATGGGACCGGTCTTGCCCAGTCGGAAGACGTCGCTTTCGGTGTTGCTCACCCAAAGCAGATTCGTGCCGGTGACGGCCAGGTAGTTGGGCGCGCCCTGCAGCAGGATCAGTTCGGCCGGCCTCGTGCTGACGAATACCTTGGGCATCGCGCTCGCTTCCAGGGCGCGGCCCGGCAGCGCGGCCTTCACGTCTTTCCAGTTCTCGTCGGGCGGCAGCCGCGAAAAGCTGTCCGGCAGCTTGCCGGCCGGCTTCCATGGTCCCGTGAGGTCGGTGGCCGCCAGCCAGCTGTCGTTGTCGCGCAGGTAGAAGGTCTTGTTCGTGTGCTGGAACAGATCCCAGTTGGTGTTGACGGCGAACTTCAGATCGTTGTCCTTGATCGGGCTCCAGATCGGATCCGCGTCGAGGTTGACGAGAATCGCTCGCGACGGGCTGTAGAAGATGGCCGGCGGATCGGCTTTCACGCCGTCCACGTTCTTCGGCACGATCTGGCTCTTGTCGAGTCGGGCGAGGATGCGATCGAGCCCGAGCACGAGCCCGCCCGTCGGCACCGCGTCCGCGATCGTGGTGACGACGTCGCTAACCTGCTCTTTCGGCACGTTGGGGAAATTGGATTCGGTCAGCTTGAGGTTGCTGAAGTTCACGAGCCGCTGGTCGACGGCCACGCTCGTATCGGCTTCGATCTTCACGGTCCCGAGCGCCGGTTTGTCGGCGCCTTTAGCGCTGTAGGAAACCGCCGCGTACGCCACCATGCGTTTCTGGCCGTCCCAGCTCGCGATCTGGGGCTGAAACACCCGGATCTCGCCGCCGCTCTTCATCCCGTAATCGCGCGGCCATCCGCCGTCGTTTGCCTGCGGCGCCGCCGGCGCTGCCGGCTTTTTCGCAGCGGGAGCCGGAGCGGTTTGCGCGAGCAGCAGCAGCGGCTCAGGTACGACGAGCGCGGCGGTCGCGCTCACGGTCACAATCGTCATCGTTGCCCGGAAAAAACCGTGCGACCTATTCATGGGTCCTTGCCTCCCGCGCTTCTTCGATGAACTCGACGCCCTTGGTCTCGCGCGCCAGCGCAAACTCGATTTGCGGAGGCTGCGACGCGTCCTCCATCAGCGTGACGAGCCGGCCGAAGGTGTCGGCCGTTACGCGATTTCGGAGGTCGTTCTCGGTCTGCCACTCCTCGACGTACCGCACGACGTTCCGATTGGCCAGGTCGCTTGAGACCGAGCAGCTCACACAGCCGCGCGTCGGCCGGACGTCCGCGGCGAGTGAATGAAGGGCCGCGGTCAGCGGCCGTGTCTGCCCGATCGGGACGGACCACTCGATGGTCATCTTCACGCGCGTCGAAGACATATGCCCTCGAATCGAATCAGCGGGCAGGACAACAACTTGCCCGGATGCCCGGTGGGGAGGAGCAGATGGCATGCCATGACTTCGCCGGAAAATCCCAGTTTCCCGGACTCGCGGGCTCCATGGGGCTGGAGTGGCTCCGAGATTTCGGGTCAGGAGGGGCGCTTGCGCACGATCCCGAGCCTGGCCATGCGGCTTTCGAGGGTGGTCGGCTTGAGGCCGAGGCGCTCGGCGGCGCCGCCAAGGCCTCGCACCCGCCAGTTCGTGCTCTCGAGGACGCTGCGAATGTGCTCGATTTCCAGGTCGGTGAGCGTCATGGCCGTCGACGCCGTTCGCGCCTGGGGCCGCGGCGCCGCCACAACCAGTTGCGGGCCGGTTGAAATGATGACCGCGCGCTCGATGACGTTCCGCAGCTCGCGGACGTTTCCCGGCCAGGCGTAGCGCTGCAGGTCGCGCATGCTGTCCCGGGAAATCGACTCGATGTTCTTGCCGAACGTCTTCGAGAACTCGTCGACGAAGCTCCACACCAGTCCCGGGATATCTTCGGCGCGCTCCCGGAGCGGCGGCACGGCGACGGGGAACACGTTCAGGCGGTAAAAGAGATCCTCGCGGAAGGCCTTGCTGGCGACCGCTTCCTCGAGGTTGCGATTGGTGGCGGCGATGATCCGGACGTCGACCTTGATCGACTGCGTGCTCCCCAGCCGCTCGATGACCCGCTCCTGGAGGACCCGGAGCAGCTTGACCTGGACTTCCATCGGCAGCTCGCCGATTTCGTCGAGGAACAGCGTCGACTGGTTCGCCGCTTCGAAGCGGCCGATCTGGCGTGACAGCGCCCCGGTGTAGGCCCCGCGCTCGCGGCCGAACAGCTCGCTCTCGATGAGCGCGGTGGGAATAGCGGCGCAGCTCACGCGGACCATCTGCCGCTGGTGGCGCGGGCTCAGGTTGTGAATCGCCTGCGCCATCACTTCCTTGCCGGTGCCGGTTTCGCCGAGCAGCAGCACCGTGGCCGGCGTCGGCGCGACCTGCTCGATCTGCGCCATGATGCGTTTCATCACCGCGCTGTCGGCCACCACCACGCCCGGCGATCGCAGGCCGCGCATCTCGCGGCGCAACTCGACGTTTTCCGCGTTGGCGCGATCGCGAAGCAGTTTCACTTCGTCGAGCGCCGTCTGCAGCGCCGCGTGGCTGCGCATGCGCGCGAAGGTCTGGCTCACCACGCCCGCCACCAGCCGGAGCCGCTCGATGATCGCCGGCGCCCAGTCGCGCGGGCTCGTCGTCGAGACGAAGGCGAGACCCTGGAGATCGCCTTCCGTCTGTCCGTTGTAGGCGATCGGAAACACGGCGGCCGACTGAACGTCGCCGTTCCGGAACGTCTCGCGATCGATCGGATCTGGAAGATCGCCCACTCGCGCGAACCAGCATGCCTGACCGAGCTTGAGTCGCGAGAAAAGGTAAGGCGCCGACGAGAGCGGCAGCGAGCCGGGCTTGGTGTCGGCGGGATTCTTCGTCCACACGTGCGTGGCGGTCGCCTCGGGCTCGCCGGGACTCCGCCGCCACAGCGTCGCGCGATCCAGGTGCAGCGATTCTCCGACCTGCCGGAGGCTGTCGCGAATCGCGCTGTCGATGCCGCCGGGCTGCACGGCGCCGAATCGCGCCGCGATGTCGCCGACCAGGCGGTGGAACTCGAGATATTCGCTTGCGCTGACGACGCGGTTTTCGAGGTTGAGACGATCCGTGACGTTGACCATCGACACGATCACGAATCGCGATTGATCGTGCCGCACGATGTTCAGGCCGACTTCGAGCGGCACCGTCATGCCGTCCTTGCCCGCACCGCTGACCATCCGGTGCGCAATCGCGGGCGACAGCTGGGGACTCTCCAGCAACTCGGACCAGATCTCCGGCTGGCCTCCCGGGACAGAGGGCGGCAGCAGCCTGGAGATCGGCTGGCCAATCAACTCGTCGGGTCCGTACGCCAGCATGCCGTTCGCGACGGCGTTGGCGAACAGAATCGTCCCGTCTTCGGCGGCGACGACGACGCCGTAAGGCGTCGCGTCGAAGACCACGCGGAGCATGCGCAGCAGATCGTGCGGATCGACCAGCACACCAGAATCCCGCGCTTCTACGAGCGCATCAATCGTTCTGTTCAAGCGTCACCGCGTCGTTGGAGCCGCCTGCTGAAGATGGGAAGCCTACCGCGGCCGGAGTGCAAAACACCGACCGGTCGCGCCTGACGGATCGCGTCACCGTGCATAGCGTACAAGATCCACCCGCGATTCGAGTTACGCGCGGTTTCTGGTCCGATTTCGGACGGTCCGGACAGCCCGCCTGATCGGGGCTACTCCGAAATATCGGACGCGCTTTGCCGCGGGTCCCATGTTTTTGGGGCTTTCCCGGCAGTCGCAGCCGGTTTCGGCCTTGGCACCCTCGATGCTCAGCACATCAGCGCTCGTAGATTTGCTTCATCTGAGGAGAGTGTTCAATGCGGAAGCTACTCGTGGCGGTTTTCGGCATCCTCGTCGCGGCGGTGCCGGCGGCCGCGCAGGACAAGCCAGTCGACATCAATCTCGGATTCGGCTGGACGATTCCCGAAGGGGACTTCAAGAACAGCTTCGACTCGGGCTGGGATTTCGACTTCGGCGCGACGTTCAACATTTCGCCGACGGTCGGCGTGCAGGGCGAGTACATGTACGCGCGGATGAACGGTCCCTCACGGACGATCCTCGTCAGTCCATCGCCCGGTGGAATTACCAGCAGCCAGCTGCTCGAGAGCAATCACCAGATGCATGCCTTCATCGGAAACGTCGTCTATAAGGCCCCGAGCTCGGGTGCTCTCGGCGGCTACGTGCTCGGCGGCGCCGGGATGTATCACCGCATCGTGCAGATCACCTCGCCCGCGGTCGGGTTCACGACGTTCTGCGATCCGTTCTGGTACGTCTGCTATCCGGCTGCGGTGTCGGTGGACAACATCATCGGCGATCGCTCGTCGAACGACTTCGGCATCAACTTCGGCGGCGGCGTGACGTTCGGCCACGAGGCGAAGTTCTACGTCGAGGCGCGGTATCACTACGTGTGGGGGCCGAAGATCAATGCGCCGGCCGGCACCAACCTGGCGACCACCAGCACCAACGCGCAGTACTTCCCGATCACCTTCGGCGTGCGATTCTGACGTCGATCGGCAGCGTGTGAGCGGATGAAACGCGACGGCGACGATCGTCCTCTTCCCGACGTCGCGCGTCTCCTGACGGCAGAGGGGTTCCCGCCCCTCTCCGCGACCGTGCAGGTCGAGTTCGGCGCGCACTCCTGCCGCGGAAAGTCGCGGCCGCTCAACGAGGATCACTACCTCGTGATGCGTCTGGGCCGGCATCAGGAGACGCTGCTCTCCAGCATGCCGGCGAGCGCGGCCGCGAGCCGTTTCGAGGAATTCGGCTACGCGACCTTCGTCGCCGACGGCATCAGCGCGGGCGGCGACGGCGAGGCGGCCAGCCGGCTCGCCATCGTCACGCTCGTGTACCTGGTGCGTCAGTTCGGTCGATGGGACCTCCGGGTCGACGACACCAACGCCCGCGATCTCCTCCATCGCGCCGAGCGGTTCCTGCGGCACGTCGACGGCGCAATGGTGCAGGAGAACGAGACGGGCGCGGGCCGCGAACTGCAGACGACGCTCACCGCGACCTTCGGCGCCGGGCGCGAGCTGTTCTTCGCGCACGTCGGCCATTCGCGCGCCTACCTGCTCCGCGACGGCCGGTTGTTGCGGCTGACGCGCGACCACACGCTCAGTGAAATGGGAACGATGCATCGCCGCGGCCGAAGCAGGATTCCGGTCGCGCCGCTCGTCGACGTCAGCACCGCCGCGGTCGATCTGCGGCACATCCTGACCGACGCGATCGGCATGACCGGTACGGCGGGGCCGCAGATCGATCTCGAGCGCTTCGAGCTCCTCGATCGCGACATCGTGCTGGTGTGCAGCAACGGCCTCACCGACGTGGTTGACGAGGATGTCATCGCGGGCATCCTGTCCTCAGGCCGATCGCCAGACGAGTTGAGCCGGACCCTCGTCGATCTGGCGATGGAGTCGGGAGGTGACGACGACGCCACGGCGGTCGTGGCGCAGTATCACCTGCCCGAGCCCGAACGCGCTCGCGCTACTTGATGAACCAGTGGCCGGCGATGGTCAGGCTGAGCGGGCTTGCCTCGAATCCCGCGGGCAGCGTCGGCAACCGGTGGTACCCGACATCTGCGCTCAACCCGAGCCGCGGCGCGCTCGAGAACATGAACTCGCTGCCGCCGAAGAAACGGAATCCGAGCTCGTTGTCCGACGCGGCCTCCGGAGTGGTCTGGGCCGCGCCGGTGAGCGTCTGGTGCCGGAAGCTCACCACCGATCCGACGTAGGGCCGGATCCAGACGTAGTCGCTCACGCGATCGAAGAATCCGTACATCGCTCCAGGCTCGAACTGCATCGACGTCATGCGGCTGTCGCCGACGTCGTTGTTCATCGCGTCGCGGGTGAAGCCGACCTGGACGCCGACGTGCGGATTGACCCACGTGCGCGCGCTCGCGCCCCAGGTGCTCATCGTTCCGAGGAGCCCGCCGACACCGAACGTGTGTTCTGCCGGCGTGACGTTCAACGGACGGCGCGTTGCCGGCTGACTCACTGAGGCTCGCGCCGCGGGCGCGCTGGTCGTCGCCGCGGGTTTCGGTGCAGCCGCCGGCGCCGTCGAGGCGGTCGAAGAGGGTGTTGATTGTGGCGCGTGTACCGCCGGTGTGTTCGCGCCCGCGGGCCCGATGTGGCCCATCGTGATGTGCACGTAGCCGACGCCATCCGGCGCCTGGGGCCACGCGATTTTGATCCAGCTGCCCAGATTGCGCGAGATCGGCAGCACGGTGCCGCGCGACACGTGACCGACAACCGGCGTGCCGGTGCTCGGTCCCTTGTAAACGTCAGCCGACGGCACGCTCACGGTGAACACAGTGTCCTGTGCGCGAACGAGCGCCGGGTTCAGCGCGAGCGCGAGGACCACGGCCGCAGCACGACGAATCATTGCTCCTCCTGCGAACGAATCTGGTTCCGTACTGACAGTTCTGACAGCACGGCTGCGCGGATCCCGCCGGAATCCGCACGGTTCGCGCTGTCGCGGAAATGACGAGCAAAGTTTCTTCCTCGTCGTGGCGCGGGCTGGCGTATGGTGAGGGATGCCGGGAGGGCGTATGAACATTCTCGAAGCCGTACTCGGATCGCATGGCGGCGGCGCCACTCAGCAACTCGGGCAGCAGTTCGGATTGAACGAGACCCAGGTCTCATCGGCGCTGTCGGCGCTGGTGCCCGCGCTCGCAGCCGGATTCCAGCAGAACATGTCGAACCCGCAGGGACTGGACGGTCTGCTGTCGGCGCTCGGCGGCGGTCAGCATCAACGCTACGTCGAAGACGCGAGCGCGCTGGCGCATCCCGACACCGTCAGCGA
>Ga0066903_100005225_pt1 | contig 11210 bp, 9 predicted proteins | sample PanSoiMetaGPlot1_FD_67491 | JGI IMG/M metagenome (GOLD analysis project Ga0066903, IMG submission 67491) | Tropical forest soil microbial communities from Panama analyzed to predict greenhouse gas emissions - Panama Soil - Plot 1 (version 2) | ecosystem: Environmental > Terrestrial > Soil >...
GCCCTTGCGCTCGCATTTGCGGATGAAGACGTCGCCGACCACGTTGCCGAGGTGATCGAACTTGACCGGGCCGCGCGGAGTGTCGTCCAGCGATGTCTGATGCAGCGCCTCGGCAAAGGCCTTGCGATCGTCGGACTGACCGCCGAGCTTCTGGATCGCGGCCTCGACGCACTGGCCAGCGATGTACATGCCGGCCGAGTAGCCGCCGGGGAGCACGTTGTAATCCTTCTGCATGTCCGCAACGAAGCGCTTGTTGGTTGGCGTATCGCGCTCGGCCGAATACCAGGCGGCCGAGATCACGCCGACCGCCTCGTCGCCGAGGCTGCGCAGCAACGCGTCGTCCATGGCGGTCCAGCCGGCCAGCAGCGGAATGCGGCCCTTCAAGCCGAGGTCCGCGTAGGCGCGCATGAACTTCACCGGATTCGATCCGGCAAATCCTTCGAACACGCAATCGACGTTGCTGATCTGGGCGATGTAGGGCGTGTAATCGGGCGTCACCAGCGGCGGCCACAGCTTCTTGACCACCTTCCCGCCGTCGTCCTCGAACACCCGCTGGAAGCCAGCCATCTGCTCGTAGCCGAAGGCGAAGTCCTCCGAGATCGTGACGGCACGCTTGTACTTCAGGTCCTTCGCGGCGTAGTCGCCCATGACGTGACAGCACTGTGCCGACGTTGACGAAGGGCGGATCACGAATGGATTTGCCTTGCGCTGGGTGACGTCCTCGGCCGCCGCGAGGCTGATGAGCGGCGTCTGGTTGTCGCGCACGAAGTCGGTGATGGCGAGGAGCTCGAAAGCCGCCAGCGGCCCGAGGATCACGTTCACCTTGTCACGCTCGATCAGCTCCTGCGCCTTGGTCTTGGCGCCGGCCGGATTGCCGCCGGTATCGGCGGAGATGAAGTCGATCTTGCGCCCCGACAGAGTGTTGCTCTTCTCCTTGAGCAGGGTGGCGATGCCCTGCTCCATCTGGATGCCACCCTGGGCCAGCGGGCCGGTCTTGACAGTGAGCAGGCCGATCTTGAACGGCGCGCCCTGGGCGCGCAGGACGGCGGGGGCGTAGATCGCCGCCGCGCCGCTGGCCGCCAATCCTTGCAGGACGGCTCTGCGCTTGATGGTCATCGGTTCCTCCCTGTGATGGTGGATGCTCGGGCAGTGCGCCCGATTTCAGGTTGACGGCCCGGGCCGGGCTCACACTGTTGAAGCATCACGGACGCGTTCAGGGCAAGCGCCATGGGCTTGCAGCTTGGTCGCAGCCGCGTGGTCCCCCCTTCCAGGCCGGCGTCGCTGCAGTCCCGCATGAGCGCCTGTCACGGCCGACCGGTTTCGCGAAATCATCTGCACCGAGCATTACGCCGCGCGATTGGTCAAGCCGTTCCGGCCCGGCGATGGTGGGACGCCCAGTTTAGGTTAATCCGAGAAGTAACTGGAAGTCGTTCGGACGCCGATGCATGGTCGTCCGCAAGCCGCCCGAGGCTCCGAGATGCGCGCGCTCACTGCTTTCGACCGGGACGAACAGGGCTGCGCGATGGAGGTCGGGCCAGGACGTTGCGTTCAATTGTCGGGGGCTCGACATGGTGGAGACCGCACGTCGATGACCTTCCGTGAGATACCCTCCTGGTTCCGCACGGCCTCGCCAGGACCCCTGGCCTGCGTCATGGGCGGGATGGATCTGGTCCGCCCGCTCGGCCTTGCCGGCGTCCGCTGTGCCGTCGTGGCCCGGCCTGGAAGCCCGTCGCTTTACTCCCGCTTTACCCAGGCAGCGCTGAGCTGGGACGAATTCTCGGCCCACGACGATGCCCTGGTGGAGGAACTGGTGCGCTTCGGCGGCGCCCAGCGGGAGCGGCCGATCCTCTTCTTCGAGGAGGACGTGCAGCTTCTCCTGGTGTCGCGCAATCGGGAACGCCTCGGCAAGGCATTCCGCTTCGCGATCGCCGATCCCGATCTGGTGGAAACCCTGGTCGACAAGTCGCGCTTCCGCGCCCTGGCGCAGCGCATCGGCCTGCCGGTGCCGACCACCCGCGAGGTTCGTCCGGCAACCGAATCCCCCGCCAGCCTGGCCCTGCGCTTCCCGGTCATCGTCAAGCCGCTCATGCGCACCCCGCCGTGGGATGCGCTCTCGGCCTCCTACAAGGCGCTGCAGGTCGACAGCCCGGCGGCGTTGCGCGAGCTTTGGTCGCGCCTGGCGGCGCTGGGCGGCAGCGTGCTGGTGCAAGAGCTGGTTCCGGGTCCGGAAACCCGGATCGAGAGCTATCACGTGTACGTAACGGCCACGGGACGCATCGGCGGCGAGTTCACCGGCCGGAAGATCCGTACCCTGCCGGTGACGTGTGGACACAGCACCGCGCTGGAGATTTCCGATGCCGCGGACGTAATGGCGCTGGGACGCGCCCTGGTGGCGAAGCTCAACCTGCGCGGCGTCGCCAAGCTCGACTTCAAGCGCGGCCTCGACGGCCGTCTGCACCTGCTGGAGATCAACCCGCGCTTCAACCTGTGGCATCACCTGGGCGCGATCGCCGGCGTGAACCTGCCCGCTCTCGCCTACGCCGAGCTGGCGGGCCTTGCCCCGCCCCGCGTGCAAACGGCTCGCGCGGGCGCCCGCTGGTGCAGCCCGTGGAAGGATCTGCCGGCGGCCCGGATGGCGGGCATGTCCGTGGTGGCATGGCTGCCGTGGATGCTCGGATGCGAAGCAAAGTCGGCCGTCTCCTGGGACGACCCGATGCCGCTCCTGCGCGCCGGATTGTTTCGCTGCCTGCCCAGCCACGGCGTCGGGACTACCGCCGTGCCGTTCCGCTTCCGCAAGCAGGCCGGATGAAGCTCGCCCTCATCTCCGACATTCACGCCAACCTGGAGGCGCTGCAGGCGACTTTGCAGGAGCTGTCGCGGCACGCCGTCGACCGCATCGTGTGCCTCGGCGACATCGTCGGCTACAACACGAACCCGGCCGAGTGCATCGCGCTCATCCGCAAGCACGGCCCGTTGTGCGTGGCCGGCAACCATGATCGCGCCGTCACCGGCCAGATTACGACCCACGGGTTCGGCCACACCGCCGTTCGTGCCGTCAAATGGACCCGTCCGCGCCTCGACGCCGAGGCCCTGGCCTATCTGGCGGCGCTGCCGCTCACGGCAAGCATTCCGGGCCACCTGGTCGTGGTCCACGGCGCGCTGCATCCGGACCGCGGACAGGAGACGGTCCGCCTCGAGGATGACGAGGCGAAGCTCAAGAGCTTCGAGGCGCTGGTCGCGCACCCCTCGCGCGCGCGCGTCTGCGCGTTCGGGCACACCCACCGGGTCGGCATTTTCGAGTTCAGGAACGGTGCCGTCCGCGACCGCACGGACGATAAGGTCTTGCTCCGGCACGACGCCTACTACCTCGTCAATCCCGGCGCCGTCGGGCAGCAGCGCACGGCCGATCACCGCGCGAGCTTCCTGCTCCTCGACACCGCGCTCCGGGTCGTGACCGTCCACCGCGTCGATTATGACGCCGGCGCCGCCCTGGCGAAAACGCGCAGGGCCGGATTGATGCCGGCATTCTCGTTTCTGCCGGAGCCGGTACGCACGACCCTCAAGCGCGGGGTGCGCGCAGTCGGCCTCACCGACGTCGTGAAGCGGATCGCCGGCTAGCGGACCGCTTCCGCTTCACGCCGGCCATGCCCTCGAGCACGGCGCAGACCGCGGCGGTGTCGTGCGGCCCGTGCCCGTTGGACATGGCGGCCGCATAGATCGGCAGGGTGGCGCTGAACAGCGGCGTCGGGCATCCGGCCTTGGCGGCGTATTCGCCGATCACCGCCATGTCCTTCTGCCAGGTCGAGACCTTCATGGTGGCCTCGTCGTAGCGGTTCGCCACCATCATCGGGGCGCGCAGCTCGAACACGCGCGAGTTGCCGGCGCCGGCGCTGACGAGGTCGCGGACGGTCTGCGGGTCGAGGCCGGCCTTCATACCCAGCACCATGGCCTCGGCGCTCGCCACGTTGTGGATCGCGACCAGGAGGTTGGCCACGTACTTCATGCGGCTGCCGTTGCCGTAGGGCCCAAGATCGTAGACCGCGCGGGAGAAGCCGGCGAACAGCGGCCGCAGCTTGGCGATGGTTTTCGAGTCACCGCTGGCGTAGATCACGAGGTCGCCGACACGCGCCTGCGCGCCGGTGCCGCTGACCGGGCAATCGAGCGCCGTGTGACCGGCGGCCTCGAGCCTTTCGGCCGCGCGTTTCTTGTCCTCGAGCGCGAACGTGCCGGCCTCGATCACGATGCGCCGCGGGGCGCCGGCCGCAACGATGGCGTCCACCGTGACGTCGAGCGCGTGGGGGTTGGGAAGGCTGGTGATGAGGGTTTCGGCCTCGCCCGCCACCGCCTTGGCGTTTTCCACCACCTTCACGCCGGCTCGCGTCGCCTCCTTGCGGCGGGCCGGATGGGTGTCGTATCCGACCACGCGCCATCCGGCGGCGATGAGATTCCTCGCATAGGCGCTGCCCATGATGCCGAGACCGATCACCCCGACGGCACCCTTCGTCCTTCCCGCCTTCATTCCAACCCCTCCATACGTGACATCATCGCGGCGCGACGAATATGCCCGATGGCGGCGCGCAATGAAGCCCCTTTTTTGCGCGCCCTTGTTCGCCTATCGTCGCGGCCCGCCACCGGCTGCCGGTCTCAATGGAGGTGCCATGTCGATCCTCACCCTCGCCCAGGCGAGCACCATCGTCGATGTCGCGCTCAAGAAAGGGCGCGAGACCAGCTGCGCACCGCTGACCCTGGCGGTTCTCGATGCGGGCGGCCACCTGGTGGCGTTCAAGCGCGAGGACAAATCCGGCATCCTCCGCTTCGATATCGCCTACGGCAAGGCGTGGGGCGCGCTCGGCATGGGGTTCGGCTCGCGCACGCTGTTCGAGCGCGCCGCCAACACCCCGCAGTTCTTTACGGCGCTCGCCGCGGCGAGCGGCGGCAGGCTGGTTCCCAATCCGGGCGGGGTGCTGATCAGGGACACGGGCGGCGACGTGATCGGCGCCGTCGGCATCTCGGGCGACACCTCCGACAAGGACGAGGCCTGCGCGGTCGCCGGCATCGAAGCGGCCGGCCTCAAGGCCGACCCGGGAGGGAGCAAGCCCGCCTGACGGCATTCTAGTGCCCCGTTTCCGAAGTTCGTGATACATCGCGGCACGGTTTGACACCAACTTCGGAAACAAAGGGGCACTGGCAAGCATATGATTCTAGTGCCGCTTTTCGATTTGAAGTTCCTGAATGAGTTTGCCGCAGTCGGTGTAGGAACTTCAAATCGGCGGCACTAGCGCGCGCAAGGCGCCGCGCGCGCACAGCCACGGAAGGACGGCATGTTTTCAGGAGTCCGGCGATGAAGTTCTTCTCGTTCTGGCGGTCGCTCGCGAGCTACCGCGTGCGTATCGCCCTCAATCTCAAGGGCATCCGGCCCGACGAGGTGATCGACGTGAACCTCATGAAGGGCCAGCAGCGTGAGGCCGCCTACAAGGCCGTCAACCCGATGATGGCGCTGCCGGCGCTGGTCGACGGCGAGGGGCCGGCGCTGTGCGAGTCGCTGGCGATCATCGAGTATCTCGACGAGCTGCGCCGCGATCCGCCGCTGCTGCCCTCGGATCCCCGCGGACGGGCACGCGTGCGCGGCCTGGCGCAGATCGTGGCCTGCGACTCCCATCCGCTGCTGGTGCCGCGGGTGCGCGAATATCTCGAGCATCGGCTTGGCCTGGACGAGCCGACCCGCATGGCCTGGTGCCGCCACTGGATCGCCGAGGCGCTCACGGCACTGGAGGCCCACCTGCAGGACAAGGCGACCGGCCGCTACTGCCACGGCAACGCCGTGACGGTGGCCGACATCTGCCTGACGAGCCAGGCGGTCGGGGCGAGGTTCTTCCAGGTCGACACGGCTCCGTTCCCGACCGTGAACCGCATCGTGGAGGCCTGCCAGGCGATCGACGCCTTCGCCCGCGCGCATCCGCTCAAGCAGCCGGGCGCGCCGGCATCGCTATAGCTGTTGTTCGGAAACGCTTTCGCCGCCGTCGGCGCGGCTCGGAGGGTACGCATGGGAGCGAATTTCGGCATCGTCGGAATGGATTGGCAGCAGCGCGTCAACTGGGACCGGCTGCGCAGCTATCGCACCGAGCGCGCGCGGGCGATGATGAAGAAGCACGGCCTCGGCGCCGTGCTCTGCATGTACGACGAGAACGTTCGCTACCTCACCGGGACGCTGACGCCGGGCTGGAACCGGCTCAAGCCCGGCCTGCGCTATGCCATCCTGTGCGGCGACGGGCAGCCGGTCCTGTTCGAGCAGGGCGACCTCGGGTTCCAGATCGAGCGCCACTCGCCGTGGCTGCCGAAGGAGAACGTCCGCCACTCCTTCGCCTGGATCAAGGGCGCGGCCGGCCCCGCCTCGACCCAGCAGGTGACCAAGTTCACCAACGCCATCATCGAGGAGATGAAGCGGCACGGCGTGTGGGGCCAGAAGCTCGGCGTCGATTTCATCGACATCAACATGATCCAGATCTTCCAGGACAAGAACATCACCTGGGTGGACGGCATGACGCCGATGATGGAGGCGCGCGCGGTCAAGAACGTGGACGAGCAGGAGTGCATGCGCATCGTCGGCGCCATCGGCGACGCCACCCATTGGGAGTGCATGAAGTTCCTGCGGCCGGGCATCACCGAGAACCAGGTGACCGCGCACCTGATGGAATACCTCTATTCCTTCGCCGGGATGGAGGACGTCGAGGACGTGATCGTGTCGTCCGGCCCGAACACCTGGCCGAACTGGCGCAACTTCTCCGATCGCATCATCCAGCCGGGCGACATCGTGTTCATGGATCTCGCCGCCCTCACCTGGAATGGCTACAAATCCTGCTACTACCGCACCTACTGCGTCGGCAAGGAGCCCAGCCAGGAGCAGAAGGACACCTACGCGACCGCGCTCGAATGGCTGTACGATTCGATTGGCGCCGTGAAGGTCGGCGCCACCACCCGCGACATCGCCCTGAAGTGGCCTTCCGCCATGGAGACCTGGGGCTACGAGGACGAGGACCAGGCGGCCGCAAACCTGTGGGGCCACGGGCTCGGTCTCGCCCAATACGACCAGCCGGTCATCTCGCGCATCTGGTCGCTCGACCATCCGGTGGAGATCAAGGAAGGGATGACGTTCGCGCTGGAGACCCAGCACGGCAAGAAGTTCCGCTACGGCGTGCGCATCGAGGAGATGCTGATCGTGCACAAGGACTCGATCGAGATCACGTCGAACTTCCCGGTGAAGCAGATCACCGTGGTCGACCCGCTCCCGGGCTACGGCGACCACGTGAAGTGACCTCGACGCTTCGCACCCTCCCGGCAGGCCGGGAAGCGCGACGCATGGAAGGCTCGATGCAGCCCTTCGTCCTTCCGCTCGCCACGCCGGCCGCCCGCGCGGCCGATCGCGTCGGCCCCAAGGCCGCCAACCTGGCCACGCTGGCGCAGGCCGGCCTGCCGACGCCGGGCGGATTCTGTCTCACGGCCGATGCGTACCGGCTGCAATGCGCGCGGCTCGGGCTCGAGCCGCTGCTGCGCCGGTTCCCGCAGGCGGAGGCGCCGGAGGCGCGCCGGCTGTCGGTGCAAATCCGCCTCAAGCTCTACCAGGAGCCGATCGCAGCGGACATTCTCGATCCGCTGCTTTCCGCCTGGCGCGCGCAGCGGCAGGAAGGCTCGCTCGGGGCGGTGCGCTCGTCCGCCCTCGTCGAGGATCGCGCCGGCGCGAGCTTTGCGGGCCAGTTCGAAAGCTTCCTTGGGCTCGACGACGAAGCCGACTTCCTCACCGCCGTGCGCGCCTGCTGGGCGGCGCTGTGGACTACCAATGCCCGCCGATACATGGAGAACAACGGACTCGATCCCGCCGCCACCGCGATGGCGGTGCTGATCCAGCCGCTGGTGTCCGCCAAGGCGTCGGGCGGCGGCCTGAGCGAGACGGCCGAGGGCGGGATGACGCTGAGCGCGACCTGGGGGCTCGGCTCGGCCATTGCCCAGGGCGAGGTGGTGCCGGACCGCATCGCGCTCACGCGCCAGGGCTTCCTCCGCGCCATCCAGCCCGGCCGCAAGGACCATCGCGACACCTGCCGCCATGGGCGCGGAGCGGCGCCCGAGGCGGTGCCGCCGGAGCTGGTGGGCCGCCCGTGCCTGGACGCCGGGCAGGCCGTGACCTTGGGGCGGCTGCTGCGGCGGGCGGAAGACGTGCTCGGGCACGCGGTCGAGATCGAATGGGCCCTGGACGACACCGGCTTCAAGCTGCTGCAGGCGCGCCCGCTGCAGCTTGCGCCGGCGCACGTGCCGGATGAGATCTGGCTCCGGCATCCGGGCCTCAACGGCCATCCGGCCGGGATCGGCTGGGGCGCCGGCCGCGCCGTCGTGGTCAACTGCGAGTGCGAGCTTGCGCGGGTTGCTCCCGGCGACATCCTGGTGACCAAGGTGGCGGGGCCCGCCCTCAGCCACATCCTGCCGCGCGTCGGCGGCGTGGTGGCGGAGCGCGGCGGCAGCACCTCGCACCTCGCCTCGCTCGCGCGCGAGCGGGGCATCCCCATGGTGCTGGGCGTGCTCGATGCCACCAACCGGATTCCAGACGGCGCGCAGGTGGCGGTGGACGGCGTCGCCGGCATCGTGCGTTGGATGCGCTGAATGCGCCCGCGCATCTTCGTCACTCAGCCAATCGCCGAGAGCGCCGTCAACCGGCTGCGGGCGGTCGCGTCCGTCAAGGTCAACCGCGATGCGAGCCGCATTCCCGACAAGCGCCTGCTCGTTGCCGCCGCCCGTCAGTGCGACATCCTGTTCAGCCGGCTGCACGATCGGATCGACCGCGACGTGCTGGCCGCCAATCCGCGGCTGCGCGCGCTCAATTCCATGACGATCACGCCGGACAATATCGATGTCGCAGCCGCGACCGAGCTCGGCATCCCGGTGACGGTGATCCCGCCCATGGTGCACGAGGCCACCGCCGACCTCGCCTTCGGGCTGATGCTGGCGGTGGCACGGCGCATGCCGGAAGGCGACCGCCTGGTGCGCAGGCGCGGCTTTCCGGGCGGGCAGTCGAACCACCTCGCGGGCGCCTGGGTGCACGGCAAGACGCTTGGGCTGGTGGGCGGCGGCGGCCGCATCGGCAAGGCCCTGGCGCGGCGCGCCCGCGGCTTCTCCATGCGGGTGCTGTACTGGACGCCGCGGCGCAAGCCGGAGGCCGAGGAACGCGAGGCCGGCATCAGCTACGCGCCGCTGGAGCAGCTACTGGCCGAGGCCGACTTCGTGTCGCTGCATTCGCCGCTGAAGCCGGAGACGCGCCATCAGATTGGCGCCCACGAGCTCGGGCTGATGAAGAAGACCGCCTACCTGATCAATACCGCCCGCGGACCGGTGGTGGACGAGGCGGCGCTGGTGCGCGCGCTCGCCCGGCGGCAGATCGCCGGCGCCGCCCTCGACGTGTTCGAGCAGGAGCCCAAGGTCGCGCCCACTCTCTTGAAGATGGCCAACGTGGTGCTCACCCCCCATCTCGGCAGCGCCGTGATCGAGCTGCGCGAGCGGATGGCGCACGTGGTGGTCGACAACGTGCTCGCCATCCTGGAAGACCGGCCACCGCCGAACTGCGTCAACCCCGAGGTGCTTGCCGCTCGGTCGCCGGCCGGCCCTGCACCATCATGACCGGCACGAAGCACCGCCGCCGATCCGACACCGGAGCTGCGCCATGGCCCGCCCGCTGATCGCCGTCACCGACAGCGTCTTTCCCTCGCTCGAGCCGGCCAAGGCGGCGCTCGCGCGCCTCGATCCCGAGCTGCGCCTGGCGAGGAGCGCATCCGCCGAGGACATCCTGGCGGTGGCGCGCGAGGCCGATGCGGTCCTGGTGACCTATGCGAAGCTCACGGGCGACATCCTGCGCCAGCTCACGCGCTGCAAGGTGATCGGGCGTTTCGGCCTCGGCGTCGACAACATCGACCTGCCGGCCGCCAGGGAGAAGGGCATCATCGTCACCTACGTGCCGGATTACTGCCTGCAGGAAGTCTCCGATCACGCCATGGCGCTGCTGCTGGCGCTCGCCCGCAAGGTTCCGCTGTCCAATCGGCTGGTGCAGTCCGGCCGCTGGGAGATGCCCGCCGTGGTGCCGATCTATCGGCTGGAAGGGCGCGTGCTCGGCCTCGTCGGCTTCGGCAACATCCCGCGCCGCGTCGCCCCCAAGGCCAAGGCGCTCGGCCTCAAAGTCATCGCCCACGACCCGTTCGTGGCGCCGGACGTCGCGCAATCGCTCGGCGTGGAGCACGTCAGCTTCGAGGAGCTGCTGCGCGAATCCGACTTCATCTCCCTGCATGCGCCGCTGATGCCGCAGACGCGTGGGCTCATCGACGCCGCGGCGTTCCGCCAGATGAAGCCGGGCGTGCTGATCGTGAACACTGCGCGCGGGCCGCTGATCGACGAGCGGGCGCTGGTGGAAGCCCTCGATTTGGGCCGGGTCGGCGGCGCCGCGCTCGACGTGCTGGCGACCGAGCCGCCGCCGAGGGATTTCCCCCTGCTCGGCCGCGACAACGTGATCCTCTCGCCGCATACCGCGTTCTATTCGGTTGACGCGCTCGAGGAGTTGCAGACCAAGTGCGCGAGCGACGTCGCCCGGGTGCTGAGCGGGGAGAAGCCGGTCTATCCGGTGAAGATGGTGGGCTGAGACGAAACCGGGGTCTGCGTCGCACCGCTCCGCGCCGAAGAGGCGCTACGCGCTGCGCCGCGCGCGGGACACGATCGCCATCAAGCCAACGCTCCGCCGACCCGATGGGCCGGTTTTCCGGCCTCGAAGCGCACCGGGTGGCGCTTCCTTCCTTGTCCCTCGCGCACGAGGGGGTGTGGCGCCGAGAGGCGCTGGTGCGGAACGCCGCACCGGTGCGTGCCGAACGCGGCACGCGAGAGACACCTAGCGAGGCGTCTCGCGCCCAGTAACGTAGGGCGCTCGCCTCCCGGCGCTCCACCGCGGCATTATGCAGCCTCGGCCGCGTTTTCGGTGGACCGGCTGGTTGGACCGGCCCGCCGTCAGCGAGCTCCTCGCGCCCGGGTCATAGTGCCCGGGGAGCGGTGCCCGAGGCCGCCCGGGAGCGGGTTATGAGCCCGCGCGCAGGCCGCCGCTCCCGGCTCCGCCGACTGGAGTGCCCTCTAGAAGACGCCCTGGTGAGCCGGGATGGTTGTGAGTATCATCCTCTTGATATATTGTCAAC
>Ga0066903_100005226_pt1 | contig 11210 bp, 14 predicted proteins | sample PanSoiMetaGPlot1_FD_67491 | JGI IMG/M metagenome (GOLD analysis project Ga0066903, IMG submission 67491) | Tropical forest soil microbial communities from Panama analyzed to predict greenhouse gas emissions - Panama Soil - Plot 1 (version 2) | ecosystem: Environmental > Terrestrial > Soil >...
CGGCGGCATGCAGCAGCGCGTGTCCTTGTGCCGCGCCTTGATCCACGACCCGCAGATCCTCCTGCTCGACGAGCCGTTCGGTGCGCTCGACGCGTTCACCCGGGAGGAGCTGTGGGACACGCTGCAGGGCCTGTGGCAGCAGCGTCGCTGCACCGTCCTGCTGGTGACCCATGACCTGGTCGAAGCCGTCTACCTCGCCGACACGATCCACGTCATGTCGAGCCGTCCCGGCCGCGTAATCTGCACGACCGGGATCGACCTGCCGCGCCCGCGCTTTGCGGACCTGCGCTATCGCCAGGACTTCGTCGGCTACGTCCACGACATCCGTACGCACATCGGCCGGGCGAGGGGAGCGGCATGAAGCTGCGAAAAGTCCTCCTCGACGCGAGCCCGTGGCTGACCGCCGTGTCGTTCTTTCTGCTCTGGGAGCTGGCCTGCCGTGCTTTTCGCGTTCCGGTGTTCATCCTGCCGGCGCCGACCGAGGCGGTTGCGGCCCTGGTCGAGTTCTGGCCGGCGATCTGGCCGAACGCCGGTCACACGCTCTTCACCACGCTCCTGGGTTTCGCCATCGCGGTCGGATTCGGCGGCGCGCTCGGCGTCGTCGTCGGCGCCTCGCCGCTCGCCTATCGCGCCTTGAATCCGCTGCTCGTCGGCTTCAACTCGATTCCGAAGGTCGCCGTCGTCCCCATTCTGGTGCTGTGGTTCGGCATCGGGACCGTTCCTGCCGTGATCACGGCGTTCCTAACTGCGTTCTTTCCCATTTCCGTGAACGTCGCCGCCGGGATCGCCACGATGGAGCCGGAGCTGCAGGACGTCCTGCGCTCGCTCGGCGCCAGCAAGCTCGATATCCTGCACCGCGTGGGATTGCCGCGATCGCTGCCGTATTTCTTCGCCTCGCTCAAGATCGCCATCACGTTCGCGTTCATCGGCGCGGTGATCTCGGAGACGATCGCATCCAATTCGGGCATCGGTTATCTGATGCTGTCGGCAAGCTCGACCTTCCGGGTCCCGCTTGTATTCGCCGGGCTCCTGGTGATCGCCGCGATGGGCGTGCTGATGTACGCGGTCGCGGCCCTGTTCGAGCGCCGCTACACCGCCTGGGCCACCCGGGCGATCCGGTAGATGGTTAACGATTCGCGAACCAATTTCGATTTATGTATAAGTGGATACAATTTCGTCGGCCGTGCGACGGCGCTCATCAGGATCCGGCAGCGATGCAGGCGTCGGGCCTGATCGCGTCATTGGCCGCCGGGGCGCCTGATCAACTGGCCAACCTCGATCAGGTGCCCGTCGGGGTCGCGCATGTAGCAGCGGATTTCACCGCCGCGATCGATCGGCGGCGTGAGAAATTTCGCTCCACGGGCCCTCCACTGCTCGTAGACGGCGCGGATGTCCGCCACCCGGATGTTGAGAAAGCTCGACACGCGAGCGAGGTCGGAGGGCGGTGCGAGCGTCACGTTCGGCTTGTCGTCGGTCGGTCCTCCGCCGCCGCTGATGGTGATCCAGCCATTGGCCAGGGCGACGATCGAGAGCTCGCCCTCGAGCACGGCCTCGCCGCCGAGCACCTCGGTGTAGAAACGCCGGGCGCGCTCGACGTTCGCGGAGACGATGAAGTGGGTGATCGCGATCCCCTCTTTGGGCGCCGGGAATTGTGCCATCGCTTGATCCCTTTGTTGCTGGTCGACGCGAGGGCCCGCGCAGGGCCACGCCATCAGGCATGCAGCGGCTCGTTTCTGCGCTGGAGCAATTGCCACACGATGAGCAGCAGCGAGATCCACAGCACCGGGACGTAGAAGGTCAGGATCATCCAGGTGACGCCGGAGGCGGTCTCGAACAGCCCCTCGCGAATTCCCGCGGCGGCGCTGTTCGCAAGATCGGCGAAGGTCTCGACCACCAGCGCCCAGGCGAGCACGACCGTTATGCGCGCCTTGTACCGCAGGGCGACGATCGTCGCGATGGCCAGCAGCATGCCGACGACGTCGCCGATCGCGATCTCGTCGCGGACGCCGTCGGAGACGGCGAAGCCGAATTTCTGCGCCGAGAAGATCTGCAGGGCGATGTGACGGAACGCCTGGACCCAGATCAGCGCGATGAGCGCCTCGCCACGCCCCTGCATCCGCAGCCAGGGGACGACATGCCAGGCTGCAATCAAGCCGAATGCGACGAAGCTGAGCAGGGAGGCAAGTCCTGCGGCCGTGGTGTAGATCATCGGTCGATCCTCCGCCGGCGTGCGGTCAGGCGCTCTTGAGCCAGTCCACCGCATTCTTGCGGACGGAAAACCACGCGGTCGGGAAGATGGCCGGGCCGTCGATCTTTTCCTGGCCGCCCGACTCGATCGTGCCGGGAAATTCCGCCGGCACGTGGAAAGCGAACTTCTTCACGCCGGCCGCGCCGTAGCGCGGGATGATCGCATCGTTGCGCCACTCCATGACGCCGGGACCGAACCGGTGCCGGAACTCGGTCGCGTCGATCAGCAGCGACGCGGGCCGTATCTTCTCGGCTTCCGTCGCGTAGAGCGCGAGCGTCGCCTTGAAGGCGCTGTCGGTCATGGCCGATGGCAGCCAGCGCAGTTCGAGGATGCCGTCGCCCGGATGGTGAAGAATGACGCCCAAGGCATTGCGAGCGATTTCCGTTGCCACCTCGTCCTCCCGTGGTCGCAGGCCTTGTCGCCCGCGCGATTATTGCGTAAGTTTATTCTTACGTAAATCCCAGCTAACGAACATTTGATTCGATGGCGGTTCTCGCGACGATTCAGGCGATGGGCGACCCGACACGGTTCGCGATCCTGCAGCTGGTGCGCACGCGGGAATTGGCGGCGGGCGACATTGCACGCCGGTTCGACGTGACCCGCCCCGCCGTCTCCCAGCACCTGCGGATCCTGCGCGGCGCGGGTCTCTTGAACGAGCGACGCGTGGGTACGAAGCGGCTTTACACGTTGCGGCCCGAAGGCCTCGACGGGCTGCGGAGCTTCATCGAATCCTTCTGGGATGCTCGATTGCTGCGCCTCAAGCGCGCCGCTGAGCGGATCGAGCGCGGCCGGAGGGCAAGATGACCGCCGACAAGGCGGCGCGCGAGGTCCGCCGTGAGATCCACATCGACGCCTCGCCCGCGACGGTGTTCGCGCTGCTCACGGATGTCGAGCAGATGCGCAGGTGGCTCGCCGAGGAGGTTCTGGCGGAGCCGGAGCCGGACGGCATCTTCCGTCTCGCGGACCGCAGCGGCGCGGCGATCGAAGGCCGCTATGTCGAGGTCGTGCCCGACCGCAAGGTGGTGTTCACCTGGGGCGGCGTCGAAGGGCTCGCACCAGGCGAATCGACGGTCGAGATCACGCTCGAGCCCGCGCGCGGCGGCACGCTGCTCAAGTTGCGGCACTATGGGCTTCCCCCACCCGCCTTCGAGGCACACGACATGGGCTGGCTGCATTCGGCCTTGCCAAAGGTCAAGGCGGCGGCCGAAGGTCGCGACCCCGGGGGCCTCTGCCTCGGCGATCTCGCCGCCGCGCGTCGCTGAAGGGGGCGAGCCATGCCGCGAGTCACCGGGAAGGCCTCATGAACTGGTGGATCACGGCCAGCGGCGGACTCGCCGCGATCAGCGCCGCAGGCCATGCGCTCGCCGGGCGGACGATGTTCTTCCGGCCGATCCGGGCGCGGCTCGCCGATCCGGTGCAGGCCGCGGTCTTCACCGGAATGTGGCATTTCATCACCGCGCATTTCGCCTTGTCGGCGCTCTTTCTGCTCGCCTGCGGCTATCTCGGCCGCCCCGACCTTGCGGTGGCGCTGGCCGCGACCCAGTTCGCGGCCTACGGGGCGATCAATCTGATCCTGTCGCTGCGGCTCGGGCAGGCGATGAAGCTCGGCCAGTGGGTCCTGTTCGGCGGCGTCGCGGTCCTCGCCGCGATCGGGCTGGCGCTGCCGGCCTGATCACGCCGCGGACCCGTCGTCGCCTTGCCAGAAGCTCGTCAGTGCGAGCACGAAGACGATGGCACCGCAGGTCAGAGTCCATGTCGCCGCAATCGCGACCGGCGCGGGGTTGGGTCGATAGGGGATACCGATGATGTTGCAGGCAAGTCCCGCGATCACCACGACGGACAGGCATGCGATGGCAATCCAGCGCCGCGACGGCAGCTTGTCTTGCACGATCGCCCGGCGTCGCATCCGATAGGTCGCGCCATAGGCGATCAGCACCGCTGCGATCGCCGCGCTCGAAATGCGCCAGACCGCGGCAGCCGGCACGCCGCAGAGCGCCAGGAGCGGCGGCAACATGCTGAACGCCGCCGCCCAGAAGCCGGATTCGATGTAGAGCCGGGTGACGAGCAGATGGAAGGGTGACAACTGCCGGCCGATCGTCTGCCGCAGCACAATGACGATCGCCGAAAAGCCGGCGAAGGTCATGGACAGCGCCGCCAGCGCATAGAGATAACCCGATCCTGCCAATTCCATGGGCGCCCTCCGTTCCTGCATCGACGGTGTAAATGTAAGTTGACTCTTTCGTAAGATTTATCTTACGTATTAGCAATGCGATCTTTGATGCATCCTCGCGTTTGAGCGCAGGCAGTCAAGATACCTCATCGAAAACGCGACGCAGGATTGTGCGCAGGGATCTTCTGCACGGGAAGCACCATGGTGAAGATGAAGATGGGAAATCTCGGCTTTCGATCCATCCTGCGCCGCGTGTGCCTCGGCGTGGCGGCTGCAATCGGCGGCGGCGCTTCAGCGGCTGTGGCCGAGCAGGCGGCGCTTGATCCGCTGCCGCGCGCATTGGAGATCAAGCTTGCGCAGAGCGCCCTTCCGCCGCACCTGCGGCCGGGGGCGACGATCTTCGTCCTCGATCCAGCGAGGGGGTACGTCGTCGAGCGGCAGGGCGGCAACGGGTTCACCTGCTTCGTCGAGCGCACCGACTACGTGCGCGCCCAGTACCGCGATGACCTGCTGGTGCCGATCTGCTTCGATCCGGAGGGAACGCGGACGATCGAGCCAGTCTCTTTCGACGTCGCGCGCATCAGAGCGGAAGGAAAGCTCACCGCGCAGGAGCTCAAGGAACTCATTGTGCAGAGATTCAAGGACGGTGTGTATCATTCGCCGTCACGCCCGGGAATCTCCTACATGATCGCGCCAGTCATGCGGCTTTACATGGGCCCGGACTCCAAGGACATCGCCACCATGAACATGCCGCACTACATGTTCTACGCGCCGAACCTGACAAATGCGGATTTCGGCGGCGGCCCGACATTCGGGCCTTATCCGTACCTCGCGAATCCGGGACCGCACGCCTACATGATCCTGCACGTCGGCGATACGGAGAGGGCAGAGATCAACCGCGAGAACGAGGACCTGCTCAAGGAGATCTGCGCTTATCGCGCCTATTACTGCCTCGAAGGACAATCGCTGGTGCGTGGCGCTGCGGGCGCCATGTCGATGCCGGGGCGCGCCCACAAGTAGGCGGGATTGCCGATGTCCGACGCCGAGAACGCGGTCGAGCGCAAGATTTTCATCGCAGCCGCGCCGGAGACCGTGTTCGAGTTCTTCCGCGATCCCGCGCTGATGGCGCTCTGGATCGGCCGTGGCCATGTCCTGGACGTGCGTCCAGGCGGGCAGCTGCGGATCGAGATCAGCGCAGGGAATATCGCGAGCGGCAGCTACACCGTCCTCGATCCTCCGCGCCGCATCGCCTTCACCTGGGGCTGGGAGCAGCAGAATTTTGTGCAAGCCGATCTGCCACCCGGGAAATCTCCGGTCGAGATCGAGCTGGAGCCTCGCGACGGCGGAACGCTGGTCCGCCTGCGCCACAGCGCCTTGCCCGATTCGATGCTGGACATGCATCGCGAACGCTGGGAACGGTATCTCCTGCAGCTCAAGTCCGCGGCCGTTTAGCAACTGTGCACCCCGACCTTGCGGTGGCGCTGGCCGCGACCCAGTTCGCGGCCTACGGGGCGATCAATCTGATCCTGTCGCTGCGGCTCGGGCAGGCGATGAAGCTCGGCCAATGGGTCCTGTTCGCCGGCGTCGCGGTCATGGCCGTGCTCGGGCTGGCTTCGCCCTGATCACACGGCCGCCGCGCTGGCGCGGCAGCATCAAGCCGCTGCGCTGCGCGAAGGCGCCGTTGGATTGAGCTTGCGCCCCCGCCGGTGGCGCCCGCGAGGTCTTGCGGCGGATGGGTCTTTGATATATTTCAGGTTGTCATTTCGTCGTATACAATCAAATCTGCCGACACGATGGTCCGGGTCCGTGGCTCGAGCGTACGAGCCGAATGAATGCCCTCGATCGCCGGCGCGATGGCGCCGGCCGCCGTTCCGCACTCCTCAACCTGAGGCGATGACCATGAAGCTCAAGATGATGTGGGATCGAAATGCGCGTGCTGCCGCATGCCTGGCCGGAGCACTGATGCTTGTCGCGCCGTCGAGCGTCTCGGCGCAGACCTGCGCCCAGCTCCGCAACGAGATCGCCAACCTGACGCAAGCGCTCGCCAATGACGAGCGCGCCTTGGCCAATTGCACGAGCCACCTCGGCACCTGCACCCTGGGTCAGACCCAAAGCTGGGAGCGCGCGATCATGCTGGTCGAGCAGGAAATCGCCGCCGATCGGCTGAGGTTGGCGACGGTGTGCGGCCCGCCGCAGATCGCCCATCTCTCGCTCGACGGGATGGAGGTCACCCAGGCGATCCAGGACATGAGCAATTCGGTGACCCTGATCGCCGGCAAGACCACGTGGGTACGCGTCTATCTCGGCACGACCGGCAGCGCGCGGGCGGTGACCGCCCGCCTGGAGGCGACGCGCACCGGCGGCGGCACGACCACCATCTCGCCGTCCGCCCACGTGACGGTCGATCCGAGCAACACGCTCGAGGCGCGCCGACGGGACTGGACAAAGACCCTGAACTTCCAGCTGCCGGCCTCGGTGATCGCGGCCGGTACGGTCACCTTCCGCCTCGTCTCCGTTGCCAATGTGGGCACCGGGACGGTGACGATATCGTGCGTGACCTGCGCCAACACCACCCTGGTGCATTTCCTCTCCCAGCCGCCGCTGGTGGTGCGCGCGGTCGGGTTGACCTACCAGTTCGGAACGCCGTCGCAGTCGGCGGCGCCGAGCGCGCTCGACTTCGCGCTGCTGCGATCCTGGCTAGGGCGCGCCTATCCGGTGGCATCGGTCACCTATTCGCAGACCTCGACCGCCTCGACCAGCACGTGGCCGTTCGACTGCACCCAAGCCGATGCCCAGCTCGCTGCGATCCGCGCCAGCGACATTTCCGCCGGGACCGACGCGCGCACTCACTATTTCGGTCTCGTCTCCAACCAGGGCGGCTACATGCGTGGCTGCGCCAACGGCATCCCGACCACTCCCGACCCCGCGACCACTGCGTCCGGGCCAACCGGCCCGACCGCGAGCGGCATCCGGCCGATCAACGTGACCGGCGACACCGACGGAAGCTTCGGCGACTGGTACGGCGGGCACGAGCTGGGGCACACCTACGGCCGCTTTCATCCCGGCTTCTGCAACGGCAACAGCGCCGACGATCCCGCCTTCCCGTATCCAAGCGGTCAGATCGGGAGCGGTATCGCCACCAGCTATGTCGGGCTCGATACCGGCGACCGCGCCCACTCGATCCCGCTCGCGGTTCTGTGGCCGACCTCCTCGTTCGACATCATGACGTACTGTAACCAGCCGCAATGGCTCAGCGCCTACAGCTATGAGGGCGTGCGACGGCGTCTGCTCGACGAGAACCCGGGCTTCCACGTCATGGGGGTGCTCGCCGAGGCGGGCGTCCCGCCGCAGGCCGGCCCGATGGTCCACGTGACCGCAACCGTCAACCTCACACGCGGCACCGGCGCGATCGCCTACGTCACGCCCGTCGAGCGCGCCGCGCCGCAGCCGAGCGTCGGCGAGCGCGCTGCGCTCGTCGTGCGCGACGCTGCCGGCCGCGAACTCAGCCGCACGCCCGTGGCCTTGCGCGAGACCACCGATATTCCGGAGGGCGAGGACAAGACCGCGCTGGTGGACGCGGCCGTGCCGTTCGACCCAGTCATGGCCGAGATCGACCTCGTGGTGGACGATCGCGTGCTGGCGCAATACCGCAATGTCGCGACCCCGCCGAGCGCGCCGAGCGATCTGCGGCTGGGGACCGCCGCCAACGCGCCGAGCGACACGGCGGCGCCAACCGCAGCTGGCCGAACCTTGACGTGGGCCCCGGCCGTCAATGCGAACGGCACCGTCACCTACACGGTGCAGATCAGCAACGACGGTAACGCCTGGAGCACCATCGCGGTGGGCCTCACGGAACCCAAGGTGACGCTGGGGCCGGAGCATGCGGGCGCCAAGATGGCGCGGGTGATCGCCAGCAGTGGTTTCCGCAGCGCCCCGCCGGTCGTCATCCAGCTCAACCCGTAGGAGCGCTCGCGCACGACCGGCCCTGTCCTGGCGCGGGCGGATGCCCGCGCCGTCATCGCGCGCACGGAGCGCCACGACTTGCTATAACGGCGCATCGACCGAGACGCCGAATCGCCCGCATGCCCGTCCGCCAGCTCGATCCCGCCCTGATCAATCGCATCGCCGCCGGCGAGGTGGTCGAGCGTCCGGCGAGCGTCGTCAAGGAGCTGCTCGAGAACGCGCTCGACGCCGGTGCCAAACGAATCGAGGTGATGACCGACGGCGGCGGCCGCCGGCTGATCCGCGTCAGCGACGACGGCGAGGGCATGAGCCGCGCCGACCTCGCGCTCGCGGTCGAGCGCCACGCCACCTCGAAGCTCGCCGACGGCGACGATCTTTTGGCGATCCGCACCCTCGGGTTCCGCGGCGAGGCGCTGCCGTCGATCGGCGCGGTGGCGCGGCTCGCGATCGCCACGCGCCACGCCGGCGAGCCGCATGCCTGGACGATTCACGTGGAGGCCGGCGCCAAGTCGGACGTGAAGCCGGCGGCGCTCGGGGAGGGGACGCGGGTCGAGGTGCGCGATCTCTTCTTCGCGACGCCGGCGCGGCTGAAATTCCTCAAGACCGACCGCACCGAGGCGGAAGCGATCCGCGACACCGTGCGCCGCCTCGCCATGAGCCGGCCCGACGTCGCCTTCACGATCGCCGGCGAGGAGCGCGCGCCGGTCACCTGGGGGGCCGCGCTGCCCGGCCCGTCCGGGCGGCTGGCGCGCCTCGGCGACGTGCTCGGGCCGGATTTCCGTGCCAACGCGGTCGAGGTCGTGGGCGGCCGCGACGGGTTGATGATCGAGGGCTTCGCCGGCCTGCCGACCTACAGCCGCGCCAATGCGCTCGGCCAATACCTGTTCGTCAACGGCCGCCCGGTGCGCGACAAGCTGATGCTCGGCGCCGTGCGCGGCGCCTATGCGGATCACATGCCGCGCGACCGCCATCCGGTCGTGGCGCTGTTCGTGACCGTCGATCCGCGCGAGGTCGACGTCAACGTGCATCCGGCCAAGACCGAGGTGCGCTTCCGCGATGGAGGCCTGGTGCGCGCCTCGATCGTGCGCGCCCTGCAGGAGGCGCTCGTGCGCGAGACGCAGCGCGCCGCCTCGACCGGCGGGACGGCCACCATCGCGGCGCTGCGGCCGGATGCGGCGCGTCCACGCGATTGGGACTGGCGACGCTCGCCGGCAGCGCCGCCGACGGGCTTTGCGGCGCGCGCGCTCGCCGGCGCCGGCTTCGCGTCGGGCGCGCAGCGCGCCTTCGACGTCGGCGCGCCGTCCGCCGATGCCCGCGTCGTGCCGGTCGAGGTGGTGCCCGATCTCATCGAGCGACCCCTCGGGGCGGCGCGCGCGCAGGTGCACGAGACCTACATCGTGGCGCAGACGCGCGATGGTATCGTCATCGTCGACCAGCACGCCGCGCACGAGCGCCTGGTCTACGAGCGCATGAAGGCGGCGCTCGAGCAGAGCGGCGTTGCGCGGCAGATCCTGCTGATCCCCGAGATCGTCGAGCTGGAGGAAGCCGATGTCGAGCGGCTGAGCGGCCGCGCGAACGAGCTCGCGCGCTACGGCCTCGTCATCGAGCCGTTCGGCCCGGGCGCGGTGGCGGTGCGCGAGACCCCGGGGCTCCTGGGCGAGATCGATGCGCGCGCGCTCGTCCGCGATCTCGCCGAGCACATCGCCGAATGGGACGAGGCGCTGCCGCTCGAGCGGCGCCTGATGCACGTCGCCGCCACCATGGCGTGCCACGGCTCGGTGCGCGCCGGCCGCCGCCTCAAGCCGGAGGAGATGAACGCGCTGCTGCGCGACATGGAATCGACGCCCAACTCGGGCCAGTGCAACCACGGCCGCCCGACCTATGTCGAGCTCAAGCTCGCCGATATCGAGCGCCTGTTTGGGCGGAAGTGACTCTCCGCGTCATTGCGAGCGACCCGCCTTCGCTCGCTGCGCGAGCTACGGAACGGGTTTCAGTCCGCCGAAGCACGGAGCGCGTAGGCGGAAGCGAAGCAATCTCAGCACATGTGCAATTGGCGGAGATTGCTTCGGCGTGCTGCGCACGCTTCGCAATGACGCGCTATTTACGCGCTCGCCATGCGGTGGCCGTGCTCGGTCGCGATGATCGCCTCGCCCGCGCCGGGCGGAACGACCCAGCCGAGCGCGAAGGTCGCCACCACGGTGAGCAGGCCGGCGATCTCGGGCGTGACCATGCCGGGGAATGCGCGATTGGCGTAATACGTGGCGATCCCGCTCACCGCCGATCCGAGCGTCGCGCCCACGGTCTTGCGCGACGGCCGAAAGGTCTGGCGATGCTCGACCGCATGGTTGCCGCCATTGCCGCGCTTCGCGGCGGTGGCGTGCCTGGCGCCGATGGAACGCTTGACGGCGTTGGACTGCCTCGCAGTGGCGGACCGCTTGGCGGTGAAGGCACGGCTGGAGCGCTTGGCCATCGAATCTGCTCCCCATCGAGATGACCCGTTTCTTGTCGGCGAGTGGCGAGCGCCGCCTCACCGTCGCCACGCTAGCAGGCCGCCTCCAGGTTGCATGTGAAGTAGCTCTCATCCGACGCACCGACGCGAACGCCGTCATGCTGAAGGTCGCGCGGCTATTCGCGCGAGCCGAACCGCGGGGCTGCAAGCCGAACGGGCTCCCACGGTCGAACATTGCCCGGAGTGCAAGATGGCGCTACGTTGCGCACGCAACTGTTTGTTGCAGTCATGATCAACGGTAAGGAGTTCGTCCCATGCCTTCCAAGATCGTCGATCTCTCCGCACGCTCCGCCATCATCAGAGACGAGCCGTTCTACGTC
>Ga0066903_100005228_pt1 | contig 11208 bp, 12 predicted proteins | sample PanSoiMetaGPlot1_FD_67491 | JGI IMG/M metagenome (GOLD analysis project Ga0066903, IMG submission 67491) | Tropical forest soil microbial communities from Panama analyzed to predict greenhouse gas emissions - Panama Soil - Plot 1 (version 2) | ecosystem: Environmental > Terrestrial > Soil >...
GTACGAGCTCAACGGCAAGCGCGTCAGCTGGACGGAGTGGCGGCAGGCCCTGCTCCAGCAGATGGCCGCCGAGATGGCCTTGATCGCCAGCGCCGCTCCTTATGTGATCACGACCGTCGCGAGGCTGTGATGGCGCTCGATCTCAGCACTGACTACTTGATCATCGATGATCCCATCGACATCGTCTTCAAGAGCAAGTCCAGCCCCCTGGACTTCGCACCGGGGGTCACGATCCCATGGTCGCAGAAGGAGGAGAACGTCCGCAGTATCGCCGAGCCGGGCACCGACCTGCGCCACCAGGAAACGTACTTCACCTTGTGGCGCGGCCCGGCCGAAACAGCCGGACTGACTGTAGCGCCGAAACGCAACGACGTGATTACCTACGGCGGCCACGACTGGACGGTGATCAGTGTCGAAGACCAAGACCTTGACATGAGCGGCCTGCCGCAGCGCTGGCGGCTGTTCTCCCGCAGCGAGCCATAACATGGCCTCCATCTTCAACGACGTTCTGGTCAAGGCGCAGGCCATGCTCGTGGCGCTGAACCTGCCGCAGGTCGGCGCCAACGTCACCGTGCGTGAGCTCCCCACCGCCGAGGAGTCGATCGACGTTCTGCCCTTGTTGTGCGTGGTGCCCTCCACCCTTGATGAGCAGATCAAGCGTGCCGACTTCGAGGGCACCAAGCGGAAGGTTTACACCTTCGAGATCGCCACCATCAGCCGACGAAGTGTTCCTGCCGACCTGGCGTCTCTCGCCTCTTGGCGAGACGCCGTCACTAGCCTCTTCTACGATCCGGCCATCTGGCAGTCTTCGCCCAATCCCATCCCAGCCGTGCGTAATGCACTGGTGAAGCCAGCGGCCCCTCTGGATCGCACCAAGCTCAACCAGCGTTACTCGTACTCGAACCTCCTCGTGGAGATCCACACCAGGGAGTGACAAGAATGGACGCGATCGAGGGATGGAACGGCCGCGTGAAGGTCGGCACGTTCGACCTGTCGATGGACAGCTGGAAGGTCAACGCCACGGCCACGAAGGTCGCCGCGAATGACTTCGAGAGCCGTATGCGCAAGAACAAGGCGGGCCTGCGCGGCGCCGCCGTCGAGTTTTCCGGTTACCACGACAACGACGAGAGCCCGTTCCTGCCGGCCACCCCGGCGCCGGGCGGGCCCGGCCTTCTGGTCGGCGAGACGTACGACTGCGAGGCGTACCTGATCAAGGGCAGCACCCTGGTGTTTACGTTCGACAGCTTGACGGTCTTCGAGATTGAGGAGTCCGACGCCGTCGATGACCGCGTCAATTTGATGATCCGCGGCGAGACGAACGGCGTCTTCTACTACCCGGGCGGCATCGACGCCGACACCGGCGCTATCACCGTGCTGCCGTTGGCCGCTGACCGTGCCAAGCCGAAGAAGCATGCCGGGGCCGGAGCGAAACGCTCCGGTCAGGCCCACGCCGGAAAGGAATAAGCGATGGACCGGGTTGACATCCTCGGTGAGGACGGGGCGCCGTACACGATTGAGTACAAGGGCAAGACCTACCGGATGTCCCGCCTCATCGGCCGGGTGAAGGCGCAGTGGGAGCTCCACCTGCGCACCCGCGCCTTGAGTTACCTTCAGGACATGAAGAGCGAGGACTTACTGCCGCCGGACATGTACGCGGCGGAGATCGCCGACTACAAGGAGAAGCTCAGCCACGGCGGCTTCTCCTGGGGCTCGGAGACATCAAAGAAGCTGCTGGAGACGGCCGAGGGCAGCTTCGACCTCGCCTACTTCTGCTTCCTCGAACACCAGCCCGAATTGGACAAGGCCGAGTTCTTGGACATCTTCGTCAACAAGCAGCGCGAGGTCCAGACGGGCCTGCAAGCCCTGCTGGCGCCGGTCAGCGAGGCCGCAAAAAAAAACGGCCGGCAGCAGAGCGGAGCTCAGGCGAAGGAACTGCGCCGGGCGGAGCGCCAACGCCAGGCGAAGATCAAGAAGACGTGGGGGGTGTAGACTGGGGCGAGGTCTACGGTAAGCTCATGCGCGAGTACCGTCTCAGCCTCCACACGCTCGGCGGCATGACCGACGAACAGTTGATGGCCCTGTTCTCCGAGAAGCGCGGCTTGAAGAAGAACGAGCGGGCCGCCCGGCGGGCCAAGGACAACCTCAAGCGTTACAAGGCCAAGTCGTTCAAAGAGACGTTCATCGAGGACTTCACCGGCGGCGAGCAGGCGAAGCGCGAGACGGCGGAAGCGGTCTTCAATCGGGCGTTCCCGTCCTACCTTGAGCCCGCACAGAGCGGGCGTGTGATCGAGGCGAACAATGGCAGACCTCGTGACGACGCCGGGCGAGATGAAGGGCCAGCTGCGGGCCCTGCGGAAGGAACTGGACGACACCTTCGACCCGGCGAAGGCGAAGCAGCTGCGCCAGGAGATCAAGCTCCTCAACGAGGAGATCAAGAGGACGGCCGGCAGCACGAAGGACGCCGGGGAGAAGTCTGAGAAGTTCAGGGACAAGCTGCTGTCCATCCAGAGCACGCTGCGGTCGGTCGGCTCGGTGGCGGCGGCCGCCTTCGCGTCCATCAGCGGCGTGCTGATCAAGAGCGTCGAGAAGGGCGACCCGGCCACCTTCATCCAGTTCAGCCTGGCCGCCCGCGACCTGGCCGGCGTCATCGGCCAGGTGTTGAGCCCCGTCCTGCAAACGGTGACGGGCCTCGTCCGGGGCCTGGCTGACTGGATCATCAACCTGTCGCCGGAGACGAAGACGATTATCGCGGTCGTCACGGCCTTCACTTTAACCCTCGCCTTCCTCATCAGCGCGCTGGTCGGCGTCGGCCTGGCGATCACGGCGGTGACGGCGGCGATGGCCGCCTTCAACATCTCCACCGGCGGGCTGCTGCTCATCATCGGCGCCATCCTCGCGCCGATCGCGGCCCTGGTGGGCTATCTGGTCTACCTCGGCAAGACGCAGGACAAGAGCTCCGCCTCGGCCCGGGCCATGCAGTCCACGATGGCCGGCCTCAAGAAGATGTTCGACGCCGTAGTCGATGCACTTCGGCCCTTCATGGAGGCCATGGCGGCGATCGCCAACCAGGTCGGGCCGCCCTTGATCGCGTTCATCGCCACGGTGGTCAAGCTGTTCGCCGAGATGTTCAGCATGATCGGGCTGCTGGTCCCTCTCCTCAACCTGCTGATCAGCCTGTTCTCCTTCGGCATGGTCAATTCGGTCCAGAAGCTGGTGAACATCATCAACGTCGCCATCATCGGCCTGGAGAACATGATCAGGCTGCTCAAAGTCGCGCAGGCGATGGGCGGCATCGCCTTCGGGACGGCCCCGGCCCCGGCACCGGCCGCCGCCGCCAGCAGCGAGGGCGCCGGCGGCCGCAACGTGTCGTTCATCACCGGCGAGGAGCTCCAGCGCCGCACCATCGCCGCCTTCGCCGCCAAGGACGCCGAGAACACGGCCAAGAACCAGCGCGACATCATGATCGACGAATTGATGAAGCTCAACCGCGCCCAGGAGCGGCGCATCTGGGACGAGGACCGACGGAGGCACTGATGACCCCGAAACCGCTGCCTGCCGGATGGAAGATCATCGTGCCGGACGCCGAACTGTCCGATAGCCAGGTCACCTACGAGCCCGGCGGCATCACCGCGATGGTCCCCTACCGCATCCCGCTGGCCGGCACCGACGGCATCGCCTACGCCCCGGCGTTCTTCCTGGGCTTCAGCAACGTCACCCTCAACGACGTGACGGCCAAGAACGTCCTCACCCGCACCCTGCCCCAGCCGCACCCGCTGTGGGACGGGCTGTGGGCGACGCGCGTGTCGATCCGCGGCGAGGTCAGCACGCAGTCCTCCAACTTCCGCGGCGACGTGACCCCCGCGGACAACTGGCCATACGACGCCTACTACGAGTACCGCGCCGAGGTCTTCTACACCGCCCGCAAGTACCCGATACTGGAGGACAACGACCCGAGCTTGATCGACCCGCTGCTCGACGTGGTGACCGAGCATAAGCGGTGGACGAACAAGCTGCCCAGCAAGCCGTACTACGAACTGATCGCCATCGACGGCACCCAGCTGGCGTTCGAGGACGACCCGAAGGTGGTGGCGCCGGGCCCGATCACCATCCGCAAGACCCGCGAGAAGTTCCGCTGGGAGTGGTACGACGTCCCCCTGGACTGGCTCTTCGACCAAAACGGCCGCTCGCCGCACATCACCAGCCGGCTCAACCAGATCAACATCAACGTCTGGGAGGGCTACGAGAAGGGCAGCGTGCGGCTGGAGGCCGTCGATATCGACTATGACTTCGCGCCGGCGGCCCTGCTCGATTTGGGCATCGCGCCCGGCTACCCGCCGCGCTACGCCAAAGTGGTCTTCGACTTCGTCCACGACACGGCCGGCTGGAACTACATCCCCTTCCCCGGCACCGGTGAGTACAAGCGGGTGGCCTACAAGAACACGCTGCCGCCCAACCCCGGCCCGCCGAAGTACCTGTTCGACGAGACTGACTTCAACGCCATGTTCGCCGAAGTGCCACCCGCGGGGCCTTAGCTATGTTCCGGCCCGGACCGCTTACTGAGGAAATGGCCGAGCTACTCAACTGGTGGCTCAGCGAGAGGGAGACGACGCCGGTCGTCAAGACGGTGCTGTCGCCGTTGGCCGTCAAGGACAGCTGCCTGACCATCATCGACTACCCCGACGAGATCGTCGCCAAGACATCCTCCACCGCCGACAGCGAGGGCCACTACGACGGCCAGCTGCTCGTCTGGGACGCCTCGGTTGACTCCTTCACGCCGCGGGCGGACATCAAAGTCCTCGACCTGGCTGACCACACCGAGGCAGGCTTCCTCCAGGGGCCGGACCTCGGCAAGTATGTCGGCATCACCGACGCCGGCCTCTACCTGTACGCCCTCGGCAAGGCCCCGGCCAGCGGCGGCACCGGCACGCTGACCGTCAAGGACGTGAGCGGCACACCAAGCGTGCCGAACGTCAACACGCTGACGGCTGACCTGACGACCGGCCTGATCGTGACCGCCGGCGCGACCGGCATCGCGAACCTGACGAACCAGTTCGCCCGCGGGCTACGCACCGGCATCGCGCCGGCCCAGCCGGGCGTCATCAGCGGTAACGCCACCACGTGGCCCAACCAAGTCTTGGGCGCCGGTGTCAAGTACTTCCCCGGCCTCGCCGTCTTCGCCAGCCCCGGCGGCAGCCCGCCCAGTGCCGACGAGAAGGTCCGCTTCCAGAACAACACGGCGGGCACGTCGGGGACTGACGCCCGCGACGGGCAGCTGAACAGCACCAACTTCGTCCGCGAGGTGATGAACACCAACGCCGTGGTGGGCATCACCCGCGAGGTGTGGCACAACGCCACCGTGTCTTCGGACTACGCGCTAGGCACGTTCTCGATCGTCGCCGACAAGTCAGTCCCCGCCCAGCCCGTCAAGTTCACGTTCGGCGCCAGCTACGCCGGCGGCGGCAGGGCACCGCGGATCTTCGTCGGCACCGCCGCCGGCGCCACCGTCGAGGGCGGCACCGGCACCGTCAGCGGGCTGGTCTTCCAGTCGGGCCTGTACATCAGCGGAAGCGTCACCGGCGGCACCGCCACCATCACCGTGCAGGACGAGGGCAGCACCCTGTCCACGACCTGCACCACCCTCAACTTCGTCGGCGCCGGGGTGACCGCCACTGGCTCGGGCAGCACCATCACTGTCACCGTCCCCGGTGGCGGTACAGGTACGGTGACTTCCGTACAGGTCAGCGGAGGCTCTACGGGCCTCACCACGAGCGGCGGGCCGATAACGACCTCAGGGACGATTACCCTGGCCGGAACGCTTACAGTGGCCTCTGGTGGCACGGGAGGCACTACTGCTGCGGCCGGGCTGAACAATCTACTGCCGGCGCAATCAGGCCATGCGGGGCAGTTCCTCAAGACCGACGGCTCTAACCCGTCGTGGGCCCCCGCCGCCGGGATCTGGGCGGTCAGCAGCCAGGCGGCGAACTTCACGGCGGCCACGAGCCCGACGAGCTACTACTGCTCCAGCGCCGCGGGCAGCATCACGGCGACCTTGCCGGCTGCCAGCGGTAACGCCGGCCTGCGGCTGAGCTTCACCAAGACGAGCGCGTCGAGCAGCACGAACTTGGTGACGATCAAAGGCAACGGCGCCGAGGTGATCAACGCCACCCCCACCCCGGGCAACACGGTCGATCTGTACTACCAGCAGGACGGGCTGATGCTGGAGTGCGACGGCACGGCGTGGAACGTCGTCGCCGACTACCGCCGTGCCCATGTCTGCGTGGCGGCCCGCAGCGCCGCCCAGTCGATCGGCAGCGCGACGCCGGTGACCATCCTCCTCGACACGGCCGTCGTGGACGGGCTGGGGATGTTCGCGGGCAGCTCGATCGTCATCAAGCGCGCCGGCCGCTACGCCATCGGCGGCTACTGGTCGATGACGGGACAGAACGTTCAACTGGTCATCGTCAAGCCGGGGCCGGTCAACTTCCTGCGCAGCCTCGCCACGAATGCGTCCGGCAACTCGGTCATCTCCAACACCATCTATGCCGTCATGACGCTCGCGGCGGGCGACCAGTTCTACCTGCAAGGCTACCAGTACCAGGGCGGCGCCGGCCAGAACACCGGCACCGGTGTCGATCAGCCGGTGATGTCCTTCACGGAGGTCAGGTGATGCTCGAAGACGGAGGGCCGCCCGGATACCGACAGGGCCTGTTGCGGACGGTGGAGTCGCTCGTTAAGCCCGGCGAGAGCTTCAGCCACGGCGACCTCGTGGCGCAGGACGGTAATTTTATACAAAGTTGGTCGCAAATGGACGCTCAGGCGGGACCAACGCGGTTTTTTGACGTGTTCCTGGGCGTGTACGAGTTTCCCGCCGGAGGCGCGGAGGCGGCAGGGACGCCGGCGCGGGTCATCGTTAGCGGGCAGTGCCGCTTCCCGCTGGCGGCGCCGGCGGCGGCGTATGTGCCGGTCGGCGTGTTCGTCACGGCGAAGGGCAATCAGCTGGTGGAAGTGGACCCAACGATGACCGAGGCGGAGGCCATCGGCCGGGTGTGCCGGCCGGTCAAGGTTGGCGATCGTGAAGTCCTTTTCGAGTTGCGATCGCGCATTATGCAATAGAGCGGGCCGTCTGCTTGATGACAGACGGCCCGCTGTGAGGGCACCGGAGGTGGTTGTGGTCAGTTCATCGAACTGACAGCCATGCCAGCCATTCCTCGGCGTGCCGCGCCTAACCTAGCCACCCTCGCCACGCCGGCCATTCCTCGCCTAGCCTCGCCTTCCGTGCCTGGCCACCCTCGCCACGCCGGCCATGCCTTGCCCAGGCTCGACTTGACACGCCGGGACAAGCCTCGCCACGCCGGCCGCAGTTAAGGTAAGCACTCGCAAAGGGCACTGTGCAGGTCGCGCAGTGCATCCAGAAGGCGATCGTCCGTGAGGTCAACAAGCCCCGCACGCAGGGCCTTCTCCAGCTGCCGTGCCGTGAGCGTCAACGACGTCCCCGGCAGCGAGCCGTGAGCTGCCACCTGCTCCTTGGTCAGCTTGCGGCCCGCCAGGTGGGCCGCACCACGCTTCAGGGCCACCACCTGGCTGCCGGTGACGGTGTGCGACGACTCCGCCGGCGCCTTGGCGACGCGGACCGTCAACTGCTCGACCCGGGCCGTGGTGACGTGCAACGCCGCCGCGATCTTCAACGTCTCGACGCCGACACGCTCCAGCATGATGGCGCAGCGGGCCTGGTCGATGTGGTCGAGCCGGCGGCCGTGCGAACTGTTGCGGGCCACCGCGTCCAACAGCAAGTCGGCCTCGGTCTTGTACTGCACGAGCTCGACCTGGACGGGGTGGTTCGGGCCGTGGACGCGGCGGTACGCCCGCGCCCGGTGCCAGCCGTCAACCAGGCGCTTCGTCTTGTCCTGCGCCACGATCGGCGGCAGGGTGACGCCACTGGTGATGGCCAGTGCCAGGTTGGCGACGTGTGTGTTGTCAATGGCGTGTCGCGGGTAGACCGCCATGTCCTCGATCAGGTCGCAGACCGGCATTGTCTGCTTAGCCACCGGTCACCTCCTGAATGTCAACTGGGTAGGTGTCGTCAACGCGCCAGGTGCCGAACGTGCCCGTGTACGACTTCGGCGCCGAGGGCCGCCAGTCGCCGACGCCGCCTCGGCCTCCCGCGTCGATCAGGGTGACGATGCTGCTGGGGGTGACGCTGGTGGCGACGAAGCGGACGCGCAGGGTCGCCGACCAGCCTTTGACGTAGTAGCGGTAACGCAGGTCGGCGGTGCCGCTGGCGTTGCGCGGCGTGTCCTCGTGGAGCTCGAGCTCGCCGTCGATCGCCACCAGTTCGTCCGGGCCTTCCCCCTCGACGAACACCAGCAGCTTGCACTCGGCCATGCTCGGCGCATCGAAGAACCGGCAGGCGCCGACGATGGCCGCCTTGAACGCCGCCGCCGGCATGCCGACGCGGTTATCCGGCAGGCGGTACAGGCACGCCTCGGCTTCCTCTTCGGGCTGGCGCAACCCCTTCTTCGTCTTGACCGTGTCACCCTCCGGGTGGCCCGGCATCATCGCCTTGGCTTTCTCGCTCCACTTGTGCGGGATCACCGGCTTGATGCCCTTGACCCGCACCGTGACTACGTAGTCCTTCAGCCGGACCAGATCGACCAGCCCGGCCTTCTTCTTCCGCGCCGGCGCCTTCTTCACCGGTCCGTTGCCTGTGTCCACCACCATTACTTGCCCTCCCGGGCGCGACGGATCAACGCCTCGGCCTGCGCCAGACGGTATTCGTGCGCCGCCTTGGCGTCGTCAAGCTCAAGCGTGCCGTACCGATGATCCTGCGGGTCGCTGGCCGCCTTGACGTACGCCTCAAGGGCAGCCTTCCTCGCCTCATCCTTCGTCATCTCTCCCCTCTCTTTCGGGCGACACTTCACTATAGACCAAAAGGTCGCAGAAGCAACAAGATTCAGCATTTTTTTTCTCGGTCACGGCTCATATACTGAAGACAGACCTCGCCCCCCCTGACTTTGTGGAGGAGGCCGTGGCACCGACGTGTCACTTGTACGCCCGCGTCAGCAGCCCCGAGCAGCGCCAGGGTGGCGGCCTCTTGCGGCAGACGGGCGCCGCCACGCAGGACCGCCTGGCGCGGCTCTGCTCGCTTCACGGCCTGGCCCCGGCGGCCCGCGTCATGGCCGACGACGCCTCCGCCTTCAAGGGCGGCCACCTGGCGCCGGACCGCGAGCTCGGCCGCTTCCTCGCCGCCGCCCGCCGTGGGGACGTTCCCGCCGGCGACGTGCTGGCGTTCGAGAACTGGGACAGGCTGTCCCGGCAAGACCCGTGGAGTGCGGTCAGCCTGGTCAGTGAACTGCGCCGGATGAAGCTGAACCTGGCGCGGCTGGACAACCTGAGCGTGCTGCGTTACGACGAGCATGACATCGGTAGCTTCTTCGAGGTCATGCTGGAGATGCACCGAGGGCACTCGGAGTCCGCCATGAAGAGCCACCGCAACCGCGCCGCCTGGAAACGTAAGCGTGAGGCGGCCCGCCAGGGCCAGCCGATGCGGGCCCTGTTGCCCTTCTGGGTGCGCTGGAAGGACGGCAAGAAGGGCGGCAGCCTGGAGCTCATCGGAGAGCGGGCCGCCATCGTCAGGCGCGTCTTCGCCCTCGCCGCTGGCGGCAAGGGCTACGCCCGGATCTGCCGGCAGCTGACGGCGGAAGGCGTGCCGGCGCCGGGCAAGGCCGGCTGGGTGGCGCCGACCATCAAGCGATGGCTCAATGACAAGCGCGTCCTCGGCGAGATGCAGCTGTACGGCCCCGACCGCATTCCCGACGGCGAGCCGATCCCCGACTACTATCCGCCTTGCGTGTCCGTCAAAGACTACGACGCGGCGCAGGCGGCCATCGCGCCGCGTCGTGCCGCTTCCGGCATGAGGCCGGGGGTGGCGACGACGAAGCTCGGCAGCCTGATCAACCTCTTCGGCGGCCTGCTCGTCGATGCCCGCTCGGGCGACGCCTATGTACTGCGGACCGGCAAGGCCGGGCGGCACTACTACAGCACGCTGCGGAGTAAGTCCGGCCGCAGCCGCTACCTGTCGGTCCCGCGAGTCATCTTCGACACGGCCATCCTCCAGCAGCTGGCCGAGATCAACCCGGCCGAAGTCCTCGGCGGCCCGACGCCGAGCCGGCTGCCGGAGCTCCTCCTGCGCCGCCTTGCCCTGCGCCGCCGCCTCGCCGACTTGGAGGAAGAACTTCGCACCGGCCGCACGTCGGCGGCCGGCCTGCGCGTCCTGGCCACCCTGGAGGACGACATCGCCAAGCTCGGCCTTGAGATCGCCCCGCTGGAGCAGAAGAGCAAGGCGCCGCTGGATGTCACCTGGGCGGAGGCGCAGTCGCTGGCCGTGGCGCTGGCCAGGGCGCCGGACCCGGCCGAGGCGCGGCTGCGCCTGCGGGTGGCCCTCCGCAGCATGATCGACCGCGTCATGCTCTTGGTCGTGCCCTGCGGGCTGGACCGGATCATCGCCGTGCAGGTGTTCTTCGAGGGCGGCCAGCAGCACCGCGACTACCTGCTCTACTACTCGGCCGGCTGCCGCTTCCGCAAGACCCGGTGGTGGTGCCGCTCGATGGCGGAGGTCAACGCCAGCCCGCTGGTGGACCTGCGTGATCGGGCCTCCGCCGCCCGGGCCGAGACGTTCCTGGCCACACTGCTTCAGCAGCTGACGTAGTCATCGCCCCGTAGTGAGAGGCCATCACTAACAGCGACCCCCTTCTGTGGTGGCAGGGGACCGCACAAGGGAGCTCCCATGCCTCGAAAGACCACCACGTCAGGTGGGGACATGTCCCCACCTGACGATCCCCTCGACCGCCTGGCCGTTCTGGCCAAGGCGGCACCACCCTCCCGCGAGCGTGACTGGCTGCTGCGGCTGCTCGGCGCCGAGTTATCGGGACGTCCCCGACAACCTCGCCGCCGGCCGGGGAAAAAACTTTCCGCGCCGATTTGACAAGGCGCGAGATGGTTGATCAAGATGCCGGTCCCGGTGCGGGGAGAGTGGCGCCCCCGGCGTACGGAACAGCGCCGGGGGCGCCGGTGCGGGGATAAGCCGCGACTGTTGTAGGCAAGTGAGGGGCGCATGACCACGGCCCCGGGGACTGGTGATCCCCGAGGCCGGCATAGGAGTCGAACGCGACATGCATACTACCGTCAACGGCCAGCCGAATCAAGAGCCGG
>Ga0066903_100005230_pt1 | contig 11207 bp, 9 predicted proteins | sample PanSoiMetaGPlot1_FD_67491 | JGI IMG/M metagenome (GOLD analysis project Ga0066903, IMG submission 67491) | Tropical forest soil microbial communities from Panama analyzed to predict greenhouse gas emissions - Panama Soil - Plot 1 (version 2) | ecosystem: Environmental > Terrestrial > Soil >...
CCGGCCGGCCCCCCGGGCGAGAAAACCTTTACTGCCCAGTAGAATCGCTGCTGGGATGACGGCCAACATCGTGGATGTGGCGCGCCGGGCCGGCGTCTCGACGGCCAGCGTGTCCCGCGTGCTGAACCGGAACTACCCGGTCTCCGAGGCCGTGCGGCAGCGGGTCCTGGAGGCCGTCAGGGACCTCGGCTACGTCGGCAACGCCCACGCCAGGGCGCTGCTGAAGTCGACGTCCGGCACCGTCGGAGTGATCCTGCACGACGTCAGCGACCCCTACTTCGCCGAGATCGTGCGCGGTGTCCAGGAGGTGGCGGCGCTGGAGGACCGCCTGGTGGTCATCTGCAACTCGCAGCGCGAGCCGGAGCGCGAGATCACGTACATCGAGATGCTGCGCGCTCACCGGGTGGACGCCATCATCATGGCCGGCGGGCACATCCTGGACGATGAGTACGTGCTGGCCCTCCGTGAGCAGTCGATCCAGCTCAAGGCGCAGGGCAGCCGGCTGGTGCTGTGTGGCCGGCACCCCGTGCGGGCGGACGCGGTCGTGCCCGACAACACGGCGGGCGCCGCTCGCCTGGTGCGCCACCTGCTGGGGGCCGGCCACCGCCGCATCGCCCACATCTCCGGTCCGCCGAAGCTGAGCACGACGCGCGACCGCATCGATGGCTACGTGGGAGCGCTGGCCTCGTACGGGATCGATCCCGATCCCGCGCTGATCGTCGAGGGCGAGTTCAGCCGCGAGGGCGGGTACGCCGGCGCCGGCCGCCTCCTCGACGCCGGCGTCTCGTTCACGGCGCTGTTCGCGGCCAACGACCTGGTGGCGATCGGGGCGATGGCGCGCCTGGCCGAGCGCGGCCTGCGGGTGCCGGAGGACGTCTCGGTGGCCGGGTTCGACGACGTGCCGGTGGCCGGCGACGTCACGCCGGCGCTGACCACCGTTCGGGTCCCGATGGTGGAGATGGGCCGGCAGTCGATGCGACTGGCCCTCCGCGACCCGGGCGCGCCGGCCGAGGTCGTCCGGCTGGAGACGGTGCTGGTCGAGCGGGCGTCCGTCCTGCCAGTCGTTTGACTTGACAACGACTCCGCCCCCGCGATAGAAAAGGATTACTACAAGCGGCCAGAAGAGGCCCGGGAACGTGGGGGAAGGAACGAGATGAGCACACGAGCGGTCCGCCGCGTGGCCATCGTTGGGACCGGTGGCATCGCGCGTCAGCACGCCAACGCGATTCGCGGCCAGGCCGGCCGGGCCCGGCTGGTCGCGGCCGCCGACGTGGACGCGGACCAGCTCCGCGCCTTCCGCGCCGAGCACGACGCCGGCGCGGCCTACACCGACGTGGGCGAGATGCTCGAACGCGAGCGGCCCGACCTGGTCTGCATCGCCACCCCGCCCGCCCTGCACGCGGACCTCTCGGTCCGCTGCCTGGAGGCCGGCGCCTGGGTGCTGTGCGAGAAGCCGCTGTGCGCGTCCCTGGCCGAGCTGGACCGGATCGCCGCCGCCGAGCGCGCCAGCGGCCGGCACTGCGCCAGCGTCTTCCAGTGGCGCTTCGGCTCGGCCGGGCAGCACCTCAAGGGCCTGATCGAGCGCGGCGAGCTGGGGCGGCCGCTGGTCGGCCTCTGCCAGACCACGTGGTACCGCGACCAGTCGTACTACGACAAGCCGTGGCGGGGCCGGTGGGAGAGCGAGGTGGGCGGCGCGACCATGGGTCACGGGATCCACGCGATGGACCTCTTCCTCTGGCTCCTCGGCGAATGGAGCGAGGTCTCGGCGATGACCGGCACGCTGGACCGGGACATCGAGATCGAGGACGCGTCGGTCGCCGCGGTGCGGTTCGCGGGCGGCGCCCTGGGCAGCGTGGTGAACAGCGTCCTGTCGCCGCACGAGGAGACGTACGTGCGGCTGGATCTCCAGGGCGCGAGCGTCGAGGTGCGCGCGCTCTACCACTACACCAACGCGCACTGGACGTTCACGCCGGCGCCCGGCGCCGACGGGCCCGGGTGGCGGGTGCCGGCCGACGAGTCGAGCTCGCACACCGCCCAGCTCGGCGCCCTGCTCGACAGCATGGACCGGGACGCGCCGCCGCCGGCCGGCACCGCGGACGTCCGGCTCACGTTCGAGTTCCTCTCCAGCCTGTACAAGTCGGCGGCCGAGGGCCGGGCCGTCCGGCGCGGCGAGATCACGCCCGGCGACCCGTTCTACGCGCACGTGGCCGGCACGCTGGCCAGCGGCACGGGGGTGCGGTGAGGACGATCCGCGAGGTCGACGTGCGGGCGGTCGCCCTGCCGGTGACCGGAACGTTCCGGTTCGCCTCGGGCTCCGCCGGCGCGGCCGGCGACCGGGCGGTCCTGGTGCTGGTGCGCGTCGTGGACAGCGAGGGCTGCCACGGCTGGGGCGAGGGGCGGCCGATGCCGCAGTGGGCGTACGAGACCGCGGAGACCGCGGTCGCGGCCATCCGCCATCACCTCGGGCCGGCGGTGCTCGGCGTGTCCGTGACCGACCGGTGGGACCTGCACCGCCGCATGCACGCGGCCATCGGGCGCGGCCCCAGCACGGGGCTGCCGGTGGCGAAGGCGGCGGTCGACATGGCGATGCACGACCTGTGCGCGAGGGCGGCCGGGCTGCCCCTGCGCTGTCTGGTGGGGGGAGGGCTGGCGCGGCGAACGGTCGCGCTCAGCCACACGGTGACCGCGCACGACCCCGGCGCCGTGCGCGAGGAGGTGGCGGAGGCCCGCGTCGCGGGCTTCCGCCATCACAACTTCAAGGTGGCGGTGGAGGCGCGGACCGACCTGGCCGTGGCCGCCGCCGTGCGCGAGGCGGCCGGACCGGACGCGTTCGTCTGGGCGGACGCCAACCAGGGCCTGACGATGGCGCGCGCACTGGCGCTCGCGCCGGGCCTCGCGGACGCGGGCGTGGACCTGCTGGAGCAGCCGTTCCCGGCCGACCAGGCCCACCTGCTCCGCGCCCTGCGGCCGCACTGCCCGCTGCCGCTGGCCGTGGACGAGTCCAGCGTCAGCCCCGGCGACCTGTTCGCCCACGCGGCGGCGGGCCTGGTCGACTACCTGGTGCTCAAGCTGACGCGCAGCGGCGGGATCTGGCCGAGCCTGGCCCAGCTGCGCGTGGCGGAGGCGGCGGGCCTGCCGTTCGTGACCAGCGGGCTGACGGACGGCCTGCTCACCCGGGTCGCCGCCTGCCAGGTGGCGGCGGCGTTCGGCTCGGCGGGTCCGGCGGCGCTCAACGGCGGGCAGTTCCTGGACGAGTCGGCCCTCTATCCGGGCCGGGTCGAGGTGGAGTCGCGGGGTGAGGTGCGTCTGCCCGACGGGCCGGGCATCGGCGTCGAACCCGATCCCGACGGGATCCGGGAGCTGGGGGTACCGTGCTGATGGAGACGAAGACGACACACGTCCTGGGCCAGCACGTCGAGCTGAGCCACCGCGACCAGCCGCTCTTCCGCTACGTCTACCGATCGGACGCGGCGCAGGTGGAGTCGCCGCGCCCGTACCTGCATCCGGTGCGGACGCTGGCGGGCGACACCGTGACGATCTTCCGGCCGCACGACCACCGATGGCACCACGGGATGTCCATGACGTGCGCCAACCTCTCCGGCGAGAACTTCTGGGGCGGCCCGACGTACGTGGAGGGCCGCGGCTACGCGCAGCTCCCGAACAACGGCCGCGTCGACCACGAGTCGTGGGACGCCGTGGAGGAGGTCTCGGGCCGGCTCCGGCTGGTGGAGCGGCTGGCCTGGGTGACCGAGGGGGGCGAGCGGTGGGTCGACGAGCGGCGGACGCTCGAGGTGGTCGAGGTCGACCCGGCGAGCGGCCACTGGACGCTGCGGCTGGGCTTCCTGCTGTGGAACGCGTCCGGGCGGGCGCTGGACCTGGGCTCGCCGACCACCGAGGGGCGGCCGATGGCGGGCTACGGCGGCCTGTTCTGGCGCGGGCCGCGGTCGTTCCTGAACGGCCGGATCCTGGGCGGGGACGGCCTCGAGGGGCCGGACGCGATGGGCCGCCGGGCGCCGTGGCTGGCGTTCACGGGCGCGCACGACGGCTCGGACCGCAGCTCGACGCTGGTGTTCGTCGACCACCCGGAGAACCCGCGCCACCCGACGAAGTGGTTCGTGCGCAGCGACCCGTACGCGTGCGTGAGCTGCGCGTTCATGTTCGACGAGGTGTACACGCTGGCCCCCGGCGAGGGGCTGTCCCTGCGCTACCTGCTGATCGTGGCGACCGGCGACTGGGACCGTGCCCGCATCGAGGACCGCGTTGCCCGCCTGTTCGACTGAGCCCGCCCCTCCCCCCTCGCGGGGGAGGAGGCCGAAGGCCGGAGGGGGGGCCGCTCAGACAGCTCTAACGCGTCGGCGGCGCCGAGCTGTGGCGGATCACCAGCTCCGTGGCCAGCTCCACGCGCGGGCTCTCGATCTCCTCGCCGTGCGCCAGGCGCAGGACCGTCCGGGCGGCCAGCATGCCCATCTGGACCAGCTGCTGGCGCACCGTCGTCAGCGGCGGCGACGACCACCGCGCCTGCGGCAGGTCGTCGAAGCCCACCACGCTCACGTCGTCCGGCACCCGCAGGCCGCGCTGCCGAGCCGCCTCGTACACGCCGAACGCCATCTGGTCGCTGGCCGCGAAGATGGCGGTGGGCCGGTCGGCCATGTCGAGCAGGACGCCACCCTCCTCGAAGCCGGACTCGTGGTAGAAGTCGCCCTGCCGGATGAGGTCCTCCTCCGGCTCGATGCCCGCCGCCTCCAGCGCCGCCCGGTAGCCGTCCAGCCGCGCCCGGCTGGACAGGAGCCGGCGGGTCCCGGCCACGAAGCCGATCCGTCGGTGGCCGAGGCCCAGCAGGTGCTCGGTCGCGCTGAGGCCGCCCGCCCAGTTGGTCGTGCCGATGGTGGGCGCGTCCAGGACCGGGGCGCCGACCGGGTCGACCACGACGGCGGCGACGTCCAGCCGGCGCAGCTCGGCCTGCAGCGGCCGCTCGAGGTCGGACGCGACCAGGATCACGCCGTCCGTCGTGCGCGCCTGGAGGTTCTCCATCCACTGGCGGGCCGCGTCGGAGCGGCGGTGGATCGCCGACACGACCGTCCCGACGCACGCCGGGTGGGCGACGCTCTCCACGCCGCGGATGATCTCGACCGCCCACGGGCTGTCCAGGTCGTTGAACACGAGGTCGATCAGGCCCGAGCTCTCGCGCGGCCGGGCCGCGCGCCGCCGGTAGCCGTGCCGGCGGAGCAGCTCCTCGACGCGCTCCCGCGTGCGCGGGGAGACGTCGAATCGTCCATTGAACACGCGGGACACGGTCGGCACGGAGACGCCCGCCTCTCGCGCGATCGCCGTCATGGTCACACGGGGTTCGTCTTCGATGTCCACAGGGCGTCGCCTCATCCGGTCCGCTTCAGGGTAGGGCCGGAAACGTTGCGCTGTCCACAGTCCGCCAGTTCACCTCGCCCGGCTTGACGCCCCGCAAGATCGGGGCTAGCATTCAGCCGATCTTATCGGAAGCTTTCCGGTAACTCTCGGGGAAGGAGGGGAGTGATGCAGGTTTCCCGCGTCATCGCCGCCGTCGCAGGGGTCGCAGCCATCCTCTGCGTGTTCGTGCTCCCGGCGGATGCCCAGAGTCCGAGCGGCCGGTCGAGCCCGGTGCCGATCACCCAGACGCTGGGCGCGCTCGGCGCTCGCGCGGGCATCTTCTTCGGCACCGCGGTGGACATGACGGCGCTCGACAACGAGCCGACGTACCGGGCGCGCGTGGCGTCCGAGTTCAGCTCCGTCACGCCGGAGAACGTCATGAAGTGGCAGCTCGTCGAGCCGACGAGGGGCGTGCTGGACTTCGCCGCCGCCGACGAGCTGGTCAGCTTCGCGCGGGCGAACCACCAGCGCGTGCGCGGCCACACGCTCGTCTGGCACAACCAGCTGCCGCGGTGGCTCACGTCGGGCGTGGCCGACGGCTCCATCACGCCCGACCAGCTGCGCGACATCCTCCGCCAGCACATCCTCGACGAGGTCGGGCACTTCAAGGGCCAGGTCGCCCAGTGGGACGTCGTCAACGAGGCGCTGAACGAGGACGGCACGCTGCGCAGCACCATCTGGCTCCAGCAGCTCGGCCCGGGCTACATCGCGGACGCGTTCCGCTGGGCCCACCAGGCGGATCCCAGGGCCAAGCTGTTCTACAACGACTTCAACCTGGAGTCCCTGAGCCCCAAGAGCGACGCCGCGCTCAAGCTGGTGCAGGACCTGCGCAGCCAGGGCGTCCACGTGGACGGCATCGGCATCCAGGGCCACCTCGCGGTCCAGTTCCCCGCCCCCGGCACCATCCAGGAGAACATGAAGCGGTTCAGCGACGCCGGCCTGCTGACGGAGCTCACCGAGGCCGACGCCCGCATGGTGCTGCCGGCCGACGCGACGAAGCTGGAGGCGGCGGCCGAGGCCTACCGCGTGATGCTGGACGCCTGCCTGCTGACCCGGCACTGCGGCGGCGTGACGGTGTGGGGCTTCACGGACCTGCACTCGTGGGTACCGGGCACGTTCTCCGGCCAGGGCGCGGCCGACGTGCTGGACGCCAACTTCCAGCCCAAGCCGTCGTACAACGCGCTGCGCACCGACCTGGTGCTGGCGGCCCGCTCGCGCGAGGACGACGACTGACCGCGGATCTCACTCTCTCCGGGGAGGGGGAGCGCGGCTCCCTCTCCCCGACTCAGCCCTCCGCCGCGCGGCGCTCGGGGACGCCCAGGATGGCGGGCACCATCAGCACCACGATCGCCGCGAACACCAGGAACACGCGGCCCAGCGCGCCCGCCTCCCCGGGGCCCGAGCCGATCGTGATCGCGGTCAGCGTGATCGCCAGGATGCCGCCGGTCTGGCGGAACATCGCCCGCAGCCCCGAGATCGCGGCCACCTGGTCCGGCATCAGCTGCACGGCCGCGTTGTTCGACGGCGGACCCGCGATCCCGATGCCCACGCCGCAGACCAGCGCCGACATGCCCATCCAGAGCAGCGGGCCGGTCGAGGCCGGCGGCGGCAGCGAGATCAGCGTCAGGCCGGTCGCCAGCACCAGGAAGCCGACCGCCATCGGGACCCGGTAGCCCAGGCGGCGCAGCAGCATCGAGCTGGCGATGGACAGCACGCCCATCCCCACCGCCCGGATGGAGAGCAGCGAGCCCGCGGCCAGCGGGCTGAAGCCGTATCCGAGCTGCGCGAACGCCGGGACCAGGGAGAAGATGCCGAACGCGGCCGCGCCGTACAGCACGTTCATGCCGTTGATGAGCGCGAAGGCGGGCCTGTGGAGCAGCGCCGGCGGCAGGATCGCCTTGTCCGACCGCCGCTGCTGGGCCAGGAACGCGGCGGCCAGCGCGACGCCGGCGGCGATCAGGGCCCACGGCAGCGGCGAGCGGGGCCCGCGCTCCGCGATCTGGTTGAGGCCGAGCATCACGCAGAGGAGGGCCGACGCCATCAGCGCCGCGCCGAGGACGTCGATGCGCGGCCGCCCGATGGCCCGCTGCCCGGGCAGCAGGACCCACAGCAGCGCCAGCAGGACGATCCCCACCGGCACGTTGATGAAGAAGATCTCGCGCCAGGAGTAGTACGTGACGATGAAGCCCCCGACCGTCGGCCCCAGCAGCGCGCCGATCGGGAAGAACGACGTGACCAGCCCCAGCCACCGGTCGCGATCGCGCGTGAACTGGTCGGAGACGACGCCCATCGTCGAGGGCATCAGCCCGCCGCCCCCGAGCGCCTGGATGAAGCGGAGGGCGATCAGCACGTAGATGTTGGTCGCGAAGCCGGCGAGCACGGAGGCGACCGTGAACGTCGCGACGTAGAAGAGGAACATGCGCCGCCGGCCCAGGCTGTCGCTCAGGCGGCCCGCGACGGGCAGCGAGATGATCTGGCCGAGCTGGTAGATCGTGATCGTCCACGTGCTCCAGGCCAGGGACGTGTGGAGCTCCCTGGTCAGCGTGGGCAGCGCGGTGGAGACGATCGTGCCGTCGATCGCGACCATGAGGATGGCCACGCACGCGGTGCCGAAGATGACGAACCGGCGCCGGTCGGCGACTGGCAGCGGCTCGCGCCGGTGCGCCGCCTCCGTCTCGGACTGCTGGATGGCGCGTTCGGACGGCTGCGGTGGTGCTCTCAGGACATCACCATGGTAGGAGCTGCCGAGATCCGGGACGGCCGAGCTCGTCCGGGGCCGGCCGACGCGGTCAGGCCAGCGCGGCCGCCAGGCCCGCGCCCACCTCCGCGAACGTCGTCGCCGGCAGGTAGCGCCCGCCCGCCCGCCTGGCCAGCGCCCGGCAGCGGTCGATCGACTCGGGGTCGGTGCTCGTGCCCAGCACGTGCAGGCGGTCGATGCCGGCCAGCGCCGTCAGGGGGTCGCCGCCGGCCGTGGCGAGGCAGTCGCTCATCACGATGGCCAGCCGCTGCGGGCTGGCGGCCCTGCCGAGCTGCGCGGCGGCCGCCCGCAGGGCCAGCTCCAGGTTCGTCGTGCCGTGCGCGCGCAGCGACAGGATGTCGGTGACCAGCCGCTGCGGCGGCCGCGGCCGGCCCTGCGCCTGGAGGACGATCGCGTCGCGGTTGAACGCCAGCACGCTGCAGTCCGCGCGGTCGGTCGCCGCCAGGGCGGCGCCCGCCGCCGCCACGGCGGCCAGCGCCATGCCGCGGCCGCGCATCGAGCCGCTCTGGTCGATCAGCAGGCAGGCGGCCGGCCGGGCCGAGCGCCAGTCGCGGACGACGAAGTCCTCCGCCGAGCGGGGCCGGCCGGCCGCCCGCTCCAGCGTGCGCTCCACGTCGACGTCGGCCTCGGCGACGCCGGTGAGCGGCGCCAGCCGCCGGTAGCCGCGGCGCGCCGGCGGGCCGCCCCGCGCCATCCGCACGAAGACGCGCGCGGCCAGGCGCCGGGCCTGCTCGCGCAGCGCCGGATCCGTGGCCGTGGCGAGGTCGGCCAGCAGCGCCGTGGCCAGGTCGGGATCGCGCCGCCGCAGCTCCTCGAACGCGCGCTCGTCGAGCTGACCGACCTCCGGCGAGACGTCGCTCAGCTCCGGGTACGCCGAGACCAGCTCGGCGCGGCTGCGCGTGCGCCGGCTGCCGTCGCGCAGCGCCCGCTCGGCGCCCCTGCCCTCCAGCACGCGGCCGCCTCCGCCCGGCGGCGCCGGCGGCCCGGGGCCCTCGTCGCCCGGCGGCGGCTCGTCGTACAGCCGGTCGAAGATCTCGGTCAGGATCTCCTCCGGCCGGCGCTCGCAGCTCTCGTCGAGCCGGATCCGCCCGGAGAACGCGGCCAGGGCGGCGTCGAGCAGGGTCGCCCGGCCGGCGGGCGCCTCGTCGCGCAGCCGGCGCAGGCGCTCGGCCAGGTGGACCATGTCGATCGCGCCCCGGACGGACGAGCCCATGCGCACGTCGCGGTGCTCGCGGGTGGCGCGTGCGATGGCGACCGCGAAGGCGGTGTGGGGCGAGTCGAGGCCGGTGGCCTGGGCGACGATGCTGCGCTCCCCGCCCTCGTCCTGGTACGGGATCGCGACCCGGCAGACGCGGTCGTAGACCGCCTGGCCGATGCGCGCCGTGCCGACGGCGTCGAACGGGTTCATCGCGGCGACGAGGCGGAAGCCGGCGTCGGCGGCGACCATGCCCACGCGGGGCACGTGGACCTCGCCCTCGGCGAGGGCCGTGATCAGGACGTTGAGCGTCTCCTCGGGAACGCGGTTCAGCTCCTCGACGTAGAGCAGCATGCCCTCGCGCAGCGCCCGCAGCAGCGGGCCCTCGACGAACGCTTCCGGGCGATAGCCGCCGGCCAGCACCAGGGCGGGGTCGTGGTGGCCGAGCAGGCGCGCCGGCGTCAGCTCGGCGTTGCCCTCCACGAACACCATGCCGATCCCCACGGCGTCCGCCACCGCGCGGAGCAGCGTCGACTTGCCGGTGCCCGGCGGACCCTCCAGGACGACGTGCCGTCCCGCCTCGAGCGCGGCGGTCAGGACCTCCGCCTCGCGGCGGAGGCCCACGATGTCGCGCCCGATGCGTTCGAGCAGGGCCTTGGCGTCAGTGCTCAATCAGGTTCCGGAAGAGGGGACGAAGTCCCCCCCTGCTCTAGTGCTCGTGGATGATCACGCCCCGGATGTTGTTGCCGTCCAGCAGGTCCTGGTAGCCGGCGTTGATGTCGTCCAGCTTGTACTGCTTCGTGATCAGCTCGTCGAGCTTGATGTCGCCCGTGCGGTACAGGTCGAGCATCTTCTTGATGTCGTAGATCGGGTTGGCGGATCCGAACAGCGTGCCCTGCACCCGCTTCTGGAACAGGGTGAGCATCGCGCCGTTCAGATGGATCGTCTTCTCCATCAGGTTGCCGAGCCCGGTGATCGTCACCGTGCCGCCCTTGCGGATCGCGTTGAACGCGGACTCGACCACGTCTTCCTTGACCACGCCGACCGTCACGATGGCGTTGTCGGCGCCCACACCCCAGGTCAGGTTGGTGATCAGCTCCTGCGCCTCCTCGGCGCTCGCGGCGCTGTGCGTGGCCCCCAGCTCCTCGGCCTTCTCGCGCTTCAGGGCGATCGGGTCGACCGCGACGATGTTCTTGGCCCCGGCGTGGCGCGCGCCCTGCACGGCGTTGATGCCGATGCCGCCGATGCCGTAGATGACGACCGTCTCGCCGGGCCGAACGCCGGCCGCGTAGACGGCCGAACCCCAGCCGGTGGGCACGCCGCAGCCGACCAGAACGGCCTTCTCCAGTGGCAGGTCCTTGTCGATGGGTACGACCGAGTACTCCGACACCACGCCGTACTGCGAGAACGTCCCGAGCATGCACAGGCCGCCGAGCTCCTCGCCGTCCAGGTGGTACCGGAACGTGCCGTCCGGCATCTTGCCTTCGAGGATCGTGGCGCCCATGTCGCACAGGTTCTGCTGGCCGGTCGAGCAGAACCGGCAGCGGCCGCACGATGGGATGAACGAGCAGACGACGTGGTCGCCCTTCTGTACGCGCGACACCCCGGGGCCGACCTCCTCGATCACGCCGGCGCCCTCGTGGCCGCCGATGATCGGGTACCTGCCGGGCATGTCCCCGGTCCGCATGTGCTCGTCCGAATGGCACAGCCCGGCCGCGACGAACCGGATCAGGACCTCGTTCTCCTTGGGCGGGTCGACGTCGAGCTCGACGATCTCCCAGTCGGTGTTGGGTGCCCGCAGGATGGCGGCTTTCGTCTTCATTCACTCTCTCCGACTTGGTGCCCTGCGTG
>Ga0066903_100005231_pt1 | contig 11207 bp, 8 predicted proteins | sample PanSoiMetaGPlot1_FD_67491 | JGI IMG/M metagenome (GOLD analysis project Ga0066903, IMG submission 67491) | Tropical forest soil microbial communities from Panama analyzed to predict greenhouse gas emissions - Panama Soil - Plot 1 (version 2) | ecosystem: Environmental > Terrestrial > Soil >...
GGCGGCGTGTTGCGATGGCGATATTCGCTCGCAAAATCGACGTCGACCGGGACGTTCGCCAGTTGCTCAATGGCGTATTCGCCCACGCGCGCGGCATGGAGAGCAGTACCGCATCCGGTGAGGACGATGCGCGCGACGTCGCGCAATTCGGCGGGATACATATTCAATCCGCCGAGTTTGGCGGTTGATTCTTCGAGAACAATTCGTCCGCGCATCGCATCACGCACTGTGTCCGGCTGCTCGCAGATTTCCTTGAGCATGTAGTGCGGGTAATCGCCCTTCTTGATGTCTTCGGCGGTGAACTCGACTTTGCTGACCGCGTGCTGCCCGACTGCGCCATCGATTGAGCTGATCTCGAAGTTCTCCCGATCGAGCGCGACCAGGTCGAAGTCGTTCAAATAGACAACGTCCCGCGTGTGAGCGACGATGGCGCTCACATCGCTGGCCAGGAAATTTTCGTCTTTGCCAACACCGAGCACGAGCGGGCTGCCGCGGCGCGCGCCAACGATGAAATCGGGAATGTCGGCGTGAACAACCGCGATCCCGTATGTCCCGATGACCTGCTTTAGTGCCTGGCGAGTGGCGTTAACGAGACGCGCTTTCGAGTCTTTACCGTCCATCTGGCGGTAAATTTTCCCGATGAGATGGGCCAGGACTTCGGTGTCGGTCTCGGTGTAAAAATTCGTGTCCCCGTCCTGAATCAATTGTTCTTTCAGCGCCTGGTAATTTTCGATCACGCCGTTGTGCACGAGCGCGATTTTTCCCGTGGCATCAAAATGTGGGTGCGCGTTTTCGTCGGTGACTTTCCCGTGCGTGGCCCAGCGCGTGTGACTGATTCCGTAATGCCCGGCAGCCGGTTTTTGCGAAATCAGCTTGGCTAATGAGGCGATCCGCCCGGCACATTTGCGGGTCTCGAGTTGCTCTCCATCAACAATTGCAACGCCGGCGGAATCGTAGCCGCGGTACTCGAGACGGCGAAGGCCATCGAGCAAAATGGGCGCAGCTTCCGAGCGTCCGACATAACCGACAATTCCACACATATAAGAGCTGAACTCTAACTCTGACTACGGTTGCATCAACCGGTGGATCGGCCGCTCCGCGAGCGATGTTAATTTGGGCGGCCGAAGGCCGCGACTTGTTACCATCGAGCAAGGGACTGCTCGATCCACCGATTTGAGAGCAAAAAGGTTGCCCGAGACCGCAAGCCCTGAGTTATTGAAGGTGTGCAATCGCAAAAGCCCGCTTCGCGCGATTCAACCTCGAAGATGACCACGCCTGCGCTTCCCCCCGGGACAACTCAGCGCACCCTCGCCATTGTCATGGGCGGCGGGGCGGGGACGCGCTTGTTTCCCCTGACGAAAGACCGCGCCAAACCGGCGGTGCCGCTCGGGGGGAAGTATCGCATTGTCGATATTCCAATCAGCAACTGCCTCAATTCCGGCCTGCGTTCGATCTATGTCCTGACGCAATTCAACACTATGTCGCTCCACCGACATATTCACGACAGCTACAAGTTCGATAATTTCTCGCGCAGTTTTATCGACATTCTCGCCGCGCAACAGACTCCCGAGGGATCGCAGTGGTATCAAGGCACTGCCGACGCGGTGCGGCAGAACATGCGCTACTTCCTCGAACGACCGTTCGATTATTATCTCATCCTCAGCGGGGACCAGCTTTACCGAATGGATTTTCGGGAAATCCTTCATCAGCACATTCAAACCGGCGCCGACATCACGCTTGCGACGAAACCGGTCCAGCGCACGCATGTTTCGGAATTTGGAATTATGCAATGCGGCTCGGACCGCCGGATCACCCGTTTCGTCGAAAAACCGAAAGACGCCGTGGTCCTTCAGGAAATGCGAATGAGTCGCGAGCTTTTGCAGGCCACAGACTCAAATGATCAGGACGAGCTCTTTCAGGCCTCAATGGGAATTTATATTTTTAACCGCGAGGTGCTGATCCAGTGCCTGAACAACGATCTCGTGGATTTCGGCAAGGATATCATTCCGCAATCAATCAAGGACCGGAAGGTGAATGCTTTTATCTTTCAAGGTTACTGGGAAGACATCGGCACGGTGCGTGCCTTTTATGAAGCAAACCTGGACCTGACCGACCTCGTGCCTGAGTACAGTTTTTTCGACACCGAAGCGCCCATTTATACGCATCCGCGATTTCTGCCCGGGAGCAAGGTGAACGGCGCCACGTTGCGCCAGGCGATCATTTCCGATGGCTGCATTGTTTCCGACGCGCACATCGAGCGAAGCGTCATCGGGATCCGTAGCATCATCCAAAGTGGCGCGACAATTCGCAACAGCGTGGTGATGGGCGCCGATTACTACGAACAGGATCGCGTCGCTTCTGACGGCCAGTCCGACTCGGACCCGCCGATTGGGGTCGGTCGCAATTGCGTGATCGATCGCGCAATCATCGATAAGAATGCGCGCATCGCGGACGGTGTGGTGATCACGCCGGAAGGAAAGCCCTCGGACGTGGACGCGGAAAACTATTTCATCCGGGACGGAATCGTCGTTGTGCCAAAAAACGCGGTAATCCCGGCCGGATTCTGGATCTGAGCCGACCTGGCTCAGCGATGGTCAGTCATGTTGGCGAACTGGCTGCCGCCGCCTTCCCATTTTTCCTGCTTATTCCAGGGGATCGCTCCCTCCCTTTTCGCATCCGGATCGTTCACGAGAGCGACGTTTTCGTTTTGGCTCGCGCACGAGACGAGCAGTCCTGTTGCGACCAGCAATAATGCCGTCGCCACTTTCTTTTCCTGTTTACGAATTTGAGCCAGCATAAACAACTATGTCTCCAGGTTGCACTTGAACGCCACGCGCCAACGTGCTGCTGATGATATCGCCGATGGCGGTAGCCGGTTCAACTGAAGAAATGCGGATTTTTCCAATATAGGTCCCGTCTCGTACAATAAGCATTTCGGTCTCGGGTTCGACACCATTGCGCGCTCCCAGGTTCAAAACCACGAAGTTATAGGCCTGATTGACGGCCAGGACTCTGCCCTGTATTCCGACCTTTCGATGGGCCAGCGCGCGGCGTTTCTTTTCATCGTCAACCTGGGCAGCGCGCTCGGTAACGGCCTGCACTTTCTCCGAGAGCAGACTCTTTTCCTTTTCCGCCAGGTCGAGTTGCTGACGGGCATCATCAAGCTGGGCCTGTAGCTCGTCCGATGACGGTGCGCCAGGATTCACCGAAGCGGGCTGTTTCTCTTCGAGCTGTTTCTGCAAGGCCAGGATCTCGGATTCCTTATCGTGGAGCCTGGCTTCCAACTGCGTTTTCTCACCTAAAATCTGCATCACCTGCGCGTCGGCCGTCTCGGATTTTGCCCGGCGTTGGGCAAGCTCGGCCTCCTCCGCGGCAATCGCGGCTTCCCGTCCCTTGAGTTTCTTTTCGTGTTGAGCACGGGCGCGCTCGGCAGCTTCACGCACGGCGGTCGCGAAGGTCACGCTGGAATTTAGTCCCTTAACTTTTTGGACGTTCAAGCTGCCTAAAATACCCGCGGCCACAAGCGTCACGGCTGATGCGCTGATTAAAGTCTTGGGAGTAATGGAGAAGTTCTGGGGGAGCTGCGCCACGAGCGAAATCTTTAAATACATCAGCGTGCAAAAGGCAATCCGATTCTGTTTCAGTTTCTTGCGTCTTACGGAGTTCAACCCTATAAGAGCCGTGTGGGTCAACAACACCGAGTCCAAACGAAACGAAAGCGCCGCAAAGCTTATCTGAAACGCAAGAAAAAGACGACGCGCTCGAAACAGCGCGAAGCGCCGAAAACGCGAGCGAGAAAACAAGCGGCGGCAGCAGAGTAAAGATCGACATCTCGCTTCTCCAGGCGCTCGGCCTAAATTGTTGCGTGGCGACAAGCTATCTCATCGTTGATGGCCACAGCATCATATTTGCCTGGCCCGAGCTGCGTAAATTGCAGTCGCGGCGCAGATCTCTGGCGCGCGACGAGCTGATCAAGCAGTTGCGCCATTACCAGGATTGGTCCGGGATTCGCGTGGCGGTCGTTTTCGACGGAGTAGGGGAGCGGGTGACCGAAGAATCGAATTCGAACGACGTGCAGGTCTTCTACGCGTCGCGAGGTCAATCGGCGGATTCAATCGTCGAGCGCCTCGCCGGCAAATACGCGTCTCGATTTGAGTTAACGGTCGCGACTTCGGATTCGTTGGAAAAGGAAACGGTCAACGCGTTCGGCGCCGCGTGCATTTCGCCCGAGGAATTGCGTCGACGTTTGGAAACGATCAGAAAACTCTGATCAAGCCGCGCCGGCGAGAGCGGCGTTTTGACCGTTGAAGGTCACGCTGCGTTTGCGTTGCTGGCAGGTGGCGAGCACGCGTGCCAGGACGCAGTAAAGCTGTTCGATCGGAAGATTTTTGCTCACGTAACCGTTTGCGCCGGCTTGCAGGGCGGCGTGCATCTGCTCTTCGTCGTAACCAACGCCGGTGAAAACCACGACCGGGAGGATCGGGTTAATTTCACGGATAAAACCGATCAACGAGATCCCGTCTATTTTTGGCATCTTGAGATCAACAATCGCAACCTCGCAATCGTGCTCGGCAAGCCAGGCGGCGGTTTGGAATCCATCGGTCAACGCGTGGCATGTATGGCCCCGCTGGCGCAGGTAAGTGACCAGGAATTTAGCGATGCCCGGGTCGTCATCGATGATCAGGAACTGGGAATATTCTCTTTTCGGCGGCTTCATTCCTATAATTTCTATATTATCTATAAGCACTATCCTTGCCAACCCCCCTTCACCCAGCGTTTTCCCCGCGCCGCCCCCCTCACAGCCCAAGCTTTTTTTCGATATCTTTGACCCGCTCAAACAGCCGCCCCAAACGATGAATCCAGGCAAACTGCTTCCTCGCTTCTTCAATCGGCACCGCCGGATATCCAAACCATACTCCCCCAGGAATATTTTTGGAGACGCCGCTCTGGGCAACGATCATCGCCCCGTCGCCAATCGTCGCGTGCCCGACGATCCCAACCTGGCCGGCCATGGAGACGCGCTCGCCGATTCGAACACTTCCGGAAATTCCAGCCTGGGCGGCAATCACCGTGTGCTTTCCGATCACGACGTTATGAGCGATTTGCACGAGATTATCGATCTTTACGCCTTCCTGGATCCAAGTTCGGCCGAATCGAGCGCGATCAATCGTCGTGTTCGCGCCGATTTCCACGTCATCATCGATTTGCACGATCCCGATCTGTGGAATTTTTTGCTGCCGGCCGTCTTTGAATTCGAAGCCGAAACCGTCTGCCCCGATTACGGCACCTCCGTGGACAATTACACGTGATCCGATCTTTGTGCGTTCCCGAATACTTACATTCGGATAAATCAGGCAACCGCTTCCGATTTCGGTTTCGTGGCCGATGTAGGTTCCGGCGCCGATCACCGTTTCGCTTCCAATTACCACATTCGCTTCAATAACGGCGTGAGGCTGAATGGAAACGCGGGCGCCTATTTTTGCGCTTGGATCGACAATTGCAGTTGAATGAATGCCAGGCGGAAGCTGAATCGGTTTCGGGGCGAGCTTGAGCACAACTTGTTGGAATGCCTTCGAGGGATCGGCAACGCGAATCTGCGATGCATCGATTTGCTCCGAGAAATCTCTTGGAACGAAAACAGCGGAGGCGCGGGTTTTACGCAGCCGCGGCATGTATTTCGGATTGTTGTAAAATGCGATCTCTCCTTCGACTGCTTCGTCGAGGGAAGCTGCTCCGCTAATGGCCCGCATCGGATCGCCGCTGATCTCGCCACCGCAGAGTTTCGCGATTTCCTGGAGCGTCAGCGTCACATTTTCTTTCTAAGTTATTGAGGCACTTGTGCCAAGCGCCTCGTCGTACGCTCTCAGAATGGCAATAGTGGCCTAAGTATTCGACGCGTCGAAAATGCTCTGAATCGATTTATCGAGCATGGCATTGAACTCAGCGTCAGATTGCTGCGCTGTCAGCCCTTCAACCAGTGCGCGGGAAAAGCTGGCGACCACCCCGTGCTGTCTACGCAGACGATTGTTTGCTTCGTCTCGCGAATAGCCTCCGGACAGCGCAACCACCCTGACGACTTTGGGATGTTTCACAAAGTCGGCGTAAAAGTCGTCCTGTTCCGCCAGCGTCAGCTTGAGCATGACCAACTGACCAGCCGGCAATTCGTTGAGCTTTTCGAGGATGCCCGCTTTGAGCAATTTCTCCGCTTTTGCTTTTTCCGGGCAGTGAATATCAACTTCCGGCTCGATGATCGGCACGAGATCCGCCGAGATAATCTGCTGCCCGACCTCGAACTGCTGAAGCACAATCTCCTTGATACCGGCATCGTTGGCTTGTTTGATCACCGACCGCATCTTGGTTCCGAAGATGTTTTTCGCGCGCGCTCTTTTGAGAAGCGGGCCCAGCGTCGGCATAGGCTTCATCAACTGAACACCGTCTTTCTCGGCGGCAAGGCCTTGATCCACTTTTAGAAATGGCACTACCCGTTTTACGTTCCAAAGATAGTCCGCGGTGGGCTGTCCTTCGATTTCCCGTTCCATTGTGTTCTCGAATAGGATGGCACCGATAATTCGCTTTCCGCTGAAAGAGGGGCTGGTGATGAGACGGCTCCGCATCTGATGCACGATGGTGAACATCTCGTCATCGTTGGACCACGCATTCTCTTTGATTCCATAAAGTCCCAGGGCTTTCGGCGTGCTACCACCGCTTTGATCCAGCGCCGCGATAAAACCCGGACTGGTCTTCATCTTTTGCAATTGTTCTTCATTCACGGCCATAGATTTCATGAGCTCTCCCTTCACTTCGGGTTAGATCGAAGCCTCAAATCTCAGGCCGAAAACCGCAACTCGAATTTTCGGTTAATTACCGGCCGCGGTCGCGGGCAGGAGCACACTGACTTCGGTGCCTTTCGGCGTTGAGTCGACTTCCACGCGGCCGTGATGATCGAACACGGTCCTCTTCACGATCGGCAGACCGAGTCCCATCCCGCGCGGTTTTGTGGTGCAAAAAGGCGAAAAGATTTTTTCTTTGATATCAGCCGCGATTCCGGAGCCGTTGTCACGCACCGTCACGACCACGGCAGAGGTCTTCGGTCCCTCTCGAACCGGTTTCGCAATGAGACTGATTCGCGGCTTGTTCCGATCCGCGCTTGCTTCGGCCGCATTGGCGAGGAGATGGGCGAAAGCTTCGGCGAGCGCAGATTCATCTCCCATGACGCGGGGCAGATTGCTCGGCAGTGAAGTCTCCAATTCGATTTTGCCATTGATACCGTAGCGAGACCTCGCGATTTCCAGCCCTTTTTGCACGGGCGCGCGGACATCGATCGGCTTCAGCACCAGCTCCGGCGGATGGGCGAAATTATTGATTTGGGTGATTATTCTGTCGAGGCGATCGATCTCGCTAACCACGATCTGGTTGAATTCCTTGCGAAAATCGGCGTCGTCGAAACGCTCGGGCAATAGTTGAGCGAAGGTCTTTATTGCGACCAGCGGATTGCGGATCTCATGGGACATGCTCGCGGCCAGATCAGTCCAAAAGGTGGCCCGATCGACCAGCGCCTGCCGCTCACGCAACGTTTCCTGGATGGTTACGTCCTGAATCACGGCTACCGCCCCGAGCGCAGAACCGTTATCGGCCAACCGCCGGGTTTCGATCGAGAGCGACCGCCGCGTGTTACTGTCGATCCAGCGTTGTGGCGCGACGGCAGTTCTCGATTCGAGCGTCTCTCGCAGCAGGGCAGCGAGACGATTTCCTGTCCGTTCAACCGGTTTGTTCAAGACTTCCGCGCTCGAGATCCCGAGAATCTTTTCGGCCGGCGGATTAAACCAGCGCACGGTGGCGTCCTGATCAATTGCGACGATGCCGGGCGGAATCGATTTCAGCAACGTTTCGGCCAGACTTTTTTGGACCGTCGCTTCCTCGTAAAGGAGCGCGTTTTCGAGAATGGTCGAAACGTGTTCTGCAAGCAGGGTTAATTCTTCGAGGTCATGATCCTCAAACGCGTGGCCTGTCACTCGGCGTCCGAAAAAGACCCAACCCATGATGAAGCCCCGCGCGTAGAGTGGCACGATCGCTTCCGCGCCAAACAGGTCCAGTGCGCGCCTCATGATTGCGCGCTGCCGTTGGTCCGTTGTTCGCGCAAAGTTTGTTCGCGAAATTAAGTGTGCATTCAATTCAAACCAGCGGACGAGCGCGTCGCGCTCGCGGAATTCCAACGCATCCGTTTCAGGCAAACAATGCACGCCGGCGCGCAATCGATATGCTTCGCCTTTCCGGGTCCGTGAAAAAAGTCCTACACGACTTACGCCGGCTGCGTCGGCTAATGCTTCGACCACCGTTCCGACGAGCGCATCGATGTTGTCCATTCGACGCAGCACGCGGGGGAAGCGCCGCAAAGGGAATGCGCGATATTCCATTCGCTCTGCGCTAGGCTCCGAACGCACCGCCATTTCTCGAGGGACGCTGGATGTTTCCCGAAGATCGCGATTCTCCTGCCACACCTTCAAATAATCGAAGGCGCGTCCGAGTAATGCTTGAAACCGGCGTCGATCCAGACCGAGTTCTTCCGCGGCGTAAATTCCAAGCTGCTCCGCTTCGCGCAGCGTTTCGGATTGACCGACACCGAGCGCGATAATCAGGACGTCCTGCCGCTCGGTGTGGATTTGATCGATGAGCTCGCGAGATTCTTTGGACCGAAGATCCACCAAAAGGACACACGCCCCGCTTTGTTGCAAGACTGGATCGAGTCGAATGCCGTCGTTGACTTGGTGGACCTCCGCAATCGCGCGCAAGTACGCTTTTGTGCGGCGAACGAGCTCCGCATCCTGACTATAGATGATGCAAACGGGGGTAGGGGTCATGCGGCTGCTACTTTGCTCTCCGATCGCACCAAAGGCAGCAAAATATGAAAAGCTGTTCCTTTTTGCAGCTCGCTTTCGACTTCTATCTGTCCGCCGTGCTCTTGAACAATTCCGTGCACAACGGATAAGCCAAGGCCGGTTCCATAGTCTTTCGTGGTGAAAAATGGATCGAATACATGCGCAATATCTTCCGGTCGAATTCCTTCCCCGGTGTCACGAATTGTGATCCGCAGCGCCTCGCGCACGTGACCGTTCCTGTTGCGTTCGCCGTTCCCATAATGGGCGTCGACCCACTCCTCGTCCGTGAGGATCTCAGTCTTCACCGATAATTCGCCCTGCGTTTTCATCGCGTCCATCGCGTTCAGGAAGAAGTTGAGGAACACCTGTTCGAGCTGATCGGCGTCGCCGTGGATCGTGTCTGCGTCGGCGGTCCATGAGCGAGTCAGTTTGATATCCTTTTGATAAAGCCGGTGTCCAACCAGAGTCAGCGCTTTTTCCAAAATCTCGTGCGCGTGCAACGGCTTCAGAATGGGTTTGGCCGGCCGCGCGAAGCGAAGCAATTGATTCACCAGCGAATCGATCCGGTCGATCTCGTGCCCGATCAGCGTCGAGAACGTATCGCGGAAATCTGAGTCCTGGTAACGTTCGGGCAGAAGCTGCGCGAAGGTTTTCAACGAGACGAGCGGATTTTTGATTTCATGCGCCATTCCAGCGGAGAGCGTTCCGAGACTGGCCAATCGATCGCTGCGGCGAATCTGATGTTCGAGCCGCTTGATCGCAGTGATGTCGGTCAGCACCATCAGCGCGCCAAGAGCTTCCTGGCCCTGGCCGTGAAAAATGGAAGTGCTAGCGCGAATAATTACTTCTGATCTACCGGAGTGGAGCGCGATTTCACGATCTTCCTGGCGCTCGCCCGTGCGCAAGGTCGCGATGAGCGGCTCGGCCAATTGCGTTGGCAGAGCGCTCAGCGAAGCATCGAGCAATTCTTGGGGGTTCAGCCCGGTGATCTGGCCGGCTTCATTATTAAATACGGTGATACGGTCGTCCGTTCCGGCCGCGATCACACCGCTGGTCAGATTTTCGAGCAGCGTTTCGTTGTAGATCTTCGCGTTCTGAACCTCGGTGAAGAGTTCGGCGTTCTCGATTGCGACCGCGAGTTGTCCGCAGAGAACCTGAAGCGCGCCTTGCTCGGCTGCGCCATAGATGCGTCCTGACTTTCGCGCGCCGAGCAACAAAACTCCGGCCAGATGATCGCGCGAGAAAATTCCCATCGCGAGTGCGATCTGGAGCGCATCCAGCTGTCGCATCACGCGCTGGAGTTGCTGTGTCGGCCGCGCCCGTCGCAGCTCGTCCATGACGATCGGTTCGCGGTTCGCCTCGAGTTGGGCAATGGTCGCCTGGTCGCGGGTTAGTTCCAGACAAAATCTCGCTCCGGGTTCGACAATCGGATAGCGCTGCAAAAATCCCTGCTTGTCTGCGAGAAGAATAAACACGCGATCGGTCGCGACCGCTTCGGCAACGGTATTGGCAAATCGATCAAGGAGATCTCGCAATGTCGTGACCGAAGCGAGAATCTTCGTCGCCTTGCTCACCGTGGCGCGAAAATCGAGGCGGTGCGATCCAATGAAGAGACGTTCGGCAAGCCGTTGCGAGATGCCACGCGCGGGTGCCATCGCGAACGCGATCACAATCGCTGCTGTAATATGAGCAATTGTGCGTGCGTTTGGAATCGAAGAATGCAACGCGGTCGCAACCAGCCACCACACCACCGCGTAAAGCGCGAGCAGGTAGGTTGCGAGCAGGGCGTAGGAGATGAAGCGTCGCAATAAAACGCCCACTTCCATCATCTTCCTGGTAACAATTCCGTAGGCGACAATTGCGCTGAAAAGGACGACGCGCAGCGGCGCAAACCAAAGCAGACGTGACGATTCAACGAAGAATCGCAGAACCTGGTAAGCCAGAAGTGTAAACGCGAGCGTTCCGATTCCGCCGATCAAAATGAACCCGAGTTCCGCGCGCACAGCGCCGGAAGCGGTCCGGAGATCCCGCAGCGAAGCGATGACAAGGGCGACGATCGCCGCGCCAAAGTACAATGCGTAGATGTAAACGCCGGGATGGCCGTAAATCGGTTCCGGCGCGCTATAACCGAAAACGTGGGACAGGCGCGCGCCGGGTAAATAAAGCTTTGTCTGACAGAAAGTGACGATGGCCGCAGTTGCGACAATCCAAACGCGAGACTGCCCAATAATTTCCCTCCAAGTGCGGTTCTTCTCGCGGATGGACAATCGCAACAAATTGAAACATGCGAGATTGATCGCCCCGAAGGCGGAGGCTTCACGAATCCAGAAC
>Ga0066903_100005232_pt1 | contig 11206 bp, 6 predicted proteins | sample PanSoiMetaGPlot1_FD_67491 | JGI IMG/M metagenome (GOLD analysis project Ga0066903, IMG submission 67491) | Tropical forest soil microbial communities from Panama analyzed to predict greenhouse gas emissions - Panama Soil - Plot 1 (version 2) | ecosystem: Environmental > Terrestrial > Soil >...
ATGCCTGTCGGGTTTTCCGGTCCGCGTGCGATGTACCCGTCGAAGGGTCCGAAAAGACCATGATTCCCGGATTCCGGAGAGGCACCGAATGTCCCGCCGTCTGCGTCACCGCCGCCCAACCCGCTTGGCCCTCGAGCCGCTGGAGGGGCGGGAAGTGCCCGCCACGCTGGTGAGCCCGACTACAGTCACCTACCAGGACATTGACGGCGACAACGTCACCGTCAAACTCTCCAAGCCGTTGCTGACGGCCGGCAACGTCAACACCGTGTTCACCTTCAACGTGGACGGGGTATTCAGCAGCAACCTGGCGAAGCAACAGCTGTGGAAATTCGACCTGACTTCGCTCGGCGGCGCGGCGGCGGGGACGGCGATCACGGTGACGGCCACCCGCAGCCCCGTTAACGGGGGCAACGGCCTGGCCAACGTCGGCCGCATCAACGCCAGCGGCATCGATCTCGGCGCGGTCGTCGTAGACGGCGACCTGGGCAAGATCGACGCAGGCGACGCCACCGCGTCCACACCGGGTCTGGCGTCGCTGACCGTCCACTCAATGGGGCGCCTGGGCACGACCACCCAGGCGCCGGGCGGCGACCTCGATAGCACTTTGACCGGGAAACTGGGGGCCCTGAGCGTCAAGTCCGATATTACGGACGCGAACATTAGCGTCTCCGGCGGGGCCGTCGGTTCAATCGGCCGGGTCTTCGTCGGCGGCAACGTGGCCTCCGGGTTTATTTTCGCTGCGGGGAGCGTTGGGCCGACCGTCGTGAACGGCGACATTGTCGGCGGGACCAGCGTTTTCTCGGCGAGCATTAGGGCCAATGGCCATATCACCAGCGTGGCCATCGGCGGCTCGATGCGGGGTGGAACCGGCGCCAGCAGTGGCGTCGTTGTGGCCCTTGGCGACCTCGGCCCGGTCACCATAAAAGGCGCCCTCGTTGGCGGGACCGGGAACGGCTCGGGCCGCATCTATAGCAACGGGTCGATCGCCAGCGCAAAAGTTGGCAGCGTGATCGGCGGTGACGGGGCCAGTAGCGGCCGCATCTACGGTGCAGTTAACACAGGTGCCGTCGTCGTTCGCGGCAACGTCGTGGGCGGCGAGGGTGGCTTCTCCGGTACTATCAAGTCCGGTGGCCGACTCGCCAGCCTCGTTATCAACGGCTCGCTTACTGGCGGTCTTGGCCAGGAGAGCGGCCGGGTGGAGACGGCCAGCGACTTGGGGCCGATCGCCATCCGGGGCGATGTCGCGGGGGGCGACGGCAAGGATTCCGGCAGCATTCAATCGGCCGGCAAGCTCGCCGGCCTGACGATCGGCGGCTCGCTCCTCGGTGGCTTCGGCAATGAAAGCGGCCAGGTCGATATCAAGGGCAATGCAGGCCCGGTCGCGATCAAGGGCAGCGTGATCGGGGGAAACGACCAAGGGCTCGCCTTTCAGGCGGACAACTCCGGCCAGATCCTTGCCCAAGGGAGCCTGCGAAGCCTGTTCATCGGCGGGTCGGTCATTGGCGGGAGGGCGAACGGAGTCTACGGCGCCTCCAGCAGCGGTGCGATCTTCGTCTTCAAACAGGTCGGCCCGATAACGATCGGTGGTGACCTCGCCGGCACTGACGCGGTTGCTTCCGGAATGATCCAGGTGGGCGGCTTGGCCGGAATCACCGTGGGCGGCTCGCTCCTTGGCACCTCCGCCAATCTCTCGGCCCGCGTTTTCTCCGAAGGCAATCTGGGTTTTGTCAAGATTGGCGGCAACGTGCAGGGCGGCCTCGGCTACCAGTCCGCGCGGATCGACGCCGACGGCGGCAGCATCGGCGCCATCACCATCGGCGGCTCGATCAGCACGCTGGGCGGCAGTCTGGCGGCCTCCATCGACGCCAAGGAGGACATCGGCCCCATCCTGGTCCGGGGGAGCATTGTCGGGACGGTCATCTCGGCCGCCGGAGTGATCGCCATTGACGGCGACGACTGCGGCAGCATCCAGAGCCTGACAGTGTTCGGTTCCGTGGAGAACGCCCTGATCCTGGCCGGGTACTCTTTGGGCCCGACGAACGCCGACGCCCGGATCGGGGCGGTGTTGGTCGGCGGCGACTGGGTCGCCAGCGACCTGGTCGCCGGGGTCGACGCCGGGGCCGACAACAAGTTCGGCACCATCGACGATGTGCTGATCGCCGATCTCAAGAACGACCCGAACGTCGTCTCGACGATTGCCAGCATTACGATCAAGGGCCAGGTGCTGGGCACCCCCGCGGCGGGGGACGGCTTCGGGTTCTGCGCCGAGCGCGTTGGCTCGATCTCCGTCGGCAGGTCGGCCATCGGCCTCAAGCCCGCGACCAAGGACTTCATCGCCCTCGGCCCCACGTTTGACGTGAGGGTGAACGAGGTGTAGGACTGGCTCGCATTCCCTATCACCCCAAAACCGCGTTCAGTCCGGGCCGCGCCCGGAGAGGTCATATTGCCATGTTTGCTGTGTCAACCCGCCGCCTGGTTCGCCGCGCCCGCCTGGCCGTCGAGAGTCTGGAGGGGCGGGAAGTGCCCGCCACGCTGGTCAGCCCGACCACGTTGACCTACCAGGACGTTGATGGCGACAACGTCACTGTCAAGCTCTCCAAGCCACTCCTGTCGGTCGGAAACGCCAACGCGATATTCACCTTCAATGCCGGCGGAGTCTTCGGGAACAACTTCACGAAGCAACAACTCTGGAAGATCGACCTGACCCCGCTGGGCGGTGCCGCGGCGGGCACGGTGGTCACGGTGACGGCGACGCGCAGCCTGGTTACGGGAGGTAACGGCCTGGCCAACGTCGGCCACATCGACGCCACCGGCATCGATCTCGGCGCGGTCGTCGTGGACGGCGACCTGGGCCGGATCGAAGCCGGCGACTTCACCCCGGCCACTCCGGGCCTGGCATCGCTGACCGTCCACTCAGTGGGTTGCCTGGGCACGACCACCCAGGCGCCGGGCGGCGGCTTGACCAGCACATTGCAAGGGGGGCTCGGGGCCTTGAGGGTGAAGTCCGACCTCGCGGACGCGAGCATTTACGTCAACGGCGGGGCGGCCGGCTCGATCGGTCGGATCTTCGTCGGCGGCAGCGTGGCCGCCGGGTCCATCGTCGCGGGCGGGAACATCGGGCCGGTTGTCGTGAACGGTGATGTCGGCGGCGGAGCCAGCCTCTATACGGGGAGAATCTTCGCCGTCGGCAAGATCGCCAGCGTCGCCATCGGCGGCTCGCTGCGGGGCGGGGCCGGCGGCCAATCCGGCGTCCTCTATGCCGTTGGCGACCTCGGCCTGGTCTCGATCAAAGGTACCGTCTTCGGCGGCACGGGGAGCGGCTCGGGCCTCATCCAGAGCGGCGGGCGGATCCGCAGCGTGACCGTCGGTAGCCTGCTCGGCGGGGACGGGGCCAACAGCGGCCGTATTGTGAGTGGGGGCAACCTGGGTGCCATCCTCGTTCGCGGCAACGTCGTGGGCGGCGCTGGCGACCACTCCGGTACCGTCCAGTCCGGCGGCCGGCTGGCCGACCTGGTGGTCAACGGCTCGCTCACTGGCGGCGTCGGCCTGGAGAGTGGCCGGGTTGAGACGGCCGGCGACATGGGGCCCGTCGCCGTTCGGGGCAACATCGTAGGGGCTGACGGCAATGGCTCCGGCAGTATTGAGTCGGTCACCGGCAAGCTCGGCAGCTTGCGGATCAGCGGCTCGGTCCGCGGCGGCTTTGGCTCGCTCAGCGGCCGTGTCTTTGCCACGGGCGACTCGGGCCCGGTAAGTATCAAGGGGAGCGTGATCGGCGGAAACGACCGGGGCGTCGCCGGCCAGGCGAGTGAGTCCGGCTTGATTGGCACCGGGGGCAATTTGCAAAGCCTGTTCATCGGCGGCTCGTTAGTTGGCGGGGTCGCAAATGGTGTCAACGGCGGGTATTCAAGCGGCTCGATTTTCGTGTTAGAACGGGCTGGCCCTATCACAATCGGCGGCGACCTCGCCGGCAGCGACGCGGACGCTTCCGCGAGCATCACCGCAGGCAATATCGCCGGCATCACCGTCGGCGGCTCGCTCGTCGGCACCGCGGCCGGCCTCTCGGCCGGCATTTTCTCCAACGACAGCCTGGGCTTCGTCCGGGTCGGCGGCGACATGCGGGGTGGTCTCGGCTTCGAGTCCGCGCGGATCGACGCCAACTCCGGCAGCATCGGCCCCGTCACCATCGGCGGCTCGATCACGACCCAGGGCGGCAAGTACGCGGCTTGCATCGACGCCAGGGGGGACATCGGCCGCATCCTGGTCAAGGGGAGCATCGTCGGCACGGCCGCGGCCCCGATCGTCATCTCAGCGGCCGGAGCGAACGCCAACGACGGCGACGACCTCGGCAGCATTCGGAGCCTCACCGTGTACGGCCAGGTGGAACACGCCCGGATCCTGGCAGGGTACAACTTGTTCGGCCCGACCAACGCCGACGCCCGCATCGGGGCGGTGGTGGTGGGCGGCGACTGGATCGCCAGCGATCTGGTCGCCGGGGTCGACGCCGGGGCGGACCAAAAGTTCGGCACCATCGACGACGTGTTGGTCACCGATCCGAAAAACGACTCCAAGGTCATCTCGACTATCGCCAGCATCACGATTCGGGGACAAGTGCTGGGCACCCCCGGGGTCGGGGACAACTTCGGCTTCTGCGCCGAGCGGGTGGGTTCAATCTCTGTCGGCGGGTCGGCCATCACCCTCAAACCCGCCGGTAAAGACTTCTTCGCCCTCGGCCCCACGTTTGACGTGAGGGTGAACGAGGTTTAAAGCGAGCTTCAATCGACCTGGCGACGGAATCTGAAGCGCAAGCGAAGACAACTTTCCTTCGCTTGCACTCAGGTTCCGCCGGCGAATACGTCTTTGTGACGTGCGCTGAAAGGCGCGGAGACAATCACATCACCGCGGCCAAACCCAAGTCAGTCATCATGGGGTGCGGCTTCGTTAGAACCGCGCGAAGTCGTCGCAGCGCTTGAGCACTGCGATTGGCTCCGGCAACTCAAGGGTCGCCGTCGCCTGCCAGCAGGGAGTCCCGAACCCTTTGACGTAGCCGAGGTGGCCCTCCACTCTTGCCAACTTGATCGTGGCCGGCTCCCACCAGTACTCGGTCAGCAGCACGACGCGTCGTGTCTCGACGGTTTCAACGTCGTTAGTCTGCTGCGGGTCGGCGTACGGCTGCCATTCGGAGACTGGAAGAGGGACTTCCAAATAATCCGAATGCGATTCGCCGGGGCGAAGATGGCGGGCGAATGGGACCACCTTCACGTACACGCTCAGTCCCTTCGGGATGGGCGCTTCGGCGAGCAGCAGGTGGAGTGACTGATCGGCGTCCGAGTAAGCGGTGTAGGCCCGGTGTGGTAACGGCTGCAGGTTCGGGCTCGCGGCCCGCGTGAAGACGTACACCGCCGACCGCGCGCGGTTCGTCATGGTAAAATCGATCCGCAGCCGGTCGTGCTTGCGCTGTGATCGGAGGTCGATGTCGAGGTCTTGCTGCTTTGCCATGGGTGGCTCCTACGGCGAGTCGTCGTGGCCTGTACGTTCGGGCAACCCGCGTTCCTGGCGGTAAGGGTTCTCGGTCCCCTCGATCGTCTGAACTTCTTCCATGTCGCTCCAGCGCCGGCCGTCAACGGGGTCGGCAAACTGGGCGTGTTGCATCTTCTCACCCTTCGCGTTGTTCTTCGCGTGGCCGAGTTCATGCATAAGCACGGCGTCGGGCGGGGTCTCGTGGCCGTACCATTCGTCCGGTTTGTACTTGACCTTGCTGCCCGACCCGGTACGGGGCCGCGGCCCGTCCGGGTGGGCAAAGTCGAACTCGGCCCCGGCGTCCGACAGGGCGCGGCAGTTCGGCCCACCCTCCTCGATGAAGACTTTCTGGCCGGACGACTGGATCTCCTCGAGCACTCGGCGACCGGTGTTGCTCGAACCGAGGACGTGGAGGTCGCGCTCGGCCGCTTTGACGAATTCCGGGCTGCCGTTGAAGACGATCTGGCCGCCTTTTTTCAGGTCGCGGATGAGGTCGATGGACCGGCGGAACGCGCTCGGGGTCATGAAGTTGAACCGACCGACGCGGAGGCCGTTGCCGCCCTGGAATGCCGGCGTGCCTCGCGCCGGCCCGCGGACCTTCGGTAAGTAACCCGCGACGCCCTTGCCGAGTAATCCCCGGACCTTTCCGATCAGTTTGCCGATGGTCTTGAACAGGGCCTTGAACGCGGCCCCCATCACCTTCGCCGACAGGGACGGCATCGGGATGCCGCCAATGGCCACGTTGCTGCTTGCGGTGATCGTGAAACCGAACATCGGGCCAATTGGAGCGTCCTCGGGTTTTGCCGGCTTCGGGTTGGTCATGATGCAGTGGGTAGTGATGTCGCTCGCGAGCCGGGCGGCGCGTGCGCCTTCTACCCACACATTTGAGGATCCGAGGAAGATCTCGTAGAAGGGGAAATAGCCGCCGCACCAGATACCGAGCCCCATGTCGCCGCAGCGCGCCGCCGGCATGCCGTTGATGAGCACGGTCCCCGCCCCGGACACGATCGGGATCGGGATGATCGGGCCGGTGCTGGGAAGCATCATTGGCGGGGCGGGGGGCGTGTTCGGCGGGTGCGGGTGGGCATGCGGCAGCCCAATGTCGAAGTCGAGGATGCGGACGGCAGGGAGGGCTGGGGCAGGGATGATCGACAAAGGCATCGACACGATCTGCTCGACCGTCGAGAGCACGCCGAAGGCCGCCCCGACGTGGCCCATGAACCCTTGCGGTGCCGGTCCGTCGCTGACATGAAGGAGTTGTCCGAGCTGTTTCTTCAGGGCGGTCGTCCGCTGAGCCATGCCCTTGGCAATTCCGCTCGGAGTCGCGGCGTGTCGGTCACGAGTCATGGACCTGCCGAGATCCTCCGTTGCCTGGATCGGGGCCGGCGGGGCGTCCGGATTGAAGTTCTTCATCCGCTCCCGCTCGCCTTCCCACGTCCGGCTCCAGACGTCGAAATGGCTGGGGGCCGGCTTGCCGGCGTTCTGCGCCTTGTTGAGGAGCCGGCCGGTGGCTGCTGAAGTATCTGCCATTGGAAATCACCTGTGATCGATCGGACTCATTCAGCCACGTTCGACATCGGTTGCACCGGTTTGCCGAGGCGTTGGAGTTGCTCCAAGATCGGGGCGTTGCCACCCTCGCGGGCCGCAGCGAACGTTTCGGACGACATGCCGTCGTAAACGGCGAGCGCCTCATTCCAGCACCGGGCCGCCTTGTCTGGTTGACCCCCGGCCTCGTACGTCTTGCCCATGCAATCGAGGACGTGAGCTTCCGTCGGCTTCAGGTTCTGGGCCTGGCAATGCTCCCGGGCGATGTGAAAACTCTGAACCGCCTGGTCGTGCCGGCCCTGGCGGTACAGTGTCACGCCCAGGTTGGTCAGGACCATCGGCAATAGAGGGCCGATGTTGTGGTCCAGGGCCAGATCAAGGGCGCGGCCGTACGTCTCCTCGGCCGCGGGATAATCCTTCCTGGCCATGTACGTGTTGCCGAGGTTGTAGCAGGCGTTGGCGACCTCCGCCGGAGCACCTTCTTTCGTTGCTAACTCGACCCATTGCTGTTGGAGTCGAAACGCATCGTCGTACTCCCGGCGCGCGAACGCGCAACCCGCGACCAGGGCCGTGTACTGGCGAACTTCGTGTGGCGAGAGCCCGTAACCCTTTGCCAGGTCGTCCTTGGCTTCGGCTTCGATCTCTTCCGGCGATATGTGAAATGTCTGGTGCCAGATGGCCGGTGCCCGCTCCTCGATCTTGTCCAGGACCGGCTTTTTCCGCTCGTCAATGACGAGGAACTTCATCCATGGGCTCGGCGTGTTCGCGGCAAGGTACTCGATTGCCTTGCGGAACCGGGCCGGGTCGGCGATGGCATCCGGGGCCAGGATCAGGACGAACGACCCGATGTGGTCCGGAAAGCTGTCGGCGAGGGCCCCGGCGTAAGTGACGAACTTCTCCTGCGGCGGGAAGAAGCCGAGGTCTTCGGGCCACAGGCGGAATTCGTATCCGGCGGCCTTCAGGGGCCGCTCCCACTTGGCGACATCCGCCGCGAGTTCGGTCAGAAGCGATTCGAAGTATTGCGCCTCGGTCTCGAACGGGACCTCCGAGCACGCCATCACGTGCGGGCTGCCCTCGTCCGCGTCCATCCCCGCGAGCGTCTTCATCAAGAGCGGCTTCATGTCCGGATCGACGCGGATGCACCGGACCGTCTGGTCCGGGTCCAGCATGAACAGCCGTAGCAACTCCACCTGGGCGGTGAAGAACGATTTCAGGGGCATGGTGGCTCAGGGGTTTAGTTAATCTTGACGAGGGCGCCTTTGATGTCGTGAGTGCCTTCGGCCGCGGAGACGATGGCTGCCCCGGAGACGGTCAGCTGCCCGCCGTCGCAATGCACCGTCTGCGTACCGACGCCCATGACCGTTTCCTGGCCGCCGTTCACGCCGATCTTTGGCGCCGCGACGTCCACCAGCGACTTGCCGTTGATTGAGATCTTTACGCCGACGAGTTCGATGGTCCCGTCGCTCTTCAAGAGGAGCGTGCTCGCCCCGCTATTGAGCATGACCTCCGTCGCGGCGACGACGTGGATGTTGGCCCCCGTCGAGGTGAGCAGGGTGCCGCTCTTGACGATCGTGGAGAGCGCGTCGTTGTATGTTTCCAGGACTGTTCCGTTGACTGTGGTCGTCTTCTTGCCAAGGACCGTCTCGGTGCTGTCCACATTGACCGTGCTCGTCCGGTTGTTCTTCACCAGGAGGGTCTTGTTGTTGTCCACCGTGGTGTTCATGTCGTACTGGGCATGAATGGTGACCCGCTCCTTGCCCTTGGTGTCGTCGAAGGTGATCTCATTGCTTCCGCCGGAGTGCGGTGTGCTGCTCGTACGAAAGCCGCTCAGCCTCTTGCCGGCCGGCAGCGCGAAAGGCGGCATCACGTCCGCGTTGAACACGCTGCCGACGATCAGCGGACGGTCGGGGTCGCCTTCAAGGAAGTCCACGACGACTTCCTGGCCGATCCGCGGAATGTGGATGCCCCCCCAGCCCCGGCCAGCCCACGGCGTGGCCACGCGGACCCAGCACGAACTGTTGCCGTCCGCTTTGCCGTGCCGATCCCAGTGAAACTGGATTTTCACCCGGCCGTACTTGTCGCAGAAGATCTCCTCCCCCTTCGGGCCGACGACGACCGCCGTCTGGGTGCCTTCAACCCGCGGCTTCGGGGTCGCGCGAACCGGTCGGTACGGAAGCGCCTGCGGGATGCAGGTGAACCGGTTCTCGTACACGAGGGCCACTCCATCCCCCGACCGCAAATCGCCGGCGTGACGAACGTGGTGCTCGACCTCCGAGAGCACGTATGTCCCGTTGGCGTTGAAGTGGCGCGTGACATGGAACGTGTGACCGCTGGTGAACTGGCGGCAGTTGCCCTTGCCCTGGATGCGCAGGCCGGCTGCGGCCTCGGCCTGAATGCGGATGTCGGCCGTCCGCTCATTGTCCTCGAACACTTTGGAGATGTCCGCCGGCCGCTCGGTTCCGCCGGAGTCGATCCCGTCGAACCGGGATACGTAACCGCCGGGGTACTCGTAAATCTCGCGCTGATCGCCGTCGGGCAGTCGCAGCATGTGGGTCACCTCACCGACGGTCACGCTTTCGGGCGACAGTTTCTCGGCGGCCAGGTTCTTGTCGGGCAACTCGAATGTGTGGTCCCGGAGAGTGACCTTACCCGGTCGGATTTCCTGGACCTTCTCCCACTCGGTAATTCGGTACTCCGGCCGGTTTCCGCCCTGAGCTTCCTCGAAAACGACCTTCGGTTGCTCCGGGACCTCCGGGTAGGAGTGCGGGGTATTGGCGAGGACCAGCTGGTGCCCATCCTTGGTGTGCTTGAAGAAGTAGAAGATACCCTCTTCTTCCATGAGGCGGCTGGCGAACGCGAAATCGGTCTCCCGGTATTGCACGCAGTAGTTCCGCGGGTGGAACTTCCGCTGCAAGCCGCTGTAATCGACGTCGACTCCTTGGAAGACTGCCTTGAGGATTTCCGGCACTGTCTGGTGCTGGAATATCCGGCTCTGTGACCGCTGCGTCAGCATCCAGGCGTGCGGGACCACTTCGGCACGGTAGTGCGTGAACGTCGTATCGCGCGCACCCTGGCCAAACCGCGACACGATCCCGCTGAAATGCCGTGTCTTGTCGAGACTCAGGTTGAGCGCGATGTTCACTGGCTGGCCGAGCAGTTTATCGAAGGGGATCTTCCGACGATTCTCCGCCAGAAGCTCCAGCTCGAATCGGAATAGGCGCGAGATGCCTTCCCGACCCGTGAAGCCAGTGAGGAAGAGGGCGTCGCCACCGAGCGGGGTGGTGATTTGAAGCGGTAGGCTGGTCTGGCTGTACGTGGCTGCCGTCATGGGTTCCTCTCGAGCCGATCTGGAGTGGACAGACCGGGGTTATGACGAAATCGTTCGTCTTTTCGACATACGGTGGCGAATTTCTTTTTCTTGGCCGTACTCGGTTGCCGATCCGGATTCTCGCGCCGCGCTTGCGGGGCGCAGACGATCGCCGTACACTCACTCCGGCGGCATCTCACATTGCGACCGGGCGATTTCGGCCCCTCTCCGCCGAGCGCGCGGGCGTCCAAAGACTGCATCCGATCCGGCCGTCAAATCGGCCAACTTCCGGCCTCCTCGCCAGCGGAGCTCGACCGCCGTGGCCACTCCGAGCGATTCCTTCCCGGACTTCCTCGCCCGCCTGCGGGCCCGCGACGACACGGCCGCCCGCGACCTCTTCGAGCGCTTCGCCCGCGCCCTCATCGGCATGGCCCGCGGCCGCTTCGCCCCAGCAATCCGGCACAAGGTCGACCCGGAAGACGTCGTCCAGTCCGCGTACAAGAGTTTCTTCGCCCGATACGGCGACGGAAATCTCAACGTGGTGAATTGGAACGGGCTGTGGGGTCTACTGACCCTTATTACTCTTCGGAAATGCGCCGAGCGCGTGGAGTACCTGCGCGCCGCGTGTCGCGACATCGGTCGGGAAGCCGACCCTCTTGCCGGGCCGGACGGGCCGGTCTGGCCGGACCCAATCAGTCGGGAACCGACTCCATACGAAGCCCTCGTCCTGACCGAGACCGTCGACCGATTGCTCGGCGGACTGGACGAATCCGAGCGGCCGGTGGTTGAGCTGAGCCTTGAAGGCTATTCCACGCAAGAGATCAGTGATCGGCTGAA
>Ga0066903_100005234_pt1 | contig 11205 bp, 11 predicted proteins | sample PanSoiMetaGPlot1_FD_67491 | JGI IMG/M metagenome (GOLD analysis project Ga0066903, IMG submission 67491) | Tropical forest soil microbial communities from Panama analyzed to predict greenhouse gas emissions - Panama Soil - Plot 1 (version 2) | ecosystem: Environmental > Terrestrial > Soil >...
ACGGCGGTGAGGATTCGAATGGGTGAAGCCATTTGCACAGATTTAGTGATTCATTGATTTAGCCATTGCAATCGCTAAATCACTGACTCATTAAATCACGAAATGCCTGATCCACTCGATTTCAGCGGCAAAGTGGCGCTGGTTACCGGCAGCTCGCGCGGGATCGGCGCGGAGATGATTAGGGCATTCGGGCAACACGGCGCTCACTGCGTGGTGAATTATGTGGCCGATGCCCAAGGGCAAAACAAGGCCGACGCGATCAATGTGGCCGGCGAACTCAATGAGCCCATCATGATTGAATGCGACGTGACGCAACCGGCGCAAGTCGAGGCAATGATGAAGCAAATACAAGACCGGCATGGGGGGCTCGACATTCTGGTGAACAATTCCGGCATCATCGCCGATCGTACAATTAAGAAGATGTCGTTAGAGAATTTTGAGAATGTGGTGCGCGTAAATCTTACCGGCACATTCACGGTCACTCAAAAGGCCGGCGCGATTCTGCGAAACGGCGGGCGGATCATTAACATGTCCTCCGTCAGCGGAGAGCTCGGGTTATTTGGCCAGGCAAATTATTCGTCTAGCAAGGCGGCCATCATTGCGTTGACGAGAGTTTCAGCGCGCGAGTTTGCGCGTCAGAACATCACTGTGAATGCCATCGCCCCTGGTTTCATCGACGTCGGCATGAGCAAGGGAATGCCAGACGAGGTGACTCAAAATTTCATAAAGCAAATTCCGCTCGGCCGTCTTGGGGATGTAAGCGAGATTGCAAACGCAGCGCTTTTTCTAGCCTCCCCAATGGCTTCCTATATCACAGGACACGTGTTGGACGTAAACGGAGGCTTCTACATGGGCTGATCGGCCGTTCGCTAGGAGACGACTGTGGGAGGGAGCTAATCCAGCTTTTGCACCAGCAGCCAAACCAGGGCGGAAAGCATCGCCGCAAAAGTCGATAACACGAATGTTGCGCGATTGGTTTGACGTATTTTGAAGGCAGGCTTTGGAATGTCGTCGTGAATATGGCTCGCCTCGAACAGCTTCATCAGCGCAAACGCGACGACGAAGCCGACGGCGGCCCATTTCAGACATCCCAAAAACAGGTCAAGCATCCCGGCCGGACTGTAGCGCAGCCCATCACTGTCCTCAACAGTCTTTAAACGCTCGGCTCGGGCAGGCGAACCTTTGACCTTGGGTCATTGGAAATGCGTTGACTGCGATGCCGCGATTTGTTTACCCTAGCTCCCATGACTAGAAGATTCCTTACTCTTTTCTTCGCAATCGGACTTGTCGGTATTTACAGTGTCCAAGCTCAATCGCCCAGCCCGGGCGAGTCGCCTACAAAACATCGCGGGCGCAAGAAAGCTGAAGCGACGGCATCAACCGGCGAAACTGCCGCATCGCCCGTGCCTGGTGAGTCTCCTGCTGCTGCGCCAAAAGCCAAGCGCAGTCGCAAGAAAGCAGAGGCCGGCACAGCAGAAAGTCCGGCTGCAGCCCCTGGCACCTCGCCCGCGGCCACGCCCAAGGCGAGGCGCGGTCGCGCAAAAACGGAAACAGCTATGAGCCCGTCACCGTCGCCTGGCAAATTTTCGCTTGGCGACTTGTTCAAGCCAAAAAGTTCTGGAGCAGCCAGTCCGGTTGCTGTAAGCGGTGCCGCTGCAAAGAACGCGGGCGCCCAAGCAGCAGCTAACCCGCCCGCTCCGGGAGGGGGTCATGGTCTGGTGTGGGTCAATACAGAGACTCACGTTTATCACAGGGAAGGGTCGCGCTTTTACGGTACGACCAAAAAGGGCAAGTACATGACCGAAGCCGAGGCGACGAAGGAAGGAAATAGAGCCGCGGCCAAGGGTGAATAAACCGAGTCAGGCGAATCCGATTCAAATTCAGAGCTGGCCGGGCATTGTGGTGTCCGCTGCGTCGGAGCACCTCTGAACCGTCATTCCTTCATCAGGCTTTCCAGTGCGTCAGCCAATGTTTCGAAAGTAGCGATTTGCGTTTCGGGACCGTAATGAAATTGTGACAGAATATTGAGGCCAATATCTTTGTGGGGGTCGGGCATGACTCGCGTCACGGAGGCTACGCCTTTTTCAGCAAGCACGTCCATGATTTTGGCGACATGGGGCGCAGCTGTCGAATCCATTGATTCCAGCCACCGAAAATCGGCGAGAACGCGAAAGCCAGGCGCGACCTCGCGCAAGAGCTCCCGCACCTGCTGCGCGGCCTGCTTTGCATGCTCTCCCGTCACTCGTTGCACGGCGGTGATCACCATGAGGCGTTTCGATCGATCGATCTCAACTGAATACATTCTTCGTGATCACACGAGGCAGTTGCGATAGCAAGTTTGTAGCTAATCGTTGGTAGATGTCGCTGTGTTCAGTTTGCGAAGAGACAGGTTATTCGCTGGCGACAAGTCTTCCCGCCGGGCCGCCGTCCGTTGAGTTGTCCCCAACACTTTTCGCTCCTTTATTTCCCTTGTGACGGCGACGGACGTTACCATTTGGATTCTCTCTGCCCTTCTGGCGCTTGGTATCGGTTGGAGCAAGTACGCAAAATGGCGAACGCGCGACAAACTAGTGCGCGATCTGCAAGCCATGGCCCCCGAACACCGTGAAAAAGTTCTTAGCCGCATGAATCCGGAGCTGGCGATGGAGGCGCGGCAAGAATTAATGAGGCGATTTCACATAAGCTGACCCGTTCAGCCCATTTCCCAAGTAACACTAACTCCGTGAATTGTTCGATGTCGGCCGTGCCTTTCGAAATGACCGTTCGGGTGCTGCCAAGCGATATCGATGACCAAAATCACGTAAACAACACGGTTTACTTGCGGTGGGTTCAGGATGTTGCCACGGCGCACTGGCAAGCCGTCGCAAGCGCGAATGCGCAGGCGACCATCGGCTGGGTGGTGTTGCGACACGAGATCGACTACAAAGCGCCTGCCACACTCGGGGACAAAATCATACTGCGGACCTGGGTCGGCAAAGCCACCCGGCTCACGTTCGAACGATTCACAGAAATCCGCCGCGAACGCGAGAGCCGTCTCTTGTCGGAGGCTCGGACTCTGTGGTGCCCGATAAATGCGCGAACAAGCAGGCCAATGCGCGTTTCAGCAGAAGTGCGCGCGCAGTTCTCAACCTGAATTGGTCGGAGTTGATCATTGATCATTGAGCGTTGAGCGTTGAGCGTTGGAAGTTTCATCTCTTGATTCACGGCCAGTCATCGCTTGTTATTGCGCGACATTTCTGAAGCCAGAGACGTTGCATATCTATCGGCAGATCACCGGGCTGGAGCAATGCATTCCGGTGGTGATTGCTCAAAAGCGAGAGCAAGCTGGACGCTATCCGTTTCAGCCGATCTACATAGTTCCCAAGCCGGCAACGCACTTCATTCGACGTTTTTGGTTCAGGCAATTGCGTGACGCACCATGGCAGATTTCGGACCGTGAGTTGCGCAGGTTGGAGGAAATTCTAAATAAGACCGACGCTCGCCTGTTGCACATCTACTTTGGCCAGATCGCTGTCCATTTGCTCCCGCTAATTCGCGCTTGGAAAAAGCCATCGATCGTTTCCTTTCATGGCGCCGATGTGATGGTCGATATGCACAAGCCGGCCTATCGCCAAGCCACGCAAAAAGTTTTTGATGCAGTAAAGCTGGTTCTGGTTCGCTCCGATTCTCTGCGGCGCGCACTCATTGGTCTCGGCTGCGAGGAAGGCAAGATCGAGATCCAGCGAACCGGAATTCCGCTAGATGAATTTGCTTTTCGCGAACGAACCGCTCCATCCCAGGACGGCGGGCGTGGTTGGCGATTTGTACAGGCTGGGCGCTTGATTGAAAAAAAAGGTCTGCCAATTACGCTGCGCGCTTTCGACGTATTTCTACGTCAGTTTCCGAACGCGAACCTTACGATTGCAGGAGAAGGCCCATTGCTCGGCAAGCTTCAAAGTTTGGCGCGTGAATTAGGTATCGACAATCGTGTTTCATTCACAGGTTTTGTTTCGCAGCGAGAACTCCGCGAAATCTATTATGCGTCGCATATTCTTTTGCAGCCGAGCCAGATGGGCCGTGACGGAAATCAGGAAGGAATTCCAAATTCCATGTTGGAAGCAATGGCCGGCGGGCTTCCGGTGTTTGCTACTCAGCATGGAGGCATCCCCGAAGCAATCGAGAACGGCGTATCTGGTGTGCTCGTGCCTGAATGCGATCATGAAAGATTGGCGGCTGCGCTTCTCGATGCAGTGAAAAATCCCGGATTTCTTTCACGGGTCGCGCGCAATGGCGCCGAAATCGTTCGAAAGAATTTCGATCTCCGCTTGCAATCACAGCGCTTGGAAGAGATTTATTTGCGGACAATCCGAACGTAGTACGTGTGCCGCGACCGCGGTTTCGCTTTGCCGGGAGACAGGGCCGTATGTTTCTTACACACGTTCCGGGTATTTAATGCGGCTAGACGTACCGGGATTTGCGAAATAGAGGTGCTAATATGAAGTCGTTCCAAGCTTTATTCATTGCGCTGGTTTTCTTATCGGTCGGGGGCTTCGCTACGGAGGCTCAAACGCCACAAGAAAAATCGTCCACTCCCTTAAAAGCCGTCGCCGTGCTTCATCCCACCGCGGGCAACAAAGTCAGCGGCACGGTCACCTTCACCGAAGTGGCCGACGGGGTACAGGTTCGGGCGGAAATCACCGGCCTTACTCCTGGCAATCATGGTTTTCACGTCCACGAGTTCGGCGATTGCACCGCGCCTGATGCGAGTTCGGCCGGCGCTCATTTTAATCCAACCCACCACCCACATGCAGGACCGGACGCACAGGAACGGCATGTAGGCGACATGGGAAATGTGCAAGCGGACGCCTCAGGGAAAGCGACGCTGCAATACGTGGATCATCAAATCTCGCTCACAAACGATGAACGCTCGGTGATCGGACGTTCCGCTGTGGTTCACGCAAAGCCGGACGATCTCAAAACGCAACCATCCGGCGACTCCGGCGCGCGTGTCGCCTGCGGCGTGATAGGACACGCCAAAAACCAGTGACTCCGCGTCGCCCCTCGACGGGGCTTATCAGCCCGAAATGTTTGCCAAATCTCTTTTGCTCGACAGTACGGGTTTCCTTTGATCAAATTGGAAAAACCACTGCCGTACACGCCTATGCCACGAATACCTAAAACTGAATTGTCGCCGGATAACGGCTGCGTCATCGACATGAAATGGCAACTTGGTCCGCTGAGTTATCACTCGTCCGCGGCTGGGAAGGAACCGGTCCCGCTTGTAACGCAATCAACTCGCGTGCCGGAAATCGTCCTTTACGATCACGTTGGATTCAAAGGCGCCCATGCTCGAACGAACTTGAGTTTTCATTACATCGGCGATTTTTGGAACGACCGCATTAGTTGCCTCATCGTGGTGAGCGGTGTGTGGCGATTTTATCGTGACGACTATTACAAGGGACCTTACTGGGACCTCGGCCCGGGGTATTACGAAAGCTTTTTTGCAGAGAAAGGGCCAGACGACGTCGTCAGCTCCTTTCAGTGCATCGCGCTGACGTAACGATTCGAGGGGTTAGACCGAATTATTCGGTCTAATTCTTGTTAGCTCAATAATTGAAGTCGCTAGGCGTTGCTCATATCTCGCGTCATTTCATCGCGCCGACTTGAAACAGGAAGCTCAACCAATCCTCAACCATTCCATCGGCGCCAAAGCGGTGGATGTCGTGCGCTCGCATACTGAACAACTTGTCAGTTGCGGCGACTCCGAGCATCGGCCCACGATGTGTGCCTGCGATGGGAAGTTTCTCGCGCTTGCGAGGCGTACTGGGACGAGTGGTCTAAAAGAACCCAAGAAGGTCTAACCAATCCACGAAGCCAACGACCTCGCCTCGAAATAAGTTCACAAGTATTTCCACAACACCTGCCGTGAAATGTTTCTTTCTAGCTAGCAAAGGGCGCTAAGTAGGCACTTTACCCAACTGAAGAACTTCTGCGGCACAGCCCCAGGAAAGGGTGAACCCGGCACCGCCGTGGCCATAGTTGTGAATGGCCGTGCGGCCGTCGCGCAATGGAGCCCGCTCGACACGGACCCCTGATGTTCTATACGGACGCAGGCCGACGCGTTCGGCGAGAACACCAGGTTTCTCTATGTTCAATGCGTGGCTGCATCCAGCGACGATCCGCGCGGTTGTTGCGGAATCAACGGAGAGATCGTTGCTGATCTCGTTTGTTCCGCCGAAAACGCAATCGGTGGTACGCGGGATGGCGTACATGAGTGGCGTATCATCACAAACGACGGCATAGGGAAGACCTTGGATCCTCGGCACAATCGCGACCTGGCCGCGGTGCGGCTCAAGATCAACGTCGCGAACGAGCTCGCGGGCGCCGATTCCAGCACAGTTAATTACGAGACCAAAGTTTGGATCGACGTCCTCGAGTTTTTCGAAGCGAACGCTTTCGGTGATTTGACCATGGGCTTTCAAAAAGCGGTTTGCCAGGTAATCGAGGTAAATGGTCGTATCCATCAGCGGAACACGAAGCGAGAATCCACTCTTAAATGATTCCAGAGATCCCTCGACTTCGCTGGGGATGACAGATCGTGCCCCAAGCGGGATCGCCCAATCTGGAATCTGAATTTCTGCAACGCGCGACAATTGGCGAAGCTCGATCATCGAGACGCCGGTATCGCAATCGGGCGCAAGGTCGATGAGCGCTCGGAAAGTTTCTAGTGCCCATGGGATGACTTTGTTGGCCGGCTCCACGTGATAGGGGAACCAAAGTGCTGCAGCGGCGGCTGACGTTGTTTGCTGACCGATTTCTTTGGCGAAGATCGTCGTTTCATGACCGCTCTCGGCGAAGACGACACCGCATGCAAGGCCTGAAACGCCAGCACCGACGATTCCTACCTGACGCTTCATTGGAATGATCTACGTGCAATGATTTGCTGCGTCATATAAAATGGCGGGCGATGGTCTCTTTGAATCGAAATGGATTAACCGAGAAAGTGCTCTCGGGCGACCGGATTTCCACAAATGAGGCGCTCGAATTATTTCGCTGGCCGCTCGAAGAGGTGGGCGCGCTGGCGAATGCGAGACGCGATTTGGCAAAGACAAAAAGCTACGGCGGACGCGGCCGTGAGATCGTGACCTACATTGTCGATCGCAACATCAACTACACGAATGTTTGCAATGTTTACTGCAAGTTTTGCGCCTTTTATCGAACTGAGAAGGATGAGGATCATTACGTGCTTTCGTTCGAGGAGATCGATCACAAACTCGACGAACTTTCTTCCGTTGGCGGTGTTCAAATCCTAATGCAAGGCGGGCATCACCCGAAGCTGCCGTTCCAATGGTATATCGATCTCTTGCATCACATCCGGGAAAAGTATCCGCACATCAATATTCACGGATTCAGTCCGCCGGAGTTTCAGCATTTCGCGGAGACATTCCGAATGCCCTTGCGCGAGGTAATCTCGGAATTCAAGATGGCTGGGCTTGGATCAATTCCCGGTGGCGGCGCTGAAATTCTGGTGGACCGGGTGCGGAAGAAAATTTCGCCGTTGAAAATCAACAGCGATCAATGGCTGGAGGTAATGCAGGTCGCGCACGAGCTCGGATTGAAATCCAGCGCGACAATGATGTTTGGACACGTGGAAGGTATTGAAGAGCGGGTCGAACATTTGCAGCGCATTCGCGATCAGCAGGACCGCAGCGGCGGATTTACGGCGTTTATCTGCTGGACGTTTCAACCTCAACACGCCGTTTTGAAGGTTTCGCAGCCAACGGGCGTGGCCGAGTATTTACGGACGCAGGCGCTGGCCCGGATTTTTTTAGACAACATCGAGAACATACAGAGCTCATGGGTGACGCAGGGCCCGGAGATCGGGCAGATCGCACTCAGATACGGTGCGAACGACTTCGGATCGGTAATGATGGAGGAAAATGTTGTCAGCAGTGCGGGAACAACATTCCGATTAAATGCCGACCAAATCGAATCGCTCATTCGCGATGCGGGCTACGAACCGCGGCGGCGAAACAATTGGTATGAACTTTTAATTTGAAACAGGAAGCGGTCCCGCGCGGCCAAACCAGCTGGCCCTGCGAAAAATTCTCGCCTTGACGACTGATGCCTTCTTTCCGATATAGCCGCCTGTCCTGCGTGGACTCGCTTGCGCGGGGCCGCGCTTCTTAACCTATGAGATATTTTTCTGGATGGATGCGCCCCCCGCCGTTTGCGATTTGGGCTGCGTCTATTTGCGCGCTATTGGGTGCCACAGTCGCCCGGGCGCAGGCGCCTCCGCCGGCAACGCAGGCCCCTCAGCAACCGGCGGCGCGCGGAGCTCCCATCGTCCGCTCAATTGAGGTGGAATATACGGGCCCCAGCACCGTCAGTAAGGAACGGATTCTCGCGCAACTGCGCACCACGGTGGGTCAGCCATATTCCAACGAGGTGGTCGAGGCGGACATAGCAGCTCTGTACAAGACCGGCTCGATCCAAAACGTTCGGATTTTTGCTCAACCGCAAGGCGATGGAGTTAAAGTCATCGTTGCTGTGCAGACGCGGTCGATCCTGCGCGAAATCGTCATCGACGGTGCCGAACACGTGAAGGCGCAACGACTGCGCAAGGAAATCAAATTGAAGCTAAATCAACCAGTTAACGAACAGCAACTGGAAGAAGCGCGGCAGAAGATCATCGAAGTGTATCAGGGGCGCGGCTACACTGATGTCAGTGTTCAATTTCGAGTCGATCCAATTGACGAGAAACGCGGGACGGCGCGGGTAGTGTACACTGTCACTGAAGGGGCCAGAGGCGCAGTCCGCCAGATTAATTTCGAGGGAAACACGCATTTTAGCGAACGAGTCCTGCGCAAACAGATGAAGACAAGGGGTAGGACTCCGATTTATTTCATGGATAAATCCGGCCGCTTGGATGAGGTGCAGTTGCAACAGGACCTTGATAAAATCCGCGAATTTTATCAGGACCACGGCTACATCGACGTTGAAATAAAAGACGTTCGCAGGGAGCGCACAGAAAAAGGCCCAATGATTCTTACGATCGTGATTGTTGAGGGCCCGCAGTATCACGTGCACAAGCTGATCATTACAGGTTTTCAGAATACGACAGAGGAGAGGATCCGTAAGCTGCTAAAAATGAAAGAGGGGAGTGTCTATTCGCCCAAGCAATTGCGCGATGACGCCAAGGCTGTAGCCGATGCTTACGGCAGCGGAGGGTATGTCGATCTTGTGGTCCAGCCCGAGGGTATGCCGGCCGGTCCCGCTTTGATCGATGTACACTACAACATTGATGAAGGCGTTCGATCGTTCGTTAATCGCATCAACATCGAAGGGAACACGCGCACCAAAGACAAGGTGATCCGGCGCGAAGTGCTCGTAGCGCCCGGTGATGTCTTTAACACGGTACGCGTGGACATCACCAAGAAACGTCTCGAGAACCTGGGGTATTTTGCAAAAGTCGAGACTTATCCGGAAGAGACTGATATTCCTGGGCGCAAGGACCTCACGATCCTTGTGCAGGAAAAACGCACCGGTTCACTTAGTTTCGGCGGCGGGTACAGCACTGTCGATTCGCTGGTCGGATTCGCAGAACTCACCCAGGGCAATTTCGATCTGTTCAACTGGCCTTCATTCACCGGCGGCGGCCAAAAATTCAGGCTGCGCCTCCAGTATGGTACAGAACGAAAAGACTTCATTCTCTCCCTGACCGAACCGTACTTGTTCGATCGGCGATTGTCGTTGAATTTTCAGGCGTTTTATACGGAGGCGAACTATTTGAGCGCCGAGTACGACCAGCGCAACTATGGGTTTGCCTTCGAATTGCGCAAACCACTCAATACATACACCTACGCGACATTGGGGTATCAGCTGCAGGAGGTCGATATTTTTAATGTCGCTGCCAGCGCCTCTGACTTTATCCAATCGCAAAAGGGTTCGACCTCGGAGAGCAAGATTTTCGGTGGTGTCGTGTTCGACTCGCGCGACAACCCGTTGCTCTCGCGCCGCGGACAACGTGTCACCTTTTCGCCGTATATCACGGGCGGCTTTCTCGGGGGCAACACTCAGATCTATGGACTGGACCTCGAAGGATCGCAGTATTTTCACCTTCCCTGGGACACGATCCTGCTGATTAACGGAGAAGTCGCCACCGTCAGCCAATGGGGAAACGGGACTGATGTACCTATCTTCGAGCGGCTTTATCTTGGCGGGTCAAATAACCTTCGTGGATTTCCGTTTCGAGAAGTCGGTCCCCAAGATGAGAACGGCGAGCCCATTGGTGGAAAGACCATGTGGCGCACGACGATCGAATGGACTTTCCCGATCATTGAAAAAGCGCGCGGCGCAATTTTTTACGATACCGGCTTTGTTAACAGCGGCGAGTGGTCGTTCGGCTTCAATCATATCGCCTCTGACGTCGGTATTGGCCTTCGGCTTGATCTGCCGATCGGTCCTTTGCGGCTCGATTACGGATATCCACTGCAGCGCGATGGATATAACGGCGGCGGTCGTTTCAACTTCAACGTAGGCTATCAATTTTGAACGAATATATGTGGTTGCAGTCTAACGCGATTCCGAGCACTGTATCCTCCATTTTATGAAAAAGTCTCTGTCCACAATGCTTGCATTGACGCTGGCTTTCCCGATTGCGGCTCTTGCACAAGGCACAACGAAAATCGGAACGGTCGATATGCAGAAGGCGTTTAAGGAATACAACAAGACCAAGGAAGCCGAAGTAAAAATCAACGATGCCAAAAATGCTGCCAAGAAAGAGTACGACGATCGAGCCGATGCTTACAAAAAGGCTCTCGATGAAATCAATAATCTAAACAAGCAGCTGGACTCGCCGGCACTGAGCGCCGATAAGAAGACACAAACGGCAAAGGAACGGGACGACAAGATTGCCAACATCAAAAACATGGAGCGTGAGATCAGCGATTTCCGTCAAACTCGCGAGCGACAATTGCAGGAACAATTGATGCGCGTGCGAGAGGGAATCGTGAAGGAGATCACCGATGTCGTAATGGAGAAAGTCAAATCCAACAATCTCGACCTGGTGTTCGATAAATCCGGCATGAGCATTAACGGCGTCCCCGTCCTGATGTACGCACCTGATAATATTGATTTTACTAACGACGTGATCGCGGTGCTCAACAAGCCGGGCCGCGCTGCAAGCTCGACCGCGAAAGCGTCCGGTACTCCGGCGAGAGCAGC